>Ga0208565_1000026_pt1 | contig 165741 bp, 128 predicted proteins | sample Sb_taG_7_FD_187706 | JGI IMG/M metagenome (GOLD analysis project Ga0208565, IMG submission 187706) | Peat soil microbial communities from Weissenstadt, Germany - Sb_50d_2_FS metaG (SPAdes) (version 2) | ecosystem: Environmental > Terrestrial > Soil > Wetlands > Peat | place: Germany... | reverse complement strand
GCATGGCCCGCCTCCGCTTCGCCAACCGGTACCGAGTATGCGCTACAGTCGGTTTGCTGGTCGAGGAATTTTCATCGAACGGCGAGGTGTGTCTTAACTGTTTGTGTCAGCCGAGGGGACAAGCGCAACACGATGCCACCAGTTTCAGGGCCCTAAGAGTCGTGAGGAAACAAAATATGGAACCGGAGCAAGGCAGAATCGCTTTGGTACTCGAATACGGAGAGTACACCGTGGGTCGCGGACGGAGCTGTTGCAGTTCTGCAGGGCACAGGTGGATTCGCGTGGGACAAACGATGCATTGGAAAGCCGTCCTAGCAACAGTATTTGTTTTCGCCGGTGTGGCACGCATCGCCGAGGCGGCGGACACCTTTACGCCGACGTACACGGCAAGCCCTGCAACACCCGAATACCGCCTAGGGCCTGAAGATGTGATTGAAGTCTTCGTCTGGAAGCAGCCGGAGCTGACGACAACTGTCGTTATTCGCCCGGACGGGAGAATTTCGCTTCCGCTGACAAACGAGCTAGAGGCGAGCGGTAAGACAGCATTACAACTTCAGAAGGAAATTACTGAAAAACTACGCGAATATATCACCCAACCCATAGTCAACGTGATAGTCAAACAGGTCAATAGTCTCAAGATCTCGGTTTTGGGCGAAGTCCGAAAGCCAGACGTGTACAGAATCAAGAATCAGGTTACGGTGCTCGATGCGATTGCCATGGCCGGAGGCTTTACAGACCTAGCCAGGCCAAACCGGGTAATTGTTATAAGAAATGCCGATCCGGCCCGCAAAGAATCAGGATTAATGTCAAACAAGTGGTCGACGATGACAGCAAGGGACCGTTTTACCTTCAGCCTCTAGACACGGTCTACGTAGAGTAGAAAAACCCTAAGATGCGAGACAACAAGGAGGCGACACAAAAAACAATCAGAGTTCTCATTTGCAATAAATACGTTTTGTTCCGGGAGGGTATCAAGAGCTTGCTTCGGGAAGGAGCCCTCATTGAGATTGTCGGCGAAGCCGACACGGCCAAGCAGGCAATCGACCAAGCGGTACGGCTGAGACCGGATGTCGTGTTGATGGATCTGGTGACACCGGATTTGAGCGGCTCCGAGGCCACTCGCCGCATCAAGGCTGTTCATCCGGAGGTTAGGGTGCTGATTCTGAGCCTGCGCGATGATGAGACTCTGGTATCCCGATGCTTCGAGGCCGGAGCGTCCGGCTACATTCGGAAAAATGATCACGCATCGCAGTTGCGGGTTGCCATCGATGCAGTATGCAGATTCGGTGAGTATGGAAGCCAGAGAGCGGGAATGGCTTAGCCAAGGCCTGCCTTGGCGGCAGGGTTGGGAAGTCACAAATGAGGAACACGCTTTTGATGGTGCCGGGCATCATCCTGGCGCTCAATTCGGCGGTTCCAGCGTGGGCGCAACGGCCTGATGGGTTTCAACTTACCTCGCCACTGAGCTTAAGCGCCGGCTATGACGAGAACTTTGCAGTCGGCTCCCAGGAGCTGGATGACACCGTTACTCTTCTGACATTGCCCACGCTCTCCTGGACGAGGAACACCCATCGAACGGACTTCTCCATAGAGTATGAGCCGGAGTTCGAACTCTTCTCTCACAATCAAAACTTGAATGCCTGGAATCATTCAGCGGCTCTGCGTCTCACTCATCGGATCAATGGCCGGCTGACTCTGGAAGCTGGGGATTCCTTTCTCTCTACGATGGACCCGAGCCGTCAACTGGTCGATAGTCTGCTCCTGCTGCCGCGCGGCCGTTTCCAGCAGAACGTTTTCTATACGGGGTTGAGCTACCGCCTCGACGGGCGAACAACATTGAGTGTTCGCTTCGATAACGCGACCGTAACGACGGCTTTGCCAGGAGCCCTGGCTAACGGCTTGGATCAGATGAGTAACGCTGGTACCGTGACGCTGGAGCGAACCGTGAATCGCCACCATACACTGTCGGGGGGCTACTCCTATCTGCTCGTGCACCCCCTCAACACAGGGAATTCAGGGAACTCCATTGGCATGCACAATTTCAATTCAGGTTATATATACACCCTCAATCCTGGTTTGATCTTCCGTTTTTCCGGCGGTATGATTCGTGGCCAACAGTCCAGCTTCACTGGCGGCGGTGCCGTCGAGAAGCGGTTGAGCGGCCTTTGGGTGGCGGCCGGATTCGAGCGCTACCTTTCTTTCTTCGGAGGTCTCGCGCCGACCGGCGCCGCGCCAGCAGGTGCCATCCCCTTCCCTAACGGTTTGGAGGCCGGCAACATCTATCAAGTCGCGTCGTTGCGGGCCTGGGGAAAGCTGACCAAGCGTATAGGGCTGGAAGGCAGTGTGCTAAGGGGACTGGACGGAGTGAGCCCTCAAAATCGACCGATTAAGAGCGTAGTCGGCCAGTTTCGTTTGGACTACAAGCTCAGTGAGCGGCTCACCTTATTTACACGCGTGGAGTTCTACGGCCAGAACATAAACGACTTCTCGCAACTGCCGTTGTCGCGCAAACGCTATTTCGGTGGCCTTGAAATTGCTCTTTCGCATCACCGGGAACCAGCGAAGGGCGCACGTGAGGCGATAGAGGGAACCGCAGATGCCGCCGACTCCGTAGATTCAGGTGAACCCCAGGGAGATGAGTCCCACCGTCATGAAGACAGGTAGCTGGATGGAAACCAATGGAGCAGCGCAGGGACTTTCTGTATTTACAGTCTTGAAGGCTATCAGACGCCGCAAACTGTACCTTTTGATGCCCGTCTTGTTGCTGACGGCGGGTGCTGGCATCTACGCGTTGCATCTGCCCGAGCGCTTTCGCGCAGAGGCACTAATTGCAGCGGAGCCGGTAATCCCTGCACATTACTTAACTGACAGGGTCGACGCCGCGACGGCCGTCAACGTCCAGGATCAGTTGCGCGCGGTTCGAGAGACGCTATTCAGCACTCTGGTGCTCGAAACGGCTATACGCGAATTCAGGCTGTACGATCTCGTGCGAAAGCGGGTGCCTGGGCAAGCGCTGGAGGAGATGAAGTCCAGAATCCCGGTGCAGGTTGAAGGGCCGGATACATTTTCTGTCGGCTTTGAGGGTGAGAATCGGCAGCAAGTAATGCAGGTAGCAAATCGCCTAGCCGGGTTGTTCATCGAGCGCACGGCGGACCTTCGCGGCCAGCGTGCGGCGCAGGAGGACAGCTTCCTGGACACAGAGGTAGAGCGCCTGCGCAACCAGCTCAGCGAGCAGGAAGAGAGCCTGAAAACCTACAAACAGGGCGCCGTCCAAGAGCTGCCCGAGCGCCTGACGACGAACCTCAAGCTATTCGAAAACCTGCAACAACAGGTCCAAGGCAAGACTGACCAGATAACGGATGGCCAAGCGCGACGCTCCGCTGCGATCGAAGAGATGAAGGCGCTGGAAAAACAGGGAACGCTCGACAGTCCGGAGCAGCCGAGAGAGGGATCCACCACGATCGAAAGCCTACGCTTCAAACTGAGACAGCTCAAGGCCCAGTACACGGCAAAGTATCCGGAGGTCGAGCAAACCGAAAAAGAAATCCGGGACTTAGAAGCGGCCGGAACCCCAACCGGTCACGTTCGCGGTGACCCCTCTCCTGTCCAGATGCGGTACTTCGCTTTGCAGGCCGAGCTCAAATCGATCGACCTACGTCTCAAGAGCTACCAACAAGAACGAAACACACTGGCATCCGAGATGAAGAACTATGAGCGGAGGATCAACTCTTCGCCGGGCTACGAAACGGTGCTGGGCCAACGCATGAGAGACGCAGCCGTTACCCGCACGCGCTATGAAGCCCTATACACGAAACAGCAAGAGGCGAAGTTGGACCAACGGGCGAAGCAGAGTAACAACGACGTAGCCTTCAAAATCATCGAGGCAGCCCAACTGCCTTCAACCCCTTACAGCCCGCACCGCCGCCGGATTCTTCTCATGGGTTTCATGGCGAGCTTGGGGCTTGGCCTGATCGCGGTCCTCTTCGTAGAACAGATGGACACGTCGTTTCACACCATCGAGGAATTCCAGAGTTCTACCACTTTGCCCGTTCTGGCGGCCGTTCCGACCATACCTGGTAGGGTGCCCGAGGTACGCCAGCTCAAGAACGGCGCCGGCCCTTTGAGCCAATGGGCGGCCCCGAAACTGGAGGACGATGGCTTCACTCCAGGCCAGAGGCGAGACTTCCAAGAGCGCCGTCTCACACTCATAGGCGATCCGCAATCCACCTCTTCGGCACAATACGGCATTTTGGCTTTGAAGGTCCAGCAATGGATAAACCAAAGTGATGGCCGGGTACTGCTGGTGACCAGCGCCGCGGGAGGTGAAGGAAAATCCGTAACGGCCGTAAATCTCAGCCTGGCGCTCTCCTCGCTACTGGAGGGACCCGTTCTGTTGTTGGATGGCGATCTCCGGCGTCCGCAGGTACACAAGCAGCTGGGGCTGAGCCCGGCCAAAGGTTTCAGCGACTTGTTGCTCCGGCCCGACGGTGATGTCACTACCTATGTTTCGAAGTTCCGGGAGCTGTATGTGATATCGGGCGGCGCCGAGCCGATGAACCCGGTTGGGCTGTTAGCCTCACGGACGGCTGCGGAGATTTTCGCGCGCCTGAGAAAGGAATTCCGTTTTATCGTCCTAGACAGCCCTCCCATAGTGCCAATTGCAGACAGCCATATCCTGGCTGGCTTGGCCGACGCAGTGGTGATCGTGGTACGCGCCCGACGTACCCCGCGCGAGCTGTTCCAGCGCGCCATCGAGAGCCTCGGCGCTTCCAACGTACTGGGCGTTGTGCTGAACGATGTTGAATACGGTGATACTCGCTACGGTTATGCCTATGAGTACTATCAGCGACACAATGTGGGCCGGAGTTAGCGCCCAGCCGCAACGCCACCGGCTCAGGGCACGACGATGCTGCGTGCCGCGGACTCGGGGTGTCTTCCTCGCCGCGGAGTTGACGGTCCTGGCAGTCGCTCTGCTCTATGCTGCCCACGGCGGGAACACTCTTGGGGTGCCCATCCTGATTGCGTGCTGCGAGTTCCTCTTTCATGTCAACACTCTCGATCGATCCATCGTAAGTGCGAGGCCATTGCATTTTTCGATGGACATCTTGGGATCCGTGTCATTGGGCTGCCTGGCAGCCGCGTTGCTGTTCTGCGTGTTTCCAGCTCTGTGTACGAGCGCCGAGGCTGCCCTAGCTGGCCTGTTGCTTGTCGTTCTCATACCGGTGACATTGCGACCGCTTCTGCGCTATCTGGTTACTCACAAGAAGTTTGTGGAGGGAATTCTGATTGTTGGCACAGGAGACTTGGTGGAGAAGCTATATCGAGCCTTAGCCAATGGCAGAAACTATTGGAAAGAAACCGAACGCCGAGCCGGAGAACTCCTTAGGTTTCCCGAGAGTCCTGCGGACCTGGGGCTCGCGGTCGATTTCGCACAGCTCGACGACATTGTAGCGCGAGACCGGATCTCGCGAGTCGTGGTAGCCGAGCAGGATGCGCAGAGCCGGGAGAAGTTGGCCGCCGCCCTGTTAGACCGCCGACTTCGCGGATTACAGATCAGCGACGCTGTTGATTTCTATGAAAAGTTTAGCGGCAAGATCTGGGTTGAAGGCTTAAGCACCCAGTGGTTCGTTTTTACAGGTGGTTTCAGACTCTCTAATCTCAGCGCATGCCTCAAGCGCTCCTTCGATGTAATATTCGCACTGCTCCTGATCCTATTAACAGCTCCTCTGCTTGCGGTGATCGCCGTCGCCATCAAGCTCGATTCCGCTGGTCCTGTACTTTTCCGGCAGATCCGCGTGGGATTACATGGGAAGCCCTTCGTAATTTACAAATTCCGTTCCATGCGCCAGGACGCTGAGATCGAGACTGGCCCCGTGTGGACGAGCGAGCGAGACGAGAGAGTGACAGCAGTCGGCCGGCTGCTGCGGAAATTTCGGCTCGATGAAATATTGCAGGCATTCAATGTATTGCGCGGCGAGATGAGCCTGGTGGGACCGCGTCCGGAGAGACCCTACTTCGTGGATCGGCTGGACCAAGAGATCCCCTTCTACAATCTTCGTCATTACGTGAAACCAGGGATTACGGGGTGGGCGCAGGTCATGTTTCCTTACGGGGATTCTATCGAGGCCGCCTATGAAAAATTGCAGTACGACTTCTATTACGCCAAATACACGTCTATCGGCTGTGACACCGAAATATTGCTTAAGACATTGAAAATTGTTTTGCTCGGTCGAGGACGGTGATGCAAAGATTTCTGATCTTCAGGCTCGGATGCGGGGTCGAGTTTGCCCTTGTTGCTCGGCAGTCTCAAGTCGATGAGGGCGGCGAGGTACCTGCGATGATTTACGTTGCCAGCGGATCGAGCGGTTGAGGTAGCAAGAGATGGTAAAAGCACTTTTCTGGGCCAGTCTTTCATGTATTGCGTACGTGTACGTTGGCTATCCGCTGCTGCTGATGCTCTGGCGGAGAATAGCCCAACGGCCTATCCACAAGCGGTATCAAGAGCCAAGCGTCAGCTTAATCGTCGCCATGCACAACGAGAGGAAGAACGCCCGGCGCAAAATAGAGAATTGCTTCGAACTGGACTACCCTGCGGACAAGCTCCAAGTGATTGTATCACTCGACGCCCCCACCGACGGCACCGATGCCGCGGTTCGCGATTACGGCTTTCGGGGGGTCGATGTCGTGTATTCTCCTGTACGTATTGGCAAGGCAGCAGCCTTGAACAATGGGGTGGCAAGGGCAACGGGCGAAGTGCTGTTATTTGCAGATGCCAGACAACGGTTTGACAAGAATGCGGTACGTGAGTTGGTAGCCAATTTCGCTGACGAATCCGTCGGATCCGTTTCTGGAGAGCTATTTGTTTTGGATGAAGAAGGTAAGGAAGCCAGTGATGCGGTTGGTGCGTATTGGCGATACGAAAAGAAATTGCGCGCAATGGAGAGTGAGATACATTCCGTCCCAGGAGCGAGCGGTGCCATTTACGCCGTTCGCCGCGAGCTCTTTGTACCGTTGGATCCGGACACGATTCTAGATGATGTGGTCATTCCGATGAGGATTGTGCTTAGAGGGAAGCGCTCGATTTTTGAGCCTGCCGCTCGCGCTTACGATCTTGCGAGTCAAAATCCGGAGTTGGAATACGAAAGAAAGACGCGTACCCTGACCGGCAACTACCAGCTTTTCGCTCACATGCCTGAGTTACTCGTGCCGTGGCGCAACCCGATCTTCGTGCAGTTGGTTTCTCATAAGCTAGGACGCCTGCTCGTGCCTTACTGTTTAGCGGTGCTTTTGATCTCTAATCTGTTCTTGCTGCGTGGTTTCTATCTGGCATTTTTTGTTTGTCAGATCCTTTGGTACGGCTTGGCGGCCTCCGGCCGGCTGCTTTCGACCCGCAGTGGTGAAAGCCCCGCGCGTCAGCTCCTGCAGATCAGTCAGGGTAAGAAGGGGATATGAACACAGTCAGGAAAGCCCTACTCGTGCCTTACACATTTGTGTTGATGAATTGGGCGGCGGTCGCCGGTTTATATTACTTCGCGCGTCGGCACCCGGACTTTTGGAACAACCCAGGGACGAGGCGCAGGTGACTTGCCTAGCGACAGAAGAGGGTGTGGCCGCTGCCCGGGTCGTCTCTGCGGAGATCCACGTCGAAACCATTTCCGGCTACCAGGAATTTGTGGACCTGGAGCCGGTCTGGAACGAAGTGGCGGAAGCGGCCGGACTTGACCACCCTTTTCTGGAGCACGCCTGGGTTCGGACCTGGTGGGAGTGCTTTAGCGCCGAGAGCACCCTTCATATTCTCGTGGTGAAGGCTGGCGATAAGCCCATAGCAATTGCTCCGCTGATTCTAACGGCAATTCGAATGTGGGGGATCAAAGTGCGGCGGCTAGGGTTCTTCTACAACTCGCACGTCCCGCGTGCCGACTTCCTGATCGCGCAGCGGCCGGAAGAGGTATACCAAGCCATCTGGAGCCACCTATTCCGGAAATGTTCGTGGGATCTTCTGCAGCTCTGCCAGCTACCCGAAGGGTCCGAAACTCTCGACGTGATTCAGGGGCTGGCTGTCGCCGACGATTGTCCGAGCGGAATTTGGCCGTCCGATGCGTCTCCGTACCTGCCGCTCCGCACATCCTGGGACCAGTACTTCGACAGTCTTCCTGCCAAGCATCGTTCCAATCTGAGAAATCGTTTCAAGCGCCTCAAGGGGATAGGGCCGGTAGAGATTGAAGCTATTACCGCGGATGAGAAGCTGGCCGACGCCTTGGAGGCCGGTTTGCGATTGGAGGCTGCGGGTTGGAAGGGCAAATCCCACACGGCCATTTCCTGCGATCCGGATACCTTTCGATTTTACTCGATTCTGGCGCAGCGCACGGCAGGGTGCGGGTGGGCTCTCCTGTATTTCTTACGTGCGGGATCGAAGCGGATCGCCTTCGAGTATTGCCTCAATTACAAGAATAAGATACATAGGCTCAAATCGGGGTACGATCCATTCTATGCTCGCTACTCTCCGTCTAACCTGCTCTCTTGCCTAGTTTTGCGGAATGCTTGCGAACAAGGCATACGGGAGTACGACTTTCTGGGAAAGAACGACGCCTGGAAGCTAAAGTGGGCCAAGCAAACCAAGCTTCACTACTGGCTCTTCGTCTTTTCCGGCACGCTCAAAGGACGCCTTTTGCATCTGATCAAGTTTCAGTTAGTTCCATTGTTCAAACGTGCCGGCCTTCATCGCTTGCGTAACCTTATCCGGCAATCGCCTAGTCATTCGTCAACCGCGGTCTTTCGTGGGCAGAGTCAGAGGAGCCAATGAACATTGCATACTGCCCGGCACGAACACTGCGTGAGTTGTTTCAATACGAGGCCCGTCAGTATGACTCTGGGTGTCTCCGCACCCATGTGCTGACTGTGGAAGTGCGGATCTTACAATAATGGCAACTCTTGCTCAGGTGATGGCCGATCGTTCCGCCTTTACGGTGGAGAAAATAGACGATGGTCAACGGTTCGCAGAACTGAAACCAGAGTGGAGCGATCTGCTTGAATCAAGCACGTCAGAGTGTCTGTTCTTAACCTGGCAGTGGCTCCATACTTGGTGGAAACATCTGGCCGAGGGCAGGCAAGCTTCCATCCTCGCAGTCCGTTGCGGGAGTACCCTAGCCGCTCTGGCGCCATTCTGCGTGCGGCTTCCGAGCTTGTCCCGAGCGCATTTGTTTTCCGTTCAGGAGTTTCTGGGAAGTGGGAACGCGGGCTCGGATTATCTGGATTTCATCGTCCGGAGAGGCTTTGAACCAGAAGCGCGGCAGGCTTTTGCTTCGTATTTGGCAGGGGAACGGCTCATGTTCGATTGGACACAGCTGAAACGGGACGGTTGTTTTGCTGCCGGCGTGGCCTCGACCCTTGGTGAAATGGGCTGGAGAGTTTCAGAGATGAGGACGAACACCTGTCCTTTCATCCTCCTAGCCGGAAGGTCCTGGGAATCCTATCTGAGTTCTCTGGGTGCGGAGCATCGCTACAACTTCAATCGCAAGTGGAAGCGCATCAACCGGGACTATGTTGTGCAGTTTGAGGAGGTACGCACGGAAGAGCAATGTCGTGAGTCGATCGATCTGGTGGTGACACTGCACAACATGCGTTGGCGCGCGCGCGGCGGTTCTGATGCCTTTCACACTCGCGGTCTGGTTGAGTTTCATAGGGAATTGAGCCAGATCGCGCTCAAGCATGGTTGGCTGCGCCTGTATGTTCTGCGGCTGAATGGGAAGCCGGCCGCCAGTCTGTACGGTTTTCTGTATCACCGGACCTTCTACTTCTACCAATCGGGATTCGATGCGGCCTACGACAAATACAGCGTCGGCTTGGTCACGATGGGTCTTGCGATCAAGCGCGCTATTGAGGAAGGGGCCGAAGAATTCGACTTGCTGCACGGGGACGAGCATTACAAGTCGCACTGGAGCAACGGCAGCCGGGAGTTGAGCAAGTTGGAGCTATACCCGCCTGGACGGCTTGGTTGGATGTGTCAGTCGTCGGTAGAACTCGAGCGAGCTTCGCGCGGAATTGCACGGCAAGTGCTGCCGAGAAGCTTGATCGATGGAATAAGAACTCGGTTGAATGCAAGGCAACAGCGCTTATGAGCCGAAGCTGGATCAAGGCCAGGGCCGCCGGCTTCTTGAGCGGAACAGGCATGGACAAGGTTGTCGGCGCGCTCTCGGGCTATCGGAAGGTGCCTGTGGTGATCGGCTACCACAGAGTGGTTGAAGACTTTGCCTCCAGCGCCGAAATGTCCATTCCGTCCATGCTAGTGAGCTTGCGTATGTTAGAACAGCATCTGGATTGGATCGGTCGCCGCTTTCAATTCGTCTCTTTGGACGAATTGGGCGCGCGGCTTGACTCCGGCGACTGTTTGGATAAGCCCATTGCGGCGATCACGTTTGATGACGGTTACCGCGATTTTTATTCCCACGCGCTCCCGCTCCTCAAGAAAAAGGGCGTTCCCGCAGCGGTGTTTGTGGTGACAGACCTGGTGGGCACAACAACCGTGCAGACTCACGACAAACTCTATTTCATGCTGATGAGGCGATTCGGCGACCAAAAGATGAAGTCCATTGACATAGCTGAATTGCTGCAGAGGCTCGGGATCTTACCGCCGACCAGTATGGTACCGGCGGCCGCGACCACGCCGTTTCTAGCCACTCGCATGCTGCTCGAGTTCCTGCCCCAGGCCGACATGCAGAGAGTCCTAACGATGTTGGACTCGGAGGTGTCGATTTCAGAAGGTACATTCAACCCTCTTTATTCTCTCACTTGGGAAATGCTCAACGGCATCCGTCGAGCTGGCATGACCGTAGGTTCCCATACCAGAACGCACGTGCTGATGACCAATGAGAGCAAGCAGAAGGTGATGGACGAACTGGTGGGATCACGCGAAGAACTGGAGAAAAGACTCGGGACGGGCGTGCAACACTTCGTTTATCCCGACGGAGCATTCAATAAGTCTTCCGTGGATGCTGTCGCATCCGCAGGCTATCGGTTTGGCTACACAAGTTGCAGGCACCGGGATTCCACGCATCCAATGTTGACGGTACCGCGCACTGTTCTGTGGGAGAACTCCTGCCTCGATTCCCAGGGCCTTTTCTCGGGGCCCGTCTTGAACTGCCAAGTGCGCGGCGCTTTCGATCTGGTGAGTGGGTGTCGGCAATCCCACACAAAGAGTCTGGAGCGCGCGAATGACCGCAACTAGCGAATCGTGTCCAATTAGGCAGCAGCGCTTGTTCGGCGTCGCAGAGATCACCTTCACGGAGAAGCGCGCCACCGGGATCTCTATCGCCTACTGGCTCCTCCTGGCGTTTCTGACTCTTCTTTACTCGAATCTGCCGTTACTGATGCCGGCATTCGAAGTAATCCGCCCGGCAAAGTTGGTGGCTGGAGCTGCACTCGTGATGCTGTTAGTCGAGACGGTTTTCGCTCGGAAGAGTTTTGAATTTGCCTGGCCTGAAGGATTCTTGCTACTGGGCTTTCTGGGCGGCGCGGCGCTGTCTTCGCTGACGGCGCTCTGGGTCCGTCAGGCAGTCGAGGCCGTCTCCGATTTGATGAAGTTCGCACTCGTCTATTTCTTCATTGTGAATTGCGCGAATACCGAACGCCGGCTTCGTGGTGTGATGTGGGCCATGGTCATCGGCGGGCTGTTCCCGGCGGCCGGCGCACTGAACAACTACTTCCACGGAAATCTGGTCGAGGGCAGGGCTGCGTGGGTTGGCATCTTCGCCAATCCTAACGACCTTGCCTACAGCCTTGTGATCCTGGTGCCTCTGGCCGCATTTTTGGCGACGGGTATCGGTCGGATGCGGCGTCTGGTGTTGCTGAGCGTTGTGATGGTCTACGTCGCGGCAATCTTTGTGACCTTCTCGCGCGGCGGGGCGATCGGGTTGGTAGCAGTGATTGGACTTTACGCCTGGCGGGAAAAAAGTGTTGTGTTCCAGGGCTTGGTGGTGCTTATGGTGGCGGCGGGCCTGATTCTTGCTAGCCGGTTCTGGACGCGGGGCGAGGACTTCTCGCACTTGAATGGAGACATCAGTTTCAGGCAGAGATTGGCAACCTCGCAAGCGGGGTTGGCCATGTTCGCCGATCACCCGCTGCTCGGCGTGGGACTCGGGTGCTCCGTGATTGCCTGGCCGCTCTATGCTCCCGAAGACCTCTATACAAGGACGGCACTGGTAACGCATAACACCTTCATCCAGCCCTTGGCTGAGACCGGATTAGCAGGCTTTCTTCCCTTCATTTTCTTCGTCGGTTTCGGTCTCTATCACGCGCGCAAACTGGCGCTCGGATCTTCAGACAACGGCTTGACCAATCTGGGTGCGGGACTCGAAATCTCGCTCTGGGGCTTTGTGGTCTGCGGGCTATCGGGCCCTTACGCACTGAGTTGGTTCCCGTACATTTTGGTTGGTCTGGTGTCGTCGGCTAGGCGGATAGCGAGAGCGCGCTGATGGACACCGCTGTCATGGTCGATACTTCGGAAAGCGAGTCAGTCTTCAAACCAGCCCTGCTGCTGATGTCTGGGCGAACGCTGGCCTTCGCGGCGACCTTTTTTATTCCGGTTGTTCTGGCTCGGATCTTCGATCCGGCCGAATTTGGCACGTACAAGCAGCTTTTTCTGGTTCATTCGACCATCTATTACATCGCCCAACTGGGAATGGCTTCCAGCTTGTACTACTTCCTGCCCCGTGCGCCTCGCGAGGCAGGCCGGTACGTCGCCAACTCGATGTGGTTCCTGGGCATGGCAGGCCTCGCCGCCTTTGGACTGGTGGTAATGGCCTCGCCGAAGATCGCGCAATGGATGAGCAACAACGCGCTCACCGCGTACCTGCCATGGATCGGCGCATATCTCTTTCTGATGATGCTCTCGACTGCGCTGGAAATTGTTCTGATCTCGCGCAGCCGGTACTTTTGGGCGTCGGCATCATACGCCATCTCGGATCTGGCCCGGGCCGCGGCCTTCATCCTGCCCGTGCTGGTATTTCGGCAACTGAGGTGGCTCCTTTGGGGTGCGGTCACGGTGGCCTTTGTCCGGGTGGTGGTCACGCTGTTCTACTTCCGTAGGGAATTTCGTAGCTCATTTACTCCAGACAGGAGGTTACTAAAGAGCCAATTAGGGTATGCTCTCCCGTTCGCGGCGGCTGTTCTCCTCGAGACTCTGCAGGGGAGCTTTCCCCAGTACGCGGTTTCTTATTTGTTCAATCCGGCGACATTTGCCATCTTCGCGGTAGGTTGCCTGCAGATCCCATTGGTCGATTTCGCGGCCTCGCCGACGAGCGACGTCATGATGGTCAAGATGCAGGAGAGGCTTGCGGAAGGACGAAAGCGCGCCGTGCTGAAAATCTGGCATGACACGACTTGGAAACTTGCCTTGCTGTTCTTTCCGCTGTTCGCGTTCTGCATCGTGGCCGCGCGGCAGATCATCGTCTTCCTGTTTACCGCTAAGTACACGGCAAGCGTCCCCATCTTTATGGCGTGGTCCTCTGTGATTCTGCTCACTACCTTCCAAGTAGACGGAGTGATGCGTGTCTTCGCGCAGACCTGGTTTCTGCTGGCGCTCAACATGATGCGACTCGTAATCATTGTGGGCTTAATCAAATGGTCTCTGTCGGAGTTTCATCTAGTCGGCCCAGTTCTTGTGATCGTGCTGGCGACTCTGATCTCGAAGGCGACGGCACTGGCTCGGATGAAGACCCTGTTACAGATCAGCACGGCCGAACTGCTTCCATGGCGCGGCCTCGCGGCCCTTCTGGGCGCGGCAGGTGGCGGAGCGGCAGTTGCCCTAGCCGTCAACTCACAGATCCATATTTCCACTTTCCCTCTCCTGTTAGTTACAGCGGTGGCTTTTGCGCTCACATACGCCGCTTTGGTTTGGCGTTTCGATCTGTTGCAGGAGGACGAGAAGCTGGCGATTACAGGATGGGTGCGAAAAGCGTCGCTCACTATCGCACGCACGTTGGATTTTGGGAAAGGGATAGCGTAACGAAATATGTGCGGGATTGCCGGCATCGTTAGCTTGGAAGGTAAGCCCGTTTTCGAACAAGAGTTGCGAGATATGTGCGGGGCCATCGCCCACAGGGGTCCGGATGACGAAGGATATTACTTCGGAACGGGAGCGGGTCTGGGCATGCGCCGCCTGAGCATCATCGACCTGGCTTCAGGGCGCCAGCCGATTCGAAACGAAGACGGATCCGTATGGGTGGTGTTTAACGGCGAAATTTACAACTTTCGGGAGCTGCGCCGCGAGCTGGAGGGGCGCGGACACATCTTCTCTACGCATACCGATACGGAAGTTATCGTCCATCTGTACGAGGAATACGGAAGACGCTGTGTGGATCACATGCGCGGCATGTTTGCTTTTGCGCTTTGGGATGAGCGAACCAAACAGTTGCTCCTCGCACGGGATCGGGTGGGGATCAAACCCCTCTACTACGCGGAGATCGACGGAAGAATTCTGTTTGCTTCCGAGTTGAAGGCTATCCTGCAACTGACGGAGGTTGAGCGCAAGATCAACTGGAGCGCGGCATCCCACCTGTTCACGTTTCTTTCCACTCCGCCTGCCGAGGCCATCATCGACGGGATACACAAACTGGAGCCTGGGCATCTTCTGCGCGCTTCGCCAGGCTACACAACAGTAATCGAGCGCTATTGGGATCTACAGTTCGAGCCCGACTACGCGAGGGAAGAGGGCTACTTCGTCGAGCGGGTACGCGAGCTCCTTGATGAATCGGTCCGCCTTCATTTGATCAGCGACGTCCCTCTGGGCGCGTTTCTCAGCGGCGGAATTGATTCGAGCTCGATTGTGGCCACGGCGGCGGCGCTAACGCCGGAGCCGCTGCGGACGTTCTCGATCGGCTTCGGCGAACCTGACTACAACGAGCTGGACCATGCCCGCGTGGTGGCCCAAGCGTTCGGCACAGACCATCACGAGCTGACGTTGGGGCCGGATGCCCTCGATCAGATGGAGGACCTCGCGTGGTACCTGGACGAGCCCTTCGGCGACTCTTCCGCCATTCCAACCTATCTGGTTTCTAAGCTGGCGTCTTCAAAATTGAAGGTCGTGCTGTCGGGGGATGGCGGGGACGAGCTGTTTGCGGGATACGACAAGTACGTCGTCGAGCAGCGGGAGCGAAAACGCTGGTCATTGCCGGCGCCTGCCCGAGGCCTTCTAGGAGCCATCGGCCGCACGATGCCCCATGGGATGCGGGGGCGCAATTTCTTGCACCATATCGCACTCACGGGCGCGGAGCGCTATCTCGATGCGGGTACGTTTTTCCGGCGTGACGACATGAAGAAGCTGTTCCGGCCCGAGGTATACGAATTATTCGCTCAATATGAACCATGGCGGGCCAAAGCCGAATACCTCGAATCATGCAACGGCCACTGGCTTTCGAACCTGCAAGGCCTCGATATAAAGAACTATCTGCCTCTGGACATTTTGACGAAGGTGGATCGGATGAGCATGGCCCACTCGATTGAGACCCGCGTGCCACTGTTGGATCACAAGTTGGTGGAATTTGCGGCGACCATTCCGCCTGAGATGAACCTGCAAGGCGGAACTACCAAGTATGTTCTCAAGCGCGCCATGAGGGGCATTCTACCCGAAAGCATCATCGACCGGCCCAAGCGCGGTTTTGCGGTTCCCCTGGGCTATTGGTTTCGCGGCAAACTGGGCACCTATGTCCGCGACCTGCTGCTTGGAGACAGCAGCAGGCGCCGTGGATTCTTCAATGGCCGTTATATCGAAAACCTCGTATCTCGGCACGAACGAGGAGAGAACCTTGACCTGCAACTCTGGACTTTGATTTCGTTCGAGCTGTGGTCCAGGACCTTCCTGGATCGCGGGGCCAGGAGAGAGACCTTCGCGGCAGCCTGAAGGGTTCGAATATGCAGCCGAACAGAATCAAACTGCTAAAGATGCTCACCAACTTCCATATCGGGGGCACCGAGAGGCAAGTTGTGAACCTGGCTCTGGGAATCGACCCGGCACGCTTCGATCTGCATCTGGCATGCCTGCAATCGTCAGGCGCACTCTTGGGGGAATTGAAAACGCTGCAGGTTCCCCGGCCGGAATTTCGGATTGGCAGATTCTACAATCCCGTGACCTTTTGGCAAGGAATGCGCTTGGCTCAATACATAAGGAGGAACCGGATACAGATCGTCCATAGCTACGGCTTTTATTCCAATGTCTTCACGGTTCCCGCCGCCTGGCTGGCCGGGAAGTCATTCATCGTCGCCTCGATCCGAGATACAGGAGACGTATTGACACCAGCGCAGAGGTGGGTTCAACGAATGGTCTGCCGGTTGGCCGACTGCGTATTAGTCAACGCGGATGCGATCCGGGACAAGCTAGTCGAACAGGGATACGCTCCGGGCAAAATTATCGTCATCCGCAACGGTATCACGCTCTCGAAATTTGGAAATAGACAGAGGAACTCCCTTCTGCGGCAGGAGCTGGCCGTGCCGCTCTCCGCCCCTCTGGTTGTGGTGTTTTCACGCCTGAATCAGATGAAGGGAATCCAATACTTCCTCGACGCCGCGACCATTTTGGCCGGAAGGTTTCCGGAAGTGCGTTTCCTCGTGGTCGGCGATGGAGAAAACAGGAAAGAGCTGGAAGAATATGCCAGTCGCCTGGGGCTTGAGCAGCGAACTGTGTTTACCGGGTTCCGGAGCGATGTTCCGGAACTGCTGTCCGAGGCTGCGGTCTCAGTGCTCCCGTCTTTGAGCGAAGGTCTCTCGAATTCCCTGCTCGAATCGATGGCTTCGGGGGTGCCCGTTGTGGCCACCCGTGTAGGGGGAAATCCGGAGGTTATCGAACACGGGGTCACCGGCCTGCTTGTGCCATCGCGAGATTCGGCTGCACTAGCCGCTGCCGTCGGCCGCGTGCTTGACGACAAAGACCTGGCCGCGAGCTTCTCTCAGGCAGGCATTCGGCGGGTGGCCGAACTTTTCTCCATGGAGCGCTTCGTTCGTGAGACCGAGCATCTCTACCAGCGATTGGTCGAGGCCAACGGATGCGTATGAAGATCCTGCTGATTGGTCCATATCCGCCACCGCACGGAGGAGTTTCGGTGCATGTGTCGGGAATCCATCTGCAGTTGATTGCAGCTGGCGAACGCTGCCGGGTGTTGGACACAAGCCGTGATCGTCCCGGGCTGGGTTTCGGCATCGTACTGCTGCGCCATGCCTGGCAAGGATGGACTTTGCACGTTCACACCAATGGACACAATTTGAAGAGCTGGCTGCTCGCTTTGGGATGCGGGCTGGCCGGACGGGCCCGTGGAGGCTGCATATTGACGCTGCACTCGGGGATGGCGCCCGGCTACTTGCGCGCTGCTCCGCTTTGGCGCCGGAGACTGGCGGCCTTTGTGTGCTCGCTTTATACGCGAGTCATTTGTGTGAGCGATGAGATCCGAAGCGCTGTTCTTTCGTTTGGCTTGCCGCCGCATCGGACCGAGATTGTGCCGGCCTGCTTGAAGACGGAGCGTACCGAGGTTGCTCTTGACCCGTCGATCCTCGCGTGGATTGGACGGCACCAGCCCTTGTTCTCGACTGCGCTCTTCTTTCGACCGGAATACGGCTTCGATATGCTCACGACCGCCGTCGCCCGGCTCCGCCTACGCTATCCGTCGGTTGGCTGCCTGGTGATGGGCAGCGGCGAGCAACGAGAAGAAGCCGAACGCCGGATCCATGAAACAGGTCTTGAAGAAAACGTTCTTCTCCTCGGCGACGTGAATCACGACGCCTGCCTGGCGTTGATGTCGGTTTCCGATGTGTTCATTCGAGCCACTCTCGAGGACGGCGATTCGACTTCGGTGCGCGAGGCGCTCTCGCTGGGAGTGCCGGTAGTGGCGAGTCGTATCGGCACGCGGCCGCCAGGCACGATTCTGTTTCAGCTAGGCGACGTGGGAGAAATGCTCTCCAAGATCGACGTGGCCATGGCTAAAAAGAGAGATGCCGAAATGCCGTCGTTGGGCCGCATGGATCGTTTGATGGAGATCTACCAACAGGTTACGGCGCCGACGGAGGCCTATGTCTCAACTTGAAATGAGCCAGGCCATGTACAAGCTGAAAAGGCTGGGCGCCATGGGCCCGCGCGAATTGGCGCACAGGTTCAGAGAGAGGGGTTATTCGGAACTGGAGCGCATCGGCCTTGGCACAAGCCAAATGGAGGCGCCAGATGGAATGGCCTTCAAGAGTTACTTGGCTGGTGCTCCGGCGCGCCGTTTCTTTTTCAGTAACGGTGAAGGGATGCGGGAGTTCATTCAGAAGAGTTTTCCGCAATGGATCAACAGGGCCGTTTCCGAAGCAGAGAAACTCTGTCGGCACGAGGTCGAACTGTTCAGCCATGGACCCCTCCAACTCGGTCGCGAGATTGACTGGCACAGGGACCCGCTGACCGGGCAAGTTTGGGAGCGCCGTTTTTGGACCGACTACCAACCCGAGCACGATAGCGCGGGGCGCGATCCCAAGATCATCCTCGAGTTGAACCGTCATCAGCACTTGCCGCGGCTGGCCAAGGCGTATTTCTTGACCGGAGATGAGCGTTACGCCGCCGAGGCTGTGGGCCAGCTCAATAGCTGGATAGAACAGAACCCGCCCGGTCTCGGCATCAACTGGCAGTCCAGTCTGGAAATTGGCATCCGCGCGATTTCTTGGTTGTGGACCATCTTCCCGGTTCTTCCTTCCAGGTCGTTCGACGACGCTTCGGCGCAGCGGATCGGTGCCTCACTTTTTGCTCAACTGAAACACGTTCACCGCTACACCTCCGTCTTCAGCAGCCCCAACACGCACTTAATCGGCGAGGCCACTGCTCTCTTCATCGGCGGACTGGTGTTTTCGGATCGGAAGCGACCCGCCGCCTGGCTCGCGCGGGGTGCCGCGCTGCTAGCCGGGGAGGCGGAGAAGCAGATCTTAGACGATGGCGTGTATGGGGAGTTGTCTTCCTATTACCATTGCTATGCGCTGGACTTCTACCTGCAGGCGTTAACGCTAGCTCAGCGAAACCAGTTCCATTTTCCTGAAACGGTGCGGCACAAAGTTTGCGGAATGCTTGAGTTCCTGGTGCATCTCACGCGGCCGGACGGCACGATTCCGTTGTTGGGAGATGACGACGGCGGCCGCGCCCTAGCGCTTGAAAGCAGGAATTATCGCTCGTTCAATGATGCGTTGTGTATCGGGGCTGTCCTATTCCAGAGAGAAGATTTCAAGCACCAGGCCGGCGCGTTCTTCGAAGAGGCGCTCTGGCTGCTTGGCGAGGATGCCTGGCGGATCTATGGATTATTGAAAAGCAAGCCGCCGGCGGAGATGCAGAGTTTCTATCCGAGCGCTGGCTACTCGATCCAGCGCTCCGGCTGGGGGCCACTTGACGATCATTTGGTTTTCGACTGCGGCGGGCTCGGCATGCTCGCGGGCGGCCACGCACACGCCGATTCCCTGTCAGTCGTACTTTTTAGCGGGGGCCGGGAACTGCTCGTGGACTCGGGTACGTTTGTCTACAACGGCGCGCCGGAGTGGCGCAATCATTTTCGCTCTACGCGAGCTCACAACACAGTCACGATCGACGATGCCGATCAGGCAGTAACAGGAGGAACGTTTCGCTGGAAGACAAGATTATCTTGCCGGGCGGCGAGGGAGCCAGCCTCGCCAACGATCGAGTACATAGAGGCGGAGCACGACGGGTATCTTCGGATTCCCGAAGGAGTGGTCCACCGGCGCCGACTTCTGCACATCCAGCCGGAATACTGGGTCATTGTCGATGACTTCCGCGGATCAGGCACGCACACTTTTGATTTCAACTACCACTTCGCACCGGGCGTCGAAGTATCGAGTCTCAAACATGACGAGGATGAGCTTGTCGCTCGTGCCGAACACGCGGGCCTGCTGCTCGGCCTATACGCCTCCCAACCTCTGAGGACGGAGTTTATCCGCGGCCAGACGGCGCCGATCGGAGGCTGGGCGTCTTGTGGATATGGCGAGAAGAAACCAAGTTTGACACTGCGTGCCCGCTTGGCTGGGCCGGTGCCGGCCGCTGCGATCACTTTTCTCGCCCCCTTTCAAGAGGCATTCGCAGATGGGTCGCTGAATCCCATGGTTCGGCGGCTGAAGTTGGAAGACAAGAAAGGAATCGCATGCGCGTACACGCATCATGGGTTCGAGGACATCGTTATTTTTTCCGCTGGCAATGACGAGATTCGAACGGCGGGTTTTCGTATGAAAGGCGAGTTCTTCTGGCTGCGTACGGAACAAGGCATCTTAAAGCAGGTCGTGGCAATTCGAGCTTGGCGTTTAAGTCACGACGGGAGAAATGTGTTCCACAGGTCCGAGCCGGGACCGTATTTCAGCCGGTCGTGGCAATTTGAACCTAGGCCGCCTCGACTCGACTTTGGCGCCGGGGCCGCCCACTCGGAAGAAAAAAGCATATGTGCGCAATCTGTGGCATCGTAAATTTCGATCACACCGAACTCGTCGATAGGTCAGTGATTGAGAGGATGACCGAAGCTATCGCTCACCGTGGTCCGGATGACGATGGATTTTTCGTCGAAGGCCGGGTGGGTCTTGGATTCCGGCGGCTTAGCATCATCGACTTGAGCGGCGGGAAGCAGCCGATATTCAACGAGGACGAGTCGGCGGCCATCATCTTCAACGGTGAGATCTACAACTATCGCGACCTGGCAGCAGAACTGGCACCTGCGGGTCACACCTTCAAGACCCGATCCGATACCGAGACCATTCTCCACGCTTACGAAGAGTATGGCGAGGACTGCGTTCACCATCTCCGGGGCATGTTTGCGTTCGCCATCTGGGACCGAAGGAAACGACGCCTCCTTCTGGCGCGAGATCGAATGGGAGTGAAACCCCTCTACTACTACCGCCACAATCGCTTCTTGGCTTTCGCCTCGGAGATCAAAGCTCTAATCGAGATACCGTCGGTCCCACGCGAGGTAGACCCCGAAGCCCTTGATCTCTACCTGTCTCTGCGTTATGTGCCGGGCACCCGGACCATGTTCAAGAACATTTTCAAGCTGCAGCCTGGGCATGTCCTCGTAATGGATGAGACAGGGGTTCGAACCAGGAAGTATTGGGACATCCACTATTCGGAACCTCCGTCACCGCAGCATATCCTCGAGCGGTTCGGTGAGCTGCTCGAAGAGAGTGTCCGCTTGCGGTTGATCGCAGAAGTACCCCTGGGAGTGTTTCTAAGCGGGGGGCTCGACTCGAGCGCAATCCTGGCCGTGATGAGTAAGCTCGCTGGCGGTGACAGGGTGAAGACCTTCAGCGTCGGCTATGAGGCATCGAGCGCGAAGGAGGAAGAGGCTAATGAGTTCGAGTACGCACGTCTCGCGACCACTGCGTTCGCCTCCGAGCATCACGAGTACCGACTGAGCCCCAAAAAGTTTGAAGACTTTGTGCCCGATCTTGTATGGCACCTCGATGAGCCATTAGCCGATCCGAGCTCGATCCCCCTGTATTTCATTTCCAAGCTGGCTCGAGAGCACATCACCGTGGTTCTATCGGGCGAAGGCGCGGATGAGATATTCGCCGGCTACGGGATCTACCGGCGCATGTTGGCTCTCGATCGGGTCCACCAGGGTTTGCCCGCAGCAGGCTTGCTTGCACCATGGCTGGCGCGGCTCCTGCCTTCGGAGGCGCTGCGGCATTATGCGCGGATGTCCGGCCAGCCTCTCGAAGTCCGGTATCGGGGCGTGAGCCGGGGCTTCGGCGCTGAAAGCAAGCAGCAGCTTGTCGGCGAGGATCGGACGAAGCACTCGGAACAGCAATTGCGAGAACTGTTCGGCGGCTACTTCAAAGCCGTGGACAGGGCCTCGCCGCTAAATAGGATGCTCTATGTGGATGCCAAAGTATGGCTGCCCGACGATCTTCTGATGAAGGCCGACAAAATGACGATGGCCAATGGGCTGGAGCTCCGGGTTCCGTTCCTCGACCACGAGCTGGTAGAGTTCGCTGCGGCACTGCAAGACGATTGGAAGCTCGGTGGAAAGGGCGGAAAAACTCTCTTACGTCGGGCCATGCGGGGAGTCCTCCCCAACGCCATCATCGATCGCCCAAAAAAGGGCTTTCCCATCCCCATCGCATCGTGGCTCCGCGGTCCTTTGCGGCAGTTCGCACGAGAAAATCTGCTCGCTCGGAATGCCGCTTGCGGCAGTTATATGGATTCGGCCGCAGTAAACCGGATCGTCGATGAGCACGAGCAGGGGCGCGTGGACCGATCCCAAGAGATCTGGGCACTGCTAGTGTTCGAGTTCTGGCACCGGCATTTCATAGACGCCATCCCCGCCCGGCCTGTGCCGAGCCTGATGGAGATGAACGCAGGATTGACATGCTAGAAGGAAACGACATCATCTGCTTTAGCAATGACTGGGATGGCGATCCCCTCAGCAAGAAACACATCGCCTTGAGGCTCGCCAAGAAGAACCGCGTGTTGTGGGTCAACTCGACAGGAAATCGAAACCCCACAGCTTCGGTTCGAGACTTCCGGCGAGTCATAAAGAAACTTCGGCAGTACTGCCGCGGCTGCCGTTGTGTCGAGAATAATATTTACGTGTTCTCGCCGCTTGTCATCCCGTTTCATGGCAGCCGGACGGCGAGATGGATCAACCGGTGCATACTGTCGTGGAGCCTGCGCCGTACTTGCCGGAAACTTGGCTTTCACAAACCGATCACATGGAGCTTTGTGCCCAGTTCGGGTGAGGTTGCGGGGTCTCTTGGGGAGCAGTTCGTCATATATCACTGCGTGGACGAGTACTCGCAATTTACGGGCACGGACAAAACCGCGATTCTCGACATGGAGCGCCGGCTTATAGAGAAATCAAACCTGGTCATCGTTTCGTCGAGCCGACTCTACGAGACCAAAAGCCGCTACAACCCGAACACGTTTCTGGTGACACACGGCGTGGATGTCGCACACTTTCGAAACGCTTGCCTGCCGACTACCGCGGCGCCGGAGGATTGTCTCGAGCTGCGGCATCCGGTGATCGGCTTTTTTGGTCTGATTGCCGACTGGGTGGATCTCGAGATCATTCAATACCTTGCAGCCTCGCGACCGGAATGGTCGTTCCTGCTAATTGGAGAAGTTCAAACGGACATATCGGCCTTGCGGGGAATGCCCAATGTCCATCTGCTGGGAAGACGCAGTTATCATTCTCTTCCGGCGTACTGCAAGATGTTTGATGTTGCCGTTCTGCCCTTCGTCGTCAACGAGCTTACGCTGGCGGCCAATCCCCTGAAAGTGCGTGAGTACCTGGCGGCAGGTTTGCCGGTCGTGGCCACGCCGCTCCCGGAGGTCGTCAAACTCAACAGTTTGCTGCGCACGGCTAGTACCCAGGAGGAGTTTCTCCACCAGATTGAGGCCTTCCTGAACGAAGGCCGGCGAGGGCCGAACATGGGGGTCTCCCGGCTGATGGAACCGGAATCGTGGGACGAGAAAGTGGAAGAGCTGAGCCGGATCATCGCCGATGTCCGCGCCGGCGGCAGACGCCACAGCACGGGTTCAAATGCTGGATGGGCGGCCTAGCGGAGACTCGATGGGCTTCAAATTGTTCATTCTGGCTACCATGGGGGTCGCATTCATGCGGACCGCTGGAGAGGTAGCCCAGCCATTCACATGGTGGATTACGCACCCGTTGGCGAAAATCAAACCGCTGGATCCCGTGCCCAGCGCGCCGGCGAAGAGCGTCGATCTCTATGCCGGACGCAACGAGTTCGAGTCTTTCCAGATCGTGTTGAGGGCTGGCTCTACCGACCTGTCGGGCGTAGATATCGATTTTTCGGATTTCCGGACAAGCCATGGCGCCGAGATCTCCAAGGAAAATGTGACCGTGTATCTCGAGCGGTTCTTGAACCTTCGTCGACCTTCTATGTTTGACGGTGGCACCGGATTGTGGCCGGATCCTCTGGTTCCCCGCGTAGATCGATACGCGCACGAGAAGCGCAACGCGTTTCCTTTCACTGTGCAGGTCGGCCGCAACCAGCCCATGTGGGTCGAGATCTTCGTTCCACCAGCCACCAATCCTGGAAATTACACGGGATCAGCTCGCATTTCCATCAGTGGCGCCGTGAAGGTTTTGGTGCCGATCCACGTTGTGGTGTGGAACTTCACGCTCCCTTCGACCTCCACGCTGAAGTCGTCGTTTGGCTTCAGCGGCTTAGCCGCCCTAAAACAGCATCGTGGGCAGTACACAAGCGATGAGGACCTTTATGCCATAACGCGCCTCTACGAGAAAGCCGCGCTCCTGCACCGCATCAGCATCTGCGGAGGAAGCATGGTTCCGCCGAAATACTCGTATGACTCCGGCCGAATGCGACTTCATTGGAGCACATACGATGCTGAAGTCGGGGCGTTCTTGGATGGCGTTGCTATTTCTGAAGGAGACCCACTGCACGGCGCGAGAGCGACTTCAGTCGAGATTCGGACGCCGCCAGCCCTCGATACCGAGGAGCAGCAGACATTGTATTGGACTCAATACGCCAAGCACTTCCAACAGAAAGGTTGGTTGGATCGCCTGTTCCTCTATCTGTGGGACGAACCGGCGCCGGCTGTTTTTCCCGACGTGCTGAAGCGCGGGCGCGTGGCCCTCCGGGTCAATCCAAAAATAAGGAGTCTTGTGACCGTGCCCTTTACGGAAAAATTGGCGGAAGTTGTGCAGATCTGGGTTCCGCTGGTCAATTGCATCGAACCGAAGCCTGGCTATGACGATTTCTGCGAGCACACTCCGCCGTTTGAGACATATACCCGCCAGACTGACCGAAGTAGTCTATGGTTTTATCAGTCGTGTGCCAGCCATGGGTGCAACGTTGTGGGCGGACCGTATTTCACCGGCTGGCCGAGCTACATGATCGACGCCCCTGGGGTCTCCAACCGGGTCATGGAGTGGATCGCCTGGAAGTACCGAATCGAGGGCGAGTTGTACTACAGCATGGATGAGGCCTATGGGCGAGGCAAGGATCCATGGGATAGCGTCTTTCTGGTTGGAGGCAACGGTGACGGCACCTTGTTCTATCCAGGACGTCCGGACCACATCAGCGGACACACCGACATCCCCATCGAAAGCATCCGGCTGAAACTGATCCGGGAAGGAATGCAAGACTACGAGTACCTGTCCTTGCTCGCCAAGCTGGGTGGCGCGAAATGCGCGGACGAATATGCAGATCGAATTGTGAAGAAGCCGTATCTTTGGGAATCGCAGCCGGAGACCTTTCTTAACGTTCGGCAGGAACTGGGTGAGGCGCTGGATCGGCTGGCGGCAAGATCTGGCAAGGAAATTTGATGCTTAATGACGCCACAGGCCGAATGGTTTTGGAAGTCAAGCAGCCACTGCTCGAAGCTTTGAACTACTTGTCCTCCCATGCGTCAAAAATCCACACGGCCTGGCGCAAACTCTTGAAGCGTTACGAACCCTGCAGCAAATACGTGACTCTGCTTTCGGGACTGCACCTGACGCCGCAGGCTCGGGACCTGGTCTCCGCCGGCGAGCGCGGGTACAGGGGCAAATCCGAGCGCCACGGTCAGGACCTGGCAAGCAAGGGAGTACCCGCGGAGTGCGCCGCAGTCGCCGTGGCTCTCTATGTCGAAAGCTGCCTTCCATACCTCATGTCTGAGGAGTCTTCGAAGCCGGAATGGCCGCAAGCTTTTACCCGGTGGGCTTCAGCGTACCAGTTCTATCTTCTCTCGGGCTACTCCCAATATGTTGAAGTCGAGCGGCATGCGCTCGAGGACAAGATCAGCCGGGCGGAACGGCGGTCGCAAGAGTTTTCCATCCAGCTTAGCGACGCTTATGAGAAAGAGAGGCGCCGCCTAGCACAGGACCTGCATGACGAAATCGGCCATGACCTGATAGTGTTGAAGCTCTATACGGAAGTAATTGCACTCGATTTGAAAAAGGGCGATATCGGCCAGCTTCGCAGGAAACTGAAAGAGTCGGTTAACCTGATAAAACACGCTCTCAGGAGCGTTCGGCACCTTACTTTTGATTTGGGGCCGGCGATCTGGAACCAGCAAGGTTTCGTACCAGCGGTAAACCTCTATGCGCGCCAGTTCGCGAGGAGAACCGGAATCAAAGTGCGGCTTGACTCCGGCCGGTTGCGTGCGAACTTGCCCCCGGGTTACGAAACAGCCCTGTATAAAGTGCTTCAGGGGGCGCTTTCCAATGTCGTCGCCCATGCCGATGCCCAGCACGTAAGGATCATTTTTACGAGTGGACCGGACTCCGTGGCGATGAAAATCGAGGATGACGGAAGGGGCTTCAATGTCGGACGCACGCTGCGCGCGCCGCACAATTCCTTTGGCCTCCGGGCTATGCGGGAACGCGTTGAGCTTTTGGGTGGCGCGATTCAATTTGCGTCCCGGAATGCACAGCGGCGCGCGCCTGGCCATGGCACTACCATTGAGGTTCATTTGCCTCTGCGCGACATCGAGGCAGCATGAAGGACAAGGTCAGGGTTCTGCTCTGCGATGATCACACCTTGTTCCGTGAGGGAATCAAAGCGATCCTCAAGGATGAACTTTCGATCGAGATTGTGGGCGAAGCCGAAAACGGGCGGCAGGCGGTCGCCCAAGCGCGGCAACTGCATCCGGATATTGTCCTGATGGATATCGCCATGCCGGATCTGAGCGGTTTTGATGCAACACATCGAATTTTGCAAGCGAACCTGAAGACCAAAGTCCTCATTCTCACTATGTACGAAGAAGAAGAAGTGATCACTAGATGTCTCGATGCCGGAGCATCCGGTTACGTTCTCAAAGATGCTCCACGAGCGCATCTGATTCATGCCATTGACGTGGTGAGCAGAGGCGGCCAATATTTAAGCTCGCGAGCGCTAAAGAAAGTGGTCAAGCAGTATGTCAAAGTCGCCAAGAGCTCGGCCGTGAACAGCTATGAGCGGCTGAGCGACCGGGAGCGGGAAGTCCTGAAGTTGCTTGCCGACGGTCTAACGTTGAAAGAGATTGCTGCGCGCCTGGTCCTCAGTGTTAAGACGGTAGACGCCCACAAGACCAACCTGATGCGAAAACTCGACTTGCACGATCGCTCGGAATTGGTTAAGTACGCCATTCAGCGGAAGCTGATCCGGCTTCCGTCCCTGAAAACAACGAATGCGCCGACGATTCCGCCAGGAGGCTGAGACAACTTGGCGGAGTCACTTGCGCGTGTCGAAATGGTCGGTACCCTGCTCGCGTGTTTTGCTGTGCAAAACGTCTTTGACTCTGCCCACCAAGGCTAGCGGCATGAACGGTTTTTGAATGAAGTGCCAACCGTAGTTGAGAACAAGCAATGCGCCGTCCGGGTATGCGGACATCAGTATGATGCGCATTGTCGGTCTCTGCACCTTCAGTTTCTTGGCGAGGTCGGGTCCGGACATACCCGGCATCATCACATCGCTGAGCAGCAGATCTATGGTTCCGGGGAACTCGGCTTCCATCCGAATCGCCTTTTTCGCGCTGCTGGCAGCGAGCACTGTGAAATGTGCGTCTTCCAGTATTGCTTTGACGAGCTTCAGAAGGAGTGGATGGTCTTCTACGACCAGAATAGTCTGAGGGCTTGCCTTTCCGTTTTGACTCACGAATTCACCTTGCACAGGTAAAATTCGTAGTCTCGGACGCAGGGGTGGCTGCCTGTCGAAATTGAAGGGCACGATTCTGGGCGGTTACGAGTTTTAAATGTCAACTCAAGTGTAGACGGAAAGGCTATTCTTTAGCTGAGCTATATTGCTCACTTTGATGACCGTTTCCTGATGGTCCGGGCTCGGAATGAACGCCCAGCTGCCAAGGGCTGGGCCGAGCCACGGGCTCAGCCCAGCCCTTGCGTCTGCCTAGTCTTGGGCGGATCTTGCCGGTGCAAGATCGAAACGTGGAACGCCGACTCAGTCTCGTGTTGCATCGTTAGCAGCCTACCGTCTCTCGACAAGATCCATCGTGACTGCACGCGCTTTGAGTAGCTTCCCAACGCAATTTGCATGTCGATGGACAACTCGTCGCTTTCCCATCGGGCATTGGTTCGCACCTGCCCGCCATGAAAAGAAGTGACGACCTCGGTTCCGTCCGTCCGGTAGTTACATACGAAGTGGCCGAAGGAGTAGCCGGGAGCAGACGTGACCTGAGTCAGTTGCAGTAGAGGCTCAACATGGTCGATTCTGATTGCGACCATACCGTTTTCGATGCCGGGAAGAAACGCATTGACCTTGAGCTGCGCCGCCCACCTTCCGCTGAAATCGACGCTCATTTTTCTCTGATGACAGCGGTTAAGAGCCACCAGCCCGATCCCTGAATCCTGCAGGTTTCGTCGATTTATATTGACCCGAAGGTCGCCTTTTGTACAGTGCCTCGCTCATTGGCCGGAACGGTTCGCGCGAAAAGATAGCGGAAAGCGGCAGCCTGAAAAACTCCGTGAGCCGGAAAGCAAGTTCGAGACTGGCCTGGTAGTCACCGCGCTCCAGATAACCGATGGTCTGATAGTTGACGCCGATCGCGTCCGCCAACGCCTGGCGGCTCAGTCCTCGTTCCGCCCGTAGAACCGCCACGCGATTGTAAAGCGGACTGCCCGTCCGCGGGTCCTTTTTCCTTCGCGATGCCATAGATAGATTATTGTGCTAATACAACAACATGTCAAGTAAGCTCTATGGAATGCCTATGATCCAAACAGAGCCGCGACCAAAGGGAGCGGTCGTTGAAGTAACGCGCGGTTGGCGGGAGACCGTCGGCTTTTGATCTGAAGCGAGTTGGTAAACTATTGTACTGTGGGTATTTACCGCGAGGAGCTGTCCCATGCCCGATGACGAAGGACGCGAAGCCAACCTCGATGCCCTGATCCGAACCAGCATCGCGGGTCCCATTGCAATCGGCCTGGCAGAAACCTTATTGCAGGAAGCAGGAATACCTTTTTTCGTGATGGACCAGGATACAACTGCACGCCAGGAAAGCGGGAATTTTCTGGGTTGGCTGGATGTTCGCGTCCCTCAGGAGCGGGCAGCCGAGGCTCGCGACATTCTGCGCAGTGTCGAACAAGCCAAATAGGCTTTGCCTAGCGGGCCGAAATAGGACTGGTTACGTGCTCCGGACGCCAGGCCGGCGTCGCTTCCTCCCACTGATTGTCCGTCAACTGCCGCACATCGCTGCCGTCCGCGCGCATGGCGTATAGGTCGCCATAGGGCTGGGGTCCCCACTCATCCAGCATGGCCTCGTCTTTGAAGCCTTTGCGCGAGCTGCTGAACACAATCCAGTTCCCGTCGGGCGACCATGTCGGATGCGCATCATTCCCGTGACTATTGGTCAGCTTCCGCACGTCGGAACCGTCTGTGCGCATGGTGTAGATGTCGAAATCCCCATCGCGAAAACTGCAAAAGGCGATGCGATCGCCTCGCGGCGACCACATGGGAAACGTGTCGTACTCGTTGGTTAGCGTGCTGATCTTGCTGTCCTCGAGGTTGAAGATTCGCAAGCCCTGCTGCCCTTCGCCCATCACGCGATAGACCAGCCGTTTGCCATCAGGCGACCAGCTCGCGAATCCGCTGCTGGCTTTCCCTTCGGTCAGCATTTTCAGACCCGAGCCATCCGGCCGGATCAGTCCGATCTGTCCTGGGACGACAGGCCGTTGAAAGAAACCGCCAATGCCGAACACGATGGATTGACCATCTGGCGACCACGCCGGAAAAGTAATCACTTTGCCATCGTTGTCGAGCACTTTATGCGCATTCGTGCCGTCGCTATTCATGATCATCATGGGATTGCGGGTGCCGCTGGTCAGGGCCAACTGCTCGCCGTTCGGAGAATACGCGAGCATTGTCCCCTTGGTCGAGAAGATGTCGAACGAAGCATCGATACCGAAAGCCGGCGTTACGCCGAGTTCGCTCCAGAGGATCCTGTGGTAGACCATCGTCTTCCCATCGGGCGCCCATGAGGGATACCGCATTTTGCCGGCGGCTCCGGCCCGTCCACTGGTGAATCGCAGACCCTGCTTGGCGCCGAAAATCGTCACATAGCTGATGTCTTCGCCGCCGGTGTACCGCGGCGACACTTTGACTCCCGGCCCTTTCGTGTGGGTCTCTGTGGCGCCCGTTTCGACGTCGATCGAGATGATCTGCGACGTTGCAGTTGCCCGGAATCGCCCCGGGTAAACTTCCTTGGGAATTGATTGGTAGTACACGATACGCTTGCCATCACGAGACCATTGCGGGCTGCCGCTGTATCCTCCCAGTTCCGTCAAGCGGCGCAGTCCAGTGCCGTCAGGACGTACGATGTAAATCGCCACCGACTGCAACAGTTCCCACGAAGGCTCCGCCCGGCCAGGCTTTGTGTCGCGCCCCGAGCTAAAGGAGATCCACTGGCCATCCGGCGACCAGCTTGGACGGAAATTGCCGCCCGCGTTTTTCGTGAGGTTCGTGTACTCGCGGTGTGCTAGATCCAGCAGCCAGACGTTCGCAGTGCCGCCATCGCGCGTCGAAACGAACGCCAGCGTGCTCCCGTCCGGCGAGAGCGCCGCCTGATCGTCATAGCTCGGACCCTCGGTGAGTCTCTCCACACCCGAACCGTCCGCGTGCACCCGGTAAATATCCGCCGACCCGCCGCGTTCCGAAGTGAAGACGATCCACTTCCCGTCCGCGGAGAAAGACGCATTGTAGTCGAGGCCCGTAGCCGGCAGCAGAGGACGTTCGTTGTTACCGTCGGCGTCGGCCAAAAACAAGCCAGTACGGTCAGGAGCGAGCCGGCTGAAAACGATGTGTGGACGCTCACCCGCTACACCGAGCACCGTCGTGAAGATGAGTAAAACGGCGCCTGTCAACAATAAACAGAATCTGTTGCGGGACCTACGGTTCAGCTTGATCGGCATCCTGTCACCCTTCTGTACAGGTGATGATACCTCAATACATCAGCGCGATCTCATGTATAATGCCGGACGCTGACACTGTGACTAGTGGAGGGCAAACGAATATGTCGTATCTGGCTTGGATCGTTTTGGGGCTGATTGCCGGCTTCATCGGCAGTAAGATCGTCAACAAGAGCGGCGAGGGGCTAGTCCTCGACATCATTCTCGGAATCGTGGGAGCCATCGTCGGAGGATGGCTGTTCACAATGTTAGGCGCCCATGGAGTCACCGGACTGAATCTCTATAGTCTGGCTGTGGCTGTGATTGGCGCCATCGTGGTTCTTGTGGTGTACCACGCAATCCGGCGCGCTGCCTGAACAGGCACGACGGAAGACAATCTTGCCCGTCACGACTGTCGATCGGATCGAACCCGATTTCGAATGCTTGCAATTCTGCCCGCGAAGTATCCGACGACAATGGCGAACACGAAACACAGAACTATGGTGGGTGGCGGTTCCATGATGATTTATCGGCGGACCGGCCTCAATCCTGAACAGCAGGCCGGCAAAAGACTGACCTAAACCATGATGAGTCGAGGTTCACTCACCGTCAACGTTGGCGTTTGTTAGCATCCTCGCCGTGACCCAGACAGACCACAGAGGCATGGTTCCAACGACGGGAGGCGCCCCGCTAGTTACTTCACGCTATCCGCGTCTTTAGGAAATGGCAGGAGCGGCGGCTTGTCTTGCGACTTTTCCTTCTTTTCGATCTCGATTTCCGAAACCAGAATGGCCGGCGAAACCGCCGACACCGGCACCGTCCCCGATTCCGCGCCGCAGTAGCCGTTGAAGACCTCCGCATGGTCCGACGTTGCGAGAATCTTGGCGAAGCTCGCGAGCGGCGTCCCTACGATGTCCACGCCACGCACCAGCTCATCCGGCTTCCCGTCCGGATACACGCGGTAGACCACTACCGGCAACACTTTGAATGCCTGCATGCCGGCGCGCGCGGTGGTCGTGAAGCCGCCGGTCACGTCCTTGAAATACAGCCCATAGGGCTTCTTCTGGCGCTTCACTTCTTCGATCAGCATCTCGCGCAGCCGCGCTTCCGGCACGGTCTTGGTCGAGTCCACTAACAGGTTCGATTGCCGCGAAACCACCTCCAGCCCCGGCTGGCGGCGGCCGTGCCCGTTCGAATGATCGAAGCCTTTGATCGGCGAGCGCGACATCAGGAAGGATTTGAGAATCCCGTGGTCTACTGCCGTGAATCGCTGGCCCGCGATGCCCTCATCGTCGTAGCTGAACCATCCGTTCAAGTCCGTGCCCTGGAACTTGTGCAACGTGGGATCGAACACCACGGAGAGGAAATCCGGCAGCACGCTCTTTCCCAGGCTCTTGGTGAAGGTCTGGCCTTCGCTCTCGTCCTTCTGCCGGTGGCCCTCGATGCGGTGTCCGAAAATCTCGTGAAAGAAAACTCCCGCGGCGCGGCCGGAGAAAATCGCCGGGCCGAGATACGGGTCTACGACGGGAGCGTGCAGCAGGGCCGTGAGATCCTTGGCGACCCTGTCAGCAGCCGCCAGCAGCACATCATCCGCTGGCAGACCGGACGGATCCGCGGCGTCGAAACTCTCGAAAGTCGAGAGGTTCATCCCATCTTCCGCGCGGCCTTCGGCCGAAATCGAAATGCGCACGAAGCTGCGCCCGTGCTCCAGGCGGCTGCCTTCGGTGCTGACGAAGTACTTGGTTTCCCGTTGTGTGGATAGGGTCACGCCGGAAACCAGGATCTCCGGGTAGCCCTGAAAGACGAGCGAAAGCTTGCGTACGCGGTCCGTCCACAAACCCGCATCCAAATGAAGCGCCGCAGCCGGTTCGCTATGCACCGACGGCGGTTCGATCGAGAAATCATCCGATGGATCTTCCGCCGCCACCCGCATCTGCTCATTACTGCGGATTTTGATGAGCCGCTCGGCGGCCGCGCGATAAGCGCGATCCGTCTCGATCCAGACCTGTTGCTTGATGGCGGCCGGGTCATCCTCGATGCTCACCCGTGCACCCGAGGTGAAGTGCGCGCGCTCTCCGCGCACCCGGTGATAGTTGTCGAGCTTCGGCTCGCCCGAGCGCAAGGATACGTCCAGATATCGGCTGGTTCCCTCGGAATCGGTTGTCAGGGCGCCGAGCGTGGCGCCGATGTGATGCGATTCCTCTTCGGTGACTTCGTAGCTGATGAAGTATGGAGGCGGGTCGGCTTTCTCTTTAAGAATGCTGAAGTTACGATCCAGCTCCTGGCTCAGAATGCCAAGAACCTTGGATTCAGCGAACGATAAGGGAAGAAAAACGAGAAGGAGCGCCGCCCCACGCAGAATTTTCACTCTGCGTTCAAGATATCATGAACCGGGTGACGCTCAGTTGTAGCGAGCCGCCGGCAGGTAGCCACGTTCTTTCAAGCCCGAGAGCGCCAACCCGTATCGCCCGCGAACCCCCGTCTTTTCAAAGATGTGCTTGAGGTGGATTTTCACCGTTCCGGGACAGATTCCCAGCGATCGCGCAATCTCTTTATTCTTCAGACCTTGTTCCACCAATTCGGCCACCTGCTGTTCGCGCATGGTCAGATTGGAACGCCCGGAACCATTCGTCTTTTCAGCATTTTGGAACATCAGGTCGTCCATCCAGGTGTTACCGGCGGCCACGGCTCGCAGACAGTCGGAGAGCGCCCGGAGCGGCGCGGTTTTGCGGATCACGCCTTGCGCGCCCGCCTGTACCATGCGCAGAGCCTCCGCCTCGTTAACCGAATGACCCCAAACCATTACGGAGGTGTGTCGCCCATTTCCGCGCAGGCTCGTGATCCAGTCCATCACTGGCTGTAGACCGAAGCTTTTGTCGATGACCAGCATGGCGGGTGACAAACTGCGAACCAGGTCCATTCCAGCCATGATCGAAGTAGCTTCTCCAACCGCTGTCATGTCTTGCAGTTGCACCAGCAACGCGCGCAATCCTTCCATGGCGATCGGTTGAGTGTCACAAATAACAACTGTTTTCTTCACGCTAGTGCTCCTGTCCGCGAAATGGGGTATGCCGTTGGGAATCGAATGAGTAGTTGGGCGATCCACGAACTACTCTCAAGGTTTTCTCGGCTTACGCCGATAGAAGCAATGGAGTTGCCAGAAAGCTTAGAAAAATCATGTCTGCGAACGGAAGCAGCGCATCGGCCATCCGTTGGAAGCCGCTGCTGATCTGTCCTAATGCCGATCTAGCGCAAAAGCTCAGCGCAGCCTGGCACGCCTTGGCGGATGCGGAACCGCTGGTGGAGTCCCCGCGATACTTGGAGGGACAGGCGCTCCGAGATCTGGTGGGCGGACATGCGGTGACTGTGTGCTTCCTCGACGTGGGCAGCGACACGGAACGGGGGGTGGGGCTGGTGCGCGGGTTCCGGGAATGGGGAATCCCGGTGGTCGCGCTCCATACGGCCAACGATCCGGACCTGATTCTGAGCTGCCTGCGTCAAGGCGCCGCGGAATTTCTTTTCCCACCGTTCGGCCGCGAGCAGTTTCAGCAAGCGTTGGCCCGATTGGCTAAACGTGCGCAGGTAGCCATGGCGCAGGGGCGGACCGGCGGCGAAGTCTATTGCCTGATGCGTGGCAAATCGGGGAGCGGCAACACGACCCTGGCCTGCAATCTGGCGTTTCAGCTCCAGGCGCTTAATTTTCAGCGCGTATTGCTGGCGGATCTCGATCCACTCACCGGGACCATTGCGTTCCTACTCAAGCTGAATTCCAATTACAGCTTCGTTCATGCTCTCACCAACGCCAGCCGATTGGATGAAACGTTATGGCGAGGCATGGTGACATCCTGCCGTGGCGTGGATGTGCTGCTCTCGCCGGATGTTCCGGCCGACCTGGTCTACGAGCCGGAAGATATCACGGCGATGGTCTCCTACTGGCGGGGTCTCTACGAGTTTGTGATCCTGGACATTCCCGGCCCGCACGGCGAGTGGGGGCTGTCGCTCGCCAAGCTCTGCGACGAACTGCTGCTGGTGACAACGAATGAAGTGCCGGCCGTGCACGCCACGCAGAATACGCTGGCTTGCCTGGAGTACGGTGGCGTGAGCCGGTCCAAGATCAAACTGGTGGTCAACCGCTACAACACGGAAATCGGGCTGAGCAGTGAAGCGATCGAATCCGCGCTCGACCTGAACGTCTTCCAGCTCCTGCCCAGCGATTATGAGAGCGTGCAGAAAGCCCTCATGGAGGGTAAGCCCATTCCGTCGGGCACCCGTGTTGGAAAGGCCATCTCGGAACTCGCCGCAAAACTGACAGGCCGAACCGGCACTCCCAAGAAGCACTCGCTATTCGGCGGGCTGTTCTCGGTATTTCAGAACCTGTAGCGCCGGACTCACAAGGGGCAATCCAGACATACGTGATGGCCATTGCAGCCGCGATACGTTTGCGCTGAAATATTCGTGGGGATCAAATGAGCATCTCGCGAAAATTTCCAGTGCTGAGCGCCGTTTTATGCGTGTTCGGATCACTACTCGCCGCCCAGACCGCGCCCATTCCGGCTGCATCGGCACGTGATGCGCAGGCACACATTGAGAAAGTCAAAGCCTGCCTTCCTGAGCCCATCGCCATCAAAAATGATCCGCATGCCTGCCGCACTCTCGCAGAACGCATGGCGGAGCTGCATGTCCCGGGAGTCAGCATCGCCGTCGTTCACAACGGAGTGATCGAATGGGCCCAGGGGTTCGGGGTTCAGCGGGTGGGTGGACCGCCAGTCACGGCCGATACCCTCTTCCAAGCTGGATCGATCAGCAAACCCCTGGCCGCGATGGCTGCACTCCATCTTGTCCAACAGGGAAAGCTTTCGCTCGACTCGGATGTGAATGCCAAGCTCATGACCTGGAAAATACCCGCAAGCTCTGCGGCGCCCGGCGCTGTGGTTACCTTGCGGGAGTTGCTGACGCACACCGCGGGATTCAACGTCCACGGTTTTCCGGGATACGAGGCGAATGCTCCTGTTCCCACGCTGGTTCAGGTATTGAACGGGGAGAAACCCGCGAACACCGATCCGATCCGGCTGGAAAGTCCTCCGGGCAAAGAACCGAAATACTCGGGCGGCGGCTACACCGTGATGCAGCAGCTGGTTTTGGACGTGGCGAAAGAGCCTTTCCCAAAACTGCTGCACGATACGGTGCTGGCGCCGATCGGCATGACGCACAGCACCTATGAACAGCCGCTTCCCGCCGAGCTTCGAGCGGCGGCTGCGACGCCATACTCCGACGATGGAGCGGCCGTTCCAGGCGGAGCCCACACTTACCCGGAGATGGCTGCCGCAGGTTTGTGGACCACGCCGTCAGATCTGGCCCGGTACATGATCGAAAATCAACGATCCCTGAACGGTAAGGCGAACCACGTGCTCTCGCGTGAATTGACCGAAGAGATGGTCACGCGGGGGTTAGGTCTTCAGATTGGCGGCTCCGTATCAAACCCATACTTCTCGCATGGCGGCGTTAATGAAGGCTTCGAGAGCCTATTCGCCGCATACGAGCACAAGGGTGAAGGCGCCGCGGTGATGACAAACGCTGAGGGAGGAATGCGACTGGCTTCGGAGATCATGAGCAGCATCGCGGTTACGTATGACTGGCCCGACTTCCGCCCGGCCGTTCGCACTGTAGTCGAGGTCGACCGCACCGTTCTCGCGCGCTACGTGGGAACGTATGAACTGACGCCGGACTTCAGCATTACGTTCACACTCGACGGGAACCAGCTCATGACCCAGGCAACCAACCAGCCGAAGTTCCCGGTTTTTCCCGAGTCGAAGACGAAGTTCTTTCTGAAGGTCGTCGACGCCGAGGTTGAGTTTTTTTCCGATGACAAAGGGCAAGTGACTCACATGGTCTTGCACCAGAATGGCCATGAGATGAAGGGTGTAAAGAAGTAGTGGGAAGGGAAGAGGCTGCTATTTCACGGATCAAATCGCGCACGCAACGCGGCGGGGACCATGGGACACAGTTCGTCGGGCCTTTCGAATAAGCTATGGCGGCCACGCGCGACAAAGTCGTAGGCCAGATCGCGAAGCGGCCTCGGAATCACGGCTAGTACAGCGGCCAGGATTCTCCATCCTCCTCCGAGCCTCCGCAGAATATGAACGAGGGCATCGGAGCGAATGAGCAGCGAGCCGGCCACGGTCTGAACGACCATGCTATCGGGCAGCGTGCCGCGCTGGCCGACCGGAACTCGTGCCTGGAATGTCACTCCCTGCAAAGGGGCGAATCGGAACGCAGCGCCTGAGCCATCGTGCTTTAGAACAAACTTCACTCCGCGATGGCACAGTCCGCACTGGCCGTCGTAATACAGGATTTCCGTTTCTGGCACGGAGCTTCCTAACCGCGATGATGCCAGCCCCCTACACCACCCGCAACACGACCACCGTCGCGTCGTCGGTCTGGCGTCCGCGCGAAAATTCATCCATCGAGGTGAAGATCGCGTGGACAATGCCGTCGGCGCATTGTGAGCCGCTTTCGGCCACGGCCTTTCGCACTCCCTCAACTCCCCACTCCTTGCCGGCGGGATTGACCGCTTCAATCACACCGTCCGTGTAGGCAACAACCAGGTCACCCGGATTCAGTTGAACAGCGGCTTCCTCGTAGGTCCAATGCGGAAACATTCCAACGGGTGCGCCACCGGCTTCGAGGTACACGATCGATCTGTCCCGCCGAATCACCATCGGCGGATTGTGGCCCGCATTCACATACCGCAGAGTGCTCGTGGCGCCGTCGAAAACACCATAGAATAATGTGGCGTACCTGTCGTCAAGGGATGTTGCGTACACTTGGCGATTCACCGCCGCAATCACCTCCGCCGCGTCATCACCGGTGAAGGAGGCGGCCGTGCGCAGGGACGACTGGACATTGGATATCATCAGCGCCCCGGCGAGGCCTTTGCCGGAGGCGTCGCCAATGGCCAAAGCCAGCCGGTTATCCGTGAGCGGCACAAAATTGTAACAATCCCCGCCCAGTTCATGTGCCTGCCGGCACTGTGCGCTGTAATCCAAAGTGTCGATCTCGGGGCCCAGGCGCTGCATGAATCGTTGTTGCACCTCGCAAGCGATCGCCCACTCGTTGCCAGCTCTCATCACCACTGTATCCGTAAGCATCTTCCGGCCTCTATGGTTAAGTCGATCCACCAAGGGCAAAATCGACATGGCGCGGAGGTGAAATTTCTTAGTTCGACTCGATCACAACGGCGACGCTGAGTCCGCGTAGTTTCACCTGGCTGCCGTTCAGAGGCTCCGTAGCGGGCGGTTCACCCTTGGTCGTCTGATCGACAAACCGGATTTCGCGAGCAGTGTGGGGCAGCCTCAATTCAATCTCGCGGTCGCGTTGGTTCACAAGCAGCAGTTTGTGTTGCCCGTCTGGAGTGATGAAGCCCAGCGCATAAACATACGGCGTTCCGCTGGAAACCGCTACCATCTTATCGCCCGGCCCGAAGTTGTTCTTCAACAGTTCCAGGACACGGAATCGAACATTGGGCGCACCGGTGTTCCAGTCCACCATGGAAACGCTGGGAAACTGGGTCGGGTAGCCCACCAGTTGCGATTCACCTGCCATGTCAATACCGAGGAACGCCAAGTGTCCAAACACATAGGCGAACGTGGCACCCGAGAGATTCCAGTAGGAGTCCGGGATAGACTTGGTCACGTGATCGGGCTTCTCTTGCCCGCCATCATCGGCGGCGATGGACCCAATCTCATTGATGGTCGTCCCGGTTGATGGAGACAAACGCTGGCGGATGGCTTCGATGTAGCGCACAGTCTCCAGAAAACGATCGGCTTGCTCGAAGAATGTGTACTGCTGAATGTCCGGGGTCTGGTCGGGAGTTGGGGCCGCGTAGAAATGGTAGGAAATCATGTCCAAGGGTGTTCCGGGTGCGTGGTTCTTGGGATTCAGGAAGTACTCAAACATGCGGGGATTATCGGAAGGCGCGGACAAAGCCAGCGCAACGAACTTCATTTGCGGCGCCACCCGCCGGATCGCGCTGACAATGGCGTCGTAGCGGACGGTGTATTGCTCGGGTGTCATGTTGTGCTCGGAATCTATTTCGTTGAGCACCTCCCAATAATCGACCTTGAAATGATGTCCTGAGTCGTGCCGCCTGCCCAGTTCGTCGGTAAAGCCGCCATTCACATACCAGCTCACCAGCCTCGCATAGTAGTCGCCGAGCTCCTTCATCGAAGGGTCGCGCAACTCCGTTCCCTGCGTGTAATTCCAGATCACCTGGTCGGGATCTTGCGGGTAACTGACGGGTGTCGCCGTCTTGAACATCCACTGCGGAATCGTGCTGAAATTCAAAATCACCGGATGCCCTTTGGTGGCGTTCAAAAAGTCAATCGTCAGCGGATCGATGAGAGAAAAATCCCAGGACGTCGTTTCCTCGGAGGGTGGTTCCAGTTCCGCGACGCCGAGCCGCGGATAGGGTAACCAGGGCACGTAACGCACATAATCCACGCCCAGTTTCTGGAGTTCGGAAAATACGCGATCGTGAATCTGCGACCCGCGGCGCAAAGGCGGGTTGACGACAACTTGCAGCGTTGCCGTCGTCCTGAGGATGCGTTCAACCTTGTCCCAGTGAACTTCCACTGTTTGGGCGGCGCTGCATGTGGCAAACACGAGCAGCCAACAGCAAGGGATCAAGCCTCGATTGGGCATGGCGTTCCTCAGTTTAGTAAAAATTGTTGCGCCGGATGTCGAGAATACGCCCTGTGCTCCGACTGCCCTATGAAGAGCGCGGAAACCAGCGCGAAAATGAAAGGAGCAGAAAACAATGAAATACATTTTGCTGATGAATGCCCCGAAGGCGGGTTTCGAGACATATCGTGCGTGGTCCAAGAACGATGTCGACGCGCACTACGCAGTATTGAAAGGCATCAACAAAGAGCTAAGCGAATCCGGAGAGTTCGTGGCCACCGCAGGCTTGGCCTGGCCGGATCAGGCTAGGGTGGTGCGAGCTGGAAAGGACGGTGCGCCGATGACGGACGGCGTGTTTCCAGAATCCAAAGAGTTTCTTGCGGGCTACTGGATCGTCGACGTCGAGAGTCCGGAACGAGCCTACGAAATCGCCGCCCGGATCTCCGGTGCTCCGGGGCCCGGCGGGACCTTGCTGAGCATGCCAATCGAAGTGCGCCAGGTGATGAGCGGCCCGCCCGACGAATTGCTGTGAAGGCTGCTCATTTTTGAACTGCGGGCCGGATCTCGCTAGGGCCTTCTCGTTGGCCATGTAGGTCCTTTCCCGCCTCCTGGCGCTCCACCTTTCATTCGATGAAACAGACGGCATGGAGTGCGTTCACTGCGGCAAGAAGCTCAGCGCCCTGCGTAAATTGCAGGACGAGGAATTCTGTTCGGCAGCGCACCGCAAGGCGTACAAGAAGAAGCAGGAAGAACTCGCCGTGGACTTTCTGCGGCAGAGCAAGCCGCGCCGTGCAAAGCCGGCCCCCATTCCGCCGCCCGCCGCGCCCGTGGAACCGCAGCCCATCCTGGTGCTGGCGGATTTCCAGCAGGAGCGTGTGGGGCCCTGGTTCGAGAACGGCACGCCGCGCCGGGATGCGCAGCCGGTGTCCATTGCGCGGCACGTGATTGTTCCCGCCGGCGCACGTTTGCCCGCCGCGACGCCTCGTGTCCCTGCCTTTGCTGTGATCGCACTCCGGCCACAATTCTCCGCGCAGCGGCCACGACTAGCGCCGTTGACGGCTGTTCGATTCGCCGTAGAGCAACCGATGCTCCGCGCCGCCGCGGCTCATCCGACTTGGATTGAGCCGGCAAAGCAGTCGCCTCCCGAGCGGCCCGCTGCCAACTTCACTCGATTCCAACCCGTCTGGGTGCGCGACCAACGACCGCCGGCAGCGGCTCCCTCGGCTCCTCGATTTTCCTCGATCCCCGTACTCATGGAGAGGGAAATCGCACCCGCCGCCATCAAGTTGCAGTTGGCGGCTTCCTCCCGGCCGGCCGTCACCGCTCGCGCCCGGTCCGCTTCCACGCAGGAGACTTACGCACATTCGTGGCAATCGCACCACGGGCCGGTGAGTATGCCCGCGGCTACGGTCGCACTCCGCGCTCCGTGCATTGCAAGTGGTCTTCCGCTAGCGGCCGCAAAGCCTGACGTCAGAAGGCATGCCGGTTCGGCTTCGCCCGTGATTCGCCGCGCTTGGCGCGTCTCCGCCGAGACACTGAATAAGCCTTGTGCGCCTCCTGTATCGCATACGCTTGGGTTCACGGCCTCCGCTTGGATTCCGGCCGCCATGCCGAGTGCCAGGAACCTTGCACCTTCGGCTTCGACGGCGTTATACCCTGTGTGGCGCGCTCCCAGTTGGGTTCTGCACCAGCCTGATGTTGCGCTTGCCCCGCGCGCGCCTGCAATCGCGGTCTGCCAAGCGATCGGGGGCCTTGCGCGGCGCGCCGGTGCCTGCACCCTCGCTCCTCCAGCAGCAGCCACACGCCAAGCACGGGCCTCGTCCCCGGAGCCGCCGCTGATGGGCTCGTGGCGCTTCAGATTCGCCACTCCGTTGCTTCGACCAGGCTTCCCAGTGCGCATGAAGACCCCGCCGCCCAAATCGGCCCCCATGCCGGTTGGGAATAGCCGCCTGGCGTTGGTTTGGAAAATTCAAGTCCGCATAGGACGGCACGCGCGGGTCATTCCGCTCCGGCCACGCTTCGAAGATCCTCTGATCATATCGCCGCATCGTTCGGTTCAACCCGAGCCACCGGCCAATCCTTGGAAAAAGCTCGCGGTCTTTTGGTCCGCCGTGCCGTTCTGGAGCCGCCGGCTTGTCGCTGTGATCATATTGGCCGTCCTCGCGCTGGCCAGCTTCCGCTACCTGAAATCATCCGGTTCCGTGCAGAAAGCCAGTGACGAATTGAAGGCGTGCATCCGCGAGCGCGCGGCGATCGATATCCAGGACGACTTTCGCGCTGGTCTGAGCCAATGGACCGGCGCGCCGGGTTGGGCCGATAGCTGGACCTACGACGCCACCGGGTTTGCGCGCCCCGGCCGCCTCGCACTGCTCGCCGGTTCGGCGCCGCTATCCGATTACCGCCTCGAGTTCCTGGCCGAAATCGATAAGAAAGCCGTCGCGTGGGTGTTTCGCGCGGCCGACACGCGCAACTACTACGCTTGCAAGTTGCTCGAGTCGAAGCGCGGAACCGGCGCGGTGTTCTCCATCGTACGATACGCCATGGTAGGCGGGCACGAGCACCTGCGCATCCAATTGCCGCTCCCGCTAACGGCAACTGCCAAGAGCATGTTCCGCGTGCGCCAGGAGATTCGGGGCGATCAGTTCACCACTTACCTCGACGGCCGCATCATCGACACCTGGAGCGATGCCTCGCTCCCCACGGGCGGCTTCGGATTCTTCGCCGATCCCGGCGAAACCGCTTATATTCGCTGGGTGGGTGTGGCCTACCAGGACGACACCTTGGGTCGCATATGCGCGTATCTGGTTCCCGGAAAGCACGATTGAGCCCTTATTTTTCTTCCGCGAACCGCCGATAGTCTCCATGAGGAAGTCCTAGGTGAAGTCGAAAGCTACCGCCAAACCAGTCGAACCACTCGAACCACCCAAAACCGCGGCGAGCGATCTTTATGGGCGTGCTGTAGCGCTACATCTCGCCGGCAAGCCGCTAGAGGCTCTCGAGCAGATTGAGCAGGCGCTCGCGTCCGGGGAGCAGCATGCCGAACTTTATGCTGCCGCCGGATACCTGCACTATGAGCGCAAGCAGTTTGAACCATCGGCTGAGGCCTACCGGAAGCTGGTGGCTCTCGATCCGGCGAATGGCGCCAGTTGGTTCAATCTGGCGGCCACGCTGCAAGCGCTAGGCAAGTGGGATGAGGCTGGCGCCTTCTTCGAAAAGGCGCTGGCAGCGGATCCGAACCGCTACGAGGCGCATTTGGGCTTGGGGTTGAGCCGGCTGCATATGGGCGCTGCCCGCCAGGCTCTCGAAGCGTATGAGCGCTGTCTCCGCTTGATTCCCAATCTCGAACCCGCGCGGCTCGAGCCCATTCTGTTCGGAAAGGCCGTGGCGCTCCAGCTCCTGAAGAAATTCTCCGAGGCAGCCGAGCTATACAGCCGCGTATTGGAACAGAACCCTCGTTCGGAGGAAGCGCTCGCCAACGCGACCACCACCTATCTGGAATTAAAAGATCATGCCAGTGCCGCCCGTTGCGCGGAACAGCTCCTGAAAATCCGTCCGGATTCCCGCGAGGCGCACGAAGGCCTGGCTTCGGCCGCCTTCGCTGCTCAAGACTACGAGAAGGCGGCGGCCCACTGCGCGGCACTGGTCAAGGTCGCGCCTGATGCCTTCGAGGGCTGGTTCAACCTCGGAATAGCTCTCGAAAAAGCCGGCCGTCCCGAGGCGGCCAAAGCCTATGGCGAAGCTTTGCACTTGCGGCCCAACGATGCCGAGTTACAACTGAATCTCGGTGTCGCCTACCAGGAAGGCGGCGACCGCGCCAAGGCCAAAGCGTCCTACCAGCGGGCCCTCGAGCTGAATCCGGATTCCACTACCGCTCTTTGGAATCTGGCGCTCGCACTTGAACAGGACGGTAATCCCAGCGAGGCCGAGAAACTATATACTCGCCTGCTCGATCACTCACCCGACGCTGAAGACGCGCGATTTCGCCTGGGTTGTCTGCGCCTGGAGTCGGGTGATTTCCGTGGCGCATCCGAAGCCTTCGACGCCTGCCTGTGGAAGCGCAAAGATTGGCCCGAAGCGCTGCTCAACGCCGGCATTGCTTATTGGAAGCTCGGAGAACTTGACGCCGCGCAGGATGCTTTCCAGCGCTGCTTGGCGGCCAAGCCGGAGTTCGCCGAGGCCTCCCGGGCGTTAGCCGCCATCGCTCTCGAGCGCGGCCGCAACGACGAAGCCCTCGATCTGCACGCCAAACTGATCGAAGGCGGGGAGCGGTCCCCCGAATTCCTCTACAACGCCGCCCTGCTGCGCCAGAAATCCGGCCAAAACGAACAAGCTGCCCAGCTCTATCGTGAAGCCCTGACCGGCTCGCCCGAGTTCGCCGAAGCGCTGCTCAACCTCGGCATCGCCCTCGAAGCCCTGGGCCAGCCCGAAGAGGCCCGCGCCAACTGGCAAAAAGCCCTCGCACTCAAGCCCGATCTGGCCAAAGGCTATTTCAGCAGCCCCGCGTAACTCCCTGATTTTATTGCTAAAGCGGCCAGCCAGCTCAGTAGATATCCTTTGCCGGTAATAACCTGCGCCTAACCAATAACATCTTGAGCAGCAGCGCCTGCCGCCGACATAATCACCTCTACGGAGCTTCCCATGATCGGCGCGTGTCCAATTGACCGGAACATTTTCACGTGCCTGATTCGCTACGAGCCCGAACTCGTATTGCTCGCGTTTCTGGCGCTGGTTTTCTGCCTCTGCCTGTGGAAGTTTATGGCCTGAAGGCTTGCTGCGGATGAGAGGACTGCTCATTTCAATTATCCGAACTGTACAGTTGGTCCGCAACGCCGTCGAGCACTGGCTTGTCTTCCGGCCGCGCCCCGCCATTGCTTGTGAAAACTTATTGCCCGACCCGCCGGATCAGAAGGATTAGCCGATTGTGTTCGCGAGAGCTCTAATTTTCTGTTCGACGTCTGGAAGCGGACCGGAAGCCAATGCGTTCTGTAATTCGCTCTTGGCACGCTGGCGATCGCCTTTTTCAAGCAGAGCCATCGCGTAATGATAGTGGAATGTCGGATTTTGGGGCTGGCGCTGTACCAAGCCGCTGAAACTCTGCAGTGCACTATCTTTATCGCCTTTTTTCAGGTAGATCCAACCTAAGGTATCGACCAGAACCGGATTTTCGGGCGATTTTTCGAGCGCGCGCCTCGCGAGTTGCAGGGCTTCGTCCAGATTCCCGCCCGATTCCGCGAGCACAAAGGCCATGTTGTTCAGTACGAACGGATTCCCCGGGCGCAATTCCAGCACCCGCTTGAAGGCGGTTTGAGCTTCTTTGTAGCGCCCGGCCTCCACGAACATTGAGGCAAGCAACATCACGGGCTGTGGGTCTCTTGGCGCCAATTGCACTGCCGGGTCGAGGACGGCAATCGCTTCGCCGAGATCGCCCTTCAAGCGGTAAACCTCCGCCAGTTGCGTTCGCAGGTCGACTGATTTCGAATCATTGGCCAGCAGTTTTCGGTATTCAGTGACGGCGAGATCGAATTTGCGCGTGTGCGCAGCAGTGAGCGCTAGCAATCGCCGAATTGGAACTGAATCAGGCCGCATTTTCAAGTCTTGGTTCAGCAACTCGATGGCTCGGTCCGATTGGTTTTGGGCCGAATACGTCGCTACCAGGGCCGCTGCCGGCCCGGCATCCCCTGGCCTGGCTTGGCCGAGTTTGCTAAAAATCGCCTCGGCATCAGCATATTTCTTCTCGGTCAAAGCCAACAATCCAAGCTGAAATTGCACTTCCGAAGACTTCGGATATTCATGAAGCAGCTTCATGAGTTCCGTCCGTGACCGCCCATAATAACCAGCCGACATCATGGCGCCGGCTTTCAGGAGCCTAGCACGGCCATTCGTTGGGTCTCGCGCCAGAACCTCGTCCGTGTACCGTATGGCTTCCTCTGGGTGACGCCGGTTCAGGCTGATGGCGGCTAGAGCCAAGCGGGAAGGGACATCGCCTGCGTTCAGCCCAATCACTTGCTGGAACTCCGTCCAGGCCGCATCTACGCGCCCTTGGGCCAGATAAGCGTGGCCAAGTAGCGATCGCAGGCGCGCGTCGTTGGGGTTTCCCGCCAGCAGCCCGTTCAGATCCACCTGGGCCGCCGCGACATTCTCCGCCCCACCGGCATCCAGCTGAAGAGTGGCGCGAACCCTGCGAGCGTCCTCGTCCTTGGGGGCATCCTGAAGAACACGCTCAACCAAGCGCCGGGCTTCGTCCTTTTTCCCCTGCGCTAACTGCATGTCCATCATGCGTTTCTCATAGACGAGCTTTTCTTTGGGGTTCGACCGGGCACCTTCTTCAAAGTTCCTGAACGCCTGGTCCCACTGCCCTAAGGTTGCATAGAAGTTTCCCACGTGGAGCTGGCCATCCGGGAACGCCTTCTGATTATTCAAAATTCGCGCAAGGGTACGGTTCATTGCATCCGGATGCTGTGACGACATATAATGTCGCGCCAGCTGAAGCAGACAATTGACGTCTTTCGGGTTATTGGCGACCTTCGTTTTGAGAATGTTTTCCGCGTCGGCTTTGCGGCCGGTAAGCACGTACTGGCGATACAGCACGTCGTATATAGCGCCGAAGGTCCCGTCCTTCGCGACCAGCCACAGCCCCAGATGCTCACCTTCCGCGACCTGGCCATCCTGGAAAAGTGCCTGGACCCACCCTTGGATAAGATCCGGGCGCATGGGCTCAATCTGGTTGGCCTTCTCAAATAGGAGGATTGCTTCTTTGGGTTTATGGTCGAGCAAACGGAGCGAAGCCTTCAATCTCAGACCATCAAATGAGTTCGGATTATTGTTGAGGAGCTGATTGGCGAGCGCTTCGACCTGCTGATAGTGTGACACCGGATGGTGCGGGTCGACTAACAGCAGCGCGAGGGTCAGGTCTGCCAGCTTGACTTTCGCAGGCTCATTCTTGGGCATCAGTTGGACGGCGTGGGACAACGGTTCGTAGGCATCCAAGCCGCGGTTGCTCGCCATCTCGGCCAGGCCCAGCCGGTAGTACGCCTCCCCGTTGTCCGGGTCTTTTTGAATTGCCTTTCGAAAAAGAAGCATTGCTGCTTCGTACCGGTGAGCTTCCAGGAGCTTGTTACCTTTCTCTACGTAGCCGTCAGGATTTCCACAGCCGGTCCCGGAAATTAGGCTAGCAGCCGCGAGGCCGATAACGAAGAGCGCTTTGATTCGTGAGGACATTTCAAGCACTACAAACAAAAAAGCACTCCCTCTGGAGTGCTTTTAGTTTGGCACAAAAGGAAGAAAAAAGAGTGATTATGAAGCCGACTGAGTTCTATTAGTCCTGCGCCGATAGACGAACCAGCCAGCTAGTGAAAATACAGGAAGCAACACAAAGACCAGGCCGCGCGGCTCGGGTACCACGTTGGTCGCGCCGGTAACAGCGAGCAAGCCGCTTCTGCGGCCGAGCAACCCACCGGAGTTGCTGTCAAATGCATTAACAACAAAAAAGGCGGTCCCGCCGCTACCCGGGGTGAAAGCGTTCACCAGTTGGCTAACATCTGTAAGTTTGCTCCCATCGCTTACTGTGAATGAGAGTTCGTTTGTGGCCAACCAGCTACCGGCGTGCAGTCCCTGAGTGGCCGCAACATCGTTGGAATGCCCAAAGGCGCCAAAGTTCTGATCGTTCGTGGAATCGCTCACCGCGCCATGGTAGAAAGGCGTGGGGAAAAGATCTAAGTATTTGAAATTGCCAATTGTGAGTCCACCACCAAGACTATCGGCAAATCCAATCCCGCCATTGATGATCTGAAACCCAGAGGCCAAGTCGACGTCCACCGTGACGACGTCCGTGACCTTGTTCAGAGTCAATTCGACTGTTCCAAAGTTCCCGTATTGCGCCGCACCATTGCTGCTGAAGGCGGAGTTGGTCTGGTACAGCTCCAATGTGCAGTCGGTAGTGCTGGCGCAGAGTCCAGCCGATGCTGGCGTGATAATCACGCCGAAAGCCAGGATGATGGCAGCACAATAAGTCGTGGCGCGTAGCATTTACTTGCTTCTCCCCCCGAAATCCACACGGCCATATCTTAAAGGCCGCTGCTCGGTCATTGAATTAGGATAGAAGAGGCATCTAATCTAAAGCAAGCGCAGAACCGCATCTCGGAATTGGATTTAGTACTAGTCGTTAACCCCATTTGAGGTGGTCAAGGGCGAAAGCCAGGCGAAAGGGGCTCCGTCCTCAGCCGGTTTTAGTGCGATATTTCACAGAATCAAGGTCTGTGGTGCGGATGAGAGGACTTGAACCTCCACTCCCTTGCGAGAACATGGACCTGAACCATGCGCGTCTGCCAGTTCCGCCACATCCGCACGTCGTTGAACTAAACCGTGTCAAGCCTATTTTTTCAGTCAACTGCTGGTGAAGTCAACCACTGGCTCAATAGCCGAGCTTCTTATCCACCACATTCAGCAGCGGCAATCCCTCGGCGTAACGCCGCACGTTTTCCGCGAACTGTTCCACGAGCCGTTTTTGGCGTTCGGGGCCCCAGCCGGAAGTGTGCATGGTCATCACCACGTTCGGGCAATCGAAGATCGGATGGCTCGATGGCGGCGGCTCCTGCGGAAATACGTCCAGCCCGGCTCCGGCAATCCAGCCCTCTTGCAGCGCCTTCACGAGGGCCATGTCGTCGAATAGTTTGCCGCGAGACAGCGCCAGAAAGTAGGCCGTCTTCTTCATGCCGCGGAAAACCTGCTCATTGAAAATGCGCTCGGTCTCACGCGTGTGCGGCGCCGCGGCCACCAGCACGTCCGCTTGCGCAACCATTTCCGGGAGCCAGCTTGGGTCGCGCAGTTCCGCTACATACTCCGGCTTGTGAAGCGCACGGAAGTCGGTCGCGATGACGCGCATGTCGAAACCGTAGTACGCGCGCCGCGCAACCGCGCAGCCGATTCCGCCGAGCCCCACAATGCCCATGGTACGGCCCGAAATCTCCGCGTAATCCGCCGATTTCACAGACCCGACCGGCTTCCACTGGCGCTCGCGAAACTGCGGAACGTAGTATTTGCTGATGCCGCGCGTCAGCGACAGCAGCATCCCGAAGGCTGTTTCCGAGATGGCCGGCGCGAAGGTGCGCGCGAAGTTGGTGATCAGCACCGGGCCTTCGAACAGCGCCCGGTCCATTCCTTCTATCCCCGCTCCGCCCGCCTGTACCCATTTGAGGCGGCCCGCCGCCTTCAGCGCCTCCCCTCGAACGTCGCCATAGACCACGTCGGCATCCTTCACCTGTTCTTCAAATTCCTCGCGCGTGCGGCAGACGAGAAAATCGATGCGCACCCGCTGCACCGCGGCTTTGATCTGATCGATTTCCGCCGGTTCGAACGAATGCAGAGTGACAATGCGAAGGGAATCGGATGGTGATGGCATTCAGAGAACCGGACAGGCAGGAATGCCTGTCCTACTCAGCTACGTCCACACCCATGCTGCGCGCCGTGCCTTTGACGGAGCGCATGGCCGCTTCGAGCGTGAAGCAGTTGAGATCCGGCATCTTGATCTTGGCGATTTCCTTTACCTGTTCCTCGGTGATCTTGCCGACCTTGGTCTTGTTGGGCTCGGCGGATCCCTTGGCCAGATTTACGGCGCGCTTGATCAGCACCGGAACCGGCGGCGTCTTGGTGATGAACGTAAAGCTGCGGTCCGAGAAGATCGTAATGACGACCGGAATGATGAGCCCTTCCTGGTCTTTCGCGGACGTCTTGGCGTTGAACGCCTTGCAAAAATCCATGATGTTGACGCCCTGCGGGCCAAGCGCTGTGCCTACCGGCGGCGCCGGCGTGGCCTTCCCCGCGGGAATCTGCAATTTCACCTGTCCTGTAACTTTTTTCGCCATTTATGTTTTCTCTACTTGTAGAAACTCCAGCTCGACCGGGGTCGAGCGGCCAAAAATCGTGACCATCACACGCAGCGTGCCGCGCTCCGGGTTCACCTCATCCACCTTGCCCGAGAAGTTGGCAAACGGGCCCTCGATAATGCGCACGGTCTCGTTCTTCTCGAAATTCATCTTGGGCCGTGGACGCTCGGTCGCGGACGCCTGGCGGTAAAGGATCTGGTTCACCTCGTCCGCGCTTAATGGCACCGGGCTCGTGCCGCCGCCCACAAAGCCGGTCACACGTGGCGTCGCCTTCACCGCGTGCCACAGCTCGTCGTTCATTTCCATCTGCACCAGAACGTAGCCGGGATAAACCAGCCGCTTGCTCGTCACCTTCTTGCCGCCGCGCAGCTCGACCACTTCTTCGGTGGGAATCAGAATCTGCCCGATCTTGTCGTCAAACCCGAATGCCTGAGCGCGACTCCGCAGCGATTCGGCGACTTTATTCTCAAAGCCGGAGTATGTGTGGACGATAAACCACTTCTTGGTGTCCTCTACTTCGACCGCCGGCGCCGCCCCATGCCCGTTGCCTTCGGGGGCAGGCGCTTCACCGGCTGGCAATTCCGGTGCGGCTTCAACCGCCGCCGGTTCTTCAGCCTCGGCCTGTGCCTCCGCGGCCGGTTCGTCTTCCGCGCTCATATCAGATTGCGGGTGTTCCTCTGGGTCTTGTTTTTCCTCGTCCACGGAAGCACCCTCCTATTTCGCCAGAATGTCGTACACCCGAATAATCGTGCGAGCCAAAATCGTGTCCACGATCTCAAAGAAGGCGGCGAATGCGAAGACGGTCACGATCACCACCGCCGTCGTGGCGCGAACCTGCTTGGCGTTGGGCCAAGTCACTTTTCGCATTTCGTTTTGCAATTCGACGATGTAATTCTTCGTGGCTATGGGCCACTCTTTAATACCTTCTAACGCGCCTGCCATAATCCTCTTCTCGCGTCGGGTGATTTCCGGGGCGGGCAAATCCCGGCTCTGGACCACTCCTGCCGGGGGTTTTGCTGGCAGGGGCGGAGGGATTCGAACCCCCACTCGCGGTTTTGGAGACCGCTGGTCTGCCGTTAAACCTACGCCCCTGGGTCCCGGCAATTCCCAGTTTACTTGATTTCCTTATGCACCTGGTGCTTGCGGCACTTGGGGCAGAATTTCTTCAGCTCCAGCCGCTCAGTCGTGGTCTTCTTGTTCTTCGTGTTCGAGTAATTGCGCATCTTGCACTCGGTGCACTGCATGGTAATAATCTCGCGTGGCATAATTCTGTCCTATTCCACAATCTCCGTCACGGTTCCCGCGCCCACGGTGCGGCCGCCTTCGCGAATGGCGAAGCGCAGTCCCTTGTCCATGGCCACCGGCGTGATCAGCTCCACCACCAGGCTCACGTTGTCGCCCGGCATTACCATCTCGGTCCCCGCCGGCAGCTCCGCCACGCCCGTCACGTCCGTCGTGCGGAAGTAGAACTGCGGCCGGTAGCCCTTGAAGAACGGTGTGTGCCGCCCGCCTTCTTCCTTCGACAGCACGTACACTTCGCCCTTGAATTTCTTGTGCGGCGTAATCGCTCCCGGCTTCGAGATCACCTGCCCGCGCTCCACTTCGTCCTTCTCCACGCCGCGCAGCAACAGGCCCACGTTGTCTCCCGCGCGCCCTTCGTCGAGCAGCTTCTTGAACATCTCGACGCCGGTGACCACCGTCTTGCGCGTGTCGCGGAAACCCACGATCTCCATTTCTTCGCCGACTTTGCAAATCCCGCGCTCGATGCGTCCCGTCACCACCGTGCCGCGCCCCTGGATCGAGAAAATGTCTTCAATCGGCATCAGGAACGGCTTGTCGATGGCGCGCTCGGGGATCGGAATGTAGCTGTCCACCGCAGCCATCAGTTCATCGACCTTCTTTTCCCACTGCTCTTCGCCGTTCAGCGCGCCCAGCGCCGACACGCGAATCACCGGCAAATCGTCGCCCGGGAACTTGTAGCTCTTGAGCAGCTCGCGCACTTCGAGCTCCACCAGATCCAGCAATTCCGGATCATCCACCATGTCGACTTTATTCATGGCCACCACGATGTATGGCACGCCCACCTGCCGGGCGAGCAGAATGTGCTCGCGCGTTTGCGGCATGGGACCGTCCGTGGCTGCGACGACAAGGATTGCCCCATCCATCTGCGCGGCGCCGGTGATCATGTTCTTGATGTAGTCGGCGTGGCCGGGGCAATCCACGTGCGCGTAGTGCCGGTTGGCGGTTTCGTATTCGACGTGTGCCACCGCGATGGTGATGCCGCGGGCCTTCTCTTCCGGCGCATTGTCGATGGAATCGAAACTGCGGAACTTGACCTTGGGATTGTGCTTGGCCAGCACCTTGGTGATGGCCGCCGTCAGCGTGGTCTTGCCGTGATCGATGTGCCCGATCGTGCCGATGTTCACATGCGGCTTGGAACGATCAAATTTTTCCTTTGCCATTTCTCTTCCTCAGAATCCTTTCAACGCCGAGCCGCTGAGAGCGCCGAGCGCGCCGAGAACCCAATTTGCTTTTCTCGGCGTCTCTGCGTCTCGGGTTTAATCATCACTTCGTAATCCCCTGCACCCGGCTGACAATCTCTTCCGCCAGCGTCGCCGGCACTTCTTCGTACCGGCCGAAGTGCATCGTGAAACTGCCGCGCCCCTGGGTGCGCGAGCGCAAATCCGTTGCGTAGCCGAACATTTCCGAGAGCGGCACGCTCGACTTGATAATCTGCGATGTCCCGCGCAGCTCCATGCCCTCGATGCGTCCGCGCCGCGAATTCAGATCGCCAATCACATCGCCCATGTACTCTTCCGGCACCACGACCTCGACCGCCATGATCGGCTCGAGCAGCACCGGCTTGGCCCTGCGCACAGCTTCCTTCACGCCGATCGAACCGGCCAGCTTGAAAGCCATCTCCGAAGAGTCCACGTCGTGATAGCTGCCGTCGTACAACGTGACCTTGATATCCGACATCGGGAAACCCGCCAGAATCCCGCCTTCCAGCGCTTCCGTAACGCCCTGCTCCACCGGCTTGATGTATTCCTTGGGCACCGATCCGCCGAAAATTTCATTGACGAATTCAAGGCCAGACCCTGGCGGTAAAGGCTCCACGCGCAATTTGACCACGCCGTACTGGCCGTGCCCACCGGTTTGCTTCACGTGCCGTCCTTCGGCTTCCGAAGTCTTGCGAATGGTCTCGCGGTAGGCCACCTGCGGCTTGCCTACATTCGCCGCCACGCCAAACTCGCGCATCATGCGGTCGACAATGATCTCGAGGTGTAATTCGCCCATGCCGGAGAGAATCGTCTGCCCGGTATCGACGTCAGTCGAAACGCGAAATGTCGGGTCTTCCTGCGCCAGCTTCTGAATCGCCATGCCGAGCTTTTCCTGATCGGCCTTGGTGCGCGGCTCGACAGCAAGCTGGATCACCGGCGTCGGGAATTCGATCGACTCGAGCACGATCGGGTGGTCATCGTCGCAAATGGTGTCGCCCGTGACGACGGTTTTGAGTCCCACGGCCGCCGCAATATCGCCCGCCAGAATTTCCTGGATCTCTTCGCGTTTGTTGGCGTGCATGCGCAGCAATCGCCCGATGCGCTCCGTACGTCCCTTGGCGACGTTGTAGACTGACTCGCCGGCGGCCAGCTTGCCTGAATACACGCGGAAAAACGCGAGCTGGCCCACGTACGGGTCGGTCATGATTTTGAAAACCAGTGCCGCGAACGGCTCGCTGTCCGACGCCTTGCGCGTGAGGACGACATTCGGATCGTCTACCGAAACTCCCTCCACCGGAGGTACGTCAAGCGGCGACGGCAGGTAGTCTACCACCGCGTCCAGCATCGATTGCACGCCTTTGTTCTTGAACGCCGAACCGCAGATCACCGGGAAAATCTTCAGCGCGATGGTGGCCTTGCGGATACCCGCGCGAATCTCTTCGTTGGTGACAGTTTTGCCCTCGACGAACTTCTCAAACAGGTGATCGTCGTGTTCCGAAACCGCTTCGATCATGAGCTCGCGATATTCCCGAGCTTTTTCCAGAAGGTCCGCCGGAATGTCGACAAGATCATACTCCGCGCCCAGTGTTTCGTCGCGCCAAATCAGAGCTTTCATCTCCACCAGGTCAACGACGCCCTTGAACTGGTCCTCGGCGCCCACGGGAAGCTGAATCGCCACCGGCTTACAGTGCAACCGGCTGACGATGGTCTCCATCGAGTGGTCGAAATCGGCACCCACTCGGTCCATCTTGTTGATGAAGCAGATGCGCGGAACCTGATATTTATCGGCCTGCCGCCAAACCGTCTCCGACTGCGGCTGTACACCCGCCACAGCATCAAACACCGCCACCGCGCCGTCCAGCACGCGCAGCGAGCGCTCGACCTCGGCGGTGAAATCCACGTGGCCCGGTGTATCAATAATGTTGATCTGGATATCGCGCCACTCGCAGGTGGTGGCGGCCGAGGTAATGGTGATGCCGCGCTCCTGCTCCTGCTCCATCCAGTCCATCACGGCGGTGCCCTCATGCACTTCGCCGATCTTGTGCGTTCGGCCCGTGTAATAAAGGATGCGCTCGGTCGTAGTGGTCTTGCCGGCGTCGATGTGCGCCGCAATCCCGATATTTCTCATCCGCTCGAGCGGAACAGTGCGTGGCATATATTAAAACCGGATTTGGGGGTTGGGATTTAGGATTTGGTAGCGCGCCCGCGACACGGGAACGTCCGACGCCAAATCCCAAGTCCTTGATCCCAAATCCCGTCTCCCTACCACCGGTAGTGCGCGAACGCCTTATTGGCTTCCGCCATCCGGTGAACATCATCCTTCTTTTTAATCGCTCCACCGCGCATGTTCGCGGCGTCATTCAACTCATTGGCCAACTTCTCCGGCATCCCCTTCTCGGCGCGCCCTCGCGCATTGATCAGGATCCAGCGGATCGCCAGGCTCGTGCGCCGCGTCTGCGGCACTTCGATCGGCACCTGGTAGTTGGCGCCGCCCACACGCCGCGTCTTCACTTCGAGCAGCGGCTTGCAGTTCTCGACTGCCTTCTTGAACAGCTTGAGCGGGTCGTCGCCCGTACGCTCGCGGATTTTCTCCATCGAATCGTAGAAAATCCCTTGCGCTGTGTTCTTTTTGCCGTCCCACATCATGGAACAAATGAACTTCTCGACCAGCGTCGAGCTGTACACCGGATCCGGCAAAACTTCGCGATTTTCTGCCCCTCTCCGTCTCGGCATCGTTTTACGCCTTTGGCCTCTTGGCTCCGTACTTGGAGCGTCCCTGTTTGCGGTTCGCGACCCCGGCCGTATCCAGCGCGCCGCGAATCACGTGGTAGCGCACGCCGGGCAGGTCCTTCACGCGCCCGCCGCGAATGAGCACGATCGAGTGCTCCTGCAGATTGTGCCCAACGCCCGGTATATAGGTTGTGACCTCGATCCCGTTGGTCAGCCGGACGCGCGCCACTTTCCGCAGCGCCGAGTTGGGCTTCTTGGGGGTCGAAGTGTACACACGCGTGCAAACCCCCCGTTTTTGCGGGCAGGCCTGCAACGCGGGGCTGGCAGTCTTCCACCGTGGCGGTCTGCGCCCGCTGCGCACCAGTTGATTAAAAGTCGGCACGAACCTTCCTCTGCGTGATGTTTTCTAATCGTGACGCAACCGGCCACATTCCTCCCTGGCAAATGTAGGGGCCTACAGGCTGTGAACGGTCAGAATCAGAAAGCAGACCAGTCAACCCGAATGCTAGTTTTGTCGGCTGCCTTCCTTAGCGAGAACTTCGGACAAGCCCATGCTCCAGCGTTTGTGTCCCTCCACTGGAACCTCGGGGCCGACCCCCGGCCGGCCCATATCACAATACGGGGGTAGCACGGGAGCAGAAGAACTTAACTCGCGAAACCTTTCAATGATATCTAATGCCTTTGAAACCTGTCAACAAGGGGGTCCCTCTGGTAGTGGCTCGTTTTGAGGATTTTATGAGGTCGGATTGCAAACTGGGGTCAGTAGGTATTCGGAAACTTCCTCTACGGTCAGCATTTCGCGCGAACCATTGTCATCAACGAAAAAGGGCGTTTCCCCTCTTAATTTGAGCGTTAATGCGCCATCATAGCCTGATGCGCTACCACCCGTTGATTTTTGGGAGCTTCGGCAATATCTGATTTGGGGAGGCTCAGTCCTTACCGCCACGGAGGCTACGGGAGCACGGAGTCTCCTGACCATGCAATCCCCGCTGGGTTCTCCTGCAAATTGCAAATACTGATCTCCTCGTTCCTGATTGTACGCGGCCACATCGGAGCGTATTTGTTCGAAAAGCCTTTGCCAAATCGCTGGGAAAAGCTGCTTAGCATGTTCGCGTTGCTGGACTAGCAACGACTCGGCCTCCCGCACTTGTCGCTCTTTTTCCTTCTGTGCGTCAGCCAATCGTTTCGTCCATTCACTCATAAAACCGCCGTCTGTCTCGATTTCAAGCCTGAGCGATAGTCTCACCCATTAAACATAGTACCCGATTTATGTTTTGAGTCAATTCCTTTGGCCGAGTGCCGGACCGAAAGGATTGTAGGACCGCTCATTGCGTTCCTCGCGCGATTCCCGTAGGTCCCGCGCTTCGCGTTCTTCGACCAAGCGCACGATATCCGCGATATCCCAAACCGGATCTGTCACGCCAGCAGCCATTGCAGGCGTAATCCGAAGCGTCTGGTGGATACGCACGAAGTTGTAGAACATGAAGTGTAGCGAGATCGCCGCGACGTGGTTTTCCAGCTTCTTCGAAAAGGCGTTTGTCAGCCGCGGGAATCTGCGCATGTGCATCCGCATCGTGAGGTTCTGCCGCTCCACATAGCTGGTGGATACGTGCTTGCGATCCGGCTGGCCGCTGATGGTCTTGCTCTCGCATGCGATGCAGACCGCAGGGCTGTAGCGCTTTTCCGGCTCCGGTGATTCGCCGTAGATCTTCACCAGCATGGCGTAGTCGATTGCGGAGCCGTCCGGCAAGGTGTTGCATGAACTCGTAGGCCGCGCCTGCGTCACGGGTTCCTACCGTCCGATCATCTCAGACAAGCGTCAGTTGCCGGCTGATTTACCCTGAAACGTGGTTTCCACGAGGCCTGTTTTTTCGCTCAGCTGGATGCCGACATCGTCGTGGACAAACGTGAGCCGGAAGGTGTAGCAGTTGATGTTCGCAACCTCATCATAGTCAAAAACAAACGTGTTGTTGCTCTCCCACCAGCCTTGCAATGCCACGGGCAGCCCGAACCGGCCACCGGGGGAAACACGGGTGACACCGTCAAGACCGAGCGGCCGCGATTCAACGCGGCCGTCAGCGAATTCCATATTCGCGACCGCTTCGTTGGGCCCTGAGAAGGTGAGCGAGAATGATTTCAGTCCCACGGGATTGGCTTCCACTGTGTACTTCCTACCGGAGATGGCCTTGGAGGTTGCACTCGCCGGCACTGCCGGGGGCCGGGCAGCGGCGCTGATCGCTGCCGCCAAACGGGCCTGGCCGGCCTGACTCTCCGGCAGGCCCTGGTTGGACGTGATTGACTCGCCGATGAACTTTCCGACGTCTCCCGGTTCGAATTCTCCACCAGTAATCACGACGATGACATTCTTGCCCGGCGTAATGTTGATGCGCTGGCTTCCGCGCCCCAGTGCTTCGTATTCAGGTGGATTTCTTTTCGGATATACCCAAAATCCGTACCCATATTCGCCACTGCCGAAGTTGGGATGCGAATGGGCTTGCGTTGCCGCCTGCATCCACTCCGTCGGAATGATTTGCCGCCCTTCCCAGCGCCCGTGGTTGAGCCACAGGTACCCAATCTTGGCCATGTCGCGCGGCCGCAAGTGGAGATCGCCCCAACCGTCGTTGACTCCCTGAGGATCGGAAGGCCAGATGACATCCTCGATGCCAAGAGGCTGGAAGAGCACACGCCGCGCAAATTCCAGCGTACTGCTGCTCGTGGCCTGAGAAATGATTCCCGAAAGGAGGTGCATGCCCCCGCTGCAATATTCAAATTTGCTTCCGGGCTGAGCCGCCATTGGAAGATCGAGCATGTACTGCACCCAGCCGCTACTCTGCATCATCTCCTTCAGCGTGATTTCGCCGCGATCGAAGTGGCAATCCAGGCCCGACGTCATTGTTAGAAGATGCTCAACCGTGATCCGGTCTTTCTGCTGGTCGCGATTATGGATGTTCCGTCCGGGAAAGAGCGGAAGCACAGGCTGGCGCACGCTGCTGATCTTGTGCTCGCCGATGGCAATTCCGATGAGCGTAGACGTAATGCTCTTCGTCATCGACGCCCCGTCGTGCACCTGGCCTTCCCGGAAGGGATAGAAATATGCATCCAGCACAACGTAACCGTTACGCACGATCAGCAAACTATGGATTGGAATCTCGTGTAGCCGAACATAGTCGAAGGCCTGGGCGAGCACCTCGGAGTCCATGCCCTGCGCTTCCGGGGTGGAAGATCGCCATTCGCGTGTTGGCCAATACGCCTCATCCACAGCCGGCGGGGCCATTGGTTTCTGAGCGTGGGCCGCAATACTGAGGAAAGCCGGAAAGAGAACCGCCAATGTCGCGCGTTGCACCCAGCCTCCTAGTGTCGAGAGAAATCATCGAGAACGCCTGCTTGCGATTAATTGGCGTTACTATCTTTTCTGGGATCGACTATCACATTCAAACCAGGCTGAGGCCATTATCGTCGGGTTGCGCCGTCTGAGGCAACGTCCGCAGGTCCCCGCAAAATGCACGTGGCCTGCGCTACAGTGAATTGCCTCCGTAAGCCTGGTCCAGAATCTCCACCACGTGCATCACACGCTGGCCGTGGCCGTGGAGGCGCGCGCCGGCTTCGAGTTGCAGCATGCAGCCGGGATTAGCGGTTGCGATAACCTCCGCTCCGGTGGAGTTCACGTGCTGCATCTTCTTTTCTAGAACCGCCATGGCCATTTCGTTTTCCACGACGTTGTAGATGCCGGCGCTGCCGCAGCACAGATCGGCTAGCGGCATCTCGCGGAACTGCAAACCAGGGACGGCGGCCAGCAAGCGGCGCGGGGGGATGCGCACTTTCTGGCCGTGCGCCAGATGGCAGGAGTCCTGATAGGTCACGGTCAAGGGAACTGTTCCCATTTCGCGATTGAGATCGATCGACGCCAGGAATTCGGTGACGTCTTTCATCAGCGAGCTGAAGCGGCGGGCCTTCTCGGCGTAGTCGGGATCGTGTTCGAGCAACTCGTGGTATTCCTTAAGCGTCGAACCGCAACCGGCGGCGTTGGTGATGACGGCATCGAAAGTACCGTCTAGCACGGCGTCGATATTTTGTCGCGCGAGTTTGCGGGCATCGCTGCGAATACCAGCATGCATGTGGAGCGCGCCGCAGCAGCCCTGCCCCGCTGGTACAACCACCTCGCAGCCATTCTTTTGGAGCACACGCACGGTGGCTTCATTCAAGCGGGCGAAAGATACGTTAGCGATGCAGCCAGCCAGAAACGCGACACGGTAGCGACGCTCACCCTTCGCGGAAAAGGTCTTGCCGATTTTGTCGAAGAAGAAGGGCGGCTCGGCGGGCGGGAAAAGCTGCTCCAGGCGGCCCAGCTTGCCCAACAGCTTCCACAAACCCGAGCCACGGACTATGGCTTGCAGACGGCTCGCCTGATATAAATAGGCCGCCGCGCCGGCGGCGGTCATCCAACCCGGAGATTGCAGCAGTTTTCCGAACACGAAGCGGCGCATGGCACGGGCAAGCGGACCACGCTTGCTGTGGTTTTCGATTTCCGCGCGCGCCGCTTCCACCAACCGGCCATACTGCACGCCAGACGGGCAGGCGCTCTCACACGCGCGGCAGGCCAGGCAGAGCTCGATGTGCTCGATATACGAGGGGCTGATGGGCGCGCCCGCCGCGACCTGCACCATCTGGTAGATGCGGCCGCGGGGTGAATCCATCTCGACGCCCAATTCGCGATAGGTGGGGCAGGCGTTCAGGCACAGGCCGCAATGCACGCAGCGGTCGAGGTCTGCCTGCTGGGGCCGGTCAAATGAGACGAAAGAGTCGGCCACGGTTTAACAGATGATTCGGATCGAACATATTCTTGATCTTCTTCATCATCTCCAATTCGGCGCCTGGGGCAGGCCAGAGGTCGAGCCTGGCCCTCTGGTCATCCGGTGCGAATTCGATAGTCGCCTTCCAGCCGCGGCGCGTTGCCGAGGTTAGCCATCGTACCGCAGCGTCGGCGCGGGTGAAGTAAGCGTAGCAGACACCGGAGCCGGCGCGGGCTATGGCGGCGGTTTCGAACGACGAGAGCACCTCTTTCAGTTGCGCCAGCGTGCATGAAGCGCGCACGACTGTGCCGGTCGTGAATTTTTCCAGAAAGTGCGGCGTGTACTCTTGCACCTGCTTCCAGAAGCGGGATTCTTCCTTGCCTTCGAGGACCAGTGCGTCGCGTGTGGCGAGTTCCCGGCGGCAGCGGTCGACGGCGGCGGCATTGCCAGCTACTCGCAGCGCGAGCAAGTGCCCTTTGTAACCGAGCTGCGCGGACGCCAGCAGATTCAGCAGGTCGATCGAGACGGGCGGGATCTGCCCCTTCAGAATCCGGTCGCGCGCGGCGATGGCATCATCCAACGAGTCGAAGGGAATGACGAAACTGGCTTCTGCCGAGGGCCGCGGGACGAGCTTGAAATTTGCCACGGCGATGGCTGCAAGCGTGCCGAACGAGCCAATCATGATCTTACTCATGTCGAGGCCCGCCACGTTTTTTACTACCATGCCGCCCGACTGCACGAGCTTGCCCTCGAGCGTTGCGAATTTCATGCCGATGACGAGATCGCGTGCGGTTCCGTAAAGGCGCCGGCGCGAGCCGCTGGTGTTGGAGGCCAATATGCCCCCGATGGTCGCAGTCTCCGAGAACGGCGGGTCGAGCGGGATCATCTGGCGATTCTGCGCTAACAGGCGATCGAGGTCGGCGTAGCGCATACCGGCTTCGAGGGAGATGGTGAGGTCGCGTGGTTCGTATTGCAGCACGCGAGTCATGGCGGCGGTAGAGAGAGATACGCCGGCGGGCGTGATGGGGCCGGCCATCAGATGCTTGGAAGAAGCGCCGGTGAGCGTGATGGTGCGCTTCTGCGATACGGCAGCGGCGAGCGCATCCGCCAGCTCCTGGGGAGTTTTCGGCATGACGGGCGTGGCATGCAACGTCATTTGGGCCGACTTTTCCATGTCCGGCAAGCCACTACTGTACGCCGGGGGGAGTGCGATGTGCAAAAAACGGAATTCAGGCCGGGCGTGCCCGGCCACTACAGGGATTGGCCGATATTTCAAATCGTTGAACAAAGGTCCGTTACGCGCCGTGGCCCAAGTAGATAAACCGTGCGATGAAAAGTGCGGTTAACGCGTAGACGAGCCAATTGACTTCTCGGTAACGGCCGCGCAGCACTTTGAGCAGGGTGTACGCGGTGAAGCCGAAGGCCAGGCCGTTGGCGATGCTGAAGGTCAGGGGGATGGCCAGCATGGTGAGGAACGCGGGCAGCGAGACCACGGGATCGGTCCAGGGAATCTCGGTGATGGTGCTCATCATGAAGCTTCCCACGATGATCAACGCGGGAGCCGTTGCGGCGGATGGGATCGCGCCCACGAGAGGCGCAAGCCACACGGCGGCGAGGAACAGCAGCCCGGTCACGATGGCGGTTACGCCTGTTCGGCCGCCGGCTGCCACGCCTGCTGAGCTTTCGATGTAGCTGACCACGGTGGAAGTTCCCGCGAGGGACCCGGCGATGGTAGCCGTGGCGTCGGCAAACAGGATTCGGTTGATGCGCGGGATCTCATGCGCCGCATTGAACAGACCGGCTTTCTGCCCGACGGCGACCAGCGTCCCAACGTTATCGAACAGATCGACGAACAGGAACGCGAAGACAATTTCCACCAGGCCGAGGTGCAACGCCGATGGGATATTCAGTTGGAAGGCGGTAGCAGCTATGTCCGCCAAACGGTCATGCGACGGATGCCAGCGGACCAGGCCGGCGGCAACACCGGCGACGGTGGCGCCGATGACGCCGATGAGAATCGCAGCTCTAACGCGCCAGGCGAGCAGGGCGGCGGTCAACATCAGGCCGAAGATCGCCAGTGCTGTTTGGGGATCGCGAAGATTGCCCAGCGCAACCAAGGTCGCGGCCGACGGCACGATGATGCCGGAACTGCGAAATCCGATCAGCGCAATGAAGAGGCCGACTCCCGCCGCGACGGCCGCGTACAGCTCGTGCGGAATCGCCGAGACGATGAGCCGGCGAACGCCGATTACCGTCAGAAATAGAAAAGTCACGCCGGAGATGAATACGGCGCCCAGCGCGGTCTGCCAGGGGACGTTCATGCCTTTCACCACGGCATAAGTGAAGTAGGCATTGAGGCCCATTCCAGGAGCGAGCGCCAGCGGGTAGTTGGCGAGCGCGCCCATCAGCATGCTGCCGAACGCCGCGGAAAGACAGGTGGCCGCGGTGACGGCAGCGAGCGGCATACCGGCTTCGTGGAGGATGGACGGGTTCACGAACACGATGTACGCCATGGTCATGAACGTGGTCACGCCGGCGAGCAGCTCGGTGCGCCAGGTCGTGTCCAGCCGCTCAAACTCGAAGTAACGTTCCAGGTGCGCTCTCAGCGCGAAGATCATGCGAGTAGAGATTCTATCTCGACGGCAAGAGCCAGAAGCGCGGAGTCCGATCCGGACTCGGCGACCAGTTGTAGTCCCAGCGGCAATCCGAGTACGGGCATGGGGATGGAAATCGCGGGCAAGCCGAGGGCGGTCCAAGGCAGATTCATGATCGGGTCGCCCGTGGATGCTAGGCCCTCTGGAGCAGCGCCCGGAGCCGCTGGTGTCACGAGCAGGGGATATTGGCGCAGCAAGCTGCTGATTTCGCGTTTGACGTCCGCTACAGTGCTCAGGGCCGCGCGGTATTGATCTGATGGAATGCGCAATCCTTCCTGGACGAGTTGGGCCAGTTTCGGTCCGATAGCGTATCCATGCTCGCGCCAGCGGATTTCTTGTGTGCGTGCGCCCTCATAGGTGTTGATGAGCTTTACGGCGGGCGCAAGATCCGCGAAGGGTGAGGGCATCTCGACGACCTTCACCTGAAAATGCGGAGCGAGGCGTTCGACGGTGCGCCGGAAAGCCGCCTCCATGGGCGGGTCGACTGGAGGCATGAGCGACGGGATCGCCAACGCGCGTTTGGGCGCGGATTCCGGATGGCCCATGCGCGCCCAGAGCAACTGCATGTCGTCGGCGGTTTGGGTGAACAGGCCTGCGGTATCGAGCGACGGCGCGAATGGGAGAACGCCCTCGAGCGAAAGTAGCCCTGCGCTGGGTTTGAATCCCACGACTCCGCAGAACGAGGCCGGACGAAGCACGGATCCCAGGGTTTGCGTGCCCAGCGCGAATGGCGCCATGCCAGCAGCCACCGCCGCGGCCGAGCCGCTGGAACTACCGCCAGGCGTGTGCAGGGCATTGTGTGGGTTACGCGTGGAGGCAGGATCGAAATAGGCGAACGCCGTAGTGTGCGTTTTGCCGAGCAGCACAGCGCCACGCGTGCGAAGCTCGGTAACCAACGCGGCGTCCGTCGCGCCCTTCCTGCCTGAGTAGAGCGAGGAACCGTATTCGGTGGCCATACCGCGCGTTTCGTAAATGTCTTTGACGCCGAACGGAATGCCGTTGAGCGTGCCGCTGCCAAGAGCCGGTTGCGGGGCGACTTCGACCCAGGCACGCAGCTCCGAATCGCGTGCCGCGATGCGCTCCAGGCAGAGCTCCAGCAGTTGGTCGCGAGTACGCACGCGCGCACCGAGCCATTCGACAAATTGCCGCAGCAAGCCGCGCCTGGCCGTTGGCCTGTTGCCATAAAGCTTGCGCTCGTTGCCGGTCCCCATCCCTCATATAATGTAGTTCCGAATGATGAAATCCTCCTACTGGTTTGTTCCGCTGTTAGCCATGCCACTCTGTGCTCAGGTGGAGATTGGCGCAACGAAAGGTCAGGTCTCGGTGACTATCGGTGGCAAGCCTTTCACCACGCTGTTTTGCGGGCCCGAAACGAGCAAGCCGTATCTGCATCCGCTGCGTGCGGCGTCGGGAACGATCGTGACGCGCCACTATCCGATGGAGAACGTGGCCGGAGAAACGCATGACCATCCGCATCAACGGGGGCTCTGGTTCAGCCACGGCAACGTCAACGGCTACGATTTTTGGGCCAATGAGCCTACCCAGCACGATGGGAAGAACGCGAAGATCGTGCTAAAAGGTTTCGGGCGCGTTGCTGGCGGCAAGGACTCGGGCGATATTGAAGCGACTTTTGACTGGATCGACCCGAGTGGCAAAGTGCTGCTCACCGAGTCGCGCAAAATGGTGTTCTATGCTGAGCCGGCAAGGCGCGTGATTGACTTTGACATCACGTTAACGCCGGTCGAGAAAGTGACTTTTGGAGATACGAAAGAGGGCACATTCGCGATCAGGCTGGCGGCATCCCTGGAGGAGCCGAACAAGGAGGCTCTGCCAACCCCCAAACGCACGGGACTGATGGTGGATTCCGAAGGCGGTCGCGGCGAGCGGCAGGTGTGGGGCCACCGCGCCAGTTGGGTAGACTATTTCGGCGAGATCGAAGGAGAGAAACTCGGCATTGCGATTCTCGATCACCCCACGAATCCGCGGCATCCGACGTACTGGCACTCGCGCAGCTACGGGCTGTTCGCCGCCAACATTTTTGGCTGGCACGATTTTCTGAATGACAAAACGGCGGACGGAAGCATGGCGCTGGATCCCAGCCATGCTCTCCGCTTTCGCTACCGGGTGATCATCCACGCCGGCGACTACCAAAGCGCCACGATCAGCGACGAGTACATGAAGTTTTCAAAACAGTAGAGTGGTGCCGCCACTTGAGGTCGCCGTGTCAATCGGACTCACGTGTGTGCCAGACTTCCCCTGATCGGAGTTGGCCGCCGGGCACAAGCTCAATTGCGGGCAAGGTATTGCTACGGCATCTGAATTGCCAGAGTGGAGGTGTGCTGGAAGCTCTGCTCAACCACTTCTTTGGCTGTGCGCATCCAAAAACCTCGTTCCCGCTGACGTTGATCGGCAGGTCCGGCTCAGGTGCGCCCAGGCGGCGCGCGACTTACGTCACATGCCTGGAGTGCGGCGCTGAGTTGGCATATGACTGGGATCAGATGCGCGTGGGGAAGCCTATCCGTGACTCTCAACTCCGCGGGACACAGTGGACGGAGTGGAGAGTCGAGCGCGACGAGATTGGCTGAGGCGCACTGACCGAAAGCGCGGCTTAGGCCGTCTTTTTCAGTTTTCGCCCGGTAACAGCGTTCATACCCTTGCGCTTTGCCAGCGCCCAGCGCTTCTTCGCAGCTATGGAAATGTTTTTCCGGCCTTCCGCTGACAGGCGCGCGCGCTGAGACTTGTCTGCTCTGGAAGGCGGTTTCTTAGCCGCTTTGGATGACTCTTGCAGCCCGACGCTCTTCTTCGCGCGGACAATCGAAGTCTTGGCGGAGTCGAGTAACTCGCGCAACCCGTTATCGCTCGCCGAAAACTGGTCGATCACGTTGGCGAGGATCGACTCAACCTTACTCAACCGCTTGATGGCTTTCTTGGCTTTCATTGCTGCTCCTCGGAAACTGTCTATCTTACTATTTCCAGGCTGGAGCGCAAGTGTAATTTTAACCTAAACGAAGCGATTCCGTAATGAAGTCACCGGGCGGGTGACGGTCGCCGTGCCGTCCTGCTGCGCAGCGAGTAATCTATTTGGAGGAGGCAACAGACATGGAAAGGCGCGAATTCATCGCGGGTCTCGCCGCGTTGCAACTGACGTCCTCGCTTCAAGGTGCAAGCTCGGACGGCATGATCTACCGGAAGCTCGGCAGCACGGGCGAGCAGGTGTCGGCGATCGGGCTGGGTGGATACCACGCCGGCGTGCCGGCGGATGAGAACGAGGGAATTGGGATTGTGCGCAGCGCCGTGGATCGCGGCATGAATTTCCTCGACAACTCCTGCGATTATCACGAAGGCAAGAGCGAGATTCTGATGGGCAAGGCGCTAAAGGACGGGTACCGCAAGCGCGTATTCCTGATGACCAAGTTCAACGGACGGACGCGGGAGGCTGCGGCGCGCGACATCGACACATCATTGCGGCGGCTCCAGACGGACGTGATCGATCTGATCCAGTTTCACGAAAACATCCGGCTCGAAGATCCTGACCGGTACTTCGCTCCCGGCGGCGCACATGAAGCGGTGATGGCGGCGAAGCAGGCCGGCAAGGTTCGCTATATCGGTTTCACGGGACATAAGGACCCGCTAGTGCATCTGCGCATGCTGGATGTTGCCGCCCAACACAAGTTCCACTTCGATACCTGCCAGATGCCGCTGAACGTGTTGGACTACCATTTTCGCAGCTTCTCACACAATGTTGTTCCGCGGCTGGTGAAGGAAGGCATCGGCGTGCTGGGCATGAAACCAATGGCATTCGGCAATGTGCTCAAGGCGGGAGTGGCCACGCCTATCGAGTGCCTGCACTACGCGCTCAATTTGCAGACTTCGGTGGTCATCACCGGTTGCGATGCCATGGAGCGGCTGGACCAGGCGTTCGAAGCCGCGCGCACGTTCAAGCCTTTCACGCAATCCGAACTCGCCGCACTGGTCGCCAAGACTCGAGAAGCTGCCTTATCGGGCCTGTACGAGCCGTTCAAGACCACGGCACAATTCGACGGCACGGCCACGCATCCGCAGTGGATGGGCTGACGATTCCGTCCCACATATACTGTTTGTATGGCTTTGATCCCGCTAGTTGAACCTTCCCAGAACGAGACGCTCGCCGAACTGGAGAGCAAGAGCAAGCGCGAAAACCATTTCTTCCGCATGATGGCGCACAAGTCGGAAGTGCTGAGGCACTTTCCGCCGCTCTATGCGGCGATTGTGGGTCCAGGCGCGGCGGACCGGCGCACAAAGGAGCTAGTTTATCTGACCGCGTCGCTGACCAATGAATGCGCCTACTGTACGGCGGCGCACAAGGCATCGGCCAAGAAGGCGGGTATTACGGATGAGGAAATCCGTGCGCTCGAGACCGAGCAGTATCAAGGTTTCAGCCAGGCCGACCGGGCAGCGATTCAGTACGCACGGGAATTGACAGAATCGGCATCGGCCGCCGAGAGCGGCGATGCGCTGTTTCGCTACTTCAACGACGAGCAGATTGTGGAGATCACGCTCGTGACGGCCATGGCGAATTTCACGAATCGCTTCAACAACGGGTTGCGCGTCGAGCCCGAGCAATAGGCGCACGTGGCCATTCTGATCGGGATTCATCCTGTCGCGGAAGCGCTACGGGCGCGCCGGCCGCTGGACCGCGTGCTGGTGGCGAAGGGCGTGGGCGGAGCCCGAGTGCAAGAGATCATCGATCTTTCGCGCAAGAACTCGACGCCGCTGCGCTTCGAGGAACGCGCGGCGCTCGACCGGCTGGCGGGCAGCGCGGCACATCAGGGGGTGGTGGCCCTGGGAGCGGCGAAGCAATATGCGGAGCTGGAAGATGTTGCCGGGGCGGCACACATGCTGGTGGTGCTGGATGGCTTGGAGGACCCCCACAACCTGGGTGCCGTGATCCGCACAGCGCATGCAGCGGGCGCGGACGCGATTATAGTGCCGGAGCGTCGCGCGGCGGGGCTGACGGACACTGTGGCAAAGGCGGCCGCGGGCGCACTGGAGCATCTTCCCGTGGTCCGCGTGACCAATATCAACCGCGCGCTCGAAGATCTGAAGAAGAGCGGCTTCTGGATATACGGCGTCGATGAGCGCGGTGACCAGGATTACGACACGGTGGATTACGCCGAGCGCGCGGTGCTGGTGTTCGGCGCGGAAGGCAAGGGACTGCACCAGATGGTGCGCCAGCATTGCGACGTACTGTTGCGGATTCCAATGTCAGGGAAGATATCGTCATTAAACGTGTCGGTAGCCGCGGGCGTGGTGCTGTTCGATTGGAAGCGGCGGCGAGCGCGGCCTGAAGAATCACCGGCATGACGGATCTGGCCAAAGATGCGGACTTCCGGCGGCGCATGCAGGAAGGAGTCGCCGCTCTCACCAAAGACACGTGGTTCCACAGCATCGAGTTGCCGGACGGACGTCTGATTCCCGGAGTGGTCAGCGTGGAGGCGCTGCGGGCTCGCATCCAGCGTTATCCGATTCCGCGGGAACTCAGCGGGAAGCGCGTCCTGGATGTGGGGGCGGCCACCGGCTGGAACAGCTTTGAGCTGGAGCGCAGAGGCGCGCAGGTTGTGGCGGTGGATTGCGTGGATCTCCAGGAATTCCGCGCGGCACGCGAGCTTCTCGCGTCGCAGGTCGAGTACCGCACTCTGGACGTCGACGAGTTGACACCGGAAAGCCTCGGGCGTTTTGATTATGTGCTGTTCTTCGGCGTTCTCTACCACCTGCGGCATCCGCTGCTGGGATTGGAGAAAATCTGCGCGCTGACGCGGGAGACAGCATTCGTTGAGTCGTTCGTTACCGACGGAGACTCCTGCTCAATGGATTTTTACGAGACTGACGAGTTAGGCGGGCAGTTGGATAACTGGTGCGGGCCAACCACGAAGTGCCTGGAGGCGCTCTGCCGGTCGGCTGGGTTTGCACGCGTGCAGCTCGAATACTCGGAACAGAATCGCGCGGGGGTGACCTGTCACCGCAAGTGGGGACCATGTTCGGATGCCACCGCAGCCGCACCGTGGCTTTGCTCGGTAGTCAATAACCGGACGCTCGAGCCGCGCTTCCATCCGCCGAAAGACGAGTACATGTGCCTTTATCTGCGGAGCGAGGAGCCGCTCGATCGCAGCCAGATTCGCATTGAGGTGGATGGATATGGCGTGCCCGTCCTTATGTTGACAAACGACGGAAGCGGCGGGTGGCAGGCAAACGCCAAGCTGCCGCCTGGCCTCGATGCGGGGACGCACGAGGTTCGCATCCGCACGGCGAACAGCCGGTTCAGCCAGGGCTTTTTGATAACTGTGGGAGACGCGATGGTGCAGGCGCAGGCGGCCGCGCAAGAAGGCGACGGTCCCGCTCCCACCTGGGTTGCGGCGGAGAACACTCTGGACAGGAGCAACGTCTTTCGCGGGTATAAGGCGGAATACCTTTCCTGCCGCTTTCTGAGCGTTGAAGCCGGGCTGCAGACAGGCAATGTTGTGCTGGAACTGGACGGCAGACAGCAGCCAATCCTGGTGCTAGCGAACCTCGGAAATCGCGAGTGGCAGATTAACGCAACGTTGCCGGTGGGCTGGAGCCCTGGGCGGCATGAGGTGAGAATCCGCACGATCCATAGCCGGTTCAGCGAGCCCGCGGAGATTCTCTACGAACCGGCGAATGTGATCCAGCCTAGGGATTGAATTCCGCGCTTAAGGCTGTCGGTAGCGCGCTAAGAGTGCGTTGATTCTTGGCGGCGGTCTGGTCATGGGCGACATTGTCCGATTGAAACACCTATCTCTGTAGCGCGGGATACCGCGGGGTTGGCGGGATACCCGCGGCTTTTCTCACGTGCCTGCCTCACAGCCGCAGGTACCCGCAAAAGGCGCGTGTCCCTTCGCTACACCGGGTCGATCGAAGTTCCGCGCCATCGGCCGAATTAGCGCACTGCTAGGCTGCCACACAACACCTGCTGGTAGAATCAAAACTTATGCAAAAGTTTGCGCTTGTGGCCGCGCTGGTTGCGACTTCCGGCGCCGGGCTATGCGCTCGGCAGCCGGTACGGTCGCGGCACGGCATGGTGGCCACGCGGGAGGCGCATGCTACGGACATTGGTCTTGCGGTGTTGGAATCCGGCGGAAATGCCATCGACGCAGCGGTAGCGGTTGGGTTCGCTCTGGCGGTGACGCATCCAGCAGCGGGGAACATTGGCGGCGGCGGGTTCCTGTTAGCACGATTCGCAGACGGACGAACCACCTTCATCGATTTTCGCGAGCGCGCGCCGGAGCGGGCTTCGCGCAACATGTACGTCGGGCCCGACGGCAAGGCCAGCGCGGACAGCGTGGTGGGTTATCGCGCTTCGGGAGTCCCGGGGACAGTGCGGGGCTTGGCGTTCGCCCATCAAAAATATGGGCGCAAGCATTGGGCGGATCTGGTAGACCCGGCGGTGCGGCTGGCGTCGGACGGTTTTCCGGTTTCGTATGGCCTGGCGCAATCTTTGCGGAACGCGTCCACTAGCGAACGGCTGGGCAGGTTCCCTGAGTCGAAGCGCATTTTCCTGAAAGACGGAAGATTCTACGAAGCCGGCGAACGGCTGGTGCAGCCGGAACTGGCGCGCACGCTAGAGCGCATTCGCGATGGGGGAGCGAAGGATTTCTACGAAGGGGAGACGGCCGAGGTGCTGGCCGCGGACATGAAGGCCCACGGCGGGCTGATCACGACGGACGACCTGAAGAGCTACCGTGTGATCGAGCGCGTACCGCTCACAGGCTCGTATCGCGGTTACACCATCGTCACCGCCCCTCCGCCCAGCTCGGGTGGTGTGGGGATCTTGCAAATGCTGGGTGTGCTGGAAGGCTCGGGCTATGAAAAATCGGGTTTCGGTTCGGCCGCCGAAATCCACTTTCTTGCGGAAACGATGCGTCGCTACTTCGCGGACCGCAGCGAGTACATGGGCGATCCGGATTTCTATCATGTTCCGGTAGCCGGCCTGCTAAATCCGCGATACGTCGGGGAGCTACGGCGATCGATTGACCCGGTTCACGCGACGCCCAGCGCTACCCTACATCCCGGGAAGTTGCAGACGTTCGAAAGCGGCGATACCACGCATTACTCGATCGTGGATGCGGAGGGCAACGCCGTGGCAGTGACATACACGCTGAATAACGGTTTTGGCAGCGCGGTGACGGCGACCAAGCTGGGTTTTCTGTTGAATGACGAGATGGACGATTTCGCCGCCAAGCCCGGTGAGCCGAATCTGTTCGGGTTGATCCAGGGTGAGGCCAATGCCATCCAGCCGCGTAAGACGCCGCTGTCATCGATGACGCCGGCGATTGTGCTTCGTGACGGCAAACTGTATCTGGTGGTGGGATCGCCGGGCGGACCCACCATCATCAACACTGTACTCGAAGTGCTGGTGAATGTGATCGACTTCGGCATGAACATCGCCGATGCGGTGGATGCGCCGCGTCTGCACCATCAGTGGATGCCCGATGTACTGCGCCTAGAGCCGGGCTTTTCGCCGGATACGGTGACACTGCTGAAAGTGCGCGGCCACGCCGTCGAGATCGAAGACCACCAGGGTGAGGTAGCAGCTATCCGTGTTCAGGACGGGTGGCTGGAAGGTGACGCCGACGCGCGCACCGAGGGCACGGCCAGAGGATATTGAGCGCATGGACCGCGTACTTTCGACGCATTTGTTCGTGAACCACCGGCTGACGGTGGCGTGGCTGAATCGCGTGATGCAAGCGGGGATCCCGGCTGTGGAGATCTTCTGCGCGCGACAGCACCTCGACTGGCGCGATCGCGCGCAGATCATCGAACTGGGCCACTGGTTCGCCGACGCCGAGCTGAAGCTGCACTCACTGCATTCGCCGATGCATACCGACGAAATCTGGGGGCGGTCGGGGCCGCATTCCATCGTCACGATCACGGAGCCGGTGAAGTCCGAACGTCTGAAAATGGTGGATGAGATCAAGCGCGCGCTGGAGATCGCAGAGACGGTGCCTTTCCGGTACTTGATCCAGCATCTCGGCGTTTCCGGAGAGGCATTCAGCGATCGCAAGATCGACGCCGCGTTTTCCGCGTTGGAAGAATTGAGCATTTTCGCGGGGCAGCGGGGCGTGCAGATTTTACTCGAGAATATTCCCAACGATCTTGCCAGCGCGGAGCGGTTGAAATATTTCGTCGAGGTGACGCACCTGGATCTTGGATTTGTGTTCGACGTGGGTCACGCCAATATCGGCGAGGGAGTAGAGGCGGCGTTTGACATCATGAAGGACCGCATCCGCTCGACGCATCTGCACGACAACGACGGCAAGGCGGACAAGCACCTGTTTCCACTGCTCGCCGAAGGCGGCACGGTCGACTGGAAGCGGACCATGAGTCTGTTGCGCTCACGTCCCGGGCAGTATCCGCTTCTGCTGGAGCTGAAGGAAGTGGAGGGCATGGAACATCCGCTCGACCGCGTGAATGAAGTCTTTGACCGGCTGGAGAAGCTTCGTGAAGACTGAGCGCATCACCATCTGGAGCGCGGCGAAGCACGTGGGTGAGACGGTTTCGATTCCGGGTTGGCTGTACAACCTCCGCAAGTCCGGCAAGATCGCGTTCCCACAACTACGCGATGGCACGGGCATCATGCAGTGCGTCGCGGTGAAGAGCGCACTGCCTGAACCGGTTTTCGATGCGATCAAAGATCTGACGCAGGAATCCTCGGTCATTTTCACGGGCAAGATTCGCGCCGATGAGCGCGCGCCCGGCGGTTACGAGATGGACGTGGAAAACGTGGAGGTGTTGCAGCGCGTCCCGGAGGCCGATCCCTATCCCATCACGCCCAAGGAACACGGCGTCGACTTTCTGATGGACCACCGGCATCTATGGCTGCGCAGCCAGCGCCAGCACGCGATTCTCGGCGTGCGCCACGAGGTCATTAAGGCCGTTCGGGATTATTTCGATTCCAACGGATTCACCCTGGTGGACACTCCGATCTTCACGCCTGCGGCCTGCGAAGGCACCACAACGCTATTCGAGGTGAACTATTTCGAGGAAGAGAAAGCATACCTCGCGCAATCCGGCCAGCTCTACAACGAAGCCACCGCGGCGGCGTTCGGAAAGGTCTATTGCTTCGGGCCCACATTTCGCGCCGAGAAGTCGAAGACGCGCCGCCATCTGACAGAGTTCTGGATGGTGGAACCGGAGATGGCGTACGCCACACTCGAAGACGTCAAGCAGGTCGCCGAAGCCATGATCGTCTTCGTCGTGGGTCGCGTGTTGGAAAAGCGGCGCGCCGAGCTGAAGCTTCTCGAGCGCGACGTGAGCAAGCTCGAAGCCATTCAGGCGCCGTTTCCGCGCAATAGTTATGACGACGCTGTGAAGTTCTTGCAATCGAAGGGAAGCGAGATTCAGTGGGGTGGCGATTTTGGCGGCGCGGATGAGACGCTGCTGAGCCAGCAGCACGGCCGGCCCCTGATGGTGGATGGGTATCCGTCGTCGGTAAAGGCGTTCTACATGCAGCCGAATCCGGAGCGGCCCGAGGTCGCGATGTGCGTCGACGTTCTCGCGCCGGAAGGTTACGGCGAGGTCATCGGCGGCGGGCAGCGCATTCACGACCACGACCTGCTGCTGCGGCGCATCGAAGAGCATCAGCTTCCGAAGGAGGCGTTCAACTGGTATCTCGACCTGCGGAAATTCGGCAGCGTTCCGCACGGCGGTTTCGGCATGGGAATTGAACGCTGCGTGGCGTGGTTGTGCGGGCTCGAACACGTTCGCGAGACCATCGCTTTTCCGCGCATGCTGTACCGGTTGCGGCCTTAGTTTTTCAATGAATCGATCCCATATTGCAATCATCGGAGCGCCCCTCGATCTGGGCGCGGGACGCCGCGGCGTGGACATGGGGCCATCGGCCATGCGGGTCGCCAACATCAATAAGCGCATCGCGACGTTGGGTTACGAAATCGAGGACCTCGGCAACGTGCCGGTGGAACAGCCGGAGAGCCTGCCTGAAGGGCCGCGTCATGCGAAATATTTGCCACAGATCGCGGCTACGTGCCAGCGGTTGGCGGTCATGGTGGAGCAGGCAGCCGAGGAAGACAAGGCGCCGCTGGTTATGGGTGGCGACCATTCGATCGCCATCGGCTCCGTCGCCGGCATGGCGCGGCATTTTCGAAAAAAGAAGAAACGCATGGGGCTGCTCTGGATCGACGCCCATGCGGACATGAATACGCCGCAGACGTCGCCCTCGGGCAATGTGCACGGGATGCCGCTGGCCTGCTGCATTGGCCTTGGGCCGGAGGAACTCACGAAGCTGCTCGGCTTTGCTCCCAAGGTGCACCCGCGCAACGTCGCACTGGTGGGCTTGCGCGACGTGGACATCTTGGAGCGGCCGCACGTACGCGGAAGCGGCGTTCGAGCGTTTACGATGCGGGATATCGACGAGCGCGGGCTGCGCGCCGTGATGGAACAGGCGCTGGGTATCGTGACCGACGGCACCGCCGGTTTTCACGCGTCGTTGGACATGGATTACGTCGATCCGCAATATGCTCCGGGAGTAGGAACGCCGGTTCGTGGAGGCGCCACCTACCGCGAAGCGCATTTGGCAATGGAAATGATCTGCGATTCAGGGCACATGTTTTCGATGGACGTGGTCGAGGTGAATCCGGTGATCGATGAAGTGAACCGGACCGCGGATCTGGCGGTGGAGCTGGTCATGTCGGCGTTAGGGAAGAAGATTCTGTGAAAACGCGCGTGGCGGTGATTTACGGGGGGCGGAGCGGTGAACACGAGATTTCCCTTCGCTCATCGAAATCCATCATCCAAGCCATGGACCGCGCGAAGTACGACATTTCCGAGTACTTCATCACCAAGGAAGGGAAGTGGCAACCGCATCCGATTCTGCCAGAGCCTGGCGCGCATCCGGATATCGACGTGGTTTTTCCAGTGCTGCACGGCACGTTCGGTGAGGATGGAACGGTGCAGGGCCTGCTTGAGCTGGCCGACCTGCCTTACGTGGGCGCGGGCGTGCTGGCGTCGTCGCTCTCCATGGACAAGGAGATGATGAAGCGCGTGTGCCAGGAGCGCGGGCTGCCGGTGGTGGAATACGTGACACAAACGCGTGCCTCGATGGACACGGTGGAAATCACGTCGCGGCTGCCGTTTCCGGTGTTCGTCAAGCCGGCCAACCTCGGGTCATCGGTCGGAATTTCAAAAGCGCGCGATCTCGCCGAGCTGGAGAAGGCCTTGGCGCTGGCGGCCCAGTACGACCGGAAGATCATTGTGGAGCGCGGGATCAGTGGGCGCGAATTCGAATGTGCCGTATTGGGCAATGAGCGGCCGGAGGCATCGCTCGCCTGCGAGGTCATGCCCTCGCGCGATTTCTACGACTACGAAGACAAGTACCTTCTCGATCAGGCAAAATTCGAACTGCCGGCCAGGATCGAGCCCGAGCAGATGACCGAGCTGCGGGGCCTGGCGGTCGAATGTTACCGCGCGGTGGAATGCGAAGGCATGGCGCGCGTGGATTTCCTTCTCGAAGGCGCCACCGGGCAACTCTACATCAACGAGATCAATACTATTCCCGGATTCACCTCCATCAGCATGTATCCCAAAATGTGGGAAACGACAGGGCTGCCTTATCCCAAGCTGATCGATCGCCTGATCGAACTGGCGCTCGAGCGCCACGCCGCGAAAAATGCCACCAAGTTCACGCGCTAGAATAAGAGCAAGTAGCGATGTCCATAGCTTTTAGCGCGTCCTCCAACTGGCCCGATTGATGTTGCGTATTTTCCCTGTTTTGTTTCTGGTGGCCTTGTCTGTGTCCGCGGAGGACGATCTGGAGACCCAGGTCAAGCGTGTGACCCAGGCGTTCGCCCTCGTCGAGCAGAACGCCGCGGACCCCGTATCCTCCCAACAGCTCTTCTACCAGGGCGTCATTCCAGGAATGCTGCGGCGGCTTGATCCGCATTCGGTCTTCTTCGATCCCCAGCAGTTCGAGCAGCTTAAACAGCTCGAGACGTCGACGCGCAAAGGATTCGGGAGCGTAGTTTCAGTGCTCCCGGGCAGGGTGGTGGTGCTCCAGACCATGCCGGGCACGCCCTCGGCCAAGTCCGGCATGAGTCCCGGTGATGAGATTCTAGCGGTCAACAACTACCGGTTGGACCGTTTGGATTTCGAACAGTTGATCGGATTGTTGCAGGAGTCGCGCCAGCAGCCGGCTCATCTGGTGATCCGGCGGCCGGGAAGCAGCGGGATGCTCGATTTCACCCTGACGCCGGAAGAAATGCAGCAGCCGAGCGTGGAGCGCGTTTTTCCGGTGAAGCCCGGAATCGGATATCTGCGCGTCGCCAGCTTCGACGAACAGACTGGCGCACAGATTAAGGAAGGCATTGAGAAGCTGGGAGGCCGCAAATTGAAGGGCCTGGTGCTCGACTTGCGCAATAACCCCGGCGGTCTGCTGACGTCGGCTTTGGAGACGGCCGGGCTGTTCTTGAAGCCGGGATCGTCTATCCTCACCGTGCGCGGCCGCGCGGTTCCGCAAAAAGAAGAAAAGGTTCCGGCCGACGACAAGCCTTACGATTTCCCCCTGGCTGTGCTGATCAACGGCAAGAGCGCGAGCGCTTCGGAAATCGTGGCGGGGGCGTTGCAAGATCATGATCGGGCCATGATCATTGGTGAACCCAGCTTCGGCAAGGGCCTGGTGCAAAGCGTATTTCCGCTCGCCGATTCCTCCGGCCTGGCGCTGACCACCGCGCTTTACTACACGCCCAGCGGACGTTCCATTCAGAAGCCGTTCGACGCCACGCAATTCGCGCTCGGCGCCACGGCGGCTCACCCCAATGAGAAATCGGATTTCCGAACGGACAAAGGACGTATCGTCCGCGGCGGGGGCGGCATCATCCCGGATGAGGTAGTCTACCCGCCCAGCGTCTCGCGATTCCGGGAAGTGCTGGAGACGAGCGGCGCCTTCACCTCGTTCGCGACTGAATACTTGCGGAAAAATAAGGTGACCGAGAGCTTCGAAGTTCCGCCCTCGTTGTTGGATGATTTTCGTGTTTATCTGGCGGACCGGAATATCCAACCGAATCTCGCCGAATGGTCCAGCGAGCTCGGTTTCATTCGCAACCGGCTCAAGACCGAGATCTTCAACCAGTCGCTCGGTGTGGAGAAGGGCGATGAGGTCGAGGCGCAGCGCGATCCGCAGATCCAGCGAGCCGTGGAACTGATCAGCGGCGGGTTGAGCGCGTTCATCCCGATGTCATAATAAGACCCGGAGGTTTTCTCTATGGCCACGTTGCTATCCACCGAGCAAGAGACGAATCCGTGGCTCGCGGCCGAAGCGCGGTTTGACGAGGCTGCGGACCGGCTCAATCTTGATGATGGCATGTGCAAGGTCTTGCGCAGCCCGACTAAGGAAATCACCGTGCACATTCCGGTGCAGCTCGACGACGGGCGCATTGAGGTATTCACAGGCTACCGCGTACAACACTCCATCGCGCGCGGCCCTGGCAAAGGCGGAATCCGCTTCGGCCCCGATGTGACGCTGGATGAAGTGCGCGCGCTGGCATCCTGGATGACCTGGAAGTGCGCGGTCGTGAACATTCCGTTCGGGGGCGCCAAGGGCGGTGTGATTTGCGATCCGCATTTGCTTTCGGATGGCGAGCTCGAGCGCGTCACGCGCCGGTACACAGCGGAGATCATCGAATTCCTCGGCCCGGAGCGCGATGTCCCGGCGCCCGACGTGAACACCAACGAACGTGTCATGGCGTGGATCATGGACACGTACTCCATGCACGTCCGCCATACGACCACGGCAGTGGTGACCGGCAAACCCATCGATTTGGGCGGATCGCGCGGACGCACTGAGGCCACCGGACGCGGCTGCATGATTGTCACTTTGAACGCTCTCAAGAAACTTGGCCTCGCGCCGGAGAACACGCGAGTGGTGATCCAGGGTTTCGGCAACGTGGGTGGCATGGCCGCGCAACTCATGGCCCGCGTCGGATTCAAGATTGTCTGCATCATCGAGTACGATGCCGCCATCTACAATCCCAACGGTTTGGACATTGCTGCGCTAATGGAGCACAAGAAAGACACCGGATCGATTCGCGATTATCCACACGGCGAAGAGGTGGACCGTCATGAAGCGTTGTTTCTGCCATGTGACGTGCTGCTGCCTGCCGCGACCGAGAATGTGATTACTTCAGCTACCGCACCCCGCTTGCGCTGCAAGATCCTGTGCGAAGGCGCGAACGGGCCCACCACTCCACTCGCCGACCCCATTCTGCACGACAAGAAAATTTTCATCATCCCGGATATCCTCGCCAACGCCGGCGGTGTGACCGTTTCCTATTTTGAGTGGGTACAGGACCGCCAGGGCTTCTTCTGGAACGAGGATCTCATCAACACTCGCCTGCAAGAGATCATGGTGGCGAGCTTCGACGCGGTGGTCAGCTATGCTGAGAAGCACGGCGTGAACAACCGCACCGCGGCGTACATGCTGGCGCTCGATCGCGTGGCCTTCTGCATCAAGCTGCGGGGCATCTATGCGTAGCCAGTTCTAGATGGCCTCCGACGCCACCACGCCGCTCATGCGGCAGTACAATTCCGTCAAACAGCAGGTGCCGAACGCCCTGTTGATGTTCCGCCTCGGTGACTTTTACGAGCTGTTCTACGAGGACGCCGTGGTGGCGGCCCGCGAGCTCGAGATCACGCTCACCTCCCGCAACAAAGAAAAGGGCGTAAGCATTCCCATGTGCGGTGTGCCGTATCATTCCGCGGAAGCCTATATCGCGCGCCTCATCCAGAAGGGGCACCGCGTCGCCATCTGCGATCAGATGGAAGATCCCCGCCTCGCCAAGAAGCTGGTGAAGCGCGAGCTCACTCGCATCGTAACGCCTGGCACTGCCACCGATGCACATCTGCTCCGCTCGCACGAGAACAACTACCTGGCGGCGGTGGCGCTGAACGACACACGTGCCGGTCTCGCACATGTGGACGTCTCAACCGGCGAATTTCGCGTGACGGAACTCGAAACCGCCGAGGTCTCGACGGCTCTCGATCAACTTGGCGCGCGCGAGGTCTTGGTGCCGTCCGAAACTCCCCTTATCGTCCCCGATGACAAGAGCCAGAAATTCCTGCGCACCGAGGCCGAGAGCTGGACCTTCAGCTACGACTACGCCGACCGCACGCTCCGCGAACACTTCCGGCTGCTCTCACTCGACGGTTGCGGCCTCGCCGATCGGAGTGCGGCCGTGTCGGCTGCTGGTGCCATTCTGCATTACCTGCAGGAAACGCAACGTGCGGCGCTCGATCACCTGGACCGCCCTTCCTATTACGACCGCGCCGAGGGCATGGTGCTCGATGCCGTTAGCGTCCGCAACCTGGAGCTCGTCGAGCCAATCTTTGCCGGTGAAGGCGCGACGCTGCTATCCGTCATCGATCAGACGAAGACCGGTATGGGCGGCCGCTTATTGCGGCGCCGTCTGCTGGCTCCATCGCTCGATCGTGACGAAATCGAAGCGCGGTTGGATGCGGTGGGCGATCTGCTTGGCGACACCATCGTTCGCGCGCAGGTACGCGGGGAACTGGGCGATGTTCTCGATATCGAGCGGCTGCTCGCCAAGGTGACTATCGGCTCCGCCGGCCCACGTGAGCTGCTGGCACTTGGGAAATCACTGGAAAAGATTCCCTCGCTCAAGAAGACCATCCGAGATCGCCGCGCGGCGAAACTCTGCCAGCTACAAGACCAGCTCGATGAGCTACCAGAAGTCCGCGACCGCATCCTCAACGCCATCGCCGATGCCCCTCCAATCAACATCGCCGACGGCAGCGCAATCCGCGCGGGCTACAATGTCGAACTCGACGAGCTGCGCGATCTGCGGCAAAACGGCCGCCAATACATCGCCCAAATTGAAACGCGCGAGCGCACGCGTACCGGCATCCAGTCACTAAAAGTCCGGTTCAACAACGTTTTTGGTTACTACATCGAGATCTCCAAGGCGAACCAGCACCTCGCACCGGCGGACTATGAGCGCAAGCAGACACTTATCAATGCCGAGCGCTTCACCACCCCCGAGCTGAAAGACTACGAGCGCAAGGTGCTCGATGCCGAGGAAAAGATTCTGGTGCTGGAGAAAGAGCTGTTCGGCGAAATCCGCCGGTTCGCCGCTGATCACGCGCAGCGCATCCGCGCTACGGCAGCGGCCATCGCGGAACTGGATGTCACGGCGGCTTTGGCGGAAGTCGCTGCAGCGAATCGCTACGCACGGCCCACGTTCTCGGATGATGATTCCATGCGCATCGTTGCCGGCCGCCACGCGGTGATCGAAAAGCTCGCAGACGAAACCGGGGGCGAGACCGGCCGCTTCATTCCCAATGATCTATACCTTAACCCGACGACCGATCTGATCGCGATCATCACCGGCCCGAATATGGGCGGCAAATCAACCTATCTCCGCCAGGCCGCGCTGATTGCCATCCTCGCGCAGATGGGCTCCTACGTTCCCGCCGATTCTGCGACCCTCCCCTTGATCGACCGCATTTTCACGCGCATCGGCGCCTCCGACAACCTGGCGCGCGGCCGCTCGACTTTCATGGTCGAGATGACCGAGACAGCCGTGATCCTCAATACCGCGACGTCGCGTAGCTTCATCGTGCTCGATGAGATCGGCCGCGGTACCGCGACCTACGACGGCCTTGCCCTCGCCTGGGCGGTGATCGAGTACATCCACCAGCGCACGCGCGCAAAAACCCTTTTCGCCACGCACTACCACGAGCTGACCGAGCTTGCCGAACAACTCGATGGCGTGCGCAATCTCCGCGTGTCTGTCAAAGAGGCCGGTGATCGCATTATCTTTCTGCGCAAGGTCGAACCCGGCAAAGCAGACCGCAGCTATGGCATCGAAGTAGCACGCTTGGCCGGTTTGCCAATGGCCGTCATCGACCGTGCCTTCGAGGTCCTGAAGCTCCATGAGCGCACCGAGCACGAGGTCACCGAAGAACTCGCCCCGCGTCCGCAGCAGCCCGTGCAGATCCGCCTGTTCGAGCCCGTAGGGCACGGCATCGCCGAACGTATTCGCAATTTGAAGATCGACGAGCTGCGACCCATCGAAGCTTTGCAGTTACTGCATGAATTGCAGCAGGAGTTGAAGCGCTTATGCGAGTAGCCGGGATCATGAGCGGCACGTCGCTCGATGGAATTGACGTAGCAATCGTGGACATCCGCGGACGCCGCATCCGGCCCGTAGCCTTCCGAAGCGCACCCTACGAAGAGAGTGTCCGGCAAGCGATCCTGGGGGTTTCGAACGCAACCACAACCACCGCCGAAATCGCTCGCTTGCATTTTCTGTTAGGGCAGCTCTATGCGAAAGGCGTTCAGGAAACGTGCCGGCTCAGCCGCATTCCGATCAAGTCAATTGAGCTGGCCGGATGCCACGGCCAGACAATTTATCACCAGGGCGAGCAGAAGCCGTTTCTCGGTCGCCCAATAGCAGCAACTTTGCAGATCGGCGAAGCCAGTGTGATCGCCGAAGCACTCGGTGTTCCCGTGGTCTCCGACTTCCGTACACGCGATATGGCGGCCGGAGGCAAAGGTGCGCCGCTGGTCCCGTATCTCGACTATCTGCTCTTCCGTCACCCGAAAAAGGGCCGCGTGGCATTGAACATCGGCGGCATTGCAAACGTTACAGCCATTCCTCCGAACGGGCGCCCCATCGACGTGATTGCCTTCGACACGGGACCCGGCAACATGGTGATCGATGCCTTAGCGGCCGAGTTCACGAAAGGCCACGAGCACTTCGATCGTGATGGCCGAATCGCCGCCGCCGGGCGCCTGAATCGCCGCCTGCTCGACCGGTTGTTAGCCGATCCGTATTATCACGAGCCACCACCAAAAACAGCGGGCCGCGAGCAGTACGGCGCGGCCTTCATCGCCGAGATCAAGCAACGCCTCCCGCTCCGCGACCTCATCACAACAGCGACCGCGCTGACGGCGGCCACAATTGCACTCGGTATCGAACGCTTCATCAAGCCTCGCATGCGCGTGGACGAGCTCATCCCCGCCGGAGGCGGTGTACATAATCGAGCGCTGATGGGTTACCTGCAGGCGTTTCTACCAGGCGTTCGCATCGCGCAGACCGGCGAGTTCGGAATCGACCCCGATGCGAAAGAAGCCGTCGCCTTCGCCGTGCTGGCTCACGAAACCTACCACAGGCGCCCTTCGAACCTGCCATCAGCGACCGGCGCCCGGCATGGTGTCGTTCTAGGAAAGGTCACGTACTGATGGGACAGGAGATCCATTGCAAGGTGCGTGTTGGCAAAACAGTTGCCGAAGGCAAAGCGCTGCTGGAATCAACGGAACTCATTTTCCGAAGCAGCGACCTACGATTGAAGATTCCGTTTCGCCAAATGAACTCGATCGAAGCGGCGGACGGCTGGCTGCGCGTTGAGTCTCCCGATGGTCCCGCGGCGTTCGAACTGGGCACTCAAGCCGCCAAGTGGGCCGACAAGATCAAAAATCCGAAGAGTCTGTTGGACAAACTCGGGGTAAAAGCGGGAATGCGCATCAGCGTAGTCGCCATTCGCGACGATAACTTCCTCAGAGACCTCAGCCGCCACACGAGCGACATCACGAATGGCAAGCCAGCAAGGGATTCAGACTTGATCTTCTTCGGCGCAGAGCGAACCGATGCCCTGGAAAAGCTGTGCGAGCTATCCCGGTCCCTTAAGCCGAATGGCGCCATCTGGGTCGTATATCCAAAAGGTCAGAAAGACATCACCGAGGCTGGTGTCTTCGCCGCCGGCAAACTCGCCGGTCTGGTCGATGTCAAAGTCGCCAGCTTCTCCGCGACCCACACCGCGCTGAAGTTCGTGATCCCAGTGAAAAAGAGATAGCCGCAACCAACAGCGCCAACGCGTCACATTGATAACATGAAACTGCTGATCACGATCGTTCAGGCTGGGACGGTCCACTAGACGGTGGTGTGACGTTGCCCGTTTCTTCAACGGCGCCGGATCACTAGAGCCCAAAGTACGAGCAGTGCGAGCACGATGACTGCGGCTGCGGCTTGCACCTGCGTTACCCTAGGTCATTGTATGCAGATCACCGCCATCGAAACCATTCGTCTGGCGCGCGGCGTCACCGTGCACGCTGGTCCGATCCGATGGTTATGGGTGCGCATCCACACGGACGCGGGCCTTGTCGGCCTGGGCGAAACTTATCCGCATCCCGATGCCGAATCAGCCATCGTGCATCACGCGCTGGCGCCGGTCTTGTTGGGCCGCGATCCGCTGGCGATTGATCGCCTCTGGGCGGACATGTTTCAAGTCATCTCGTACAGCGGCTGGGCGGGAGCGGAGATGCGCGCCATTAGCGCGGTCGATATCGCGCTTTGGGATCTGGCGGGCAAGGCTGCCGGAGCGCCCATTTATCAGTTGCTTGGTGGCGCCTCGCGCACGTCCATCCGCACATACAACACCTGCTACGATCACGTCGACTTCCTCACCGAGCCGGTGAAGCTGGCTCGAGATTTGGCGCGGTCTGGCATTCACGCCATGAAGATCTGGCCGTTTGATCCGGTGGCGCGTGAAACTCGCGGCCAGTTCATCACCGCGGCGCAAATGCGGCAGGGCATCGAGCCGTTGCGCCTGATCCGCGAAGAACTGGGCGATTCCATGGACGTAGCCATGGAATTTCACGGTTACTGGAGCCTGCCATGCGCCATCGAGATCGCGCACGCGCTCGAGCCGTATTCTCCCATGTGGCTCGAAGAGATGCTGCCGCAGGATAATCCGGCAGCCTACGCGGAACTGGCACGCGCCACGCGCCTGCCGCTGTGTTTGAGCGAGCGTCTCATGACACGTTGGGGCTTCCGAGAGATTCTCGAAAACCGCGCGGCGCGCATTATCATGCCCGACATCAGTTGGTGCGGCGGCATCTCCGAAGCCAAGAAGATTGCCGCGATGGCGGAAACGTACTATCTGCCGGTCGCACCGCACAATTGCGGCGGCCCCGTGCTGCACGCGGCCTCGGCGCATCTCGCGGCGAACCTGACCAACCTGCATATTCTGGAAACCGTGCGCCGGCATTATCTCGAGGAATACCGCGGCATCGTCACCAACACGCTCGCCTTGGTAGACGGCACCCTGCCGCTGCCTCCGGGTCCCGGCTTGGGTGTGGAGCTCGATCCCTCGGTGCTCACGCGGCCCGACGCAACCGTGGAACGGACGAGCATCTAGCTGATGTCGCATGTACTCGATGCTTCGCGCTTGACACGCGCCGGCTATGGCAGCTTCGCGTATTCGCTCTTGGCTTGGCGGAGAACGGGGATGCCGGGGTCCGCGTCGCCCTCCAATTAGCCTGTGCCGGATGTGTCGTGCGGAGCTTTGTTACTCGTGACGCAGTGCGTTCATCGGATCTATTCGTGCTGCCCTTCGCGCCGGGACGTAACCGGCGAGGAGGGCGGCGCTCAGGAGAATCGTTACGGCGATCGCCATTGACAGTGGGTCACTGGGTTTCGTTCCGAACAGGAAAGACTCGATGAACTTCGCCGTGATTAATGCTGCCGGGATACTGATGGCGAGTCCTACGAGCGCCAGAATCGCGACTTCACGGAGAACCATCCAGACGACGGCGCGGCGCTGAGCGCCGAGCGCCATGCGAATGCCGATCTCACCGGTGCGGCGCGCGACAGTGTACGACATCGTGCCGTAGAGGCCGACGCACGCGATGGTCAGCGCGAGCAGCGCGAAGGCGGTGCAGAGGCTGGCGAGTGTGGTCTCCTGGCTCATGTCCTCGTTGATTTCCTCGGTCTGGGTTTGCACGTCAGTTAGCGGCATACGCGGGTCGGCTTGGCCAACGGTCTCGAGGACGGACCTGACGTAAGAGAGCGGATCACCGGCGGTGCGCAGCGCAAAGACCATCTCGTTTCGGGGCGGGTAACCTTGGTCATATGGGAAATACACCACGGGCGGGATTTGTTCCTTTAGCCCGCCATAGCGTGCGTTCTTGGCCACGCCGACGATCTCCATGTCGCGCGCGGGATCTTTGCCTTTCCACAGAATGAGGTGGCGGCCTAAGGGATTCTGATCGCCGAAATTGTCTCTGGCGAACCGCTGATTGATTATCGCGATGGCCGGTGAGCCGGGGTGGTCGCGATCCTCGATGTCGCGTCCGGCCAGGAGCGGGATCTGCATGGTGGTGAGGAAGTCGGGCCCGATGGACAGAATACGCGTGGCATCGTGGGGCGGTGAACCCGGCACGGTGATGGGATGGCTGCTGCCGGCGCCCAGCAGCGAAGTTTCGGCGAGGCTGACATGGCGCACACCGGGGATGGAGGCAAGCCGCTTACGGAGATCGCTATAGAAAGGGGCGATATTGGGTTCGCGGCGGCCGGCTTTTTGCGCGTCCACCTGGAACAGCAACACGTTTTCGCGGTTGAAACCGAGCTCGACCGATTCGAGGTTCGACAGCGTGCGGACGAAGAGTCCAGCCGCAACCAGCATCAGTAGCGCGAGGGCGATCTGGCCAACCAGCAGTGTCTGGCTTATGCTGATGCGCCAGAAGGAATGCTGTCCGCGAGTTCCGCTCGCGCGTGCCTCCTTCAGTGCCGCAACAAGATCGAGGCGTGTGGACTGCATCGCCGGGGCGAGGCCGAACAGCATGCCGGTGAGCAGGGAGAGAGCAGTGGCTACGGCGAGCACATGCCAGTTCAAGTCCGCGTGTATGGTGATCTGCCGTGAGCCGCTTTCCAGCAGCACACTGAGAAAGCGCATGCCCAAGATGGCGAAGAAGACGCCGAACATGCCGCCAAGCACCGCAAGTAGGACGCTCTCGGTCAGCAGTTGGCGGATTACACGAAGGCGGCCCGCTCCGAGGCTCAGACGTAGAGCGATCTCGCATCTGCGAGAAGCGGCGCGCGCGAGGAACAGATTTGCGACGTTTGAGCATGCGATGGCGAGAATCGATCCGACTAGCGTCATCAGGACGAACAACGGCTTCGAGAAGTGACGGCGGAGCGTATCCAAGCCGGTTGCTCCTTCCTCGACTGCCAGCGTGGGAAGATTCGCCCGCTGCTTGTCGTTCTTGGCGGTGGTGGCGATCCATTGCTGAAAGGATCCCGCCATAGCAGCTTGGGCCTGGGCGAGAGTAACACCGGGACGCAGCCGGGCCATGACCTGGATCCAATAGTCGTTCTGCTCGAGGTAGTCGCCCGCGGTAGATCCATATGAGTCGGCGGCGCCCAGCAATACGTTGGTGTGCATTGGGAGGTACACATCCGGAACCTGGGCGGCGTCGGCTCCGAAGAATTCGGGTGGCGCAACACCGACGACTGTAAAGGGCAGATTATCGATGAGAATGGATTGGCCGGGAGCATTATTCGCGCCGCCCAGGTGCTTGTCCGCGAGCACGTGGCTAACGACCGCGACCGGAGCCGCTCCGAAGCGGTCGTCATCGGCAAAGATGAGACGGCCCGAAGCAGGAACAACGCGCAGGCCGTGGAAGTAGTCGCCCGAGACCAACTCGCCGCTCGCGATGTCGGCCTGGCCCTTGATTGTCAGATTCAGAGTGCGAACATCTCGGGTGTGGCAATAGGTAAAGACGTCCGAGAAGACGCCGGCGCCGGCTTTTTGGAAGAACTGGAAAGCGGGGTAGGGAAACAGGTCGCTCACGGAGCCTGATGCATCGTCGTAAACCTCGCCGTGCATGCCTTCCATCACGAAATCGTCAGTACGCCATGCTCCCAGTTTGCTGTGCCATCTCAGGACGACAAGCGAAGCAGGGTCGGCGACGGGCAGCGAGCGCAACAGAAGCGCGTCGAGAAAGCTGAAGATGGTGGTATTGGCTCCGATGCCGAGGGCGAGCGACAGCGCGGCGAGCGCAGTGAACGCCTTGTTGTTTCGCATGGTGCGGGCGGCATAGCGGAGGTCCTGCACGAGCTGTTCGAGCGATGTCCAGGACCAGGTGGCGCGAGTGTCTTCCTTCACGAGCGTGATGTTACCCAGGTCGCGGCGAGCCGACTGTCGCGCTTCGTCGTCGGCCAACCCCTGTGCTCGGAGTTGGTCGGATTCCTCGTCGAGGTGGAACTGGAGCTCGTCGCGAAGATCATCTTCTTTCCGGCGGCGTTGCCTCAACCAAGTCAGCTTACGAAAGAACGAGTTCATTGGGCCTCCTGATCGGCGGGATTCAAGACCAGTCCCATGGCGCGGGAAAACGCGTGCCATTTTAATTGCTCGGTCTCGAGCTGTTTCCGGCCGGCGGGCGTGAGGCGGTAATATCTGGCGCGCTTGCCTTTGTCGGAGAGCTCCCAGGAGGCCGCGATCCAACCTTGGGCCTCCAGGCGGTGGAGCGCAGGGTACAAAGAACCGGTCTCGACTTGCAGCAGGTCTTCAGAAGTTCGCTGAATGTGTTTCGCTATAGCGTGACCGTGAGTGGGTCCGGCACGCAGAGTGCGGAGGATGAGGAGGTCGAGGGTTCCTTGCAGAAGCTCCACGCGCGATGGTGGCTTTTGGCTCATTATGTAGGCATTCTACTAAATGTAGTGTAGATTGTCTACTTAATTGTGCTGTGCTCAACTCTAACCGGAATTGCCCGCACGGTTCCGATGGAGGGTGGGATCGATAGCGGCGGCCATCTTCGCTACGTCGAGCCCACCGCCCAGAAATTTGTTCACTCTCTCGGCAGTGACGAGCGAATCGGAAATAGCATTGCGGTGCTCAATCACCAGCACCTGCGTGCTTGGGCGCTGTTCCAGCATCGCTTTCACGCGCCCCAGCGTGCGCGAGTATTCCTCTTTCAGCATCCGCCTCCGGTCCGGTGTCGCGGCCAGAGGCTGATTGCGGCGGATCAACATACGCTCCTGCGAAGCGAGCACCTCTTCGAGCTCGCGCTCGCTAAGGATCACGCGGCAGGCGAGGCCCGGGGGCAACGCGGCCACGAGCGGCGCGACAATCTTGACGGCTTTGCCGCGTGCCTCGAACAGGCACTTCGAATCTTTCAGCAGATTCTTCACCGGCTCAAATTCGAGATAGCCGCGCGGATTGTCCTCGTCGGCTTCGCGTAATCCATCGGAAAGCGTTTGCATGCCGCCCGCGGCCAGCATTTGCATCAGCATGGAGGTGCCCGAGCGCGGCAAACCTGTCACAACGACGAGAGACTCCTCAAGCGATGCCATCTCTCCCGTTCCGGCAAAGAGAGGGGTATCGGGCCGCGTGGAAAAAGCTGCAGCGGTTTCCACACTTTCAGCCACCAGCCTCCGCGCCGGACGGGTTTTCCCGCAGCTCCTCATTTGGCGCGCAAGGCGACGGTGCTCGCGCGCGGATTCGGCGTCTCCGAGGTGCTTTTCGAGCAGAGCGGCGAGCCGAACGTGCGCTTCCGGGAAGTTTGGATTGAAGGAAACGGCTGCGCGGAACGCGTCGGCTGCCTGCTCATACTGCTTCAGTCCCTCTAACGCGCGCCCAAGCAGGAAGTGGGCCAGCGGATAGCGATAAGCGCGCTGCAATGCGTCGAGGGCCGACTGCGCAGCCGCGTTGAATCTCCTTCGCCGCAGAGCCATCCGGCACATGCCGATATGTGCATGGGCGTTATCGGGATTGATGGCTAGCGCCTTTTCGTAGATCTGCGTCGCGTCGCTCTGGTGGCCGAGGCGCAGATACAGATCGGCGGTCTCGAGGAGCAAGCCCGGTCTCACCAGGTGCGCTGCCGTCACCCGATCGAGGGCGGCCAGCGCTTCGGTGTACCGCTTTTCCACCGTCAATACCTGCGCTTTCAGGTAATCCACTACCGCCGGCTGGTAGCGCGCCAGATCACGCCAGTGTGCCAGTTCGCGGCGCTCATCTTCGCTGAGCAGCGGCGCGGCCTCGCTCTCCTTCGTCTCGGCTTGTCCAGTCACACCGCAATCCGCCTCGGCATTCTGTCGCCCACGAGTGCGTTCTACGGCGCCGAACGCCTGGATCTTCGTCTTCGCCTCTTCATAGAGAGCCCGGCGGCGGCCATCAAGGTCGTCGACAATGTGCCGCATCTGGTCGTGCAATCCCAGCGCCTGACAGGAAGCGAACAGCCGCACGGCGAAGCGCTGCTCATCGGGATCCTCTGCACAGAGCTCGGCGAAAATCTCGTGTGCTTCGAAGTGCCTGTCGTCGTCCTGGTAAGCTTCGCCGAGGTTATAGCGCAGCTCGCGGATGGTCTTCTCAACTGCGACTTGGCGATTCTCATCCGGCCGTTCGATATACCCCAGCGCAATCATCTGCTCCAGTGCTTCGTGCGCCGCAACCGGATCGAGCCGCGTATGAGGCGGATGGCAGCCATCCTTGCCCTGCACTTCTTCCCAGCTCGGAATGTACGCGATCTCCGGCGTTTCGACGAAAGCTTGTGAAAGCACCTTGCCGTCCATATCCTCGCCCACAGGCAGCCCAAATAGCGTCAGAATGGTGGGCGCGACGTCGAGCACCGATGGTCCATGCAAGGATTCATCCTTCTTGATGCCAGGTCCGCTGATGACGAGTACGCCAAGATCGCGGTGCTCAATTGCAGGACCGGCGGGAATCTCGGGAATGGATGCCGGACGCAGGTGATCGGGATGAAAGCCATGATCGGACATGAGCACGACGGTCGTGTCGGTACCCGCTTTATCCAGCAGTTGCCCCAGCATCTGATCATGGAACCGGTACGCCATCGTCACCACGTTGTGGTATAGCTCGAAGTCTCGTTCCGTGACCCAGGACTGTCGCGGCGGATGGTACTTCATGAACCCGTGGCTGAAGTGATCGATCGCCTCGTAGTAAACGGCGAATAAATCCCACGGCTGGTGGTCTAGCAGCCACGTCGCGGCGGCCTGCATGCTCATGCATTCCGCGAGCGTCCGCATGCACAACGCCAGGCGCTGGTCTTTATCCTGGTCGATCTCCCTCGCCAGGGGTATGAACGGCTCCACCATCTCGGGTACCAGTTGGTCGGGATGCATGCGCAGATCAGCCAGGGTTTTCGCCAGTTCCGGTGGATGAACGGTATTCGCCACGAGCGGCCAGCCCTCGTCGAGCGGCCGGCTGGCACGATGATAACGGTCCGACACCATCACGCCGTTGATGGGCTCTGCGGGATGGCTGGGCCACCAGCCGATCACGACGCTGCGCAGATCGTTCTGATTGAGAATGTTCCAGAGCGCTTTGGATGTTCGTGAGAGGTTCGTGACCGGCTGCACGTCGCGTCCGTCCGGGGTCGGCTCGGAGAAGCCGAGGATGCCATGCTTGAACGGCCGCTTTCCGGTGGCGATCGAAGTCCACAACATTGGCGAGAGCGGAGGATCGAGCGTGGCGATCTGCCCCAGAGCGCCATTTTCGACGAGGCGCCGGACGTTGGGCATTTTGCCGGCATCCATGAGCGGACGGATGACCTTCCAGTCGGCGGCATCCCACCCGACCAGGAGGACCTTCCGCGGGATCATTGATGGCCGGCAGGCGGCGTTTTTGAGCCGGGCTCCGATGAGGGCGACGGAAAACGCAACTTGGGCGAGTACGGTTTGTGTTTAACATCGCCACTTCCTCCGCCACTGCCACCACCACCCCCGGTACCACCGCCGCCCGTTCCGCCTCCACCGCCGCCCGTTGCGCCTCCACCGCCGGTTCCACCGACCGGTAGGATCCCAGTGCCGCCAGTTCCGCCAATAGGCACTCCCGGAGTGCCGCCCACAGTTCCGCCCGTACCCGGGTAGGTGGAAAGTACCTGCAACGAAAAAAACACATCGGCCTGGGTTTGCATACCGCCGACCATCGCCTGAATGGAAACCTCTCCCTCGCCAAGGCCAGGTGGAACCGTGAGGTTGATCTGAAAGAGGCCAGCGCTTGTCAGTCCGACGAACGTCGGTTTGACGTAGATGTTATTGATGTAGAGATAGAAGCTGCTTTTGATAGGCGCGGTACCGGAGAACGGCTTCCCAGCCGGGACATTGGGATTGGTCGGCCCGAAGCCGACGCCGAAGAGTTGAATGGTGTCGCCTTCTTGCGCGGGAACCGTCGGATAGCCAAATGAAATGCCGCTCGGGCCGAGGATATCGTAGCTGTCTTTCCCTTTGCCGAAGGCCCCCCGTCCGTCCTGCCTGATAATGATTCCGGAAACGAACCGGGCCTGGTTCTTGGGCACTTCCAGCAGCGTGAACGCTGGTGCATATTTACTCAGCGTGACGAATGATTTGGCCCTTCCATGTGCAGTGGTCACGACGACGGATACAGTGCCCAGCGACTTGTCGTCTGGCGCTTGCAAATTGATCTGCCCAGGACTGACATACATGAGATAGGCTGGTTTGTTATCGATTTCCACGCTCGTGCCACCCAGCGAAGTGGGGAAGTTGCCCTTCCAGGTAAAGGTTCCACTGGCGAGATTTTTCCCGAAAATTGTCACCAGTTCGCCGGATTGGATGATGTTTTCCGTGCCGTCCAGAGGAGCAATGCCATTGGGCAAGATGGAGGGAGCTGCCGACGCCGTTGCAGGCTCGTGCTGCGGTGCCGCGCCATGGAAAAGCATTTGTCCGGCGCCCTGCCTGGCCATAGCTAATCGGACGGCGTTGGCCACAGGCGTATTCTGGGAGCTCGCGAAATTTTGTTTGAATGGCAAAACACTCGCGGTGGGCTCCGGTATATGCCGAATGCCGGTCCCGATCAGGGATGCCGAGGTGGTGGTCGCCATCGCCATGGCTGAGCCTGTAACTGCTGCATACAATTGCCAGTTAGCGGCGCGGCGTTTCAGCGTCTCCCTGAGAGACGATGAGCGAAGGGTGGCGAAGTAAGCCTCCAGGCGGTGGTCCAAGTCGGATTTTCGCCGAGCGCTCATGATTAATCTACCTGCCGTATGTATGATTCATCAAATACCAGTTTGATTACATACCGTGATGATAGTAGTTCTTTGCCTGCGTTACTGGTAGGGTTTTAATCAACACCTACGTTGGGGGAAATGGTCTGCGTAATCAGCGGTCTTGCGACTTCAAGTCACTCGGCCGCGATGCCGGCTTTTGCCAGCAGCCGTCGCAGCGAGTCCTCACCGGCCGCTCCATTCTGCCGGCCGGCGATATTGCCATCCCGATCGATCAGCACGTATACCGGGAAGGCTCGCGCGGCGAACATAGCGGCGAGGTTGGTATCGTCCATGAGCACCATCTTGCAGGAACGCGGGGAATCCGCCAGGTACTTCATCACCTTTTTCTTCGGCTCACCGACGTCCACACTGAGAACGACTAAGCCTTTATCTTTGAATTCTCGTTAAGGCTCTCAACCGCGGGCTCATCGCGACGGCAGTTGGGGCACCAGGTTGTCCAGAATTGCAGCAGAACCACTTTGCCCTTGACGCTTTCATTGTTGTATCTCTCGCCGTCGAGCGTCTTCGCCCAGAAGTTAGGGGCATGCTCAAGTGTGTCTCCCGCAATCAGGCGGGAAATCCATCCCGCGCACAACGTCGCGGAAAGGACGGTCCTTCGAGAAATCACCTGCATGGCTCTTTGAGATTATCAAAACCGCGGCGCACCAGAGTCACTGCTGCGGGTAAGGTGCAACGGTGGCGGGTTCGGAACCAGTCTCTACCAGCCAGATGCGGCGATCGTGAAAGTAACGAATGAGCGCGCGGTTGCTGGTGTCATCTAGCTCGCGGGCCCAAACTACTTTTGCCGCGTCGATATTGGCCTTGTTGTAAACCCACTCTTCGAAGAAATTATGGCCGGGCTTGTATCGAACAATAGCCAACTGCGGGCCGGGCTCCTGTTCTAAGCGACCCTGGATGCGCGCGCGCTCCGTGTTTCCGGGCCGCGTATAAAACCAGGTCATGGGCCAGTCCGGCGGCATATAGAAACCGAGCGGCTGGGCACAGACGCGGAGCAACACCATCCCGAGACAAAGCACTGGAACGCCACGCGCCAGCAGCCGTCCACTTGGGCTCCCATGCCAGCGCCAGACGCGCAGGTGCCGCAGACCTTGCAGCACGATGGCGTAGATCAATCCGGTAATGGGCGCCGCATAGTGTGCGTAGAACCAGGTATTCGCGGCCAAGCCGATCAGGAAAACGGCGCCGATGATCACGAGCGGCCGCACGCGCCGGTCCCGCCAAATGCTAGGCAGGAAAAGCAGCGGAAGAGTGAACGCCGGCCCAAGGAAGAACATCCAGAAGGCGCCTGCCTTGCCGGCCGTGTTCTTCGCGAGGCCAAGAGGCGTTTTGGCTTCCATGAACTTGCCTAGCTCCCAGCCGGCGTAAAAGTCGCGCATCTCCGTGTTTCGATAAGCCGGTATGGCGCGCGGCCGCTCCCAGAGAAAAATGCCAGCCGATGCATACTGGTCGCGGTCGATCTGATACGGCATGCGGAACGGATTGCCCGTGATACGCCAGTAATAGTAACCCGTGCCAGCGCCGCCGAGCGCGAGAACCACGATGGCTGGCAGCACCGTGCGTACGAGCGCGGTTGTCAAGGCGGGGCCGCGCTTCTTCAATATCCAGACGAGCAGCAGGACGCACACAGGAATTCCGAGCACGAGTCCTTCATACGGCCGGCTGTTTGCCAGAATCACCATGCCGACCGCCATCAGCAGCGAGTCGCGCACCCTCGGGCTCCGCATGATGCGTGGCAGCGCGCCCAAGACCAGCAGCCCGCCGATGGCGGCCGCGGCGCCGCCCCAATAGCTATTGATCCAGTAACCGAACAGTCCCAGCCGCAGGATTGCCAGCCCACCACCCAGCAAAGCCCACTGCGGCGGCAGCCACCCTTGCAGCATCCAGCAGACCAGGGCGCACATCAGAGCCACGCTGGCATAGACGCCGGCCCATTCGTGGCCCGCCACCACTTTGCCAGCCGCCAGAATCATACCCTGCGCGAGGTGGTACATCGACGCGTAAGAGGGATGCTGGAGTACGTGCATGGTTTCGAAGTGCACCCACATTGGATGTGTGGGATTCGTCAGCCGTCCAGAGGCGAAGGTGTCGGCGGCCAGTAGATAACTGAACTCATCGGTGATGACGGGTGCGCGGGCCGGAAGGATCGGAAATAGCGCCGCACGCGCGGCCAGCGCAGCTAAGCCCGTGCACACCACGGCCAGTCTGCGCCTGCGCGCGAGGTTGCCAAAGCTCCGCCCCACGGCACGGAACCAACGCTGGCCCAAAAGCGGCGAAGAAAGGGAGCGGCGCCACAGCATCAGGAGCGCGAAGAGCTCCAGCAGATAGAGCGCGTACCGGATTGTGATAGCGAGGATCCAGCCTGCTACTTGAACCATCGAACGAGCGCGACCGAGTTAGAAAGTGTGTTTTGGGCCACTAACCATGCTAGGCAAACGATCGGTTGGCGGTCAACGATTGACCGTCGTAGATTGTCGATAGTTAGCTAAATTCCGGAATATCCGCTGCGGCAGATCAACACGCCGAACACGACGCCACTTGTGCCACGGTTGAACGATCGAGCAGCTCTCGAATGCGGGCGGCTTTGTCACCCAGTTTCCGTCGCTCGCCCACATTTTCAATTTTGGGCAGCAGCATTAAGGCGTTTGCGTAGAGGTCTTCCGCTTTCGCGCGAAGAGTCCCTGGCGTGCTCATAGCCGCTGAAGCACACTGAAAGCCGAGTTCCAACGCATTGCCGATGAGATGCACCAAGTCCTGATCAGTCTTGGCGCGAAGCTCGGCGAGTTTGGACATTTCTGACAAGGCAGTCACACCAACTCTCCGGGTAAATTCGCGTGCTACGTTGGGCCGAAGCCAATTTGTTGAAGCCTACTATTGTTTGACGCCGCTGCGAGCCATTTGGTTCAACTTGTTGGGTGAATTTATTGGTTACAGATTGATGTAGGGGTTGGGAAATCGGCTGTTAAGCGAGTATTCACAGGTCCTCAGCGTCTGGCTGCGTTCTTCCACACAAAATACCCGACGATGGTTTTTCCATCCTCGATCTTATTTGTGTGAATCATCTGCTCGACCTGCTTGGCAGAGAACCAGCGGGTTTCGATACGCTCGTCGTCCATGGGCTGCGCCTCACCGGCAGTGAGGTCGGACGCGAGGAAGATCGTCATCTTTTCGGAGATGTAGCCGGGGCTGGGAAAGAACGAGATCAGCTTTTTCCAGCGGCGTGCGCGATAACCGGTCTCTTCGATCAGCTCACGCTTTGCGGCCGTCAGCGCCGACTCGCCGGCGTCGAGCTTGCCCGCGGGCAGTTCCCACAGATTGGCCCGAGCCGGCAGGCGATACTGGTGGACGAGCAGGATGCGGCGTTTGTCGTCCACGGCCATCATGACGGCTGAGCCGGCGTGGCGGACGATCGAGCGCTTGATCTCGAAACCTGTGGGGTCTCTGGCATCGTCTTCGGTGACCCAAAAGAGCTTGCAGCGGTAAAGTTCCTTCGAGGAAATCAGCTTCATCATTTGGACTTCTCCACTTCCAGCGGTCCAAACTTTTCGAGCGATTTTTCGATTTGGGCCGCGTCGCCAACCACGACGATCGTCGCTTGGCCGGGGTCCATATACTTCTGCGCGGCGGCTTGAATCTGATCCGGCTCGACAGAGCGCACCCGGCTAGTGAACATTTCGAGATAGTCGCGGGGCAGTCCCATGGTATTTACCAAGTCGATCTGGTCGGTCAGCGACGCCTGCGTTTCCAGGCTGATCAGGAACCCGCCGCTGATGTAGTTCTTGACGTCAGTCAGCTCGCTGGCCGTAACCGGCGCCTTGGCCATCTGAGTCAGATTATCCAGCATGGCTTCCACACCGGGTCCGGCTTCTTCATTGCGCACTTGCGTGACGGCGGTGAAGACGCCAGCGTCTCTGCGGCGATCAAGTTCGCTATGGGCGTCATAGGCCAGCCCCTTTTTCTCGCGGACGTCGAGGAACAGGCGCGAGCTGGCGCCGCCACCGAGGATGGCGTTGCCCACGACGAGCGGATAGTAGTCGGGGTCCGTGCGTGTGGCAGCAAGGCGGCCGACGTGGATATCGGCCTGCACCGAACCGGGGCGATCCACAAGCACGAGCTGCCGCTTGCTTTCGGGAAAGCTCTTCGCAGGCGCGGCGGGAACCTGCTTCTCTCTCCATGCGGCGAAGTGATCGCGCACCAACTTCAGCGTTTCAGCGCGCGGCGGAAGTTGCCCAACTAGCAGCAGCACGGCGTTGTTCGGAAGCAGAAAAGTATCGCGAAACTGGACGATGGATTTCCGATCCATGCGGTCCAGCGACTCCATGGTTGCGGAAAAGAATGCGTATGGATGGCTGCCAAACACCAGCGCATCGAACTTCTCATTAGCGAGAAAGGCCGGCTGCGAACGCTGGGCGGCCAAAGTCTGCTTAGCGTTTTGCTTTCGCAATTGGACTTCGTTCTCGGGGAAATTGGCGTTGAGAGCCACATCCGCCAGCAGGTCGAGCAGCTTTGCCGTGTTTTCGGATAGCACGCTGCCGCCCAGAGTGAAGACGTCCGGCGACGCGTGGCCATCGAGTGTGGCGCCAATGGAGGTCAACTCTTCGGCCAGGTCACGGTAGGAACGCGTGGTGGTCCCCTGTGTAACCAAGCCCGCCACCATGCCGGCGAGACCGGGCAAATCTTGCGGATCGAATTTGCTGCCGGCCTGAAAGCTCAGGCGCATACTGACCAGGGGGAAGCGCGCGTCCTCCACCAGCACTACCGAGAGGCCGTTCGGCAGCTTGGTCTCGTGCACGGGCGGCATCTTGAAAGAGGGAACGGGCGGAGTCTCAGGCGGCTTGGTGCGATCGATCGTTTGGGCCATCAAAGTTGTTCCTGCGATAAGAAATGAAAAAATCATGCAGCGCATCAGTGGTTCTCCTGGGCAGCCGGGGCGGGAGCCGGGAGGATCTGGAGAACCGTGCGGCGTTCGGGCGTCAAATATTTTTTCGCCACCCCTTGAATCTCGGCCGGTGTGATTGTCAGGAAGTTTTCCAGGTTGGTGTTGATCAGCTCGGGTTTGCCGTCGAAGATCTCGTAGCGGCCGAGCAATTGCGCCCGATGCAGAGAACTCTGGAGCGAAATGATTTGCTCCGAGCGAAGCAACGTACGCCCGCGATCCAGCTCCTTTGCGTCCACGCCGTCATTCTGGATCTTGGCAATCTCCTCCTGCGCCTGGTCGATAATCTGTTGCGGCGTGTAATTGGGTTTGAAGAGCAGGAACATGGCGTAGTCGCCGGGATCCTTGTAATCCGAACTGGAGGCAAAGGGCCAGCCCATCTCGGCTTGGTACTGAATCAGCGATTCTTTTCCTTTGACCAGGTTGAGCTGGAAGCGGGAACTGGGTCCGCCGGTGAAGAGCACGTCGAGCATGGCGAGGGCGTAGTAGTCGCGTGAGCGCCGGATGGGACCGGGATAGCCGATGATGATTCCGGGAACGCGAGCGTGAGCATCGTGATAGACCTCGGAGCGGGGCGTGAAACTTGAAGGCTCGCTGAGGTCGGGCTTTGCCGGCTTGGGCTGGGAGGGGATGTCGCCGAAGTATTGTTCGATCAGCTTCTTGGTTTCGGGGATCTGGATGTCGCCCACGATGACCATCACGGCGTTATCGGGCGCGTAATAGGTTTTGAAAAATTTGGCCACGTCCTCGACGGAAGAAGCGTTCAGATCCTCGAACGATCCGATTAGCGAGTGTGAGTTCTGCCAGTTCTGGAACGCCAGTTGCGGCCAGCGATCGACGATGGCGGTGGCGTAGGGACGATTGTCGAAGCTCAGTCGCCGCTCCTGCTTGACGGCCTCTTTCTGGTTGTCGAGGTTCTCTCTAGTGATGGCCAGGCTGCGCATGCGGTCGCTTTCCAGCCACAGGCCCACCGCCAATTTGTTGGAGGGCAGCACTTCGAAGTAGTCGGTGTAATCGGGATGCGTGGATCCGTTGAGCGTGCCGCCGTTGGACTCGACGATTTTGAAATGCATGCCCTTGGGGACGTTGGCCGAGCCTTCGAACATCATGTGCTCGAACAAATGAGCAAAGCCGGTTCGGCCCTTTTCCTCAACGCGCGCGCCGACATCGTAAATCATGTAGAGCGTGATCACCGGCACAGCGTTATCGCGCGAGAGAATCACACGCATGCCGTTCTTCAGCGCGTATTTCTCAATTGGGATCACCGGTTGTGCCGCTTGGATAACGGCGCAGAACAAAATCAGCAATAGAAACGCGAATTTCATAACTTGTCAGTTTCGGCGAAGAGCTTGTTGGAATTTTTCGGCGGAGAGCGTATTCAGCACGTCGCCCGGGCCCAGCCAGCCGCGCCGTGCCGTCACGACTCCATACCACATATTGTGCAGGTGCTTGGGATGGTGTGCGTCTGTGGAAATTGTAAACTTCGAGCCGCGCGACTTTGCGGTGCGCACGAGGGTCCCGCTCAAATCCAGCCGCTCGGGGCTGGCGTTGATCTCCAGCCAGACATTGCGCTTCACGGCTTCCGCCACGATGCGATCGAAATCGAAGGGAAACGGCTCGCGCTGCATGAGCAGGCGTCCCGTGGGATGGCCGAGAATGCGCAACTGCGGGCACTCCAGCGCGCGCAACAAACGGTCGGTCATTTCGCCGGCTTCCAGATTCATGTGGCTATGGACGCTGCCGATCACCAGATCCAGTTCAGCAAGAGCATCTGATGCGAGATCGAGCGTGCCATCTTTCATGATGTCGCATTCGAGGCCGGAGAACACGCGAATGCCGAGTTCACTCTGATTCATCTCGCGCACGCGGCGGGCGAAGGCGACAGCGCGGGTTTCATCCAAACCATTCGCCATGGCGATGGCCTTCGAATGGTCGGTGATGGCGACATACTCGTATCCCAGGTTCTTCGCCGCCGCGGCCATCTCTTCCAGGGACGCGCGGCCGTCGGTTTCGGTAGTGTGCATGTGGATGTCGCCGCGGATATGCTGCAGCTCGATCAGCTCGGGAATGCGGCCTTCGGCGGCGGCTTCGATTTCGCCGGCATTTTCGCGCAGCTCGGGAGGAATCCACGCGAGGCCGAGGGCTTTGTAGACATCCTCCTCGGTTTCCCCGGCGACACGGGAATCGTCTTCAGCGCGAAACAGCCCGTACTCGCTCAGCTTCAGCCCCATTTTCACCGCGCGCGTGCGCACTGAGACGTTGTGTTCCTTGCTGCCGGTGAAATATTGCATGGCCGCGCCGTAACTCTCGCGCGGAAGAGCGCGCACGTCCACTTGCAGGCCTTCGCGGCCTACCTTGGCGCTGGCTTTGTTTTCCCCGCGGCTGAGTACTTCATGCACGCGGGGATAGGCGATGAAGCGATCCAGCGCCGCGGTAGCCTTCGGTCCGGTGACGAGCAAGTCGAGATCGCCGACCGTGTCCTTGCCCCGGCGGAGGCTGCCTGCGGCAGTGATGTCTTCGATGCCATCCAGTTCCCGCAGATACGTAGTCAGCTCTTCCGCCGTTTCGTGCGCAAAGCTGAGCAGGAAACGCCCGGAGCGCATCCGGTATTGCGCAATGGAGCGCAGCACTTTTTCCTCGAGCTTCGCGCCCATGCGCGGCAGGTCACGCAGCTTCTGGTCTTTGGCCAGCTGCTCCAGCTCATCCATGGTGGAGATGCGGTAGTGTTCGAAGATGAGCGCGATGCTCTTCGGTCCGAGCCCCTGTATCTTAAGGAACTCGAGCGACGCTACGGGAAATTTCTTCAGCAGGTTGTCGCGGCGTTCGCAGGACCCACGGTCCACAATCTCCTGGAGCACCGCCGCCAGCCCCTTGCCGATGCCGGGAATCCCGGTAATTTTGCGATTGGGGTCGCGTAGAATGTCGATGACGCGTTCGGGGTACCCATCGATCGCGGTGGCGCCGTTCCTGTAACTGCGGATGCGGAAGGAATCCTCGCCCGCGATCTCCATCAGGTCGGCAGTCTCCCCGAGTACGCGCGCGATCTCTCGATTCTCCATGGATAGGGGCTATCGAGGCCGCCCCGTCATTTCGCAGCGACTGGCCGGACATGTCCGGCCCCTACGCAGCATGCCATGTAGGGGCGAGGCACACCTCGCCCGGCGCATGCCCGCGTCGAAATGATTGGGATGCCTCACCAGAATTCAATTCTAGCAATCGCTCAGGGATGCGCCGGGCTGGCGGAAGGAGCGCGCCGGAACGACTCGATGAGGCCTTTCCATTTCCGCGACACCAACTCCGCGAGGTTAAGCAGCAGCGCCAGCGCAAGCAAACCCGGCCACAGTTCCATGGAAGAGGGCACGGCGTGCCCGCCGGCGTCGAAAATGGCCTTAACCGGTGGATTGAAATGCCCGCCAGTGGATTTTGCAATCTGACGGAGCAGCAATTCGTCGCATGCGTGGTCCGTCAATTCGTCTTCAGGGCGATAGAATCCGATCTCGGGGAATGCGCGCGACTCCACCAGCGGACGCACACGGAATAGCCCCTGGTTGCGCCCGATCTGGATGACGCCGCGATAGCTTCCCGCGGCAACCTTGGCAACTTCAAGAGGAGCGCGAAATCCGTTCGGCCCGAGAACGTAGATGGCGGGAACGGCAGCCGGCTCGTCCACCCGGCGGCTGAGATGATAATTGACCACCAGTCGTTCGGTGGAGCTATCGAACTCGGCCTGGGCTTCGCTCGATTGCGCGCGCGGCAGCAAGTCGCGAGCTATGTTGGCCCACAACCGGTCGAAACCATTCCATGTCAGCCAGCTCGCCGCCCAGCGGCTCTTGGCGTCGGAGGTGAACACCGTGGCGCGCCCCAGCCCGTATTGCCATCGCACCAGCAGCGGGTCGTGCTCATCGATGCTGAGGATGGTGTCGGCCGTCGGCTTGGTGATGTAGCGGATGTAGCCGCGCAATGCCGGCGCGGAATCGATGCCCACGCCATCCAGCACCTCGGCTGGTTTGGTAGCCGTGATCTGCGACGGCTTCTCCACGGCCGTCGATCCAGTGTGCTCCTGCACATCCTTGAGCAGGATCTGCTCGAGGCCGGCTGGTTCGTTCAGAAAGTAGGACTTGCCCTTGGCCATGGCCGCGATCTTTTCGAGGTACGCACGATTGACGTCCTGACCCAGCCCGACAGTCGAGATCGTAATGCGGTTGTTGGCTGCCTCGCGTGAGAGCGTCAGGCTGTCGCCTTCTTCCGAAATGCCGTCAGTGAGCAGCACGATGTGTTTGTACACCGCGTTCTGGTAGATGATTTTCCGGTACGCTTCGGTGAGAGCCGGAGCAATCTGTGTTCCGCCGTCCGGAGTTATTCCCGCGATCAAACGCTTGATCAGCGAACGATCTTCGGCACGGCGCACGGGTACCGCCCACTGAAACGAATTGTCAAAGATCAGCACGCCGACCTGATCGATGGGCCGCAAGTTTTCGACGACGCCGATGGCCGCCAGGCGCGCCAGCTCCATCTTCTTGCCTTCCATCGACGACGATTTGTCGATGATCAGGACGACGCAGGTCCCTTCTGGCGTGCGCGGCGGAGCGAGTTTGGCGGGCAGCGTGCGATCTAGCGGATCGCCCGGCCGCTTGTTCTCCACATAGATGTTGCGCTCGCCGGCGATCCACAGCAGCCCGCCGCCTTCCTGCACAAACTTTTCGAGCACTTGTTTGCGGGCCGCGGGCACGGACTCGGCATCCCAGTTGTTGAAAACCACGAGCTGGTAGTCGTCAAACCGCTCCGGGATCTGCGCCGAGAGCTGTACCTGGAACTGGCTGGATTCGAGCGTCTTCTGGAGGTGCGCTTCGGTTCCTGCCGGGTCATTGGTGAGCAGCAGCGCGCGCGGCCGCCGGATGGTGACGGCCTGATCAAAACGCGCCTGGCCCAGGCCCGCGCCGCTGATGGTGCCCGCCAGATCGACAGCGCCGGTGGTGGTAACGCTGGCGCGAACGCGCAAATGGTTCAACCCGGGTTCCAGATTGACGTCGCTCAGTCCAAGCCGCTTGCCGTCCGCGGCCACTTCGACGTGAGCGGAAGCAGCGCGGGGAGCGTTGACGGTTACATCGATGGGGAAATGTTCTCCGCTAAACACGAGTGACGGTAGGGCAACAGATTCAACGCGCAGATCCGGCGGCGGGCTGCCCGCGAGTGAGAACGTGTCGATTGGAATGCCGAGCTGTTGCGCCTGCCACGCGGCGCGGGCAACGCTTCCCAGATTCTCGTTGCCGTCTGAGATCAGCGCCACGCGGCCCACCATGCCGGCCGGAAGCGTGCCAATGGCCTCGCGAATCGCAGCTTCCAGGTCGGTGGCGTGCCCGGCATCGCCCGCGGTGTAGTGCAAATTCCACGATTTCCCCCGCTCGTGGGGTGCGGGTTTGCGCGCCGAACGAGCGAATGGAATTACCTGGGTCCAGTGCCGCCCGCGCGACCGCTCGATCTGCGTCGCGATCGACGAAGCGCGTTCCAGATCCTGTGCGGTCAGGCTGCGCGATGTGTCCGCCAGGATCGCCACCGCAACTTTGCTGTCGTAGAAGGAAAGGCGTGGCTGGGCGAGCGCGGTGATGATGGCCAGGAACGACGCCGCCTTGAGCAGGAGTGCGCCTCGGCGCAGAGTGCTCCTCCACTCGCGCACGGCCCACGCGACGGGCACGAGACCGAATATCAGGATCCAGGCGTGATCGAAAGTCATGACGCCTTTCTGACACCAGGCCGAAGCACGGCGAGACGTGCGCCCAGGCGCCGCATGCGACCCTCGGAACGCCCATACAGCAACCACTCCGTGAGCAGGCCCAGGCCGCCGAGTAGCGCCAGCAACTCCCACAAGTCTCTGGAAAGGCCCGCGGCGGAACGGAACCCCGGCAAGCCGCGCTTAACGCTCGCCGGCGCTTCCCATTTCGCATCCCACAGTTCCGGCAGAGTGAGCGAATAAACGGTTTCGCGGTCTCCTGACTGCACGCGCACGGTTCCCGGGGTTGCGGAGAAGAATCGCAGCGTTTGGCCGCGCGTGGTAAATGGCAGAGGAGTGCCGTCCTGTTGAAGAACCGTTACGTCTTCCGGACGGACATCTGCGTCCAATACCATTGTCACCATGCCGGCGCTGCTGGCTGCCGCGCTAGAACGGCGAAAGAGTTCCGGCGCCATCCATCGCAGAATATTTCCGAAAAGCAGCGGTGTTGCAAGCTCATACCGCAAATCGGAGAGCGCGGGCTGGAAGCCAAAAACGACGGTCTTGTTCTGGCCGGCGCGCGCCACGATCACGGGACCGCTTGCGACCTGTCCGATCTTTATGTCGTCGGGAGCGCTTTCGAAAACATAAGTCGACGCGAGCCGAAGGTCCTTAGTCCGCAAACCGGAGCACAGCGCGTTGCCAGAGCACCAATGGTCGAACGGAACGCTTTCGAGCGTTTCACGGACGGGAATGGGCGAGGCTTCGGCCGGCGGTTGAATCCAGATCGCGTTTCCCACAGGACGCTGCGGCGGACGGAAACGATCGAGAATAACCAAGCCGCCGTTTCCGTCGGGACGATATTCGCTGACCGGCCGGAATGTCGCGTGAACGCGGGGAACGGCGGTTACGATTGGGCGCAGAAGGTCGGGCTCGTTCGAGTACACGGTCAGCGTGAGCGCCGGCTCGGCGGGAAGTTCCAGCACGGCGTGATCATCCGCGGGGAAAGCATCGTGCGGCAGAAGCGTTGCCTCCAGCAATCCAGCGGCATGTGTGCGATATGCGAACGTGACCTCGCGCTCGGAGCCGGCAGGCACGGTCATCCGGCGCGCGCCCGCAGGCCCGCCGCCGAACGTGAGCGCCAGTGTGACGGCTTTTGGTGCTGCGCCGTAGTTTCGCACCGACGCGTAAATGTCCCACACGTCAGGATCGGTCCCGGATCTTCGCACCGCGATCTTGCGCAGTCCGCAGTTCTCGACCGAATCCGCGATGGGCAGTATCCTCAGATTTTTCGGGACCACCGAAGCCGGCGGTTCTCCGGCAACGCGGCCCGGGCCGATGTACGCGATCTCGCCCGTGCGGTACGGGCTCAGCGCCTGCTCATGTTGGGCGAAGGCCAGCGCCTGGTCCAGGTTCAAGGCGGTTGCGGCGGGCGCGGATAGCACCAGGGCCCTCTCCAACTTGGCGCGGTCCGATTCAAAAGAAGTGGCGGGTGTAGCCAGGGCGTCGGCCCGGACCAGCATCACGCGATCGGAAGCCGGCAACGATCTCACATACGCGCGCGCCCTGTCGCGTGCTTCGTCCATAAGGGTTCGGCGCGCATCGCCGCGGCCCGCGCCGGCAGCCATCCAGGCGGAAGTGTCGAGGATGAGCACATGATCTCGCGGTGTAGCGAGCGGTGTGCCCAGCCGCAACTGCGCGATGGCCAGCAGCAGAAGCAGCATACTGACCAGTTGCAGGATGAGCGAAAGCGGCTGCTGAATCCTCTTGCGGCGCTGCACAACCGGCGGTTGATCGGACGCCACCCAGAACCGCAAAGTAGCCACCACCTGTTTGCGGCGCGAGCGCCCCAGCAGATAAAGGAGCACCGTCGGGACGGAAACCGCGCCCGCCAGCGCCAGGAACTGAATGAACGAGAGATTCAGGAAGTACATCAGGCGATCACTCGCGAGCGCACCAGCGAACCGAAGATGATGTCCTCGATCGGCATCGCCGCCGACACGCCGACATACCGCCCCCCATTCCGGAGCGCAAGCTGCTGTAAGCTGTCCGCGTATTTATCGAAGCTCCGCGTATAAGACTCGCGCGCCGTCTCATCGAATTGCAACTGCAAGCGGGCATCCGTTTCGGCGTCGACTAAATCCAGATCTCCAAGCCATGGCGGCGTCCGGTCCTCTTCCGACCACACCTGCACCAGCAGCAGTTCATGGCCGAAATCCGCCAGGTACTGGAGCGGCCTTTGGCAACCGGCGTCATCCAGAAAATCGGACAGGATGATGAGCAGCCCCCGCTGCGGATGTGTGGAAATAAACTGGCGCACTACTTCCAGGTAATCGGTTCGGCCGCCGGTTTCGAGGGTGCTGAGGTAGTCCATCACCGGGCTGAAGCGGTGACGGCCCCCGCCGCACGTCATGCCTTCGCCCAATCGCGTGCTGAAGGGGCGGAGCGCAATTGTGTCCAGCCTAACCAGCCCGACGTAGCAGAGCGACGCCGCGAGTTTGCGCGCGTAATCGAATTTGGCTCCGCCCTCGGAATTCATGGACTCGCTCGTGTCAATCAGCATCCGCACCGGCACGCGCGGCTCCACCTGGAACATTTTCAAAAACATTTTTTCTAGCCGCAGGTAAGCACGCCAGTTCACCGCGCGCAGATCGTCGCCGTGGTGGAAATGCCGGTGATCCAGAAATTCCTGGCCCCCGCCCGCGAAGCGCGAGTTGTTGTGCCCGCCCACGAGCCCGTTGAACGACTTCTGCCAATGTATGGTCAGGCGTTCCAGTTTCTCCAGAAACCGGCGGTCGAGCAGGGGGCCGTCTGGCATTGGAACTACGCCACCGATGCGTGCGCGGCGACTCCGCTGATGATGGAGGTCAGAATGGTGTCGGGGGTTTGCCCATCGGCATGGGCGTCGAAGTTGAGAATGATGCGATGGCGCAGCACCGCGGCGGCCACCGCGTCGATATCCTCGACGCTTAAATGATAGCGGCCCTTCATCAACGCACGCACGCGCCCGCACTCCACCAGTGCCTGGGCACCGCGCGGCGAGCTGCCGTAACGGATGTATTTCTTTGCGAGTTCATCCGCCTCCGCATGCTCCGGCTGCGTGGCCATTACCAGCCGAATGGCGAACTCCTGCACGTGCGGCGCCACCAGCACTTCGCGACACACAGACCGCACCTCCAGAATCTCATCGCGATCCAGCACCGCCTTCACTTGCTCCTGCTGGTTCTGAATGGTGCGCTCCACAATGCGGTTCAATTCATCGCGCGAGGGGTAGCGAACCAGAACCTTCATCAGAAACCGGTCGAGCTGCGCTTCCGGCAGCGGATAGGTCCCTTCCATCTCGATGGGGTTCTGCGTCGCCATCACCAGAAACGGCGCCTCCAGCTCATGCGTCGTGTTGCCGCTGGTAACGGTGCGCTCCTGCATGGCTTCCAACAGCGCGGATTGCGTCTTGGGCGTAGCGCGGTTAATCTCGTCAGCCAGAACGAGATTGGCGAAGATGGGGCCCGGCTGGAATCGCAGCGATTTCGAGCCCCTGTCGTCGGCCTCGATGATCATGCTGCCGACGATGTCCGCCGGCATCAAGTCGGGCGTGAACTGGATGCGCGAATACTTGAGTTGCAGTGCCCGCGCCATGGTGCGCAGCAGAGTGGTCTTGCCGAGCCCTGGCACTCCCTCAAGCAGCACGTGGCCCGCGGCGATCAGGCAAATGAGCACCCCTTCGACCACGTCGTCCTGCCCCACAATGACTTTGCCGATTTCCGAACGAACTTGATTGAGCCGGGAAACCGCCTGCTCCAGCCGCGCATCCTGTGCCACGACTTTATTGTAGTGCATGGGGCCAAGATGGCGGTCGAGCGCCGGGTACTTGCTCGGTGGTGAAACTAGCTTTTCTCTCGTGGCGGACTACAATGTACTGTCATGGAAAGCATCAAATATCCGCTTGCCGAAGACCGCATCCCGCGCGCCTGGTACAACATCGTGCCCGATCTCCCGCGGCCGCTCGCGCCGGTGCTCCATCCAGCTACTCATAAGCCGGTCGGTCCCGATGATCTCGCACCTCTGTTTCCCATGGCGGTGATCCTCCAGGAAGTGAGCCAGGATCGGGAAATCGAAATTCCGGAGGAAGTCCGGCAGATCTATGCGCAGTGGCGGCCCTCGCCGCTCTACCGTGCACGGCGTCTGGAGAAGGCGCTGGATACGCCCGCGCGCATCTACTACAAGTACGAAGGCGTCAGCCCGGCCGGCTCGCATAAGCCGAACACCGCGGTGGCACAGGCGTATTACAACAAGCAGGAAGGCACAAAACGGCTGGTCACGGAAACCGGCGCCGGGCAGTGGGGATCGTCGCTCGCCATGGCGTGCGCGTTCTTCGGCATCGAATGCAAGGTCTTCATGGTCCGCGTCAGTTACGACCAAAAGCCGTACCGCCGCGCCCTGATGGAAGCTTTCGGCGCGACCGTTGCGCCCAGCCCGAGCCGCGAAACGCATTCCGGCCGCGCCATCCTGGCCCAGCATCCCGATTCCACGGGATCACTCGGCATCGCTATCTCCGAAGCCGTGGAGGTCGCCGCACAGGACCCGCACTCGCGTTATGCCCTCGGCAGCGTGTTGAATCATGTTCTGCTGCATCAAACCGTGATCGGTCTCGAGGCCATCGAGCAAATGGCACTGGCCGGCGACGATCCCGATGTCATCGTCGGCTGCACCGGCGGCGGCTCGAATTTCGCCGGTCTCGCACTCCCGTTCCTCGGGCGCAAATTGAAAGGCAAATCAAAAGCCCGCGTCGTCGCCGTCGAACCGGCTGCCTGTCCCAGCCTCACTCGCGGGCGGTTCACTTACGATTTCGGCGACACGGCGCATTTGACTCCGCTCGTCAAAATGTATACGCTCGGAAGCGTATTCGTGCCGCCGGGCATCCACGCCGGCGGCTTGCGCTATCACGGCATGGCGCCGTTGATTTCGCACGTACTCGATCTTGGGCTCATCGAAGCTACCTCAGTCCAGCAACTCGATGCCTTCGCTGCGGGCGTTCAGTTCGCGCGCGCCGAGGGCATCATTCCCGCGCCTGAGGCCAATCACGCCGTCGCCGGCGCCATTCAAGAAGCGCTGATCGCGAAACGGGAAGGCGTAAGCCGAGCCATTTTGTTCAACCTTTGCGGGCACGGCCACTTCGACATGCAGGCCTACATCGACTATCACGCCGGCAAGCTCCAGAACTACGACTATCCCGCGGATGAAATCGCCATGGCGCTGGCGGGCCTGCCTGCGGTCTAAGGTGCTCACCTCGGCGGCTCGGCGTTGAAAAACCTCTCTCCGCGTCCTCAAAACCCCGCGTTGGACGCGCATCCATCGTGCCTGACACAGGTTTACATCTCTTATGCCTTTGTCAGCGGCTCAGCGCCTCCGCGGTGAATTGGTTTTTCTGAAGCCTGATCCGCCGGCCATCGCCCTTGTAAACCGGATACTATCCGTTTACACGCAAAGGCATTACTAGAACCCCACCTACCTATATAAAAAGTGCCACTTTGTCACTGAAGGAACGCGCTCTGTCCCACGCTTCGGAGATCCGGTGTCACATCGTAACGTTATCCATCTAGAGCAAATACCTGAAGAATGGAGGGCCAGCGCATCCCTCAACTTTGGACGACAGATTGCCTATTTCGACCCGGAAGCTACCTTAATGGAGCAGACTACCGTATGCGTTTGACACGAGTAACGGCGCTCTTCATCGCCTTGTCTGTGCCGGCTTGTTTCGCCGGAAACATTTCACCCGACTTAGAGCAACAGTTACCGCAACTCGGCCTATTCTCATCTACTAACGTCATCGTTCAGCTCAACGTCCCGCTCGCGAGCCCTTTGGTCAATGAAATTCTGCTCACCGGCACGCAGGTGCTGGCACAGCTTCCACTCGTCAACGGTCTCTTGTGCTCCGTCAGCGGCATCGAAATTCGCCTGCTGAGTGCTTTGCCGATCGTCTCCTACATCACTCCCGACCGCACACTAGCGGGAGCGCTGGACTACGCCGAGCCCGCGGTCAATGCAAACGTCGCCATGCAGTATGGCTGGACTGGCTCAGGGATCGGCGTCGCCGTGATTGACAGCGGCATCGCTCCGGTTGCCGATCTGACCTACAACGGTACGGGACTCAGCCGGCTCGTATATAGCGAGAATTTCGCCGATCGCTCAGGCAACACATCGGATCAGTTTGGGCATGGTACGCACGTCGCCGGCATTCTGGCGGGTGACGGCGCTGCTTCTACAGGCAGTTGGTACACCCGCACATTCATGGGAATTGCTCCCGCGGCTGAGATCGTAAATCTCCGGGTACTCAATGGGCAAGGGCAGGGCAGTGATAGCGCCGTCATCCGCGCTATCTTCCGCGCAATTCAGTTGAAGTCCCAGTACAACATTCGCGTGATGAACCTGTCGTTGGGCCGCCCCGTCTATGAGAGCTACCTGCTTGACCCGCTCTGCATCGCTGTGGAAGCGGCCTGGAGAGCCGGAATCGTGGTAGTGGTGGCGGCGGGAAACAACGGCCGCGACAACTCACAAGGAGAGAACGGGTACGGCACCATCAATTCACCCGGCAATGATCCGGCCGTCGTTACTGTCGGCGCCATGAAGACCATGTTCACGGTAACGCGCGCCGACGATCTCATAGCCAGCTACAGCTCGAAGGGACCGACCACGTATGACAACATCGTGAAGCCGGACATCGTCGCTCCAGGCAATCTGATGGTCTCGCTGCTCGCGCCGAATTCCTGGCTCTCGGCCAGCTACCCGCAGAACGACGTTCCCGACGCTTACTACGAATCCGGCAACGTCTTTGGCAACTCGACTTCTTACTACCGCCTGAGCGGAACGAGCATGGCAACTCCAGTGGTCAGTGGAGCCGCCGCCCTGCTGCTGCAGCAGAATCCCAGCCTGACGCCGGACGAGATCAAACTGCGCTTGATGAAGACCGCAACGAAGAACTTTCCCACATCGAGCATAGCGACGGACCCGACAACCGGCGCTACTTACACCAGCTACTACGATGTGTTTACCGTCGGAGCCGGGTACATCGATGTCTGGGCCGCCCTCAACGATTCCACCATCGCGTGGGGCAGTGCGCGCTCTCCTGAGGCCACCTACGATCCGACCTCGGGCACCGCAACTTTCACGCTCGACCCATTTTCCGCCTTCGCCAACAACGTGGTTTGGGGCGGCAATGTCGTTTGGGGAGCGAGCACGGGCACACGTGCCAATGTGGTTTGGGGCAGCGGCAATCCGGTCTCGGCGAGCAGTACTTTCCGGAACGTCGTTTGGGGTAGCGGTGACCTGGCCGCCGAGAGCGCCAGCGCCGCTATCTACGGGGAGAACTGAGCGAACAACTCCGCTTAAGGCCGGCCATGTCGTATAAGACTAAATTTTTCATCAGCCTAGTCATTGCGGTGGGATGGGTCGAACTGATCCGGAATCTTCTCGCGTGGCGCGCCGATGATCTGACCGGCTTCCTCGTTTATTTCGTTATCGCCATTCTGCTCTCCGGTTTGAAACTGCGTCTGCCCGGAGTCACGGGAACCATCTCCGTCTGTTTTCTTTTTGTCCTGATTGGCATCGTATCCCTGAACCTGCCGCAGGTGCTCCTTACCGGCTGTTCCGCGGTTTTGGTGCAGTACTTCTGGCATTCCTCGAAGAAACTCCGGCTGGTGCAAGGATTGTTCAACATCGGCAGCGCCGCGTTTGCCATCAGCGCTTCCTATCACGTCTTCCATTCCGTATGGCTGCGCAGTCTGCCGCTGGAACAAGCGGTGCTGCTGGCCGTACTCGCGTGCACTTATTTCGTTACCACCACCATCCTGGTGGCTGCGGTGATTGCTTTTACTGAAGGCAAATCAATCCGCGGCGTGTGGCGCACTTCATATCTCTGGGCATTGCCATATTACTTGCTGGGCGCCGCCACCGCCGGCATCTTCGAAGTCGCCCAGCGTCGTCTCGGCTGGCAGACCTCCATGCTGGTGATTCCCGCCACCTATGTCGTCTACCGCTCTTATCGCCTCTATCTCGATCGCCTGGAAGATAAGCGCAAGCACGCGGAAGAGACCGCGGCGCTCCATTTGCGCACCATTGAATCCCTGGCCCTGGCCATCGAAGCCAAGGACCACACCACGCACGACCACCTGCAGCGCGTGCAGGTCTATGCCGTCGAAATCGGCAAGGATCTCCGGTTGAGCGACACCGAATTGCAGGCCATCCGCGCGGCCTCGGTGCTGCACGATATCGGAAAAATCGCCGTACCCGAGCACATCATTTGCAAGCCGGGCAAGCTCACGCCGGAAGAATTCGGCAAAATGAAGATTCATCCCGTGGTCGGCGCGGAGATTTTGGCTCGCGCGCAGTTCCCGTACCCTGTGGTCCCCATCGTCCGCAGCCATCACGAAAAGTGGGATGGTTCGGGGTATCCTGACGGGCTCAAGGGTGAAGAGATCCCCATCGGCGCCCGTATTCTCTCGGCCGTGGATTGCCTCGATGCGCTCGCCAGCGATCGGCAATACCGCCGTGCGCTTCCGCTCGGCAAGGCCATGGAAATGGTCGTGGAGCAATCCGGCAAGGCGTTCGACCCGGCCGTGGTCGAGCTGTTGCAAAAGCGCTACGTCGAGTTGGAGCAACTAGCGCGCAGTTCGCAGATGGAAACGTTCAGCTTGTCCACGGATATCAACGTTGAGCGCGGAGCGGCCCCTGACGCCGGTTTCGAAGAGGCTGCTGATCACGCCCCGCTTCACGCGGCTCCCTCTTCCGCCTCCGCGAACGCTGACTGGGCCACGTTGGTCGAGCTGATTCAGGGGCTGACGGGAATTTTGTCGCGGCATGAAGTGCTCTCGATTCTTGCGGGCCGCCTTCAGGAAATCCTCCCTTGCGACTGCCTGGCTTTCTATGCGCGCCACGATTCCACGCTGATTCCCGAATACGCCGCGGGAACGCACATCGAGACGCTCTCCCGCTTGAAGGTCCCTATGGGACACGGCCTGTCGGGCTGGGTCGCGGCCAACGGGCGTTCTATTCTCAACGGAAACCCGTCCGTGGATTCCTCCAGCCTGATCGGTCTCCGTTCCGCTCTCGCCATCCCGCTCGAGGGTGAAGACGACGTCGCCGGTGTGCTCACTTTGTTCCGTGCCAAGCCCGACGCCTTCTCTGCCTTGGATCTGCTGGAACTCTCTGCACTTGGCGACGCCTTGGGCGACCTGATGGAATCCGCAGCGGCCCGCCCCGTGCCTCGGCAGAACGTGATCGCCATGGCCCCGCAGCCCGTCCCCCGGGCGCGCACCATCGCGCGAAGTTTGCAGCCGGTCTAGTAGTTCGACAAGCCAGACTGGCGCGACTCTAGTCTTCGTCATCGTGCCTGGGTTGAGCACGGCGAAACAATTCCATCGAAGTTGCTGCCAAACATAGTCCGAATACAATCATCAAGATATCGCCGCCAACCACCATCGCGAGAACGAGCGTCACCAGCGCCAGGAAGATTACAAAGGTGGCGAGCATCCGGATGGAAGTTGGGCTCATGTTGCGGGAGAAGCAGATTCAGGTTCTAAGAACGTGCCGGCAGGATACTAACGAGGTTCACCGGCTGCCTCGCCAGACTTGGGTGCGGCGGTACTACACGGGAAGCGAAGGTTGATTGTAACAGGGTTGCTCGCAAGACCTTGGATTATAGTTTTCGATTGGTTCGATAAGCACTACATGACGCTGGACGACCTTTTGGCAGGTCAAAAAATTGTATAGGCCCCATTCAGGTTTTCTATTGGTGTGTCATCAAGCTGCAAGATAGAATAGTCCGCAAGCCAAGTTTGAGCTTGCCGAAGTTTAAGCCCCGTCCTGCTTAGAGCTGCTTTTCTCAATCGCCTTAATATATGGGTGCGAATCCCACACAAGCCTATGGAGTTATTGTTTTCTTCCTTGCTTTCGTTGCGCTGGCAGCCGCCTTCGCCTTGGGAGGCAGCACGGCGTTGTTGATTATCGCCGTTGTCCTACTAGGTGGCGCCGTCGCGATTTGTTTGAAATGCAAACCGTGGGAAAACGCCGAAGATTAGATGCACGAGGAAAGGGGAAACGAACGTGATCCTGGTTGGAATCGCCGTGACGGTTCTGGGCTTTGTGATCAGTCTGTTGAGTCTCGGTATGGCGGCCAGTGTCAACGGGCGACTGGTGATGGTGATGACAGGCCTTGCTGTGAGTCTATTCGGTATCATCGGCCTCATTAACCGTACCTACCTGAGAAATCCGATCTGGAAGAGGTGAAGACTGAATGAAGCAGTCTCTGGTACAGGCAGCGGTCCTGCTAGCTCTAACCGTCGGGGTGTTCGGGCAAACGTCGGCGCCGGCCACACCCACGGCGCAACCTGCGGCGGTTCCGGCTAAACCGATCACGGACACGGATTTGAAGAGCGTTGACACGCCAAAACCCGAAGAGCGGGCGAAGGGTGATCCGGAAGGCTCTCTTACGGGAACCGCGGCAGACGTAGCCGTTAGCGATGCCAAGAGGGGGCTCACCATAGCCGACCTTGTCAATCAGGCCGGACAGAACAAGATAGCCATCAATTTCGTGTGGACCCTCGTCACAGGGTATCTGGTCATGTTCATGCAACTGGGATTCGCCCTTCTGGAGACGGGCCTGGCCCGTGCGAAGAACGCGAATCACACCATGATGATGAACATCGCGGTCTACGGCATCGGCATGCTGGCCTATTGGATGATTGGATTCTCGTTACAGATGGGAGGCGTCGGGGCCATTGCAAACCTGGGCGGAACTCCGCCGCTGAGCGCCGAGTACACGTTCAATCTGTTCGGGAAGCCGTTTGGAGTCTTTGGGCAGAACGGTTTTTTCCTCATGCATAACGGCACGAACGATGTCGCCGTGATGGTTCTTTTTCTCTTCCAGATGGTATTCATGGACACAGCCGCCACAATTCCTACTGGCGCAGCGGTGGAGCGTTGGAAGTTCTCCGCCTTCGCTATTTCCTCGTTTGTCTTTGCAGCGTTCGTCTATCCGCTATACGCGAATTGGGCCTGGGGAGGCGGGTGGCTGTCCAATCTCGGAGCCAACTTCGGCTTGGGCAAAGGTTATGTGGATTTTGCGGGGTCGGGCGTGGTGCATGCGGTTGGCGGGCTTTCAGCTTTGGCGATTGCAATGGTTTTGGGACCGCGCATTGGAAAGTACAACCGGCAGGGGAAGCCGCAGGCGATCCTCGCCCACGATCTCGTGTTGGTGATCACCGGATGCCTCATCCTCGCATTCGGATGGTTTGGGTTCAACCCGGGATCCACGCTGGGAGCCTCGACTAACGGCAATCTACGCATTGGCGCGATTGCCGTGAACACCATGCTGGCCAGCGCCGCGGGCATGATGAGCGCCATGTTTTATATGTGGACGATGTACGGCAAACCCGATGCATCCATGACCGGCAATGGGTTTCTTGCCGGCCTGGTGGCGATTACCGCGCCCTGCGCTTTCGTGAACCCGGTGGGTGCCGTGATCATCGGTTTGATCGCGGGGGTCCTGGTGTGCGTTGCGGTCGCGTTCTTCGAGCGAGTCATGAAGATCGACGACCCTGTTGGTGCTGTTTCGGTGCACGGTGTTTGCGGCATCTGGGGTGTGATCTCAGTGGGGCTGCTGGCCGATGGCAGGAGTAACTTCGGCGGCGCCTGGAACGGCGTGAACGGATCAGTGAGGGGACTGTTCTACGGAGATCCCGGGCAATTCGTCGCGCAACTGATCGGTGTTTCCACGCTCATCGGAGTGGTATTCTCGGCCAGCCTGGTTCTATACTTGGTGGTCGACGTATTTGCCGGCCAGCGGGCTTCGGCAAAGTCAGAGCTGGAAGGGTTGGATCTGCCGGAGATGGGCGCGCTAGCTTATCCTGAATTCGACCTGACGTCGCGGGGAGTCGAAGTATAAGCGATGGTTACTGATCTACAGACAGGCGCCGGAACCCGGTCCCTACTCCCTCCCGTTCCCTGGCGCGATCCGCATACTGTCTCCCCCGAGAGGTTGAAGGTTTACATTCGCACGCTGGAACAAGCCTGTGCCGATAGCCCGGATTCGGCCGACATCCGCACGTGTCTCGGCATGGCGTATGCCATGAACTATGACGCATACAAGTCCATGGATGCGCTCGAGGCCGCTTGTGAAATCAACCCGCATAGTTTCTGGGCCCGCTTCAAATACGCCGAACTGCACTACCGGCTGCGCGCGCTTCCCAAGTCTGAGGAGGAGATGCTGCACGCGCTCGAACTGGCGACTAATTGCTTCGAGGTATCGCTTGCGCGAAAACATCTTATGGAGATTCGGCGCCTCATGCGGGAGGGAACCGTGAGACCATCGTTGGCACGGTCTCTGGCTGCACCGGGACTGCTTTTGGCCGCAGTTTCTGTGGCGCTCTCTCTAGCGGTGGTGTGGAAGTGAAGTGGCGATACTTTCTTACCGCGGCGCTGTCGGTCGGGATCATCTTGATTGCGAATGGAGTCCCGTTCCTGCCGGTTCTGGCAGGTTGCGGAGCCGTCGCCCTCTGGAATTTGCGAAAAAAGTGGAAGTCTCAGCGCCTTCCATCTTAGTCGTCGAAGTAAGCTCGCCCCGCTAACTGCTAAGATATTAGTTATCTTTCTGCTAACGCGATCACCAACCCTCCACTGACAATCAGTATTCCTCCCACGAACAAACTGCGGCTTGGGAGCTCACCGAAGGCCAGCCACGCGATAACCTGCGCCGTAACGAAGAAAAACACGACATAGAGTCCAAGAAGGCGCCCAAAATCCCAGGAAGGTGCGTTGACCATGCATCCATAGGCGAAAAGCACGCCAGCACCCGCCGCGAATAGAAGAAAGCGAATCGGCGCCTGCGAGGTGCGGAGTGCACTTCGCACCAAAGCATCTCCGCCGGCCTCCAGAGCTGCTGCAAACAGAAGAACGAGAACAGCCGTTCCACGCGTCATTGAAGGCGATTGTCTCAAGGAAAGCAAGTGCTTATCAACACGATCGCTTCTGCACGTGGCTTCGCGCGAAGAAGATTCCGGCGCACGCGCATTCAAGTTTGTTATCCACGCCATCGAAAAGTGCAATCAAACCTTAAGGAAATCTTTATGACTTTTTAAACCCCGTTGATCCAGACTTGCAGGATGGGTGTTGGAACAAGTTGCTCCCTTGCTCTATGGACAAGCCTCGTACGCTTCACTTGGCCCAAAAAGTCCCTCAGCCAGCAAATGCTGGCCGAGTCATCTAATTAACAAACATTACTTTCAGGAAGGAACCTGATGAATCGAAGCTCATTGGTTTGCACTGTTTTACCAGCCAGCTTGATGTTTCAACTCGCTCTGGCCCTTTCCGCTTTCGGGCAGGTGTCGTCGGCGGGCGTTAAGGGGGTGGTTCGCGACTCCAGCACGGGCAATCCCATGGCGGAGGTGCAAGTCACCGCGCATGATGTGGAGAAAGGTGTGGATCGTACAGCGGTTAGCGGGACCGACGGGGAATTTTCGATCGCGAATCTGGCGCCGGGCCGCTATGAAGTAGTAGCTACAAAGCAGGGGTTTCTGAAATCCTCGGCTACTGTCGAAGTGGGTTCTCTGGGAACCTATCGGGTCAATCTTTCGCTCGCAGCCGTGCACGCCGATCCGCCTGCCCAGGCCACGCCTGCTGCGTCTGACGCTTCGACGCTCGCGCTTGTAAGGGAGTTGGAGGCGATGAAGAGGCGCATCGAGGAACTGGAAGCGCAGATCAAGAAGCAACAACCAACTGTAGAAGCTTCGGCCGGATCCGTCGAGCAGCCCTCGCGCACGCTTCTTGCCACGATTGCGCAAGATCCCGCTGCGATTCCGACCGTGCCGGGTACGCTGAAGAAACGGGACGAAGGGACACTGTTGGCCTCCACGGCAGTCGTGCCGCCGCCGGCTCCCGATCCCGCACAACAAGCCGGCAAAGCCCCGGTGCCCGCGCCACCCACGCCTGTCGCGCCGCCCAACCCGACGCTTCCGGAAGCTATGCAAGCCCCCCCGCCGGCTCCTGCCGTCGACAACGACACTCCTTTCGCGTACGGCGACTTCACTTGGCTCAATGGCACACCCCGCAATAAGGACACTGTGCTGGATACGAAATTCTTCACCCCGGAAATTCGATTTGATACGCACTACATGGAGGATTTCAACCAGCCGAAAGATCACACCATCGTCGGGGCGACCGAATCGTTCCGCTCCGGGGAAGTTCAGATCGAGCAGGCCAGCGTCGGCGGCGATTTCCACTGGCAGAACGTACGTGGCCGAATCAACTTTATGGAAGGGCTGTTTGCCACCACAACACCACGCAATGACGCCAGCTTCGGGACCGGCCAGTGGGACCTACGTGGCGCCTACAAATATGTTTCGGAAGCGTATGGCGGGTACCACTTCAACGTCAATCACGGACTCAATGTTGACGCAGGAATCTTCGTATCGTACATCGGCCTGTTCAGTTACTACAATTTCGACAATTGGACTTACCAGCCGTCGTATGTGTCCTCGAACACGCCTTGGTTTTTCAACGGTGTGCGCGTTCAGTGGTTCCCCACCAACAAATTGAAAATAGAGCCCTGGTTCATCAACGGATGGCAATCCTACGCCAAGTACAACGGCCATCCGGGTCTGGGGGGGCAGCTTCTATGGATGCCGCATGAATGGTTCAAGCTCGTTGCGAACCAGTACGGCTACGGACAGGATAATCTGGGCCTTCCGCACACAGAACGTATTCACACGGACGATAGCATCGAGCTCCGGTACTACAACAAGCCGGAGAACATGGGTCTCTCGAAGATGGCATTCTCCCTGACGGCAGATGCGGGAGCCCAGTACGGCGGGGGACTTTGCGGAACCTGCGCACCAAGCCAGGGCAAGGACTCGTTTGTCGGTTGGATGCTCTACGACCGGATATGGTTCCACAAGGACACGTACGCCATTACGCTGGGCGGCGGAGAGATGAGCAACTGGGGCCGCTACCTGACCTTGCTGCCGCCGATTGACGGTGCGGACGCTGTAACCGGCTCAGTTTACTTTCCGGAAAGCCCCGGCCAGCGGGCCCACATGTGGGACAGCACGGTGACTTTCCATTGGATGCCTAGACAGTACATCACCTGGTGGGCCGAGGTTGGCTATCGCCACTCCGACGTGCCGTACTTCGCTGGACGAGGCGGCGTAACACCTCCCGGCTTCCCTCTCGGTGGAACCAATGGTTTTCCTCAATACTACACATGCATGTCGGGTGCAACATCGGGAACGGCGAACCTGGCCGCTGCGGAAACGGCCTGCGGCGGCGGAGCTAGCAGTGTCTGGTTCCCGGATCTTCGCCGCAGTGAAACGAAGGCTTCTGTTGGTGTGATGGTGAAGTTCTAGCGCGGAGGAGAACCCTGCCGTTCCTTAGGGTGACAGATGCGTAATCTGCTGGTGCAAGCGCTCTTGCTGGCGGCAGCCTTGGATCACCTCATCGCTGCGGATCCTGCCTGGAAGAGCAAGCCGGCTGCCCAGTGGACAGAAGAGGATGCCAAGCAAGTCCTCACCAAGTCGCCTTGGGCCAGGGAGATCAAAGCCGGGGTTACGCGCCGGCTGACTGAGGACCAACTCAGGGAAGCCGGACAAATGGGACAGCCCCGCGGCGTCGGCAATGAGGGGGTGGATCCGAAGGGCAGCGGGCCAAAGGTATCACCAAATGTCTTCTCGGGCCCCGGAGGTGACGACCGCAGCTCTCGTTCTCTTCCCGGTTTCATTACACTCAAACTGCGCTGGGAGAGCGCTCTCCCTGTACAGATCGCGGAGATGAAAGCGCATGAGACCGAGCCTCCTACGTTGGAGGGCGACGGATACCGCATTGCCGTCTATGGCGTCCCAAGAGCCGGCTTCAAAGGCGACCCCGAAAAATTGGGCGAACCTCTGAAAAATCTGGCCGCCCTGAAGCGCGAGGGGAAAAAGGATGTGAGACCAGTTAGGGTTGAGGTATTCCAGCGGGAAGACGACGTGGTCGTGGTTTATCTGTTTCCCTTGTCCGCGGAAATCACCAAGAACGATGGGCGAATTCAATTCGACGCACACATCGGACGTATTGTTTTCACAGAAACGTTCAACCTGAATGAAATGGAGTTTATGGGGAAGCTGGAGCTTTGACATTGAGGCCGCCCAAATCATCGGGACCGATAATGAACACTTGCGAATCTCGGTGGCAACCAATAACGCGGATCGGCTGGGTCTCACGTCTTCCTTATAGACTGAAGGCAAAGCTCGCATTGGCGGTGCCTGGCGGCCTCTCTCTCGTGGGGCTGATTGCCTGCACTTGGCTATCGTTCCGTTTCGGTCTGAGTAGTTTGGCGTAGTTTGTGACTTGGAGTTACCTATGAAAAGCATGCTACACGTTACGGCGGCTCTGCTGCTGTTAACTTACTCATTGCTGAGTCTTGCGGGCTGCGGCAATGTACACGCGCAAGCAGACGCGGCGGCAGCGGGGGCTCCTCCGGCGGCGCAAGTAGTTCCCGCCGCAGATCCCAGCCTGTTTACTGTGGATCATCCCGAACAGTTTCCGCTCGCCACGGCAACAGCGCGCCCTGCCACCTCCGAGTTGGTTGTCACGGGCACAGTCACCCCCGACGTGACCCGCAATGTCCCCGTGGTCTCGCTCGCCTCCGGGCGCGTCAACGCCATTCACGCGCGGCTCGGGGACACAGTGAAAAAGGGCCAGTTGCTTATGACCATTCGTAGCGACGACGTCTCGGGTGGATATTCGAACTACCGCATGGCCGTTGCGGATGAGATTCTCGCCCGGGCTCAGTATGAACGCGCGAAGGATCTCTATGAACACGGCGCCATAGCCCTGAACGATCTGCAAGTGGCGCAGGACACGGAAGACAAGGCCAAGATAGCCGTAGACACGGCTGCCGAGCATCTCCGTTTGCTCGGCAACGACCCCGACAAGCCGGCTTTTATGGTAGATATCTTCGCACCTACCTCGGGAGTGCTTACCGATCAGCAAGTAACTACCGGGTCACTGGTGCAGGCGTACAACACGCCGTACCCATTTACCATCTCCGACCTGTCATCCACCTGGGTTGTCTGTGATGTGTATGAGAACGACTTAGCCAATGTCCGGCTCGGTGACTCCGCGGACATCACCTTGAATGCCTATCCTGGCCGCGTGTTCAAGGGAAAGGTGAGCAACATTGGCTCGATTCTCGACCCCAACATTCGCACGGCCAAGGTTCGCATGGAAGTTCAGAACCCGGGCATCATGCGGCTGGGCATGTTCGTGAGGGCCACCTTCCATGGGCAAACCAGCGAGATGCATACCATCGTTCCCGCTTCCGCCATTATGCACATGCATGATCGTGATTTCGTCTTCACACCCGCGCCTGATAAGAAGTTTCGCCGATTGGAAGTGGTCGGCGGTGACCTCGTGTCCGACAACGTGAACCTGCAAGAGATCAAGTCCGGGTTGGGACCAGGCCAACAAGTGGTTACGAACGCGCTGGTCTTAGACCACGTACTCGCTCAGTGATTGTGATTCGGACCTTGGGGATTTGGAGAGAAAGCCAGTGGCCTGTCGCAGTGAGTTCGTGAGCATAACACAACCGCTCCCTTTGGTCACGGCTCAGTCTCAGACGGGTTTTGCTGAGCCGCGACCGGAGGAAGCGATATCGGTGTTCTATCCGCTACGCACGATTAGCACATCGGCCGTCAAAACAGGAAACAGGGAATGATTCGGGCTCTTGTAGACTTTGCGCTTAACAATAAGTTTGTGGTGATGTCCATTGCCATCCTGTTGGCCGGCTGGGGGGCTATCTCGTTTCACAATCTGCCAGTGGAGGCCTATCCCGATATCGCCGACAACTATGTGACCGTCATTACCCAATGGCCGGGACGTTCCGCCGAAGAGGTGGAACAGCAGGTGACCATTCCGATCGAAATTCAAATGGCCGGAATGCCGCACATGACTTTTCTGCGCTCCGAGTCGATTTTCGGCCTCTCGTTCGTGATCATGATCTTTGACGACACTTCCGTCAACGATTGGAACCGGCAAAAGGTGCTGGAAAGGCTCACTCAGGTCAATCTCCCGAATGGACAAAACCTGCAGCCTCAAATCGGCACTGACTGGAGCACCACGGGCCAGATTTATTGGTACACGCTGAGGAGTACCAATCCGCGGTATGACCTGATGGAATTGAGGTCCCTGGAAGACTGGGTCCTGCTCAAGCAGTTCAAGTCAGTTCCCAACGTTGTCGACGTTTCCGACTTCGGTGGCACGGTACGCGAATATCAGGTACGTGTCGATCCTAACAAACTCGTCTCATATGGATTGAGCATCGGCCAGGTGGAGCAGCAACTCGCCAACAACAACATCAATGCCGGTGGCAGCTTCGTCGAAGTCGGCATGCAGCAGATGAACGTTCGCGCGCTCGGGCTCTTCAGCACCGTGCACGACATCGAGCAGACCGTCCTAAAAACCCAAACCGGCACGGCCCTTCGAGTGAAAGACATCGCGAACGTGATCCAGGGCCCCAAGATCCGGTTGGGCCATATGGCCCGGGCCAACCACATGGAGGACGGGCGCATCATCGACGAGCCCGATGTCATCCAGGGCGCCGTGTTGCTGCGCAAAGGCGCCGAGGAGGAACCCACACTCGAAGCCATTCACAAGAAAGTCGAAGAGCTGAACAACGGCATCCTGCCTCCTGGTGTGAAGGTTGTGCCCATGCTAGATCGCAGTGATCTCCTTCATTTCACCCTGCATACGGTGATGCATAACCTAGCCGAAGGCATGATTCTGGTCAGCGTCATCCTCTTCCTGTTCCTTCTCAATGTGCGTGCGGCTCTCATTGTCGCGCTTACCATTCCGTTCTCTCTGCTGTTTGCCTCGATCTGGCTCGATTTGAGCCATATTCCGGCTAATCTTCTCTCACTGGGCGCACTGGATTTCGGAATGGTTGTGGATGGAACGGTAGTCATGGTGGAAAACATCATCCGGCATCTGAGCCGAATTCGCCACCAGAACGGCGCTGGGCTCCCGAAAACTACCGCGGAGATCATCCGCGAGGCCTGCCATGAAGTTCAACGGCCGGTGTTTTACGCCATCGCCATCATCATCACCGCTTATCTGCCCATCTTCACGCTGCAGCGCGTGGAGGGCCGGTTATTCAGGCCCATGGCCTGGACGGTTGCCCTGGCTCTTCTCGGCGCCATGACGTTTTCCATTCTCATCGCTCCGGTGCTCGCCGCCACTTTTTTCCGTAACGGCGTTCGGGAACGGCGCAACCTGGTGATGGATTATCTGACGGAGCGCTATCGCCGGCGGTTGCGCTGGGCCGTTGGGCATCGTTGGATCGTGGCTTTCGTGGCACTGATTTCTGTGGCGGGGACGATCTATCTGGGCTTCGGCGGCGTCATTGGTGCCGAATTTCTGCCACATCTGGATGAAGGCGCTATCTGGGCACGCGGCACTCTGGCCAATAGCACAAGTCTCTCCGAGGGCGAAAAATTCACTAACAACTGCCGCGTTGTTTTTGCATCGTTCCCGGAAGTGAAAACCGTCGTATCCCAGGTCGGCCGGCCCGATGACGGTACTGACACCGGGGGATTCAGCAACACCGAGTATTTTGTCGATTTGAAGCCGCACGACCAGTGGCGTCCTGTGTTTCATAAAAGGAAAGAGGACTTGATCGCCGCCATGAACCGCGCGCTGGAGAAGTACCCGGGTGCGATCTGGAACTTCTCGCAGCCCATCGAGGACAACGTCGGAGAGACGCTCACTGGCACCAAGGGCTCGCTGGCGCTCAAGATTTTCGGGGACGACCTCAAGACTCTCGAGCACAAGGGCGAAGAGGTCACTGCCGTCCTCTCGGCCATCCCCGGCATGCATGACGTCAAGCTCTTGCGCGATTTCGGCCAGCCAAATCTCAACTTATCCATCGACCGCCGCCAGGCGGCTCGTTTTGGAATCAACGTCGCAGATATACAGGACGGCGTTCAGACGGCTGTGGGCGGTAACGCGGTGAGTCAAGTGCTGATCGGCGAACAGCGCTACGACGTAGTGGTGCGTTACCAGGCGCCCTATCGGAATACCCAGCAGGCCATCGCGAAAGTTCGCCTGCTTTCCCCGTCGGGAGAGCGCGTGTCCCTGGCGCAGTTGACTAATGTTGAGGTCAAAGACGGAGCGTACGACATCTACCGGGAAGGCAACACCCGCTACGTGGCGGTAACCTTCAACGTTCGGGGCCGCGATCTGGGGACCACGGTCGAAGAGGCGATCAAGAGGATCAGTGAAAAAGTGAAGATGCCGCCGGGTTATGGCATCGGCTGGTCGGGCGAGTACGAAAGCGAAAAGAGGGCCGAAGCACGGCTGGCCGTCATCGTTCCGCTGACCATCCTGGTCATCTTCATCATTCTCTACACCATGTTTCGCTCTTACAAATGGGCGCTGCTCATTCTGTTAAACGTGGGCATGGCTCGCATCGGAGGCTTGCTGGCTCTCGTACTTACCGGAACTTACCTCAGCGTATCCTCTGGCGTCGGAATGTTGGCGCTCTTTGGAGTATCTGTGCAAACCGGCGTCATCATGCTCGAATACATCAACCAGCTTCGCGCGCGGGGCCACTCGATCGTCGACGCCGCGGTGGAAGGCGCGGTACTGAGACTTCGTCCCATCATGATGACCATGCTCGTGGCAACCCTTGGACTCCTGCCCGCGGCGCTGTCGCATGATATCGGATCCGATTCGCAGCGGCCCTTCGCCATCGTGATCGTAGGCGGCCTCATTTCCGACCTCTTGCTCAGCATCGTTCTGCTGCCCACGTTCTACGCATGGATCGCGAAAGATGGCGATCAACTTCCCGAGCCGGAAGGTTCTTTCGAGGCGTTATGAAAACCAGGTTCGCAATTCTGCCTATGAGAAACATCCGGTTTAGTCTGGTGGCGGTCGTAATCGCCTGTTTGTTGGCGCCGGTTTCGTCATTCGCCCAGGCGCCCACGCGGATTACACTGGACCAGGCCATCCAATTGGCGCTCCAGCACAACCACACCCTGCAAGCTGCCCATACTACCATTCAACAGAACCAAGCCGCGGAAATCACCGCGAACCTCCGCCCGAATCCGACGTTCTTCACCGACTGGGAATACCTGCCGCTCTCCAGTCCGCCGGGCCAGACCGTGGGGCAGTACCTTCAAGCGTCAACCGAAGGCGACATTGGGTTGAGTTATCTCTTTGAACGCGGCCACAAGCGGGCGCGCCGTTTGGAAGCGGCCAAAAACACAACCGCCGTTACGCGCTCACAGGTGGCGGACAATGCGCGCGGCATCGCGTTCCAGGTGGGCTCTCTGTTCGTCAATGCCCAGCTTGCGGAATCGACCCTCGAACTCGCCGAGCGCGATCTGAAGAGCTTTCAGCAAACCGTCACCATCAGCGAAGTCCAGCACAAAGATGGCAGCCTGAGCGAGAACGATTACCTCAAGATCAAGCTTCAACTCGTGCAGTTCGAAGGCGACGTTCAACAGGCGTTACTCAACAAGGCACAGTCACTTTCGGATCTCAGGCAGCAATTAGGCTACGAATCCGTGCCTGCCAATTACGATGTCGTGGGCGAGTTCGAATACCGGCCGCTGATCGTCACTATCGAAGAGTTGCAGGCGAAAGCCCTTCAGAATCGGCCGGATCTGCGCGCCGCAGTCTTGGGTGTAACCGCGGCCAACAGCCAATATACGCTGGCCCAGGCGAACGCCAAGCAGGATTTCACTGTCTCAGGCAACTATTCACACGTCAACGGAATCAATGGCGCCACCTGGTCGTTCAGCATTCCGCTTGCGGTCTTCGATCGCAACCAGGGCAACATCGCGCAGACGCGAATTGGCATCCGGCAAGCCGAGCAGCAGCAGAAGGCGGCCCAGGGCCAGGTGCTGACAGATGTAAGAGACGCATACGAGGCGCTACAGGAGAATGCGAAGATTGCCCAGCTCTACAAAACCACCTATCTCGATGTGGCGCAGAGAAGCCGCGACATCAGCGAATACGCCTACCGCCGCGGCGCCATCGCGCTCTTGGACTTTCTGGACGCCGAACGCAGTTATCGCGCGACGCAGCTCGCGTACCGTCAGGCCGTCGCGGCTTACTTGACCGCTATGGAGCAACTGCGCCAGGCAGTGGGGACCCGTGAATTGCTTTGATACTGTGGTCCTCAGCACTGCAGCGGCAACGGACCGGCAGTGAAATCCAAAACGGAAAGTGACATCGATGAAAAAGGCACAAGTTCGAGCGCGCATTGAAGAGATCGGCATCATTCCCGGCATTCGCGTGACTAAGGCCGGGCGCGCAAAGTTCGCCGCGGAAGCGGTCCATCGCGCCGGAATTCCCATCGCTGAGATCACCATGACGGTGCCCGGCGGGGCCGATGTGATTTCGCATCTGGCCAAAAGTCTACCCGACATGGCCGTCGGTGCGGGAACGGTGTTGGATATCGAGACTGCCCGCCGCTGCCTGGATGCCGGCGCCACCTTCTTGACCAGCACGGGGCTCGTCCCAGAGGTTGTGGAGTTCGCGTTGAAAAACGATGTCGTCGTGTTCCCGGGCGCTATGACCCCAACGGATGTGATCGCTGCATGGAAGATGGGCGTCGACTTCGTCAAGATCTTCCCTTGTGGTCCCCTGGGCGGCCCCAGTTACATCCGCGCTCTGAAATTCCCGTTTCCCCACGTCCCGTTGATTGCTACCGGTGGCGTCAATCAACAGACTGCCGGCAATTTCATTCTGGCCGGCGCCGTGGCTCTGGGCATTGGCTCGGAGTTGATCAACCCCGAAGGCCTCCCCATGATGAAGGAAGAACAGATCAATGAACTGGCGCGCAGATATCTCAAGATCATAAAAGCCGCCCGCGCGCAAAAGAATGAAGGGTGAACACTATGTCAAACCACTTACTGATGGTCTTCGGGTTGAGCCTGCTGGGAACGGTAGCGCCTTTGCTCCGCGCGGAGGGAGCTGCGGAGAACGGGCCCAAGCAATCATTTGAGGTGACCAACACCGAGCGCACGCCCTTCGCGCCTGGCGGAACCATCCACGTAAATGGCTCATACGGCTACCTGGCTGTTGAAGGCTGGGATGAGCCCGAGGTCGAGGTCACAGTGATCAAATCCACCAACCGTTTTTACCAACCCAATCAAAAGCAGCAGGAGGAGCAGCGCTTCGAGGGCGTTCATGTGGTTACAGAACGCCGCTCTGAAAAAGAACTCGAAATTTCGACGAACCCCCCAGTCCGCAAAACCGTCTTTTTCTTTCCCCGGCCGCTCCTGCCGAGCCCCAGGCACGGCTTAACGCCGGACTACCGGATACATGTGCCCCGCAACTCACAACTGGTTGTCCGCCACGACAACGGCTACGTCTGGGTGAGCGATGTCACCGGAGACATCGAGGTGCGCAGCCACACGGGCGACATGATCGTCATGTTGCCCGACCCTGGTCCCTTCTCGATCGATGCGAGAACCGGACTGGGCAGTGTGTCATCGGATTTTGTGGGCAAAGGCCATCACTACGTCGCAGGTACGCATTTCGCATTTGCTGGCTCGACTCCGGCACGGCGGGTCTTCCTGCGCATGGGAACTGGATCCATCACGATCAAGAGCGGTCCATCGTCTGGGCCTGTACGTAAGGATTAGGCCGCCGATGCGACCATGAGAATGTAAGTTCGCTCCGCCCCCGCAAAGTCCAGCGCCCCGCTTAATGTACCCATTCACACGGTGCTCACGTATGCTGATTATTGCTGTTCTGCGCTTATCGAAGGACTGTAATGAATCTCACTGTTACTTTATTATTCGTATGTATGAGTTTGGCGTTCCCCGCCACTGCGGCCGGCCAAACCACGGAACCAGGTCAGACGCCCGCGGGTTCCCCAACGACTCCTCCATCGTCCGCGCCAGTGGATCGCCCGGTCTCCTGGAAGCTGCTACTTCCCAACCTGATCAGCGATCAGGAGCGCATCTGGACGTTTCCCGCCAGACTCGCGCAGGGGAAAAACTGGCTTCCCACGGCGGCCGTCCTGGGAGCCACTGCCGGACTGATCGCGCTCGACCCACCCGAAGCCTCCTTTTTCCGGGGTACATCGCGATTCCACGCGTTCAACAATGCTTTTACGGGCAACGCCACGGTCGTCGGGACCATTGCGGTTCCCGTCTCGCTTTACGCAGTCGGACTGGTGCGGAAAGATTCGAAAATGCAACACACCGCGCTGCTGGCGGGTGAGGCTATAGCAGATGCCGAAATCCTGACGACGGTTTTGAAGGACGCCACTGGCCGCGTGCGGCCGGCCGCCATCCCGGCCAAGGGAAATTTTTCCGATAGCTGGTTTGAGAGCGGTGGTTCAGTCATCCGAGGGAGTGGGAGCTTCCCGTCCGGGCACTCCATAGCGGCCTTCTCGCTCGCCGCGGTGGTTGCCCGGCGCTATGGAAACCATCGCTGGGTTCCATATGCCGCCTATGGCATGGCGGCAGTGGTCGGATTTTCGAGGCTATCCTTGTCGGCCCACTTTCTGTCCGACGTGTTCATGGGAGGCGCGCTAGGATATTCCATCAGCCGCTTTGCGGTTCTCCGCCAGTAGAACAGGATTTGGGATTTGGGACTTAGCAGTCGGCGGTTCGACTGCGGTCAGGCCTGATCCAGCCAGGCACGGCATGCGTCCATTTCCGGAGAAGAGCTGTCCCTGTATTCGGCGACACTCACGCCTCCAAATCCCAAATCCCAAATCCCAAATCCTATCTTCGCCCCCGCAGCCGCTCCAAAGCCCGCCTGTCGCGCTTCGATGGCTTTCCTTCCCGCGGCGCTTCGAAGTGCGGCATCGCTTTCCGCTCCTCTGCCAGCTTCATCCGCTGCTCCCGGCTCTCTTCCGTTTCGCGGTAGAGGGTCTGCGCAACTGCCGCTGGTCCGCGCGTCTCACTCAGAAGCAGAACTTCCAACTGAAACTCGCCGCCGTCGTTCTTCACCTGCAGCACGTCGCCGGCGCGCACCTCCCGCGATGCCTTGGCTGTTTGCCCGTTGGACTCAATCCTGCCGAGTTCGCAAGCGCGGGACGCGAGTGCGCGCGTCTTAAAAAATCGCGCAGCCCACAACCATTTGTCGATCCTCACTCACCAAATCCCAAATCCTAAATCCCAAATCCCGATTCAAACAAACTTGTACACGCCCGGAACCGGCAGAGGCATCGGCTCCATCCCCTTTTTGTAGTCGAAGTCCTTCGGCTGCAAGTCCTGTTTCGACGCCATGATCATGTCCCAGGTAATCTTCATTCCCGAATACGCCGACTCACGGCCCATGATCGCCGTCATCGTGCTCTCCGCGATTCGCATTCCCTGATTGATATACGGGCCCGCACCCGTGATGCTCTTGATCATGTCGATGTGTTCCTGCACGTACGGATTGATGCCTTTGCCGCCCATATCCATCCCGTTGCTGCGCCCCTTGGTTCCCACGATCATGTCGCTCACGTCGCGATGCAGTCCGTTCGGGTATTGCCTGCAATAACTCGAAAGGTGAATGCCGCCCGGGTACACAAAGTCGGAAGACATGTGGTCGTAGATATTCCCGTATAGCGGTTCGCGTGGACGCCACGCAGCGCCGCCAGAGGCAACCACTTCGACCGGGTGCGCTCCCATCACCCAATTCATGAAATCGATATTGTGGAAATGCTGCTCGACAATCTGGTCGCCACAAATCCAGATGAAGGAATACCAATTGCGGTGCTCCCATTCCATGTCGCCCCATTTCGGATCACGTGCATCCGCGTGGAACACCGGGCCACTCAGATAGTTGGAGTTCAGCGCCACAATTTCGCCGACCGCGCCGTTGTGGATCTTGTCGAGGGTCTCGACATACTCGCGGTGCGCGTGGCGCTGCGCGCCGGACATTACCGTCAGATGCTTCTCTTCCGCCTTCTTCGCCGCGGCCATGAAGCGCCGCACGCCCACGGGATCCGTGGCGATCGGCTTCTCGGTGAACACATGCTTGCCGGCGTCGACCGCTGCTTCAAAGTGTTGCGGCCGGTAGCCGGGCGGTGTCGCCAGCATGACGATGTCAACATCCGAGTTGATCAGTTTCTGAAACGCATCGAATCCGACAAAATGATGTTCCGGATCGACCTTAATGCCCGCCCGGATCGACGCCGCCAAATCGTCCGCGCTCATCTGAACCGGCTTGCCATTGCGCTCCACGGTGATGCCGGCATCGCGCGAGACGTATCGCGCGTTGTTTCGCAGCCGGTCGAGCGAGCTCTCCAGGTGGTCTTCGAAAACATCCGCCATGGCGACCAGCTCGACGTTCTCATTGCCCGTGAGCAGATTCACCACCGCCTGTGTGCCGCGCCCGCCGCAGCCCACCAGGCCAGCTTTTAACTTGTCCTTCGACGGCGCGCCCCGCGCCAGTGCCGTAGCCGATGCCGCGGCCAGAAATGCTCTACGAGAAACCGAATGGGAAGGCGTCATATGCCAGCATGATATAACACCTATGACAGCCTGAATCGACTGGCCTCGGCCAGTGGCACTGGCTACACCCAGAGCAACTTTTCCGTCCTCGCCAAAAACGGTAGCAACGCACCGCATCTGAGCACGACCGCGTTCAACAACCAACACTCCAGACTCAAGGAGAAGATCAGACCATTCGTTCCGAACCACGTATCCAGTCGTGCGTCTCGTAAAATAGTACCGTCACGAACCGTAGGCTATTGCCACATTTGAGGGGGGATATACCCTCTCACGGGTGCAGACTATAGTACTCGGCATGCCCCAAAATTTACAGAAATTAAGCCTTGTCCAATCGGCAAAAATCCATTATTCATTTCCTGGGCCAATTTAATTCCAGTTGACGAAGAGAAAATTGTGACGATCCGGTTACTGTTGGCCCTGGTATTTGTGTGCGCGCTTGCACCCGCGCAGCATCGCGTTGATTCCCGAAACCTCTACGAGCGGGTACTCGCGGTCGTACCCATGGTCGGGTCGGGCACGCTGAGTGACCCGGTGCGTCCCGCCTACGCACCGCTCCCCGCGGCTTCCGCGATCACCAACCCGATTCCGACGGGCGCAACATCCAACGGCGTCATCCCACTGCGTCAGGGGATCATCGCATTCAGTTACGTGACGAGCGACGACGGCAAATTGGCCCTGGTCGAGTTCGTTGCGGCCGATCGCGGCGCGTTCAAGGATCTGTTGGCTGACACCACGGTGAAGGCGTTTCTCAAAGGTCGCGACAGCATAGACGACGCCGTCGCAGAGTTCCTGAAGCATAAGGCGAATTTCACCCTCGACCAGTTGGGAGCCATAGTGCCATGAGAAAACTCCTGATTGCTGCTCCACTCTTCCTCGGGGCGTCTGCTTTCGCTGCGTTCACTGCTTACTACGGTCCGGATGCGCTGACGTCGATCAATACGACCGACTGGGGCCAAAACGGCTCGCTGACCGCCACCAGCAGCGGCTTAACATCCGCGGACGCCAATGGCGGCTCGCTGATTTCCAAGGTCACACCGGCGGGACCCTCACAGTCCCAATACGAGGCTGACATTACGCTCACCCTCACCACATCCGGCGGTGTCTTCGACGTGTACCTCGACGCGAGTACTAATGCGTTGTCCTCACCAGCAACAGCGAGCGGCACGTACTACGTCTTTGAGCTGGCTCCGACATTCAGTGGCTCCGCCTGCTCGGCGGTTCTGTCAGCGTACAAACGAGTATCTAACACGATCACATCACTGTCGACCACCACGGTCCCCTGTCATAACGGGACGGTGGTCCGTGCCGTAAGCACGAGCCACAGCGAGATCTGCGCGTATATCGATGGCGCTCCTTATGCCATCATCAGCGACAGCTCCATCACTTCGGGTCTGCCAGGTGTGGGCGTACGAAACGCGCCCGCAGGAAACACCATCAGCTCGGTCAGTCTTTACCCCATCGACACGACTCCCCCGAACAGAATCAACGCACAAACATTCGGAACATCTGTGTTCCCCAATCGGGTCGATTTGCAGTGGCAGCCGGTTACCGACGATCCTAACGGCTCAGGGATCGCCTATTATTCCATCCGCCGCGGCGCCCTTTTGGCGAACGTCACAAAGCCAGAGTTCTCGGACGAAACGGTAAGTCCCGGCACAAAATACACATACAACGTCTGGGCCGTTGACTACGACCAAAACATAAGCGCTATCGAGCTCGTCGTTCAGACGCCTCCCGCCAATGCCATCGACCCACGCCGTGTTGGTGTGCGCCCCACCGGGTCCTACTGGGGCGGAGCGGGCGAGCAGATTGACACGCTCTCCGGAAATCTGAACTATTCCACGCAGCTTTTCAAAGCCATGGGCCGCGGCGGCTGGGGCGCCGGCCTCAACTTAAGCTACAACTCCCAGCTCTGGCGGCAGGACCCCGGCGGTACCTGGAAGCTGGATGACGACGTCGGCTACGGCCTCGGCTGGCGCTTGCAAGCCGGTGCCATCGTACCGTTCTACTCCGGCTACTTCACCATTGACCACTACACGTTCATCGATCCCACCGGCGCCGAGTATCGCCTCGACCAGAACAACGGCGGCATCTGGACCTCAACGCAAGGCATCTACGTCTCGTACGATTCCACCGTCACTCCGGGAGTTCTGCACTTCCGCGACGGCAGTTTCTGGACCATGGGCGCCACTTCCGCCGGTACCGAGCAGGATGCGGGCACCATGTACCCCACCGTCATGGAGGACTCGAACGGCAACCAAATCCTGCTCTACTACAACGCCGGCCTCGGCGTGAGTTTCTCGAATTCCTGTGCCCGTTTCAACTACATCGAAGACGTGCGGGCGATACCCAACCCCACAACGCGCCAGACCTACACGTTCACGTACAATACCGATGCCATCCCACACCTCACCCAAATCAACAACGTCCTCGGCAACGGCTCGGAGAACTACACGCTCGGCTATTTCGAGAATGCGACCCTGGCATCGCCATTCAGTGCGCCGGTGTCGTTTGGCACCACGACGATGCTGCAATCCATTGCGGTGACCAACCTCGGCCTCAGCACATCGTTCACCTACGACACCACTACCAACTCGGGTGAATTGACGTCGATGACCACGCCCTACGGCGGCAAGATCCGATGGGCGTATGTTCCCTTCACTTACAGCGGGACGCGCACGCTTCGGGAGGTGGGGAACCGGTACCTGACGACAACCTCCGGAGGCACCGAGACGGCCGCGTACGTCTTCACCCGGCCTACCGGCGATTCGAGCCTCAGCCTGCATTCCGGCCTCACCATCGACGACCCCAGCGGCATCGGCGAGAAGGCCTGGACCTTCGCCACCACCGGCACCGCAGCGCTACTCGGGACGGTCACGCAATACCAAGACCGCCCCTCGTCCGCCCAGGCCAGCTCACCCTTGCAGAGCAAGACGTTTACATGGGTCCAAGATTCTCTCGGGAACCCCTACATCGGGACCGTGCTGACAGCGCTGAACCCTACCGGCGCCAACATGCAATCGAAGACCACGCAGACGCTGGACACGAACGGCAACGTGCTGACCAGCAACATTTACGATTACCCCAGCCTAACCACGCCTGCGCGCACGTACACCAACACATACATCACCGATTCGCACTGGACGTCATACTACATCAATAACCGGGTACTGACGAGCACAGTGCAAAACTCATCGACGCCGGCCATCACGCTAGTCACCAATACCTACGACCCGTTCCCATCAAATCCGGGAACGATGTACGAGCATGACCCGTTCTACAACAACACGAGCTTCCAATATCGCGGCAATGTCTATCAATCGACGCGCGCGGGCTCGCCGATGATCACTACGTTCTACGACGTCGGTGGCAACCCCACCTCGGCGACCGATGGCACCACTACTACCGCGGTATCCACGAGTTCCACCACCAACTACGCCGCGCCGAGTGTCATTACGCCCAACTCCAACAGCAATCTCCAGACCACCGCCTCGTACACTTCGTGGCTGAGCATGAGCACCGTCACCGGCCCCAACAGCACGACGGCATCCACAGTTTACGACACCTACGGCCGCCCCTACACGAGCAGCTCGATCTATGGCGCCGGCACTAGCTACAGCTACTCCAACGACGTACCATACGTAATCACGGCGACAACGTACAACACAAATGGCACCAGCCACTGGACTCAGACAACGCTCGATGGCTTCGGCCGCGCCATCACGGTCTTGCGCGGCACTGGCGGCACTACGGTATCCAGAGTCGACACCATCTACGCCCCCTGTGCCTGCTCGCCAACAGGCAAGGTGCAAAAGGTTTCCCAGCCCTATGTGCCCGGCAATACGCCCGTCTACACCACCTACACCTACGACGGCATGGGCCGCACCCTCAGCGTGCTCCTGCCCGACGGCGCCAGTTCGACCTCGTATGCCTACTCCGGCAACACCACCACGATCACCGATCCTGCGGGAAAATGGAAGATGCAGACCATGGACGCCATGGGCGACCTCATCCAGGTGACCGAACCAAACCCGGCGGGCGGAGCGAACTACGTCACCCAGTACACCTACGACCTTCTGAGCCACCTGACGCAGGTCAGCATGACGCGACCCAGTGGCACGCAGACGCGCACCTTCGCCTACGATTCCAACCAGCGGTTGCTGAGCGAGACGCATCCCGAGAGCGGCTCCAAAATTTACACATACAATACCGACGGCACGTTGGCTTCGAGAACAGACGCTAAGGGAATTACCACGAAGTACACGTATGACACCTACAAGCGGCTGACCATGAAGTCGTACTGGTACATGTACAACGGTGTTCTCACGGAGGATACAACTCAGCGCCTCACGCTAACCTACGACACCAATCCCCTCAACAGCACGTATTCTCAAAACTCTTGGGGAAGGCTGACAACGGCGCAATGGAACTACCCGACCGGCAGGGCCTGCGGCGCAGAAACCGGGGCCTCCTACTACATGTACAGCTATACAACGGCGGGGGAGATGGCGGGTAAGACGTTGGATATTACCCGTAACACCGATCGGTGCGGTTACGGCTATACCTGGCAACACCTCGACTTTGCCGGCTCCTTCACGTACGACAACGAAGGCCACATGTTATCGATGACATACCCCGTTTATTCAAAGTACCAAAACGGCCAAATAGTCCAGCAGCCGCAGCTCACCTACACGTACACGTACGACGGTATGGGCCGGCAGTATAGCGCGCTGAACAGTGTGACGAACACCTCGTGGCCTGCCAGCGCTTCGTATGGCCCTTCGGATGAATTTCTCCAGGCGTTTAACAATATCGGCGTCCCTGTCGAACAGCGAACCTACAACAGTATGCTGCAGGCGACCAAAGTAAACGGCGCACAATACAATTACCCGGCCACAGGCAACAACGGCCGCATCAGTTCAGAGGTTGATAGCCGTGGCCAAACGCTGTACTTTTCCTACGACAGCCTGAACCGCCTGGCCGCCGCCAGCGGTAACGGCGTTGGTGTGCCTACGGGCGGCGCTTGGTCGGAAAGCTACAGTTACGACGGCTTTGGCAATCTCCTGGCCAAAACCCCCGCCGGCACGGCGCCCACTCTGAGCGTGAACGTAAACTTGAACAATCAGATCACTACGCAAGGCTACGATGCCAACGGCAACACTGGGGGAAGCTTCGACTATGAAAACCGGCTCACCACGGAAGACCTCGATGTGTACTCCTATGGGCCGGATAACCTCCGCATCTGGAAGGTGCGGTCGGACGGCAGCCAGGATGTGTATTTCTACGATCCGGCGGGCCGCAAGTTGGCAGTCTACCAAGTGTCGAAAACCAGCGGCGCACAATACTACATCGGCGGAGGGACGATGATTCCCCCGGAACAGCAGCCTGAATGGTTCGCGGGCATAGTTCTGGGAGGAAGAGACAAGCTCGGCTCGGCTGGCACCGACGCCTACTACCCCTACGGCGAAGATTACCCGAACTGGGCTCCCGTCACCGACGCCGACAACTTCGCCACCTACTACCGCGACGTCAACACCGGCTACGATTACGCCAAAAATCGTTATTACTCCAACACCACCGGCAGGTTCCTCACCCCGGACCCGACCAACGCCAGCATGAATATGACAAACCCTGGCAGCTTCAACCGCTACACCTACGCAGGCAACGAACCGATAAATACCAACGACCCAACCGGCCTCGACGGTTTTCAAGATTCCCAATGCTTAGACCCCTACTACGCCACCACCCACGCACAATGTCAGGGCCCAGGGTCGCCCTACTGCATCACGCATCCTGGCGACGAAAGTTGCAATGGTGGCTGCAATGACCCGACAGCTCTCCCCTTCGCGCCCGGCGGGGGAGGCCCCGGCCCAGCTCCTTGCCCGCCAGCAGGTGGCGGACCGCCACCACCACCGCTGCCACCGCTGACGTGCACACTCTATGCACCGCATTTTTCTCCCGCAAACTCGAACCCGGCAAACGGCCCCGGTGGGTGGTTCGTGGACTCGATGTTCAATTTTTCGGCCTATGGTGGTGTGGGCGCCTATAATTGGACCGAAACCCAAAACTGGGACAATTTATTGTGGGCGAACGGTACACTCGGGTACAATGAACTCGGATCAGATCCACCACTTTTCTCTCCCCCAAGCTTGCCCAATAGCGTTACATACAAGGATGCGCCGGGACTGGCGGATAATTTCATGATAAGTAAGACGGGGGTGTATAACGCCATCATATTACTTACTCTAAACGTTACTGTCTATTCAGGAAAGCAGTCCTGCGGAATGTCTGTGCCTTGGTTTGTGGACATCACCGTCGTAAACAACATCGGTTCTGGCGTCGGAGGCACAGGATTTCCAAAATGAGGGGTGGTCATCTCCCAAATTACGCGCCATTCATCATCGCCGTCCTGCTAGCGTCCCGCTTGAGCGCCGCACAGACCGGGCAAAACCTGCCCAGAGACTTATCTGCCGCTAAACTGATTCAAGCCCTGACCGAGCCGATCAATCCGTACGAACACCCGGAATTCCTCGAGACGACCCACACTAGGATCTCCGATCGGGATCGCGCCCTCGCTAATTCACTTGTGGCGTTGGGTTCAACAGCCATTCCTGACCTCGATTCAGCCCTCGACCAGATCGCGCGACAAGGCGAGGAGACACCCCGTCCCTGGGACTCGAGATGGCTGCTGTACGCGTACGCCAAGATTCGAGGACCCAAGGCCTACCAACGGCTGCGCACTATGGCTGACGATCCGAAGCTCCGTTTCCTCAGCGGCCCCCTAGATGATTCGCTGGCTCTCGCCCTTCTCCTCACCTCGTATGTGTCCGTTTCGCGCGTTGCCCAACACTTTTTTGGCCTCCAGGTGGAGCCTCGATATTCGCTGGACTCGGTGATTTTGGCGTGGATGCAGGGAAATCGTACCGGGATGGAAGAGGAACTCGGGGCAAACGCGCGGTCCTCTCTCAAGTCATTGCTCGCTAAACGCTCTTGGGTAGACCTGGAGCACCACATGTGGCACGGTGCCCCCCGTTCTGATGCTGTCATAGGTTATCGCTTCGAGTTCGCCGGCGACTGGTCACAACCCGAGGAGACACTCGATCAGGGACTTCAGAATAGGCGGCGCTTCTATCCGAATGTAGACGAGCTTCCAACCGAGCCCAAATTGCTGACCCAGTTTGTCGATAAAGTCGGCAATAAATGCGTAAAGCGTGAAATCAGATTTGTTCTGCTTCCAGCAATACCCGAAGGCACGGGTTTCAGATATTTTGTCGACGACAACGATATGGAGGCTTTGCTACGAACGATCAGCGAATGTGCACTGCACACGCCATAAGGAAAAGGGGACGCAATTACCGCTGCTCAGAGGCCGTCGTCCACACACAGGCAGGCTGCAAACCGGCTGGGGGGAAAACACTCCACCCTCGACAGCCCCGTTAGACCGGCAGTTCCTTAACTGCGCGCTGATAGCCAGGTTCGACTTGGGCCAGCGACAAGTGCTGATAAAGCTCCAAAGACTTCTTACTGGCATGGCCGGAGATCAGTTGGATCTGGGAATCAGGCAGGCCCTGAGCTGTCAAAAACGTTAACATCTGGTGGCGAAGCAAATGTAGGAGAAAAAAGGGAGAAAAAAGGGGACGGGAGAAAAAAGGGGACGAGAAAAAAGGGGACGAGAAAAAAGGGGACAGACGCAATTACCACGCCTTAGAAAGCATCGTCCGCAAATAAGCATGTTTGCAAATCGGATCGGTCCGGCAGCTTTGCGGGACGTCCCCGCGCCCCAACGCGCAGTCTTCTTCCCGCTTGCCGTTCGAGTTGCTTCAGAAACTCTTGCGATCCCAGTGGCTCGCCGGTCTGCGTCGCACGGCGGACCTCATGCAGCTCGCCGTCCGACAGTCCCGACCGCAAGCCCTCTTTCCAGCTCGCATAGTGCCAATCGTCCAGAGCGCCATCGCGCCAGTCCAGCAGGACGTCGCTGGCTCCCTTCGAGCAGTGGGCGCGGGCACTCGACCAGGGCCAGGCCCACGGCATGGCGACGAGTCCAGCGCGCACCGGGTTCAGCTCCACATACCGCATGGCGTTTTCCAAGTGCGCGCCATCCAGAGGGCAGGAGAAGAAGCGATTTTGCCACAGATGGCCGCTGCGCCGTTCAGCCTGGTTAAGCGCGGCGGCATATTCGGCATGCGCCCGTCCGAAAGTACGGGCCAGCGAATGCTTACGTTCCGGCACGGCGACCACGTGAACATGGTTGGTCATGAGACAGTAGCTCAAGATCCGCGCGCCGTACTGCAGGGCGCGCCGGGACAGCAGATCCAGATAGAGTCTGCGATCGCTATCGGAGTAGAATACCTGCTGGTGGTTGTTGCCGCGTTGCGTGATGTGATGGGCAATGCCCGGGATGATGACACGAGGGCGACGGGGCACAAATCATGAGTCACTAGCGGGAGTCGAGTTCTCATGGAAAATGCCTCAGAGGCAATTACCACGCCTCAGAAAGCATCGTCCGCAAATCAGCATGGTTGCAAATCGGATCGGTCCTGCAGCCGCGGCGGTCCGGTTTCAGGGGTGACCATCGACAGAATCGCCGCTCCCGGCTCACTCGGTTGGGTCGACTGTCAGTCGGCCGGCGACACCCGCTGTCGGATCTCCAGAATCCGCGAGGTGATGATGGGCTGCTCGTATTCCGGATGGCGGAATTCCAGGTGCATGCCGCGTCCCACGTAGGACGGCTTCAGCATTGAGCCGCCCCAGTTGGAGCCTTCGATCTTCACCAGCACCGGTTCCGGGCAATACCGCGGGTGCCCGGAGATCAGCGCCGCGCCCGATTCAAACAGCACGATCGTGTAGGAACGATTCTGAGTCTCTACTTCCAGCGTGCTCTGGCGCGGCAGATCGCAAAGATAGACGCCGCCCTCAATCTCCGATTGGACGATGTTGTTATTCACCTGATCGCTCAGGTTGGGATGAGGGAACAATGGTTGCGTCAGGCTCCCCAATTACCGGCGCCTCCCTACAGAGAGTATAGACGTAACCTGCCGCAGTTGTCGCGTGCACGTTCCTGCCGGGCTACCGGTGCCTAATCCGGTCTGCGTCCCACCGAAGCCCGGACGAACCAGTCCCACATGCGCGGCTGGCCGGAGAAATCGAACCAGGAGTGCTTGTCGCCCCAGGGGTATAGGACTTTTCCGAGCTGGATATTTTTGAAGCCGGCGGATTGCAGCCGTTTGCGCAACTCAAACGAATAATAGAACTTCTGCTGGTCTTCCCCCTCGGTGTAAAGTCCCGAGATGAAATCGTAGTGGCGCGGCCCGATAAGCTTGCTGACGCGCTTGCGTGCTTCTTCTTCGGATTCCGTTTTTTCCCGTTCCTGATCAAGAATCAGCATGCCCTCATAAAGCACTGACTCCATGGAAGGAAAAATCCCGGCGAAGGTGCCACCTGGTTTGAGGGTTGCGGCAATCTCGCCAAGGATCTGGTCCACTTCGCTGAGTTTGGGAGCGAGCACGGAATTGACGGCCACGGCGACATCGAATTGCCCACGAAAGTGGGACAGATTCGCTAAGCTGCGCCGGTAGAAAACCACGTTTTCCGCCACGCAACGAGTGCGCGCCTGCCGCAGCATGCCGCTGGAAAAATCCACCGCCACGACTTTACGGAAACGATCGGCAAGGAACGGCAGCAGGTTGCCAATCCCGCAGCCCAGGTCCGCCGCCGCGAAGTTCTCCCGCCCCGGCAGGCCGTCCAGAAAGGTCAACAGCGGATTAACGACTTCCTGTTCGAACGGGCTGCTGATCTGATCGAAATAAGTTGTTGACACCTGATCCCACGTCTGAGCATCCATCGAACAAATCCTTATGTTTCAATTATAAAGGGCCCCAATTTATATCGATATATTCGTTAGACAACTTTAGGGTGATAACTCCCGATAGCGTCGCGGCCCCAGTCTGCGTATAATCTCTGGCTGTGATCCTCCATGTTGAAGGCGCTGGACCGGCGATGGTCGTACTTCAGGGCGGGCCGGGATTGTCGAGCCGGAGTGTGGCTCCGATCACCGATCTGCTCCAGGACAACTTCCGCGTTATCCGCTTTGACCACACCGGATGGACCGTTAGCGACGTGCTCGACCAGTTGGAAGCCGTGCGAAACGAGGTAGGCGAAGAAAGCTGGTTCGTGCTGGCGCACAGTTGGGGCGCGGCGTTGGCTGCGATCTACGCGCGGGAACATCCCGAGCGTGTACGCGGTCTGATACTTGCGCATCCTTTGGAGATCTCGAGCGCCTTCTGCGATGGCGTCGGCGACCTGTTGTGCGGCGCTGACGACCCGTTCGCGCTGGAGCACGACTCCGATGTTTCCGAGATGCTATGGGAGGACCTGGAAGCCACGTGTCCGGACGCGACCGCGGAGGGTTACGACCTGGCGCCGGTGGCCAGGCAGATCCCAGTACCGACGCTGGTGCTGCTGGGCGGGCGCGATGCCATCGACCACCGCTCCGGCCAGCTCTGGGCGGAGCTGACGAACGCACAACTCGTCTCGTTTCCCGGCGCGGGGCACTGGTCGTTCCTCGAACAGCCGACGGAATTTCAGCAGGCGGTGACGGAGTTTCTGATGACGCATACAGCACGGCACGTGATGACGGCGGTTGGCTAGTCCGCCCTTCCGTCTTGGCCCTCGGGTGGCACGCCGCCGGGAGGTCCGGTGTTGCCGGCGCTTTCGGCGACGACGTCGCGGATCACTTCATCGGCTTGCGGAGAATTCAACTGCGCATTCAGACGCTGGAGGGCAACGCGGACGACGTCGCGGTGGTGCAGCTTGCAGCCGGGACCGCGCTCGCTCAAATCGAGCCAAAGGCGGTGCAATAATTCCACATCCTCAGGCCAGAGCCGCGGCGGGTGCGGACCCAGGTTGAAGAAACGCTGCGTTCCCGAATCGGGGTCGATGATCTGCAAGGAGAGCTGGGGGCGCGGTTCATCCAATCGCTCCCAGGCACTGCCGAAGGTTCTGGCCTGCTCGTCCATGGTGAACTTTCCCGAGAGTCCCATGACGATGAGCGAGGATTCCAGTCGCTGCGCCGTCTCCATGATGGCCCAGGCAGGATCGACGCCGGGCACCACCATCAGCTCGACATGTTTGCCGGCTTTCTCGGCCAGGGCCACGATGTTGCTGAAGAGCTTGGCGATGTCGTCAGTGAACACCTGGTCTGAGCTCAGCTCATGCTCGCCCGATCCCGCTTCGGTGACCGTCTTCACGGTGAGGACGACGATGTCAATCTTGCTGGTATTGGTTTTGTCGAGCATCTGTCTGACGTGGTCGAGCTGGTTGGGGTTGCGCACCGTCACAAGAACATTGCCGGGACGCGCGTTCACGGACGTAGTGGACACCTCGGGCGGAGTATCGAGGCGGAACTTTTCGAGTTCCGGGTGGATTTCCCGCGCCTTTCGATGGTTGTATTTTTCCGAGAATTCGAAGACCGTAAAAATCACCAGGCTGAAACCCAATCCCCAAATGGTGGCGGTTTCCTTGGTGAACAGGTTGACGATGGCGAGCACGAACAGAAACAGTGCAATGAGTCCCAAGCCGAGCGGGATTTCGACGCCGGCGATGTGAAAGTTCAGCGGCACACGGAAGCCGCGCGGGCCCGGCTGCTTATAGCGGAGCACCAGAACGGCCAGCGCTTTCATGGCAAAGCTCCACACCACGCCGAACGCGTAGGCGTCGCCCAGCAGCAGCAGGTTTCCGCGGGTGAGCACCAGGCAGGCAATTTGCAGTAATGCAATGAGGCCGATGACGCGCGACGTGGTGCCGAACTTGCGATGCGGCTGGCGAAACCAATCGGGCAGGACGCCATCCTCGGCCACGCGGTTCAGCACACCGTTGGAGCCGACGATCGCCGTGTTCACGGCGCCTGCCAGAATGACTGTGCCGACCACCACCACGAAGCCCTGGAAGAGCAGCCGCACCGTAATCGGCCCGACCATGTTCATGGCCAGGCCGCTGATCAGGTTGCCGAGGTAGTGGTTGACGCGCTCGTGATCGGGAATGATCATCACGGCGAAAAACGAAACCAGCGACGTGAACAGCATGCTGTAGATGAAGATCACGAAGCCGGCTTTTTCCAGATTCTTGAGCTTGGGTGACGCGATCTCGCGGTTGACCTGGGCCAGGCTTTCTTCGCCGCTCATGGCCAGCAGGGAATGGCCCAGGCCGATGAGGATCGCGACGGCGGGAACGGTCGTCCAGAAGGTCCCGCGCATCCAGCCAAGGGCGTCGCTCTCACCGGAGCCGAAATGGATGTTGGCAAGCGTGGGCAGCGGGACCGGCGACCAGCCGCGCAGGGCGATGGTCACGAGGCACCAGCCGATGAGGAGCACGACCATCACGCTTGTGAGCTGCATGATGCGCAGCGCTTTCTGGCTGGACTCGTGCATTCCGATCACGTTTTTCCGCCAGAAGTAGATGGTCACCAGGATGGCGAAGACGGCGGAGAAAGATTGTGGTTCGATTTGCAGGCGAGGATAGCCGGAAAGCTTTGCGGTGTCGTTGATCAGGCCGGCCAGATAGAGCCCCGCGGTGGCGCCGCTGATGGGGCCGGTGAGCACGTAGTCGAACATCAGGGCGGAGACCGAGAACTTGGCCAGCAGGCCGCCCAGGGCCTCGTGCACCACGCGATAGACCCCGCCGCGCACGAACATGCTGCAGCTTTCGATGTAGATGGCGCGCACTGCGTACGAGGAGAGCATGATCGCCAGGATGAACCAGGGCGCGGACTTGCCCACGAACCCTTCGGCGATGCCGCCGGCGTAGAAGGCGGATGACGCGAGATCGCACAGAACGATGGCCGCCGCTCTCCAATAGGTGATGAAGGAGAGCATGACTGTCGAGGCGACGACTACTTTTGTGGTCCGTGAGATGTTTTGCGCTTGCACCTGTACTCTTCTCCATCCGGACGGGGGATGGCTGGAATTACCCTGGGGAACCTCCAAACGATGGTAGCGAATACGCGGGCGATCTGCGACCGGCCCCGGTGGAAAAGGGGTGGCGCGGGAGCTAACGTTGGACGCCGTTTTGATCCGGGTTATGCCCGGGTGGAAGGGCAGTGATACCGCTTCCTCCGGGCGCCGCTCGGTTGACTTTCGCGGTGATTCCGGCGGGCCGCGACCTCGAAATTCAAGTAACCATTGCGGGAAGGTTCACGTCTTACCGTATCCCAGGAGGAACCGGCATCCGCGCCCGTTGCAAAGGTATGTGGCTTGGATTGCTGCTGGCCACCTCTGTGGTTGTTTTCGCCGCCGGGCGCCCGGATGATTCCAAGGGCGATAAAGGTGGGGATGATGAACCGGTGTATACGCTGACGGATGACGTTACGCCGCCACGCGTAACCAAGCAGGTCAACCCGCAGTATTCTCCCGGCTCGCGGGGCGTCCGGATTCACGGTTCCGTGCTGATCGAGACGATCGTAAGCTCACGCGGCGACCCGAAAAAGACTCACGTGGTCCGCAGTCTGGATAAGGAAATCGACGCCGCGGCGGTTGACGCGGTGAATCAGTGGCTTTTCCAGCCGGGCAAGAAAAACGGCAAGCCCGTTGCAGTGAGGGTGCAAATCGAAATCCAGTTCCACTCGATGTGAACGCATCGGCCGGGCGGGGGGCGCTTACAATCGCGGGGCGATCTTTTCCACGGCCTCTTTTGAAGTGATTACCGGGTATACCTCGAAATCCATGAGGTCATTCCATTTCGCCATCCATTGATCGATCAGCGCGCGGTCGTGCGTTTCCATCAACTAATAGCAACGCTCGAACTTGTCATCGATCCAGCTCGATACGTACACAAGCCCATCAAGCTGCATGCGGCCGCTCTCGCGAAACCGGCGATACGCGGGCACGGGATCGTGGTTCTTGAAATGTTCCACAACCATGTATAGTCTCTTCTCCGTCATGCTCTGCCAGGATAACAATACCGGCGGCTACGTCAGGCGTGCCAGAGGCCGGTTGGTTTCGGGAAAGTCGATACCCAAAGCGGCTCCGGAGACGACGGCGAACGCCAACGCGCAAAGCGCACCTTGGGCGGAAGGCATCAGGGCCGGCGCTCCGTGGGAACGCATCGTGGTGAGTAGTGCTCCGGTGATCACGGTTCCAACCGCAAGCCACTGATAGAGGTGCAGGCCCCAAACGGTCGAGGTTTGCGGTTCGCCTCGATATGCTTCCTCGACGAAGCGCGCGAGTCCGTTCCCGATTGCATACACACCGCAGACAAGCGACAAAGCGCAGCCCGACGACCAGAGACGCAAGAGCACAAGGCCGAGGAAAATATTGCTCAAGATCGAATAAAGTTGCGTTGGATAAACTGCGACGCCGGCAAGTTTCGCGAGACGCGTGACACGAGAGCGTTCATGCGTCACACGGATGCCGGTCGCGAGCGGAGCGGACGCGCCATGGCAGCAGCCGTTTACCAGGCAACGCAGGCGCCCGATCGCCTGCATCCAAGGTGCGCCGAAACAGTGCGCACCAAGCAGGATCCATCGTTCTTCAAAAAAAAGACAGGCCAGACCGACGCCAATCAGGCCGCCGTAGAAGCCGAAGGGACGGCGTAGAACTGAGGAGCCTTCAATCCACTGTGCCCACAGCCCGGCGCCGAGAAGGCCTGCCATCGACGTGATGAGCGCCTTCCATTCATGTCCGGGACCGAGGGCGGCGGTGACGATCGCGACCTGAATGAAGGCCGCAGCGGCGGCGTAGAGGCCGTGGTTCACAATGCGGACGGATCCAAAGCGCCACTCTCGCCAGGAGTTCGCCATGCGTTCTGTCTGCCTGAGCAACCATTTCCAAGCGGCCTGCGGATAGAGAAGGAGCGGCGCAATTGCGAAGGCGGCGATTACGTCAGGAATGTAGTGCATGCCCGTTGTGATGCAGCTTACAGCGATGGCGGCGGCGTAGGCGACCCCCAGCCAGCGCGGCCGGTAGACACGCCCGACGAAGATCGCCCAGAGAGTGTGAAAGGAAGGAAACGCGGCCGCCGGCGGATAAGTATGGCGCTCCAGATCGAGCACGCGGGCAATCCAGCTATCGTTTGGCATCGCGGGGCGGGGAGCACTCGACGGGACGATCCAGTAAAAAGGGAAGATGACCGCCATTGCCACCCAGGATGAGATCGTGAGCTGGCGCAGGTCACGTCGCGACCGAACGCTCCACGACGCCAGACAGGCAGTGATGTACGAGCTCTCATAAATGAACGTTGTCCACGGATAGATGCGCAAACGGTCTTCGAATCCAAGGCGAAACGCTGTGCCGTGGAGACCCATTTGGGCGGTGAATGTGTAGAGCGCCAGCCAGGGGATGAGAACGACGAAGTAGAATCGAACGCGCTCGGTCACCGACGGGGGCGTTGCCTCGTCGGCAGGCAGCACGTGCAGCGTATCCGCGAAGCGCTGTTTCAAATCCAGATGTTCATAGCCGAGCACCATGGCAGCGCACGCCAGAGCCATGGTGGGAGTAACCAGCCAGAGGCCGGCGGCAGATCCTGCGATGGCCGACACACCCAGGCATAGGGCTACGAAGCCCGTATATATAGGATGGGGAATCCAACGAAAGGTCCCGCCGGAAACGAGTTTCGGGGGAGGGTAGAGGTTCATGGGAAGGCCGCCGCCGAGGATACGTAGGTCTCGTACGGCGGCATACATCAGCACGAGGCCAAAAGCCACGAATGCAGATCCAAGAACGGAATTGCTGTGGGCTGGTAACGAGACGTTAGGCCCGGCGCCCGCGGCCCACAGGATCAGCAGAACCGGCAGCACCACGACAAACAGGGCGCCGTAGAGGATTTTCCCAAGGGTCATGCGGGCCAATCCACTCTCTCGTGGATGGCCCATGCTTCAACCGGTGAAGCTCCCGGGCGATCGAGCCGCGCGCGGCTTCGCCACTTGCATTCGTTCACGCGAAGCAAGCGCGCTGGAAAGGTGTCGTGAAATCCTGGGACCGCAGATAGCACGGTGGAGCCGAGGGGGCCCTCACGCAGGACGAGCGAGCGGTCCATCAGAAGGCGTGCCCCATCGCGAAATTCGATTACGCCGTCCTCGAGCAGTGCAGTTGCAGCGGTTTGGCCATTCCAATAGACCAGGCGGCGCGTGAAATCGCCCAGCCAGTCGATCCAAACGATCGAGTCGGAATCTGCCGCAAACCGGCCCCAGCGCAGAGTTCGAATCGGCAGCTTCCACGGAGCGATGCTCATACTGATATGTTCCGCGTAACCGAGTCCGCAGCGGTTGCGAATGTGAGCTTTGGCCCGCGGCATGAGGCAGTGCCATTCTACGGAACCAGCATCGGAAGCGAAAATCGTTTCACGGATCTCCCCGGAGTCTGCCTTCCACTCACTGTCGATCTTGAGCGCCTTAGAGTGCCAGCGAAGGGAACACTGATCGATGATGGGTTCGGTTTGCGCGCGCAGTGAGTGCCTGGAGCTCACTGACCCGGCTGTGTTCTCGAGAAGGCTTGAGTAGTGAAGGCGGCTTGGCCCCCAATCGGCCGTCCCGGTATAGACGATGGAAGTGTCACCCGAGTCAGTGACACAGTCCAGATACCATTTGGACAAGTGGAAGGCGGCCATGCCCGGATACTATGGTATCCGAGTCGCCTACACGGTCAGGAAATGACTCCCTTGCGCACGGCGTAGAGGATCAATTCCGCCACGCTGTGAAGATCGAGTTTTTGAAAAATGTTGCTGCGGTGAGTCTCCACTGTGTAGAGGCTCAAGTCCAAAAGAGTTGCCACCTCTTTGACTGACTTTCCTTCGGCGAACAACTGCAGGATTTCGCGTTCACGCGTGGTCAGGAGTTCGTAGCTATCCTCAACTTCGCGCTCACGCATCTGCCGCATGTAATCTTCTACCAGCATCTTGCTGATGGCGGGACTGAAGAACGCTTTTCCTTCGGTGACGGCTTTGATGGCGTTGATGAGATCGTCCTCGGCCGAGTCCTTCAACAGATACGCCTTCGCGCCTGACTTCAAGGCTTTCAGCACGTACCCTTCGTCGGAATGCATGCTGAGGAAAACGATGGCAGTTTGCGGGAGCTTGGCGGACACTTGGCGCGCAGCTTCAATTCCGTTGAGCAGGGGCATGGCCACATCCAAGACCACAACATCGGGCGTGTGCGCCTCCGCTAGAGCAACGGCTTCCCGCCCGTTGGCGGCCTCGGCGATCACCTTGAATCCCGGATGGCTCTCCAGGAGCAGGCGAAGGCCTTTGCGAACGACCGTATGGTCATCAGCTAACAGAATTCGGATGACGTTCATGTGAGTGCTGGTTCTCAACCGGTTTCGCCAGTGGCAGAACGATGCCAATGATCGCGCCGTTTCCTGGCTGCGACTCAACCGAGAATGTGCCTCCTAGATGGCTGACTCGTTCCTGGATGCCCAGCAGCCCCATTCCACGCTCCAGTTGAGTGTCGAACCCTTTGCCGTCGTCTTGGATGGCGAGCCAGAGGCGGTCCGGGTCCTGCCGCACCGTCACCCGGACCATCCTGGCTTCGGAGTGCTGCACACAGTTATGCAAGGCCTCTTGCACTACCCGGAAGATGCAGGTCTTGTGCTCCTCCGGCAGATCCTCGGAAACTCCTTCCGCGGCCACTTTCACCCGCACCCCCGCCCTTTTCGATACTTCGCGCGCCTGCCACTGGAGCGCGGGCACGAGGCCCAGGTCATCCAGCATCGAGGGTCGCAGGAGCAGCGCCATGTTGCGTACAACGCCAACTGAGTCGTCGAGCATCTCTTTGATTTCGTCTACCTGAGTCTCCAGGCCTTCCATTTGTTGATTGCGGATCTTTCGTGAGAGATTGGCCAGCTCCACGCGAATGCCCGTGAGCGTCTGGCCGACGGCATCGTGCAATTCGCGCGAAATCGAGCGGCGCTCATTTTCCTGTGCCTCAACCAGGCGAGCGGAAAGCTGTTTCAGCTCCGCGCGGGCCGTGGCAATCTCCTGATAGCGCGCCGCGCTCTCCGCTTCGAGGTTCAGGATCTTGCCCATACTGAAAGCGGCCAGCAGAAGGCCCACGCCTACGGTCAATCCGATGGTGATCACCAGCCGCTGGCGGAAGCGTGAAAAGGTTTCGACAACTTTTTCTCTTCCGGAATTCAACTGGGACTCGTTGATGCCGGTGATCTGATCGGCAATGTGAAGCATCGCCGTACGGCGAGGGGAGACTTCGTCGCGCAAGAATGCGTAGCCACCGTTGCGCCTCTCGGTGGCGGTCCAATGCAGCACGGGATCCAGCACTTTCCAATAATCGGCGAGTTCTTGCGTCAAGCTATGAAACGGGCCCAGCTCCGGCTTGCTGACCAGACTTCTGTACCGGGCTAACTCGGAGTCCATGTCGCTTCGGGTTTGCAAAAGACTTAGCCGGTAGCCTTCCGCCTTCTGGTTATCGGGCTCGAGTAAGTAGTCCCGGACGTAGGTGCCCGAAACGTGAAAATCCGACCGGATCTGCTCCAGCACCCGCGCTCGTGCGAGGAACTCCTCGCGAATACTGTTACTACTTTTCTGGATCTGGCCGAGCGTCTGGATGCTGTCGAATCCGGCGAAACTCATGAGGAGCAGCAGTCCCCCGAATCCCACCAGCAGGACCAGGCGGCCGGAGAGTGCGATGGCTCGGCCTGGTTTGCCGGGCTGCTGCGCGGAGTCGTTCCTGCCGGATCGCATGGGCGAAGGTGCCTGATGCCATGGTAGCGCGCGCGCGCTAAGCCGATGAGACTCTCGTTGCATAGCCCTTGATTGCCGATACCAATTCCTCCGGGCGTTCCGAGCCGATCAGCACGGTGCCGCCCTTGGACAGTTCCAGGCGCACGCCGCGGTCGCCGCCAGCGATATAGGCTGTGCCACTCCGCGTGGTGCGGATCCCAGAGCCGCCGTAGTCGCGTGCGGGATCGTAGTTAACGGTTTTGGCGGACTTGATCTCGCTGAGCGGAATGCGGCGCGCGCGCCAGAGGCCCCGCATGGCAACCGCCAGTTCGCCCGCCCGGACTTCCGTCACCAAACGGACGGTTACCAGCCGCAGGTAAACCAGCCAAAGAAAAATCGTCCAGCCGATCACGCTCTTGTTCGACATCGGCTGTCTCCCCCAGGGATGGCCCAGAATCACTTGCCAGATGACGAGAAGCGTCATCCCAACGGGTGGAATGGCGAGCAACATGCGCTGCCGCATCAGGCGAAACTTCTGCTCCTCACGAAAGATGGCCGCGGAGCCGCTCACCGGAGCAATCCGAGCGCGTACTGGAGCACGGAATACTCGCTCTGATAGTCGTACTTCGCGCTCAGATTTTCGATTTCCGCCTGTGTGAGGCTCAACTGGGCTTGTGTCAGCTCGACGATGGACGAGAGGCCGAGCTGGTACCGCCCCTGCGCCAGCTCCATCCCGAGACTCGCCTGGCGCAGAAACTGCGCGGTAACATCGATCCGCTGAAATGCGGTAGTGGCGCTGGCCCAGGCCACCCGCACATCCCGCGCAATGCGCTCCTGTTCGTTGCGCAGGTTCTGATCCGCCTCGAGGGCGCGGTAGCGCGCCGCTTCGCGCCGCGCGGAAAACAGATGTCCGTTGAACACGGGAATCTGCACATTCACGGCCGCGGCGCCGTACACGCTAGGGATCTCTTGGCTGGTGAGTTGAGCGATATAGGGGATTTCACCGCCTACGCCCACAAGGCTGACGGTCGGCCGCGAGAGATCTTTCTCCGCATCCGCAAACTTGTTCGCCGAATCGCGGGATAACCGCAGGCTGGCCAGTTCCGGGCGGTTGCTCACGGCTTGGGCTACCAGGTCGTCAGCCTTAGCCGCGGGGCTGGGCGGCAGAGGCTCATCTATGAGCTGATAGTTGAACGCCTGATCGGAACCAATGGCGCGCGAGAGTTCCGCATCGGCTCCCTGCAAGGCGTCCTGGGCGCGCAACAGAAGCAGCTTCGCCTCCGCGACATTCACGTCAGCGAAGCTGGCATCCAGATCCGACTTGAGCTTGTTTTTAGCCAGTGCGCTTACCTGGTCATACAGAAGCTGGCGCGCGGCCACCGTTTCCTCCGCGACTTTCACCACGGCCTGCGCGTGCAGTGCATCGTAGTATGCGCGGTCTACCTGCAGCAACACGTTGTAGCGCGTTGCCTGGTATGTCTGGCTGCTGGCTTGAGCGCCAAGACGGGCGCTGGCCACCAGGTTTGGAGTGCGGCCTGAATCGGTAATGAGCTGCGAGACGGTGATGCCATTGCCATAGCGGTTGAACAAACGCGAGTCGGTAAGATAGCCGGCGCCGATCCGTGAGCCATGGTTGGCGACAGAACCCGTGAAATCCAGATCGGCCGTGGGATAGTAAGCCGAGCGGTTTTCGACGATCTGCTGGTTGGCGAACCCGACTTCGTTCTCGGCGGCCAGAATCTGCGGATGATTCTTGAGCGCCAGCGCTTCAGCGTCTTTAAGCGTGAGTTTCTGCGGCGTCTGGCCGAGCGCGATCTGCGCGGCAAGACCAATGATGATGGCGGATTTACGCATTGCGACTCCTCCTTCCATAAACCAGCACGTAAGCGGCCGGGACGATGAATACCGTGAGAAGCACTGATGACGTGAGGCCGCCGATGATGGCCCGCGCCATGGGCGTGTACTGCTCGCCGCCTGTGCCGAGCTTCATGGCCATGGGGATCATGCCGATGATGGTGGCGAGCGAGGTCATCAGAATCGGGCGCAGCCGGACCCGGCAGGCGGTAACGGCCGCGTCCATCACGGGCAGTCCTTGTTGCTCCAGCCGATGCGCGAAATCCACGATCAGGATGCTGTTTGAGTCGGCGATGCCGATCAGCATCAACACGCCCATCAAAGACATGACGTTCAGCGTGGTGTGAGTCAGCGGCAGAATGATCAGCACGCCGATGAAGCCCATGGGAATGGCCAGCATGATGAGGAATGGATCAATAAAGGACTTGAATTGCGCAATGAGAATGAGAAATAGAAGAATAAAGGAAAGCGTGAAGCCGATGCCGAAACTCGTGAAGGATTCCTCCATGCCGTTCACCATGCCCCGCAGTTCGATGCGCACATTGCCCGGGAGTTTCGCGTCGGCCACAATCTTCCGGATGGCGCCGGTAATTTTGCCCAGATCTTCTCCCGTGGGCGTGACGTAGACGTCGATCTCCCGCTGGATCTGGTAATGATCCACCTCGGTGGGCGACTGTGTGCTCTCCAGCTTGACCACGGAATCGAGCGTCGTGGGATGGGTGAGATTGGGAGCGCGCAGCGGGATTTGGCGGAGATCGACGAAGTTGTGGACGGACGGCCGGCCGTGCTCGTAGTACTGCACCGTGAGAAAGTAGTCGTTCCCGCTCTTGTAATCCACCCAATAGTTGGGCGCGATCATGATGTTGGAGTTGAGCGCCGTGATCACGTTATCGACCACGTCCTTCTGGCTGAGACCCAGCTCGCCAGCGTGTACACGGTCCACATTCATGCGCAGCGCGGGATAGTTCATGTCTTGCGGAATGTAGACATTCCCCACGCCACCCAGCTCGCGGAACCGGCCGGCGAGATCCTGCGCAATACGATACGCTTGCCGCAAGTCGCGGCTCGAAACCTGCACGTCGATGGGCGCTGGCATGCCGCTGTTCAGAATGGCGTCCACCATGGAGCCGCTGGAAAAGAACGTGCGCACGTCCGGAAACCGGGCGGCGATGTCGTTCCGCACGCGGTCCATGTACGTCTGGCTATCGATTCTGTGATCGTCAGCGAGCTGTGTCTGAATGGTGGCGGTGTACTGTCCGGCATTCGTGGTGTACAGCGAAGAGAAATCGTTCACCACGCCAATGTTGGAAACGATCATGCGGAAATCGCGCGCATCCACATCCTTCCGGATGAGATGCTCGATCTTGTCCACATACTGATCGGTCGCTTCAAGGCGCGTGCCAGTCGGCGCTTTCATGTTGATGGTGAACTGGCCGGCGTCGGTCTGAGGGAAAAAGGCCAGGCCGAGGAACGGATAGATCGCGAAACTGGCAACGAACAGGCCCATGAGCGCAACCACGGTCAGTGCGGGGAACTTTAGCGCCGCGCGGACCCAACGCTCATAGTGGTCGAGCAGCTTGTTGAAATTGCGATTGAACCACTCATTGAAATGTCCGCCCCACGATAGCTTTTCGTGCCCGACCGAGCCTTCCTCGGAATCCTGCCGCGGAATCTCGTGATGCACTCCCTTGAGATACTTCGAGCAAAACAGCGGAATTACGGTCATGGCCACAACAAACGAAGCCATCAGCGATAGGCAGAACGCGAGCGCGAGCGCGGAGAACAGAAACTTGCTGACGCCGTAAAGAAAAGTCACGGGGAAGAAGTCGACCACATCCACTAAAGTGGCGGCGAGCACGGCCAGGTTCACTTCGGCGCCGCCCTGCTCAGCCGCCACCGCGGGGGAGGATCCCATTTCCAGGTGCCGGTAGATGTTCTCGAGTGAAATCACGGAGTTGTCGATGACGCGCGAAAAGGCCAGCGCCAGGCCTCCGAGAATCATCGTGTTGACCGTGCTGCCCAACATGTACAGGCACACGAAAGTAGCGACGGCCGAGAGCGGAATGGAAAGCAGAACCGCGACCGTGGCGCGCATGCTACCGAGAAAGATCAGGATCATGAGGCTGGTGAGAACCAACCCGATGAAGCCTTCATGGAGCACGGTCTTGATAGCTTCCTTGACGAATACCGACTGGTCGAACACGATGTCGGTTTTGAGCGTCTTGGGAATGTCCAGCAGGTGGCCCAGCAGATCATGGACGGCGTTCACCACCTCGATGGTGTTGGTGTCCCCGCCTTGCTTCATGATGGGGATGTAGGCCGACTTCTGGCCGTCCACGCGCACGATGTTGTACTGCAATTGAGCCGCGTCTTTGGCCTCGCCGATATCCGAAATCCTGACCCAACTCGTGCCGACGGTTTTGATCGGCAGATTGTTCAACTCCTCCACTTGCTTCACCAGGCTGTTGGAGTATACGTAGTAGTCGGTGGGGCCGATCTTGACGTCGCCCGCGGGCAGGATGACATTGCCGTTGTTCACGGCGTTCACCACGTCCATGACGCTCATTTGTCGCGAGAGCAACTTGTACGGATCGATATAAACCATGGCCTGCCGGTATTTCCCGCCGAACGGCGGAGGGATCTCCGCGCCTTTGATCACGCCGATCTGGTTCCGGATATTGAACTGCGCTTCATCGTGAAGCTGGGTTTCGTTCAGGCCTTCTCCCTTGACCGTGACCAGGCACACCGGGAGGCTGGAAGCGTCGAATTTCAAAACTACGGGCGGCAAGGTCCCAGGCGGCAAGCGCTTCAAATCGGCCAGCGCGAGGTTGGAAAGCTGAGTCACGTCGGCGTCGGCGCTGGTTCCGGGCTGGAACATCACCTTGATGATGCTGACCCCCAGCAGCGATCGCGACTCGCTATGTTCTACGCCGCTGGCCAGCGTAAAGAAACGCTCGAGCGGATTGGTGATGTCCACCTCGATGTCCTCGGGCGGCATGCCCGAGTAGAAGGTGGCGACCACCACTTCCGGAATATTGATGGCGGGAAACAGGTCCACCGGCATGCGCAGCAGGCTATTGACGCCAATCACCATCAACGCCAGGCAGATCACGATGATGAAATAGGGGTTGCGAATCGAAAAACGTGGCATGGATTGAAATCGCGCTCGGCGGTGCTATTCTTCCTTTTGGCCCTGGTAACTGACCACCTGTACTTCTTGCGGGCGTACCGGTTGGCCGGGCTTCAGACCACTGCGATCCCCAACCACCACCATCTCGCCCTCGGCGAGCCCGCCGAGCACCTCGGCGTCGGTGGATGTTTCTATCCCCAGTTTTACCGTCCGCATGTCGACCTTGTTTTCCGGTGTGACCACGTCGACGCTGGTCGCTTCGCCCGTGCGCTCAATCGCCTGTAGCGGGACCGCCACCGCGTTGTCCTTTTCCTCCAGCACCAAGGTGGCCTCGGCATACATGCCGGGCACGAGAACGCGGTCGCGGTTTTCCACATCGACTTCCGTGTGCATGGTGCGCGTATCCTCTTTCACATCCACGGAGAAACGCGTGACCTTGCCGGGAAAGGTGCGGTTCAACGAAGTCACATTCACGTTCACTTGCTCGCCGATCTTGATGTACCTCACGTAAGTCTCGGGCACCGGGATTACCAGACGGAATTTGTCATCTTCTGACAACCGGACCAGGGGAATGACCTGCGTGCTGGAACTGGTGCCGGCCTGCATCAGCGTCCCTTGATTCGCGAAACGCTGCGTCACCACGCCTTCGAATGGCGCGGTGATCCTGGCATAAGCAAAGAGTACGCTGTCGTGTTCCTTCTTGGCTTGAGCCGCCTGCAGTTGGCTCTGCGCGCCTTGCAGAGTGGACTTTGAAGCTTCGATCTGAGCTTCCGCCGCCAGGTCCCGGCCCTGGGCGTCATCCACTTCCTGCTGGGCCACCAGGCCTGGTCTCGATTTCGCGACAGTGTTGAGGCGCTCAAACGCCGTATGCAGGGGCTGGTGAGCGGCCTCGACCCGGTTCAACTCATGTTCTGCATGAGTGATCATCTCAGTGGCGTTCTTGACGGCGGCCTCGTCCTGTTGAATCTGGGCTTCCAATTCCGGAATTTCCAGAACGGCCATCAATTGGCCTTTTTTCACGCGCGTGCCGTAATCCACCAGAAGATCGTGTACGTAGCCCGATTCCTTCGCGTACACATCGATCTCCTGGAACGGAACCAGCTCCGATGACATGGACAACTGGCGCCGCAGAGTTTTGCGGATAACTTTCGTGACCCCGACACTGGAGGCGGCCTGGCTTTCGGCGCGCACGTTTTCGTGTTTGCCGCAGGCCGTCAGGCCATACACCAATAGCGCCACAAATGAGAGCGAGGCGTACGTCGTGAGCGGCCCCCCGGTCTCTCGTTTCCGAAAACGATTCATACAAAGCATTCTAACCACAGTCTTTGCCGTCACCTTTTTCCAAGTCGATACACATTTGACTGGTCTGCCTCATCTTCACCCCCAGCGTGTCCAGCGTCAGCGCCTGGGATTGGCACAACTCGATGAGTGAGCGTTCTTCCGCGACGCAGGTGGCGGCCGCTTGGGGAATCTTCGCGGCGATCGAAAGCGGGATCGCTAGCACGCCGTGGCAATCGCCGTGAATCAGGTCGCCGGGATGAACCTTGAGTCCCCCGATTTCCACAGCCTCGCCAAAATCCACGATGTGTGCGTACGCATGAGAAACCGAGACCCTGCGGGAAAACAAGTGAAAACCAGTCGCTTCCACCGCCGGCAAGTCGCGCACCGCGCCGTTAGTGACGCAGCCCACGCACTTCAGGCTGAGCGCGATTTGCGCGTGGATCTCTCCCACGAAAGCTCCGAATCCTGGCAAGCGATCGAGGTCCTGCAGAACCATCACCCGTGGCTCCGGCAGCGTTACCAGGTACCGCCAGAAGTCCATGCGGTCGTAGTAACAGCCACGTGTAATTGGCGGCGAAGTGGCCGGGGGAGTGGATGAGCGTATGCGCGCGGTGACGGCATAGCCCAGCATCGGCGGGAAGTGCGGAAACCGGCACTGGATGTCATCATAGACGAAACCTTCATTCCTGGGCCGGACATCAAAGCGCTCGATCACGTTCGAAACCGTACATGTGTCCAGACGGCGAATGCCCTCGAAGTCATTTGTAGATAAAGGTTTTGTTTGAATCATGCGGTATTGGGTCAGGCCGTGGGTTTGCCCAGAACCTCACTATAATGACGGTGCGCCCAGCCGCGCCAGGACCAGGCGAATGTCACAGCACGGCGCAGCTCTTCGGGCTGGAAAGGCTTGCTGACTACGTCGTAGCCATGGTTCCGGATCACCTGGCGCCAGAGATAATCATCCACCACGCGCGAGGCCAGAAGTACGCAAACCGCCTGGGGCAGGGCGGCGATCTTGGCCAGCACCTCCCGCCAATCCTCACTTGCCAGATCGCGATCGCAGATTACCAGCGGAGTGGGTTGCTCGTTCAACGAAGCGACAGCGGCATCGGAAGAGCCAACAATCGAGATTCTCCATCGGTAATCGCTGGCGATCTGCCGGAGGGCCGCAGAATCGTCCGATCTCTCGGTGATGGCTACCAGCTTGACCGGTTCCGCCGCAAGCGCCGTCCCAACTGCCCGCTCGCGAGCGGCCTGTCGCTCCGGTTTCCCCATATGAACCAATCGCCTGAAATCGAACATCAATAAGGATCTCCGGGATGGTTGGGGCCGAGCATACGTTTGTGTGACCGTGGGGAAACTAAACACAATCTTAGAGAAAGCAAAGGCCAGCCTTATATACCCGGATCGGGGTATTTCGAGGAGAACGAGGCAGTAGCGGCGTGCACTCGCGCGGATGTCTACTGCGAAAAAGACTGCCGAGTACCCTGCTGGCGGTATCGTCTGGAAACTGGCGTCTGGTTATGATGATTTCAATCTGTTCACCTGTGAAGCTGAAACGCATTACTGCCAGCGGTCCACCCCTCCCCCTCCAAAGGCCGCTGGCAGCGTGTGTTCCATTCGAAACAAGCTGCCTACTCGCGAGTCAGTTGGGGGTCAGCCACCTGTTGGCCGCTGATTTTTCGTTCGAGCTCATCGCGCGTGGCCTGCTTAAGGCGCAGCGCCTCGTCGAATGCCTGTTTGGCTTCGCTGCGGCGGCCCATCTCAGAAAGGACCTGGCCGCGCAGGTAGTGAACGCTGGAGCTTCGCGCATCGATCCCCACCACAGCGTCTAGAGCCTGGAGCGCCTCGGCGTACTTGCGCTGGTCCTTATAAATTTTCGCGAGGCCGAACTGGGAGGTCACGAGATCCGCGTCCAGGCGTAGAGCCTCTTTGAAATAACGCTCCGCTTCGGGGATCTGGTCGAGGGAGTAGCAAACCGCCCCGAGTTGGTCGTAGTTGTAAGCCACATCCGGTTCGAGAGCGATATCTTTCAGAAATTCCTGCTTGGCTAAGTCGAACTCGTTGCGCCGCTGGTGTGCCGTGCCAAGAAAGTAGTGCACGAATGGCTGCTTCGGATCGATCTGCGCGGCCTGCTCGAATTCCGCCAGCGCCCGATCATACATGTAGTGAGTCAGATGAGCCTTGCCGATAAAAACATGCAGCTCGGCCGAATTCTTGCCCACTTCCATGAGCTGATTCGTGGCCTGATCATCCAGACCCTTGCGCCCGGCTTTGCCCGCGGCCATGGATAGCACGTAGAGGTAATTCAGATTCCGGGATTCCTGCGTCCACATGGGCTGAAGGATTTGGATCGCGTCCTCGTAACGCTCCGTGAAAAAGTAACAGAGGCCGAGGAGATAGCGCGCCTGCGTGGAATCGGGCTGATCGCGCAGCACAGACGCGAAAGGCGGGATGGCGCGCGGATAGTCGGATTGGCGGTAGTAGACCAGTCCGATATTCAGCCGAATGCCGGGCATCGTGGGTGCCAGCCGCTCTGCGGCCTGCAGTTGGACGAGCGCGGGCTTCCACTCGCGGCGGCGCATGTAGACCACCGCTAGATTGCCATGCGCGCCTACGTTGTTCGGCTCCGCATCGAGCACGCGCCGGAAAGCCTTCTCAGCGGCCGCAAGATCGCCGTGGTTTAGCGCCTGCTGGCCCTGCTCGAAAAGCTGCTGCGCACTGGCTGGTTGCGCGGCGGCTGGAAGTCGCAGGACTGCCACCGCCAGAAACGCGATCGCGCTCGCTCTCACCAGCTTCAGTGTAGCCATAAAAAAAGGCGGGAGCGCTCCGAAGAGCCTCCCGCCGTGTAGTGGTCAGAAACGGTCGAGGTCAGAAGACGAACTTCATCCCCAGTTGCAGGATGCGCGGGTTAAACGCGCTGCTGGGGTGGAGGAAGCTCTGGTCCAGACAGCTTGTGTCGCCCGCGGAGTTGTTAGAACCGCCGTAGCAACTGATGCCGCTGTTCACACCACTCCATTGCGTGTGGTTGAACAGGTTGAACGCTTCCGCGCGGAACTGAATACTGGCGTTTTCGGTTGCGTAGAAGCTCTTGAACAGCCCTGTATCGAAGTTCCACCGTCCTGGAATATACAGGATGTCGCGTCCGGCGTTGCCGAACGTAAGTGCCGTCGGAGCAGCAAAGGCCGCCGGATTGAAGAGCAGCGGGCCCTTGATGTTGGCAGCGTTGGTGATTGGCAGGGCGCTATGCGGATCGCCGATCACATCAGGATAGGCGTTGGTGCCCGTGCCGTTTCCGACACCGGCGCCGGCAATAAGACCATTGCCGTTGTTGGCGGTTACGCTGAACGGAAGCCCCGTAGAGACCAGCGTAATCCCGGAAACCTGCCAGCCACCCAGCGTCTTGCCCAACAGATTCTTGGTGTTCTTGAGGAACGGAATCTGGTAGTCGTAGCCGATCGTCAACAGATGGCGCATGTCGTACTGCGAGCTTGCCCGGCTCCGCGCCATGTTATAGGAATCCAGGAAGCTGCCGTCGTAGCGGTCCGACGAGTCGTCGAGCGCGTGGCTGTAAGTGTAGGCGACCGAGAACATCGAGCTGCCTACCGAGCGGCGCAACGTCATCTGTAACGCGTTGTAGATCGAGTTGGCTTGCGGCTCAACCAGATTGATGTTGTTGTAGCCGATATATGGGCGGTACGGATCGGCCGAGTTACCGCAGGCGACTGAGAGATCCTGCGCCGTCAGTCCGGTCACCGTCTGGCCGTTGACGACACCCGAAACCCCCTGAGTTCCTACGCCACTCAACGTGCCGCACACAGCAGCCTTATTGAGCGCTTGGCCGGGCTGGAACGGATTCTGGCTCACGGGGAAGAGCTGATTGAGATCCCGTTGCCACGTTAGATGCGTACCCTTGCTACCGACGTAGGAAATGGTGCCGATAGTGTTCTCGAATAGCGTATGCTGCACGTCAAAGTGCCATTGCTGGATGTACGGCCACCGCATCTGATCCGGGTAGGTCGTGGTACCAGTCGTGCCTACCAAGCCGTTTCCGCCGATATTGGTGTAGCCGTTGATGTTGTACAGAGTAGGCGCCAGGATCCCCGGCGGGTTGCCCTCCAGCCCCGAAATGGCTTCGTTGCCATTCAGGTGCTCGTAGAACACTCCATAGCCGCCGCGGATGGCCCACTTGCCGGTTCCAAATGGATCGTATGCAAAACCGACACGTGGCGCCCAATTCCAGAAGTGACCCTTATAGCACGTGTTTGGAGTTCCATTCGTGCCGCAGGCCGCCATTCCGTCATACGCATTGCCGACGCCCGGTACCAGGTCGCCCGCAACACCAGTGATCTTTCCGGTGACGTCGATCTGGGGTGCGTTCGCAGTGTTATACAGCGATGGGAAGAAGTTGTAGAAGTTTTTATACTTCTCATAATACGACCCGTACCCGCTCATGCGCACGCCGAGGTTTACGGTCAGCCTCTTGGACACATGCCAGTCGTCCTGGACGTATGGCTCGAAAATTTTGGAGCGGTAGTAGTATTTGGTCTGAGCGTTGGTCTGGTTGAAATTGGCGATCCTGCCCGCCAGGAAGTCCGCCCAGGCGTTGCCGGTGCTGATCGGCGACGAGTTGCTGAAGTTCAGGAAGCCCTGAGTTTCGGCGCCGTTATTTTCATTCTTCTGCGCGGCTGCAAAGTAGAAGCCGGCATAGATGTTGTGCGCTCCCCAGATTTTGGCGATCTGATCGCGATACGTGTAAGTCGGGTTGGCATTGTTCCACGGCCAGCCTGCCGCGTCGGCCGTGAAGCCGCCGCCGTAAGGTGAACCGTTGTTGATGCTCATCCCGGGCAGTTTGCCGCCAAACCCGTTGTTGAACAGGCCAGTCATGGTCATGCTGGACGGCCGCTGCCAAACCCCCTCGGGCGTGAGGAAAATGTGGTCCGTGGTGTAGCTGAATGTGAACTCATTCAGCAGCGTGGGCGTGATGTTGTCCACCTGGTGCGCCACCCAGCTGACTCCGGGCCCGATGAAGTTCGTGCCCACTGTCGGAAAGCTGTCGCCGCTCCAAAGCGAAGTGGGCGTGATGGTGTTCCAGGAGTCATGGATGAAGTGGAAGAAGAAACGGTCTTTGTCCGTGAAGTTCTGGTCAATCTTCACCAATTCCTGGCGCCAGTTGGTGGGCGTCGATACCGAGGCGTTATAGAACGACTCGGCTCCGCTGCCCGAGGTCGCTGCCGGAATCATAGGCATGATGTCCTGGGCGTTCACATCGATCGGAACCGTGTTGTTGGGGTAATATGCGCCGGTGACAGGATTTACCGGGCAATTGGGGAAACCGGTCTTGTTTACCGCGCTTCCCGCAGCCGGGCAAACATCATTGAAGATACCCTGCCGCTGCGCCGTCGACGGCACCTGTTGGTTGTAGGTATTCGGTACCACCTCCTTGCGCCATTCTTCACTCCAGAAGAAGAAAGTCTTGTCTTTCTTGGTGTAGATTTTGGGAATGAACACTGGGCCGCCAAGCGTATATCCGTAGTCGTTCTTCTTGTACGATGGGACGTTGGGCGAGAAGAAATTGCGCGCATTGAAATCGTTGTTGCGCACAAACTCGTAGGCGTCGCCGTGCAGGCCGCTGGTGCCCGACTTGATCACGGCTTCGACGGTGGCCGATCCGTTACGGCCGTACGCGGCGCTGTAGTCCGAGGTCATGACCTTCACTTCCGCGATAGCGTCCAGACTCGGATAGACGTTGATGGTGCCGTTGCTGCCGTTGTCCATCATGTCACCGCCATCGACTTCCCAGTTGTTGTACACGGCGCGGCCGCCATTCACGGCATTATCGATCCGGCCGTTCACTCCAACTGTGCCCTCTTCCTGGTTGGTCCGGCTGACCACGCCAGGAGTCAGTGCGATCAATTGGGTGTAGTTGCGGCCGTTCAGGACGATCTGCGTCATCTCCTTGCCGGTTACCACGCCGGAAAGATCGGACGACTCTGTTTCCACCTGCGTGATGCCGGCGGCTTCCACTGTAACGGCAGTCTTGACGTCGCCGACAGTCAGCGTGGCATCCACGCGGGCGCGCTCTGACACGCGCAGAACGATATTTTTTGCTTCAAACGTTGTGAACCCGACAGAGGCGACCCTGAGATCCAGTGTTCCCGGGGGAACGGCCGCGAACAGATAGTCGCCGTTCGTGTTCGTCGTTGTGTGCGATGCGGTCTTAGTGGCAGTGTTCGTCAGCGTGACATCCGCATTCGGAATCACTGCCCCCGTACTATCTTGGACTGTGCCCGTGATCGTGCCCGTGCCTTGCGCATACAACATGGACGCGGACAGGATCAGCAGCGCAAGAAACGTCCAGCGAAAAATGCGTTGCATTAAATCCTCCATGAGCTAGACTCCTCAGTTACCTGCCTGAAAGAGCCCGCTGGCTGTGGCAGTCAAGGAAAGCTGCAGAAGCGACCCACGCAGGGATCTTCTAAAATCCCATCTTGTAACCGCGGCGCGAGCTGATTCAGACCCTCAAGCAGCAATAGTGCTTTGTTCGGAATCCACTATACTGCTACGATTACAAGATTTCAAGATCTTTTAATATTAAATAGGCTAAAAACCGTATGCCCCGTTGCCCCTGAGTTCCAGGACTTAGTGGAAATCTGTTACTTGAGGCGGAACACATCGAAACTGACTATCATGAAAACGTCCATGACACGGCGCTCGATGCTGGCGATGCTCGCGGTTCCAGGCGCCCTGCGAGCCCAGCGCTCCGAAGGCATGGCATCGCGCGGAATCACGCCGGTTCCCCGTGGCAAGCCCTCCGGGCGTCCGTTCCACGCACATTTCACTGACGTTGCCGACCAGGCAGGCCTGCGCGATCCCATCGTCTACGGTTATGCGGATCACTGCGACTACATCCTTGAAACTATGGGCGCGGGCATCGCCTTCTTGGACTTCGACAACGACGGCTGGCTGGATATTTTCGTCCTGTCGGGCACGCACATGGACGCGCCGCCGCCGGGCGCAACTAACCGGCTTTACAAGAACAATCGTGATGGCACCTTCACCGATGTCACCGAGAAGGCCGGTCTGCATCGCCTCGGCTGGGCCTTCGGAGTGACTGTGGGAGATTACAACAACGACGGATTTGAGGATATTTTCATCACCTACTGGGGCCAGAACGTCCTCTACCGTAACAACGGAGATGGCACCTTCACCGACGTGACCAAGGAGGCCGGCCTGCTGGCGCCCCCGCGCTGGGGTTCCGGCTGTACTTGGGTCGACTACGACCGCGACGGCCACCTGGATCTGTTTGTCTCCAACTATCTCAAGTTCGATCCCAAGCGCGTTCCCAAGACCGGTCAGAATGCGCTCTGTAACTGGAAGGGCGTGCCGGTGAATTGCGGGCCGCGGGGCCTGCCGACGGAGACGCCACAGCTATTCCACAACAATGGTGACGGGACCTTCCGCGATGTTACCGTCGCCTCCGGCATCGCAAAAGGGAAGGGAAGCTACGGTCTGACCGCTGTTGCAGCCGACTTGGACGATGACGGGTGGCCGGACATCTACGTGGCATGTGACTCCACGCCTGCCCTGCTGTTCACCAACCAACACGACGGCACTTTCGCTGAGGAAGGCCTGGAGTCGGGCCTCGCTTTGAGTGAAGATGGCGCCGAGCAGGCCGGTATGGGAGTGGCCATCGGCGATTACAATCTGAACGGCCGGCTCGACGTTTTCAAAACGCATTTCGCCGAAGACACGCCGGTGCTCTACCGCAACGAGGGCAAAGGCAGGTTCAACGACGTCACCATGCGCGCCGGGCTGGGCGTGGAAACACGATTTGTCTGCTGGGGCACAGGGCTGGAGGATCTCGATAACGACGGCTATCCCGATATCTTCATCGCGACAGGGAGTGTATACCCGGAGGCGCAGCGCCAGCTTCCCCAGTTTCCGCATAGGACGCCCCGGTTCATATTTCGCAATCTCGGCGACGGCAAGTTCGAAGAACTCATTGAAGAAGCCGGGCCCGGCATCACAGCTCCGCACGCCAGCCGCGGTGTAGCCTTCGGCGACTTCGATAACGACGGCGATGTGGACATTCTGGTGATGAACCAGAACGAACCGCCTTCCTTGCTGCGCAACGATGTTACGGGCAACAACCATTGGCTCAAAGTCAAGCTCATCGGCACTCAGTCGAACCGCAGCGCTATCGGCGCGCGCGTCACCGCGAAGTATGGCGGCAAGCAACAGGCGCGCGAAATCTCAGGGCAATCGAGTTACTTATCGGTGAACGATCGCCGCTTGCATTTCGGGCTTGGGACGAACGAAACCGCCGATTTGGACATCCGCTGGCCTAGCGGCACGCGTGAAAACTTCACCAAGGTGGCCGCCGGTCAATTGGTGACTATCAAAGAAGGCGCGGGAATCATGAGCGCCGAAAAGTTTCCGACCGCGCGCAAGTAGGCGAGCGTTCGCGACATCCACAGTGTTCCTGATTCTGTGGGCGCCGTGGAACTTCGTGCCTCTCCGGCATTCTCAGCAGGAGAACCTGCGTCGACCTTCGTCTACGATGGACTTCCGGAGGGTTTTCATTCCTGGGGCGTCAGTGGAGCAATCGGTTGCGCATACCGAAGACAGGGCCAAGTTGTGTTGTGGATTGATGCGCCGGGAGCTCGCGATCTTGTGCGGACAGGTGCGGCCATCCTGCTCCATTGGGACCACACTTCACCACCCCTTCGGATCATCCGCAATCCGCCGGCGCCGGTTACATCGCCGCCATCGTAGCGGCGAGGCATGCCTCTCCTCCGTTCGCGCCCGTTGCGAAATCGCCCGGACATCTTCCTGGTCTGTCCGCGGCGGTGGGCGGGTTTGCCAGCCGCCGGGCCAGGCTTTGCGTGTACTCTCTAATGGACGGCGGCAGCAGTGTGGTGCGTTGCTGCCGGTTGGGACATGGTTCCGCTGCCGGAACTTGGGCTCGGATAGATGTTGCTGAACAGGTCGGACATTACTTGGACGCCACTATCGCAAGCATGGTTCAAGCACGGAAGTCCCAGGCTTCCCTCGATCGATTTGAGCAAAGAGAAGTGATTGTAGAGCGTCGCGCTTTGCACGCCATGACTCCCGTAGTTCGTGTCCACGATCACGAGCACAGTGTTCTTGTTCGGTACAGTGCTGTAGTCGTTTTCATCCCACAGGATCACAATCGCGTTCTGGCCCTGTTTCCATACCGGAGACCATTTGATCGCGGTTACAATGCGCCGCACGGCAACGTCGCCAGCCTGCATCAGGGCCGGGTTGAGACCCGCCTGAGTGCCGTTGTCACTCGGGTCAAAGGCGCAGAAAGGACCGGCGTTGCCACGCCCGTGTTGATCATTGCATTGGTTGGGCACGATGAAAGAGAAGATGGGAACCGAACCCGAGCTGAGATCCGCATAAAGCCCGCCCGCGCCATCAAACGGCACCACATTGCTGAGATCGCTGCCGGGCTGATCGCCCTCCTGGATGCTACGAAAATAGACGAACGGGTTGTGCTTGGCCGCATAAAGAAGCACGATGTCGCTCGACGTCAGGGCAGGCGTCAGAGCGGGCGTGATTTTGCTGAAATTGGTGTTGTTGGTGAACACACCGTCGCTGTAGTTCAGGTTGTCGGCGCCCTCCGGTGGCAGGCTCTCCTGGTAACTTTTCCAAGTCAATCCCGCGGCCGCGAGCTGGTCGGCGATGGTCTTGCCGGTTGTATTGGCGGCGGCCGGGATGGACGTCGTGCCGTCAATATCAATCAAACCGGGAGGTCCGCTGGTTTCGTTGGTGGTGTCTATCGCCGGCGTCTCGGCGTCGGTGCCGGTGCCTGCGATAGGACAAATGTTGGGGCTCGCTGGATTGTCGGTTGCCACGGTACTGGACGCGAGATTGGTCGTACAGGCGGAGTTGTGCCAGTCCGGATAATTGTCGGTCCGGACGCCGAAGTTCGAACCGCCTACGACTTCCAGATAGTTGGTGGAGCTTGGATGGCCGATGGCGAAATAGTTCGTTGCAGTATTCGCCAGGCCCGCGAGGTCATTGATAAACGGCAGATTCGGATTGTTCACAACCTGGCTGTAACCGTGGTTTTCCATCATCACCACAAAAACGTGGTCAAGGTGCGGCATGCCCTCCGGCACCGGGCCCTCCACGGCGCCCGCCGTGATTGCGGTCGAAGCGGCCAGAAGGCAGAAAACTAGCTGGTTTCTCATGTTCATCCTGTAGACACCTTTCCTTCAAAGAAATTGGACAACCGTCACGCACGGCGTGCGGTCGCGCTTCGCGAGAATCTATCAACTGGTTGTTGCCGTTATGTTACGAATGCGCAAATTTTCGATGAATTCTGTGCGGCTCGGCGTGCCCCGGCCGTTCCGATTGTGTCCGGAAGCCGCCCGGGAGCACTCGCAGCCGCCAATAAATTCAGGATGTGGTACTCTTTTTCTAGCTGTTATGGCCCAGGCCTCTGTCATTTCGCCTGCTCACGCCGCAGCGCCGGCACGCCTCGTATTCATCGACAACCTGCGCTGGGTCATGATCGTGCTCGTGATTACGATGCACGCCGCCGTGACTTACAGCAACATCGGCCGCTGGTATTACAACGAGAAAGCGCCACTCAGCCTTGCCTCGCGCCTCTTCTTTACGACGTACCAGTTTTGGTTGCAGGCCTTCTTCATGGGCTTCCTCTTCTTCATCGCCGGCTATTTCGTGCCGCCGGCATTCGACCGCAAAGGTCCGCTCCGCTTCCTGCGTGACCGCGCTGTGCGACTGGGAATCCCGTCGCTGCTGTACATGTTCCTGATAGGACCGTCCAACATTTATTTCCTTCTAGGCGCGAGGAATCGAGGGCGTTCCTTCATGGATTTCTGGGGCGAAACCGGGCCCATGTGGTTTTGCGTGGCGCTGCTGATCTTCTGCGCGATCTACGCGTGCATTCGTGTAATCATCCGCCGCGCCGCGGGAAGGGAAGACTGGCTGCCCGCCAACCGGCACGTGGTTCTGTTCATCCTCACCCTCGCCACGGCCACGTTCCTGGTCCGCGTGGTTCAGCCTATCGGGACAGCCATCTGGAACATGCAGCTCTGCTTCTTCGCGCAGTACGTTCTGCTGTTCATCGCGGGCCTCCACGCATACCGGCATGGCTGGCTTCAGCGGATTCCACACCGCTTCGGGATGCGCTGGCTCGCTCTCTCGCTCGGCGGCGGAGCCGTGACGTGGTTCGCCATCCTCGTCATCGCCACGCGCATGCACTGGCAAACGCACTCGTTCGATGGCGGCCTCCACTGGCAGAGTGCCGTGCTGTGCGGTTGGGAATCGTTCTTCTGCGTGGGCCTCTGTCTCGGGCTGATCGTGCTCTTTCGCGACCGTTTCAACGCGCAGGGGCGCCTGGTTCAATTTCTTTCTGACAACGCGTTCGCGGTTTACGTCTTTCATCCGCCGGTGGTCATCGCAGCCTCGCTGGCTTTGCGCGGCTTTCAAGCGCCGCCCGTAGCCAAGTTCGCCATCGTAAGCGCAGCCGCAACCGTGATCACCTTCAGCCTTGCCGCCGCACTCCGCCGCGTTCCAGTCCTGAATCGCGCTTTATAAATCTTCGAAATGTCCCCCGGAAGTGGTAAAATCAAACCACAAATTGAAAGTCGTTAATCCCCCTCAGAGGCCGGATAGCCAGACAATCCCGCCGACTGACCTCTTCTGAGAGTCGAGACTATAACTTTTAGTTGTAGAAAACTCTCCCATGAATATCATTGTGGTCTTTGAGGATCAGGCGACCAAGCAACGCCAGGACGGCAAGCCATATGCTTTTGCCAGTGCACTCGAAGTGCCGTGCCTGTGCGGCAATCTCATTCACCCGTTTCCTGGCGCGTGGTGCACGGGATGCGGCGCGAAGGTCGTGGAAGTCAGGCAGCAGGAGAACAGAACCCGTTAGCACGCACTGCCCTGTTCGCGGAGCGGAGCTTAAATTTGAGAGCCAACGAATTGTCCCCGGCTCACTCGCACGGATGAGACATCGGCGCCGCGGATTCGAGTGTCTCTGGGAAGCCTATAACGCCCGCGAACTTCCAAGAACCGTCTGGCTGCCGTTTGATAACTCTCAACACCTTACCGCGTCCAGGCTTACTGTTTGCGGACTCCTTATATGAGAAATAGCCCCACTCAAACGCCCAGTCTCCAGCAATTTGCAGATCCTTCATTTCTGCCGCGTAACAAAGCGTCCGGCCTCCATTGGTATTGGCTTCCTCGTGCTTGTCGGTAGCATAAATTGCTGCCTTACCAATCTCGACTGGACTGCCGGGCTGTATGCGAACGGCTTCCCTATCCCACAGCATGGCGAAATCATCAGCCTTGCCAGATAGCGTTGCTTTCACATCCTGCTGATGTAACAGTTCGATTGCTGCTCTGGCCTGCTGCGCCGAACCACTGTCTTGCGCCAATAAGGTAGTGGTTAATACGCCAATGGCGAGGATCACGGTCGTTCCAATTCGCCCACAAAATCTCATCCAGGTCTTGCGCCGCGCCCCTCGGGTGAGACACGGAAATCAGGGACGGATTGCCGTTCGCTGATACCTCGTAGACGAACGGATGTAATCGTAACAGAATGAGGCTGGCTGGCGAAGCGGAGGTGGGCTCGGCTGGAGAGCAACCCGCCAAGGAATAGCCAGTCGGAAACTCATCCAAACGATGAGCGGGGGCTGGGCCTGCAAGGGTTGAGCCCCCATCGGATGGATAGATTTCCCGATGCCTCAGAAAACTCATTT
>Ga0208565_1000025_pt1 | contig 165831 bp, 144 predicted proteins | sample Sb_taG_7_FD_187706 | JGI IMG/M metagenome (GOLD analysis project Ga0208565, IMG submission 187706) | Peat soil microbial communities from Weissenstadt, Germany - Sb_50d_2_FS metaG (SPAdes) (version 2) | ecosystem: Environmental > Terrestrial > Soil > Wetlands > Peat | place: Germany... | reverse complement strand
CCAGCCGCTGGACCGCGGCCCGCTTGAACTCCTTGGTGAACATCCTTCTCGACAACCCCATGACTCAATTCTCCTTTGAATGGATTTTGAGTCTTAACTGGTTGTGTCAAAAATGGGGGCAAGTCCATGTTGACCTTAGCAAACCTATCTTTACGTCGTCTGTTCACAATTGCTCACGTCGAATTTGTTTGTTTTGCGGTCAGTCACTGTGGCAATCGAAAATGAAGGGTTGATCTGGGCCACGGTAATTTCGGCATGTTAGTGCAAGTTTTGCATCTACGGGCTGCATCTTGGCGGAATTCATTTTTCTGATCGACTGTCAGAAGGCGCATCGGCATGAAGCCATTGAGAAAGAGGAGTGGCAACTGACATGCCTGAAGCCGCAGCATGATCGGAGGGGCGAAGGCCGGGCGGTTGATGGGTTTGAACCCAACCATTATCGGTGCTTCGGTCATGTGGGTGCTCTTGAGTGCTTCTCCGGCGCAGTCACAGGGCATGATTGCGACCATTGCGGGCAACGGCAATACGGCTTTTGCCGGTGATGGTGGCCCGGCCACGGCCGCAGCTTTGAACCATCCATTTGGCCTGGCCATCGATTCCACAGGCGGTATCTATATCGCCGACACGGACAACGCACGAATTCGGCGAGTGAGCCCAAGCGGAATGATCTCAACGGTAGCTGGGAATGGAGTCCCGGGCGCTTCCGGAGACGGCGGCTCAGCGTTAGAGGCTTCACTGAGCGATGTCGCCGGTGTGGCACTTGACGCAGCCGGCAACTTTTACTTTGGCGACCCAAGCAACCGGCGCGTCCGCAAAGTGACGCCCGCCGGGATCATCAGTACGGTGGTTGGTACCGGTGTACAGGGATCTTCCGGCGACGGTGGCCCAGCCACGAATGCGAGCTTAAATCGACCAACCTTTGTAGTCCTCGATCCGGCCGGTAATTTGTATATTGCCGACACTTCCAATCAGCGCATCCGTCGAGTCGATCTCAATGGGACCATCACGACTATCGCCGGCAACGGCATGGCGGGCTTCTCTGGCGACGGCGGCCTCGCTAGCAACGCCTCCCTGATGTTTCCATTGGGTATGGCGATGGACAGCGTTGGCAACCTATACGTCGCTGATGCTAACAACCACCGCATCCGGAGGATCGACCTTAGCGGGGTCATCACTACGGTGGCAGGCAATGGCGTTGAGGGCTATTCAGGCGATCTGGGCCCTGCCACAAGCGCATCACTTAACTATCCCGAGGATGTGGCCTTCGACCGCGCAGGCAACCTGTTTATTGCCGACTCCGGGAACAACAGGATCCGTAAGGTAGATGCTTCCGGCATCATCAGCACTATAGCCGGTACAGTACTTAACGGATTCTCCGGCGATGGAGGGCCGTCTGTCGAAGCCGTGTTGAATTTTCCGTGGGGGCTGGCGACCGACGCTGCTGGCGATGTGTACATTGCCGACCGCGTGAATAGCCGTATTCGAAAGATATCCCCAAGCCGCATTGTCTCTCACTTGGTGAACGGGCAAGGATGGAAGACGACAATCCTATTGGTAAATGCCGATACGCACACGGCATCATTCAACTTGAATTTCTGGGCGGACAACGGCTCGCCACTGGTTCTGCCGTTGGGGCAGGACGGGAGGGCAGCGTCGGTATCGGGCACAATTGCGCCTGGTCAGTTGCGGGTCATTGAAAGCAGCGGTGGGGGCGGCGCCATCGTAGAGGGCTGGGCTGAGTTAATGACGTCGGACGCGATCGGGGGAGTCGGCATCTTCACTGCCAGCGCGACGAACCAGCCTCCCTCCGAAGCTGCCGCGTCCCTGAACTCAATTGCAGGCACGCAGTTGTTCATGCCGTTTGATAACACCGTTTCGAGCGTTATGGTGTTCTCGACGGGAATAGCGCTGGCGAACCCCAACCAGCAAGCCGCCGTCGTCGGAGTCACATTTACCGACCAATCCGGACAGAACGTTCCCGTCAAAACCAGCCAGATCACAGTGCCCGCAAACGGACATTATGCATCCGTGCTGAGTAGTGATTTTCCTGAAGTGAACGGCAAACGCGGAACCATCCAGTTCAATTCAAATGTGGAGATCTACGGGTTAGGCATCCGCTATAACGGCAAGGCATTCACGTCGATCGGCGCACTATCCAATGTGCCGCGGGGCGCAAAGTGTATCTCACACCTGGTGAACGGGCAAGGCTGGAATACGACAATTCTGCTGGTAAATGCCGACACGCACACGGCATCATTCACCTTGAATTTCTGGGCGGACAACGGCTCGCCACTGGTCCTACTGCTGCAGGAGGACGGGATGACAGCGTCAGTGTCGGGTACAATTGCGCCAGGTCAGTTACGGGTCATTGAGAGCAGCGGTCTGGGTGGCGGCATCGTACAGGGCTGGGCTGAGTTAATGACGTCGGATGCGATCGGGGGAATCGGCATCTTCACTGCCAGCGCGAGGAACCAGCCTCCCTCCGAAGCTGCCGCGCCCCTGAACTCGGTTGGAGGCACGCAACTGTTCATTCCGTTTGATAACTCTTCGGGTGCTCTGGTGTTCTCGACGGGAATTGCACTGGCGAACCCCAACCAGCAACAGGCTGTCGTAGGGGTTACATTTACCGACCAATCCGGCCAGAACATTCCCGCCAAAACCAGCCAGATCACAGTGCCAGCAAACGGACACTATGCATCCGTGCTGAGTAGTGATTTTCCTGAAGTGACCGGCAAACGTGGAACCATCCAACTCAATTCAAACGTGGAGATCTACGGATTGGGCATTCGCTATAACGGCAAGGCATTCACATCGATCGGTGCGATTATCCCTGGCGTAAATTAGACACGCATTTGCCTGTTCGCCGAGCGCAAAAAGAAAATTCCACCGGGCTTTGGCACTTGCACCGGAATCGTTTAGTGGCTGTCCCCTGGGCATCCCTCTGTATTCGCTGCCAAGACCCGTAGATCGAGGCGATACAGAAGATCCATTAAGCCAGTGACACTCGGAGGCCACGTAGCGTCCGGAAGAAAACGCATGACGCACGATCACGGCAGGGCGAATACTGGGTGAAACTTGTGCATGAGTACAAAACTGAGGAACGGTGCGGATGGATGAACGCCCCAGAGGATGTCGCCCAAACGATCACTGGCTCCGTGGCGCGCCGGCCAAAGCTTACTGGCGGCAGGCACGAAACATTCTTTGTCTCAACTGCCTGGTCAGAGAACAACCCCGACCGAGAACGGTCGCTTTCCACGACCCGGCCTTTCGGTTACATCTCAAGCCCCACATTTTCGGCCGGAGCGTGACGGCCGAAGGTCGGGGCGATGAGCAAAACAGGTGTGACTGAAGCCGGACGCACTGGCGTGCCTCCAGACGATGTCAATCAGCGAAATCGCCTTTCGTAATCAGCGCAAATGAACGGGAACAGACTTAATTTGACGAGGTGGCCTTTTGATTCTTAACTTGCAACTCGTTCACTACCTGCAACACATTTGGAACTGCGGCAGCGATCGTTTCGGCCTGCGCGCGCTCGGATTGTGAACTCACCTCGCCAGTCAGCGTGACTACGCCATTTTTGACGTCGTTGTTCACGCTCTTGTGAAGCTTATTTTGGATCAAAGCAGCATCCAGGTTGTTCTCGATACCCTTATCCAGATCTGAGTTCACAGTCTTAGCATCACTTTCGGCACCAGGCGGAATCACGGCTATCTGATCCGACACAACTTGCCCACCCGCGATGGACGTCGCGATGGATTTAGCTTGTGACTTGTCAGCGTCGGCGGCTACGTGTCCGCCAAGGGTCACTACACCCTTGTCGCGATCTTGACTAACGGAAACATTCTTGAGATTAGCCTGATCAAGCGACTTGCGAATAGTGTCCGCAACGTCGGGCGATTTCGTGGCTGTATGTGAGCACCCTGAAAAGGTACCTAATGCCAGCAGGGCGATCAGTGTTACGCATGGTGTGAGTGTTTTCATAGCTCTCCTTTTGAGGACGAATAGAGTTCAGGCAGCCGTTAGCGTCTCGATGAGCGAGAAGGCGAAGCGCCTCGTTATCGAGAACCAAAGAGCGTGCTGTTGCAGCATACTTAACTTGCGACTCTAGAATGTTTTCGCAATTCCACACGCTGTGAGCCGACACGCGGGTTCATGGTACACCTCAGCGGCCGCGAATCCGTACTCGGCCTCTCAATTGGAGCCAATTCGGCTGCGGCGGGTTACTAGGCATGAAGATCAGGGCGTGAGCGAAATCCACTCGCCGATTTTTGCACCCACAGTAAGCGTGACCCGATCCAGAACGTCCAGCAGCAGGTTGTGCAACGCGTCGCTCCTCTTCTTGACTCCGCCGAATAACGCGAACCCCTGCTTGATCCTCTCCGCGTGGTACTGCGTCGAGCCGGTTTGGCTGAGCATGGGGCGCACTTCACGATGCCCCGTGTATCCGGGAGGCGTGTCGATCACACTGGCTTTCTCGTGGCCCTGCTGAGACTTTCCAAAACCGCCTTTGACTAGGGTGTGTACGTCGCCGACCACCGTCTCGATCGGTTCTACCAGTTGCGTCTTGCCGGGACCGGTCGAACCGAGAAACAGGAAATTGCCAATAGGCCGGTAGGGACTGTTCATTCGCGCCGGATCCGACGCATACTGGTCAGGATGCCGAAACACTCCGAACCGATCTGCATTTCCAGGTTCTTCTTTCGCATATTTCTCATTCACAGCATCGTCTCCAGTTTTACCTTCAGTGCTCCCAAGGCTTCAGCAGACGTTGTTTGTTTTCCGCAAGCTGAGTTCATGAAGCAGCTTTCATATGGGTGGCCCCCGGCTCACTGACCAGTTCCTCAAAGAGGGTCCGGTAATGGATCATTGCCTGGCGCAGGTCTTCCGTGCTGGCCTGCCCTTTCGTTTGGCGAAGGGCGATTTCGTGGGCTGTTCGATAGCTTTCCAGAACCAGTGGATGGTCCACGGAGATGTCAGCCGCGCGCTGTTCAAACTCGCTTACGGGATAACCACGTGTGGACATCACATCACCCAGCAATTGGTCGGCTTCCGCTACCGCGCCGGCGGGCCCGTCCACAAACCGTGCCTGGATTTTGCTCCACGACTCCACGAAGCGCGCGCGATCGCCGGGCCCTAGAGGCCGGACATGGAAACTTTCGACTCGATCCGTGCGCTGTTCGAGGCCGGCCTCCCCATGGCGCCGGTTGCCGCCTTCCTTCATGGCGCGGGCATATTCAGCGCCACCGAACTTGCTACGCAGCCTTTCGGTCCGGCGTTTTCGGAGAAAGAGCCACGTCGCGATGCCGGCAATCACAATCACAACGAACGCGATGACCGCGACCAATTCTGTCGTAGTTAACGCGGTTATGCTCATAACCTGCCTCCAGTTTTAGTGCGACTCTGTCAGTCCAAAGATCCATGGGCGCAAGGGAGCGAAGACGCGCTGTGTGCCGATGCACTTAGGTTGGCAAGCGACCCGAGACAAACTCAGCCGAGGACATTTGCTTCCAACTAGTCATCATCATAGGCGCGGCGACGCGGGATGTCTGTGCACTCTTGAACACATTGCGTAATTCGAGTGAATATTCCTCGTCATATGATTCACTAGATCGCTGCGTCGTACCTAAGATCATGGTCCGCAATCGTATAGGCGAGGGCCAAGAGCGAGCCCCTGCCCCCGAGCGGCGGGCCACAACCGCTGTATCCGGAACGCGCGTTCCCCGGCGACGCTGCCTGCCCCCGTCAACCCATATCTGCTTTCGACTGGGCTTGAAGTAGATAAACTGCGGCGCGCCCCCCTAACGCCCAATAGGTTGCGCAAAACCTGCACCACGGCCGCCTTATTCTGCATTTGCTTCACTGGTTAGTCCCGAGACATCCGGTCAGGAAACTTAGGACTACCGCCACCTGCGCCCAGGACTCTTTGTAAGCCAACAACCTGCCGTCGTCAGCGCTGAAAAAGGCCGTACGCGCCCCAGAACTCTTTGGCCCAGTGCAATCTTATTGATTAGAAGGTACTTTCAGAGGCCATCGGGTTGGCAGGACTGCGGCGGCATACGCCCGACGATTGTTTTCAAAATAGGATCACTCGACTGGATATCTGTCATCCAAGCAATCTTAGGCACCGCGCGTGCATGAGGAAAGACGTTGCCAATAACTCCCGTAACGCGTATGGAAACCACATTGGCAGATCAATGTATCGAAGTATTCTCCACTTGCCCCGTCCCCGGCGGGGCCGATCGGCAGGTATTCCTGCAAAGAGTCATCGACGTCGCCAGCTGGAGCGAAGAAGCCGGCTGCAAGGGAATCCTGATCTATTCGGACAACAGCCTCATAGACCCGTGGATGGTCTGTCAGATCATCCTCGAAAACACGCAGCACCTTTGTCCGCTGCCGGCTATCCAACCCGTTTATGCGCACCCCTATGCGATTGCCAAATCCGTAACCACCCTGGCCTATCTCTACGGTCGGCGCATATGTTTGAACATGATCGCTGGAGGCTTCACGAACGATCTGCTCGCATTGAACGACACAACTCCGCACGATAAGAGATATGCGCGGCTGATCGAATACACCATCATCATCAAAGAGCTTCTGGCGGGCGAATCCACTGTAAGCCGCGACGGCGAATTCTATAAAGTGGACAGACTGCGATTGACGCCGCCACTCGATCGGGCTCTCTTTCCTGGGATTTTTGTCTCCGGCTCATCGGACGCGGGGCTTGCCGCTGCGAGAGCGATCGGGGCTACCGCCGTCAAATATCCCAAGCCGGCCGGCGAAGAGATTGCCGTCCCCAGTGACGGCATCAATTACGGGATTCGCGTCGGGATCATAACTCGGGAGACAGATGACGAAGCGTGGCGAGTGGCGCGCGCGCGCTTTCCTGAAGATCGCAAAGGCCAACTAGCCCACCAGTTGACGATAAAGAAATCTGATTCCGTCTGGCACAAGGAGCTCTCCTGCGTGGACGAGCAGAGCGGCGGTAGTCCTTATTGGCTGGTGCCATTTCAGAACTACAAGACATTCTGTCCCTACCTCGTGGGAAGTTACGAGCGCATTGCACACGAGGTAGTGAGGTATGCAGAGGCCGGCTATAAAACATTCATTCTAGATATCCCGCCAACGCAGGAAGAACTATCGCACATCGGCTTAGTCTTTAAGCAGTCGCTGAGACTGGCCATTGCATGATCAAAAGACTCCAGAGCTGGGTAGCCGCGCAGGCCGAACACCGTCCCGATGCTACTGCCGTGGTTCTGAAGTGCGAAATAATGACCTACGGCCGGCTGGAAGAGATTTCCAACCAGTTAGCCAGGACGCTCATTGATGGCGGTTGCAAGCGGGGAGACCGCGTGTGCCTACTTCTGCCGAAATCCCCGGCGGCCATCGTCGGTATTCTCGGAGTCCTGAAAGCAGACTGTATCTATGTCCCGCTGGATCCTTCCTGCCCGGCGGCCCGCCTGGCCAAGATTCTCGACACCTGTGACAATCGCTGGATCCTGGCTGGGGGATCTGCAAGCCGGGTGCTGAATGAGCTTGCCGGCCGCTCGGGGTGTGCAATGCGAATCGGCTGGCTGGACGAGCGCGGCCCAGCCAGTGAGAGTTGCGAACCAGAATTCTCATTCGCCGATCTGAGCGCATTTTCCGGCGGACCACTCGATTCGTGCAACACTTCGCGTGATCCGGCCTATATTATGTTTACCTCCGGCTCAACGGGAAGCCCCAAGGGCGTAGTCATCACACACTCGAACGTTATCCATTTCATAGAATGGGCTGTTCCGTATTTCGGCCTCAACGAGACCGACCGCGTTTCCTGCCATTCGCCCTTGCATTTCGATCTCTCCGTATTCGACATCTTCGGTGCATTCGGGGCCGGCGCCGAGCTGCACCTGGTCACCCCGGAATTGAATGTGTTGCCCAACAAGCTGGCTGACTTCATTCGCAATTCGAGACTGACGCAATGGTTCTCGGTGCCGTCGGTTCTCAACTATATGGCGAAATTCGACGTGGTGAAGGCAAACGATTTCCCAGCGTTGAAGCGCTTGCTGTGGTGCGGCGAGGTACTTCCGGTTCCGGCTCTGACCTATTTCATGGGGCGATTGCCTCACGTCAGCTTCACCAATCTTTATGGACCCACCGAAGCGACGATTGCCAGCAGCTATTACGCCGTGCCCGATTGCCCTCAGGACGTGAGGGCAGCCATTCCCATCGGCGAACCGTGCGGCGGCGAAAAATTGTTCGTGCTTGACGAAAAACTGCAAGCTGTTGAGCCGGGCGATACGGGATATCTGTACATTCAGGGCGTTGGGCTCAGTCCCGGATACTACAATGATCTGGAAAAGACCAACGAAGTCTTCGTGCAAAATCCGTTCAGCTCCGATCCTTCCGACCGCCTCTATAAGACCGGAGATCTGGCCAAAGTTGGGGAAGATGGCATGGTATATTTTCTCGGGCGGGCCGACTCACAAATCAAAAGCCGAGGACACCGCATCGAGCTGGGCGAAGTCTCAACCGCTCTGGCCACGCTGGAATTTTTGCGGGAATCGGCGGTCGTCGCCATTCCCACTAACGGCTTTGAAGGCGTGATCATCTGCTGCGCCTACGTGGCCTTGCCACATCGCGATGTCAGCCCCTCCACGTTGCGAAGTGAGTTGAGTAAAGTGCTGCCCCGCTATATGTTGCCGACTCGATGGATAGAGATGCACGAACTTCCTAAAAATGCTAACGGCAAGACTGACACCCGCCTGGTGAAGGAGCAGTTTCGACCGGCAGAGCTCCTATAGGTATGTCGGCTCAGATTCTGTACGATCAAATCGCCACGTTTTTCTTCGAGCGCTTGAATCTCACGATCTCGTCGCCGACTGAAGATCTGTTTGAAACGGGGGTTTTGGACTCAATGGCCTTCGTGGACCTGGTTATGCATCTGGAGCAGCAGTTCGGCGTCCGGATCTCCGCTGATGAATTGGAACCTGACAATTTTCGTTCGGTCGCGAAAATCGCCGGCTTTCTGGCTGATCACAAGGGTCTCAAAAGGATTGCATAGGGCAGCGATTTCCATGCACCCGAAACTCAGTAAGAACACCGCGGCGGTGGATGGCTGAGATGAACATGGGGCGGGTGCGGCCATTCGTCGACGATGATATTTCGCAGGTGGTTGACCTGCACCGAAGAATATTTGGCATGAGCGACAAATGGTCGCCGGAGCTGTACAGGGGCTATTTCCACGAAGTCTTCTTAAACAATCCCTGGTATGACAAGAGTTTGTGCTCGCTCGTGTACGAAGAAGGGAGCGGGAAAATAGGGGGCTTTCTGGGAGTGATGCCCCGCCCGATGTGGATGAAAGGCCGCCCAATTCGGGCGGCGGTGAGCTCTCAATTCATCGTCGAACCGGAGAGCCGGCTCAAGCTGGCGGGCGTGCAACTTCTGAAGGCATTCTTATCCGGTCCGCAGGATCTGTCCCTGGCCGATGAAGCAAACAATTCCTCGCGCGCCCTTTGGGAGCGGCTAGGGGGCTCGACCGCACTTCTATATAGCATCCATTGGACCTGCATCTTGCGACCTGCCCAGTACGTCCGGGTGCGATTGGGCCCACGCAATCTGCTGCGGCCCCTGACATTCTTGTTAAAGCCCTTCTGCCAGGTCATCGATTCTGTTGTGGCGCGAGCACCTGACAACACTTACTACCGCACAGGCGCGCGCTGCGTGGGCGAAGACCCCGGCGTGGAGACGCTGCTGAAGTGCTCCGATGCTTTCAGGCATCCCCAGTCGCTCCGGCCCGAGTACGACCAGTCTTCTCTCGAATGGCTCCTGGGAAGAGCGGCGGAGACGAACGGCCATGGCAACTTGCAGAAAGTGGCGGTGAGAAACGCCGCTCGGGAGTTGATCGGCTGGTTTTTATATTATCTCGACCGTCACGGCATGGGCGAGGTATTGCAAATCGGATCGAACAAAACCTCGGCCCACGAAGTACTCAACTATCTCTTCATCCATGCCTGGCGCAATGGCGCCATCGCGCTGAGGGGTCGCCTGGAGCCCGGTCTTATGCCGGAATTGCTGGCATTGCGTGGGTTGACTCACCGTCATCGTTACTGGACCCTCGTCCATTCCCAGAAACCTGAACTGCTGGACGGAATTCATCGGGGCGATGCGTTTCTGACGCGCTTGGAAGGCGAATGGTGCATGCGCTTTCAAAAAGGGCTCGGCGACTAACTAGTAAACATCGGGCGCCCATAGGACTGCGGAGTGCAGGCACTTGTAGGACGATTTGCGGATTCCCTTCCCTTATTTGCCGAGCGCCTCTAGCCGCTCGATTTTCCGGCAGAGGCTCTCCTTCCGGTCCGCCGCACCAGCTCGTTACCCGGCCGTGGTCTCACCAAAATGTGGGAATTGGAACCCGTTTGATCTTGAGTCGTTCGTTACTGCCTCCGCCTCTTTGTGAAATTCGGCAATGCGGTTTTGCAGCGTCCGAAGACTGATCCCCAGAATCTCGGCGGCACGCTTCCGGTTGTTATTCACTAAATCGAGTGTGAGTTTGATATAGGCTGCTTCCGCTTGAGAGAGTGGCTGGCCAGGCTTGAACGTCAGCCGATCATTCATGTGGGCCAATGTTGGTGTGGATCTCGCATCGAGGCTGGGAGAAGGTAGGTGATGCAGCCGAATCGCGCCAACGCTCGCCAGGATTGTAGCCCGCTCGATCACGTTGCGTAGCTCCCTCACATTGCCGGGCCAATGATAGGCGCGAAAAAGGTCCAGTACATCGCAATCGATACCCGTAACGTGGGCGTTGTACTTCTTGTTCAGACTCTGGATCATGACCTCCGCAATGAGCGGAATATCTTCCCTTCGCTCGCGGAGCGGAGGCAGCAGGATTTGAAATACGCTTAGTCGATAATAGATTTCCTCCCTCAAGTGCGCTGAAACGGAGTGGCTGGTGGCGGCGAGCACACGCGCATCTACAGAAACCTCGCTTTTGCCGCCGAGTCTTCGTACGCGCAGGTCTTCGAGAATGCGCAAGAGTTTTGGCTGCATGAATACCGGCATCTCGCCAATCTCATCAAGAAACAGGGTGCCGCCGTGAGCCTGCTCAAAGCATCCCGCCCGGCGCTCCGTCGCGCCCGTAAACGCACCCTTCTCGTGTCCGAACAACTCGCTCTCAACCAAACTCTCCGGTAGCACGGCTGCATTGATCGCCACGAAAGGACCATCGCGGCGGGGGGACAACTTATGGATTTCCCGCGCGACCAACTCCTTCCCAGTTCCAGTCTCTCCGCAGATCAATACAGGTGCTGAAGTGGGTGCGACCTGCCGGATGGTGGAGAAGATCCCTTGCATCGCTGGCGATGTTCCCACCAAGTCCCCAAGCCCTCCCCGGGGCCGAAGCATTTCGGGCGCACAAGGCTCCGCCGGCCTTCCCCGAGAAGAGAATGTCTTGGGAATCGCGAAAAGCGCTTCGGTTTGCCTGTTCGGCGCCATGGCGTGCTTCCTCGTGGGCAGCTTGTACGAATGAGAGGTTTCTTTCGATGAATAATCTAGCAAACCTAGCGTTGAGTGTCTGTCCAGAATTGCTCACATAAGTCTAGAGGAAGGCCCATTCCAGGAATGGCGGCGCCCGCACCGAGGCGTAAGCGCCTGTGCGACTTTTTACCAGCAGTTGGGTATTGTGAGCATTTCTGAGCAGAAAGCTCCAGTGCTGGCCTGATACCTTGGTTTCAGAGGGACCTGATGCAAGGTTTTCAGGGAGGAACACGCTTTCGTGACCGAGGAGGACATCATGAAAACAACCGCCAACCATGAGAAAAAGGGCAAGTTCCACGAGGTGAAGCGCGAGACTAATGAAAAGTCTCGGAAGCTGACGAATGACCCCACCTTGGAAGGCAAAGATGAAAACAAAGTCGGCAGAATCCAAAGGAAACTCGCCCTACGGGGAAAGCCGATAAATTGACCGTCAGCACTCGTGCCGGTCACGACCTCTAGTTAGGGCGCTAAATTACTTGACTCATCAATGGCCGGGTGCCATTACGAGGGGCTGTGGCGCTTTGTCGGCACCAGCGCCGGAAGGGCAGCGCGGGCGTGCTCAATAAGTTTCGGGTTTCGCAATTGAGGTAGGCATTCTCCAGAATCACAATCAGTTGGAAAAGCCGTAACCTGATCGAGCCGCCTCGTAGAGACGACTCTTGATGCCCAAGTAGGTGAAGTGGGCGTCATGCTCGACAATCCCCGAGACATCAGCCTGAACTGCTCTTTGAAGCTTAGTGGTTCCTCAGTGCATTCCGCCAACATTGCGGCCGTTTCTCTGCGCCTCGACAAAGTATTCTCCCAGAGCAGCGACGCCATTGGCATGCATTTCCATGAATTCTGTGCGGTTCATTTGACGCCAACCTTCCTATGACATATCGTTCTCGGACGGCCAATGTGCGCAAGCTAACCCGTTGCTGCACGAGCGCCGAGGGCCGGCTTCCAACGGGCTCTTTGATGGTCGCAGCCGCGATCGGTTTCTTTGCTGGCTCCGCCATCCGGCGAATGACACACTCGTGCGTAACGGGACGCGCCAAACAGGATCGCTTGGCGTGATACAGACGATTGTTGCTCGCCATGGTTTGCCGCCCGGCTGGTCAACCTCCGGGTAACGCGCGCTTCGGCGGCTGGAGTCCCAGGGCACACGCGGCTCCCTCTGGGATCAATGTACAGATCATGTGCTCCAGCCGCGTGCGCGCGCAACCAGACCGCTACGGCTCAAGAAGCGGGAAAAACCGGCAGCGGACGAGGCCGCCGAGTACCGATGTCTGGCAGCCCAGCCGTCACGCACGGCAGCGGCCACCGCCATGTCAGATTGCTTGATCGTCCGACTGGAGAAAGCGGCCATGATCCGTGTGTGCGCGATGAGCCGGCCTTTTCCGAGATGTTCCTGGCCTATATGCTCTCTCAACTATGCGGATTGAGGAGGACCTGAGGCCCCGGAGCCGGCCATTATTCGGTAGAATCTAGGACCATGACGAAAGTTAGCGTGGACAAACTCCTGGCGCTGCTCTCCAGAATCGCGCACGCTTTAGAAGTGATAGCCAAGAAGTTAGCGCCAAACTTCAAGCCGGTCCGCAAACCAGAGACTCCTGCAAAACCGGACCACCAGACCCGTTGAAGCATCTTGCTCCTGGAACACGTCTTCCATCTTCTCTGTCCAGCGGTTGAACTGATTCACGCCATGCCCCCCTACCCTGCGTTCCGGTCGTGCGTTCCTGCTCGTACGGATCAAAACCCATTTTGTTAGAATATGTTGGCACCAAGCCCGAAGGCACTCAGTTTCAGCCGCGTTGGTATGCGCCAAGCCAAATTGAAGGTATCTCGAACCCCGCTGCCAAAGACCCCGACAGGAATTGAAGGGCTGGATGAAGTCACAGGTGGAGGGCTGCCGAAGGGTCGTACCACGTTGGTGTGTGGTAGCCCAGGGTGCGGCAAGACTTTACTGGCGATGGAATTTCTGGTGCGCGGCGCCCTTCAATACGGCGAGCCTGGGGTGTGCATGGAATTCGAAGAAGCCACTGAGAAGCTGACGGCCAACGTCCGATCGCTGGGTCTTGATTTGCATGGGCTTGTGAAACGCAAGAAGTTGTTGGTGGACCATGTTCGCGTTGAGCGAAACGAGATTGAAGAGACAGGAGAATACAACCTCGAGGGACTGTTCATCCGGCTGGGCCACGCAGTGGACGCGATAAAAGCAAAGCGTGTTGTACTGGACAGCATCGAGACACTTTTTGCCGGATTAACTGACGCAGCGGTACTGCGAGCCGAACTCCGCCGCCTGTTCCGTTGGCTGGACGACCGTAATCTCACCGCTATCGTTACCGCGGAACGCGGAAACAACGGCACTCTAACCCGTCACGGACTGGAAGAATACATCGCCGATTGCGTGATCCTGCTGGACCATCGGGTCAACGAACAGATTTCCACCCGGCGTTTGCGAATCGTCAAGTACCGGGGTACTGCCCACGGCACCGATGAATACCCGTACATGATCGACGACGATGGCGTCTCGGTGCTGCCTATTACGTCTTTGACCCTGGCTCATAAAGCTCCCGCCGCTCGCGTTTCAACTGGAGTCATGGGTTTGGACGAGATGCTGGGAGGAAAGGGATTCTTCCGCGGAAGCAGCGTGCTGGTGTCCGGCACGGCGGGAACCGGAAAGTCCAGCATTGCGACGAAATTCGCGAACGCCGCCTGCGCCCGTGGTGAAAACTGCCTGTATTTTGCTTTTGAAGAGTCTCCCAGCCAGATCATCCGCAATATGCGCTCGGTTGGCATTGACCTTGAGCCGTGGATACAAAAGCGCCTATTGCACTTCCACGCCGTTCGGCCAACCAGCACTGGCCTCGAAGGGCACTTAGCCAATATGCAAAAACTGGTCAAGAACCTGCAGCCAAGCGTGGTGGTAGTCGACCCGATCACGAGCATCGTTTCCGTCTCAGGCATCTATGGCGTTAAGTCGATGCTCACCCGCCTGGTCGATTTTCTGAAGGTTCAACAGATCACATCGATGTTCACGAATCTCACATTCGGAAGATACCGCGAAGAAAGAACCGAGGAGGGCATCTCGTCCCTAATGGATACCTGGATTGTGCTGTGGGACGGCGAACGAAATGGACAGCGGACACGCGGACTTTATGTTGTGAAATCCCGCGGAATGGCTCATTCCCGCGAACTTCGTGAGCTGGTCGTGAGTCGCAAGGGCGTGGAATTGGGCAACGTGATGACGGGTAGTGGGCTGGCCATGATGGACGCAAGCTGAGTGAGGTATTACTGTGTGGGACAACTGTCCGGCAGCGCGTCTTCTTAACAGATCTTAACGCGCCATTAAGGTGGCAACGACCCCCCACACGTCTTTATAGCTGAGGTCCTGAATAGAGGACTCGGGAGGCCACACACATGACGAAACGCATCCGGGCCGAATACTGGGCACGGACATGAGCAAGACCTTAGCCAAAAAGCATCGCACTGCGAAGAGTACCCGTGGTAACTTTTGGGAGTTGCGGCTTTACATAGCGGGCCAAACGCCCAATTCAATTGCAGCTATTGCCAACTTAAAGAAAATTTGTGAGGACCAGTTGCGGGGCAAGTACCGTATTGAAGTCATCGACTTGCTCAAGAAGCCGCAACTGGCAAAGGGCGATCAGATCGTCGCCATTCCAACCCTGGTGCGAAGGCTGCCGCCGCCAGTTAAGAAAATCGTTGGGAACCTCTCCAAGACCGAGCGTGCATTGGTGGGTTTGGATATTCAGCCTGTGCGCTGAGGAAGGTTGAATAGCAAGTGTCTGACAGGCGAGCGGGTTCCCATGGCCGGGCCAAACGCAGGGCCGGTCCTGCAAAAGGCGGCTCGCCACAGAAATCCCCAAGAACACGCGAACGCGCTCCACGAAGAACCCCCACATCGAAACCGCACAGCCACGAGGCGAAACTCCGTGCCCGGCTGCAAACGGCGGAGGAAACTCTAGCCGCTATACAGTCCGGCGAAGTGGATGCTTTGATGGTTTTAGGCCCGCGCGGGGAGCAGGTGGTCTCTCTGAAAGGAGGGGAGCCCGCTTATCGCATGCTGGTGGAGGCCATGAGCGAAGGCGCGGCGACTCTTTCACCCGATGGCGCCGTGCTCTACGCGAACCACAGGTTTGCGGAAATGATTCGCAGGCCATCGGGAAAAGTTGCCGGGATCGCGGTTCATTCGCTCGTTGAGGAACAAGAGCGAGACAGACTGGGAAATTTGCTGGCAACGGCTCAAAAAGGGATTGCAAAGGGTGAATTCAAGCTGCGTTCCGGCGACGGGAGTCTGGTTCCGGTCCATTTGTCTGTCACCAGGTTTCGGGGATACGAGGGCCACGCTCTGGGCATGGTGGTTACCGATCTGAGCGAGCAGAAACGCAAGCAAGACGAAGAAATCAAGCAGGCGGAAACCACGCACCGGCTACTGCTGGAGCGCACGTTTTCGGCTCAGGAGGAAGAGAGGCGCCGGATTGCCCGCGAATTGCACGACGAAGCTGGTCAGTTGCTGACGTCTCTTCTGGTCGGTCTGCGTACGCTGGAAGATTCCCGGAACATCGCAGATGCTAAGGCAAAGGGACATCGGCTGCGGGAAATCACAGCGCAGGCTATCGACGAGATCGGACGGCTCGCCCGCGGTCTTCATCCAACGGTGCTGGAGGACCATGGTTTGGGTGTTGCGCTGAGCCGGTACGTTACCGAGTATGCAAAGACGCACAACATAACGGTGGATCTCACACTGGGCGGCTTGGACTCCTGCACCCTGCAGCCTGCAGTCCAAATCAGGTTGTATCGCATTCTCCAGGAAGCCCTGACCAACATAGCCAGACATGCGGATGCCAAGGCGGTCAGTATTGTATTCGTACGTTCGGCCACGGCTTTGAAAGTAGAAGTGACGGATAATGGACGCGGCTTTGATACCAAAGCCGTGGCCGTCTCCTCGAGCCGCCTGGGCATTCAGGGCATGCGAGAAAGAGCCGCCATGTTGGGTGGAACTGTCAGTTTCACATCGAAGCCCACGGGCACCCGGATTCTGGTCGAAATCCCACTGACTGGCCAGCAGGACGTCCAGCCCTTTGTGCCGCGGACGAAAATCTGAAATGCCCGCGCGAAAATCCAAGATCAGAGTCATGATCGCAGATGATCACGCCATTCTCCGCGCGGGGCTGAGACTGCTGGTCAATGCCCAGGCCGATATGGAAGTTGTCTCTGAGGCTCCCGATGGAGAGCAGGCTGTTCAAGCCGCATGCGAAACAAGACCGGATGTGGCATTGATGGACCTTACCATGCCTCGGACCGGCGGGATGCATGCGCTTCAGGAGATCGTGCAAACCTGCCAGGAAACCCGGGTGCTGGTCCTCACGATGCACGATGACCCCGCATATTTACGATCGGTACTGGCTGCCGGGGCCTCCGGGTACGTGTTGAAAAGGAGCGTGGATGCGGAACTGCTTGCGGCCATACGAGCGGTGCATAGAGGAGGGACCTTCGTGGACCCAAGTCTGGCCGACGTTCTTGTTCAGGACGCGCTTGCAAAAAAGGGTGCAAAAGCCCGTCGTACACGGCCGGTAAATATTCTGAGCGACCGTGAACTGCAAGTCCTCAGACTTGTGGCGCGCGGTTATAGCAGTCAACAAATCGCCAAACAGATTCTCGTGGGCGTGAAAACCGTCGAGACGTATCGTTCCCGTCTTACTCAGAAGCTCGGACTTCGGACGCGCAGTGAAGTGGTTCGTTTTGCTGTACAAATGGGCCTATTGACCCCGGAAGCGCTGGAGGCTGAAGAGGGCCCCCCGGCTCAGTAGCAATTCGTTTCTGTCCGGCTCCTCCGGAATACGTACTCCACCACGCGCTCTTGTCAGGGATTTCCCCGACAAAATCTTCCATTTTTAGCAACATCCCTTATTCTCTCCTGATGTCCGTAACCGCACACTGATCATAGAGGATTCGGCGTGTCACCAGACGCCAACACGGCGGAGCGGGCACATGCCTACAAGGCTGCGCTCGGAGGAGGACTTCGTGGCACGCCGAATGACAACATGGCTCCGAAACTGAAGCAGCTTTTCGATCCCAAGCTCTTCCTGGCTAAGGTTGGCACAGGAAGAACTATCGCGGAGTACTCAAAGGACCAGATGGTTTTTTCGCAAGGCGACCCGGCGAACACCGTCTTTTATATCCAAAAAGGCAAGATCAAGCTCACGGTCGTCTCCAACAGCGGCAAAGAAGCGGTCATCGCAATCTTGGGTAGCAGCGACTTCCTTGGCGAGGGATGTCTGGCAGCCCAGCCGCAACGTATGGCAACGGCCACCGCCATTTCAAACTGCTCGATCGTGCGACTCGAGAAAGCGGCCATGATCCGTGTCCTTCACGATGAGCCGGCCTTTTCCGAGATGTTTTTGGCCTATGTGCTCTCCCGGAACATGCGGATTGAGGAGGATCTGGTCGACCAGCTCTTCAATTCCAGCGAGAAGAGGTTGGCGCGGGTGCTTCTGCTGCTGGCCAACTTTGGCAAAGAAGGCAAACCGGAGCCGGTGGTCGCCAAGATCAGTCAGGAAACGCTGGCGGAGATGATTGGCACCACTCGCTCCAGGGTCAGCTTCTTCATGAACAAGTTCCGCAAAATGGGTTTCATTGAATACAACGGCGGGCTGCATGTCAACAGCTCGCTATTGAACATCGTCCTGCACGACTAAACAGTCCACGACTTGAGAAATCGCCGCCGCTGAATCAGCCCGCAACGATGTGCGGTGAGCACTCTTGAACAGACAAGGAACGGCGTGTCTGTTAGCCCAAAGTGCGTTTCACCGCCTAAACCAAGAAAAGGGCATGTTATGGAAGTAGTTCAGTTGAAAAAGTTCAAGCGCGCGCTGATGGCTCAGCGGATGGACGCGGATGGACAAGGATGCTCGCTGCCTTAGAGCTTGACGTCCAGCGGCGTAAGCTCGCGGTCACGGCGGCCGACGAGGTGCGATCGAGCGATGTGTACCGGAACTGACCGACCTCACGTCGATGGGCCTCGGCAGCATCCAGCGATGTTCGATACCCAAGTTGTAGTGTCCGGACTGGCAGGCCCCGAACTCTTGGTGCCTTGGGTATTCGTGTGTGGCGCTGGCGCTGTCGGTGGCGCGCTTGGGCTCGTCTTCTTCGTAGTGGATTGAGCGCACATGAGCGTCGGCACCATCGCTAAAACTAAAAATGTTTTGCTCAGATTCATCGTAGCCTCCTGACTTCACCATCAAGAACGTTTGCATACCCGAGAATTCCATACGTCACACGAAGCCGTCACCCAGACTAATAAGCTAGCTACCCCCAGCGCCCAATGGAGCCTCCAAGAGAAAAGAGGTTGCGGGATGCGTTTCCACCAACGTATCGGACCGTTCGGCTCGGCTTGCTCTACCCCGGCGGCAGCTACAGCGCGCGAACCAAGGACGTTGCCTAGCCTGGAACTGAAGATCGAAGGCTACTCTTACGAGGAAACATCGGCTCGCACGGGTTTTTCGATTGATGCTGTGAAATCCTATCTTCAAAACGGTCGGCGGATGCTCCGGCTGGCGGAGGATGCTGGCCTGGGAACGCGTGATTTGAGGAGAATCGAACTTGAACCCGGTGTACGTTCCGAAGTAAACGAGGGACTCCCCCTTCGGCTCCGGTGGAGATGAGAAGCCGGTCAGAACTGCGAGTCCAGCCGCAAACACGAACCGTGGAAGCGGTGCATATTCTGGTACGCGCGGAGAAAAGTATCCTGTGTTGCGTCTTCAGCCGGACCTCCGTCCGGAAAGAACCCCCGGCATGCCCCAAAAACCCCCTTTTTATGTCTGGCAAAGAGCTCCGCAAACCACTCGTTGTCGCCAGTATGCTGAAATCGGCGAACGATTTCCTCATCGGAGGGTACCGGCTGTGTCTGCGCCCTACTTGCCATAACGTAGAAAGATCGCCGATTCCATAATCAGGCAAAAGAAATTGAACCCCCGGCGTAAATCTCTGTGATTCATCAGGTTGGTTGGAGGCGAATCGCGGCAGAGAAGGAGGTTGCCACTAAGCCCGCGCAGAACGTCAGAGGAACGAAGTTTCCTTCGGTCGTTCACGGTAGCAATCGTGGCGATGATCTTCGTTGTGGACCCTAGGGAGGTCCACTGGAACACCGGGCGCGAAATGTTCCCCCCTCGCGGCGTCCGTTGTTATGTGGCAGAGCCGCTGTCAGACCGGTACGACAACCGGGGCGTTCCTGATCCGCGACGGGATAGAATGCGGCGGCGAAATTATAACACAGTTGCAGCGGATTGTGAGCCGGAGGTGAGGGAGGCCAACTTTACGATCGGTCGTTTTCTGGGAATGGTCAACCGCGCGGAGATGTTAAACAGGAGCCACTTGCCGCCAAGAGTTACCGGCTTGCACTCAAGCCGCTCGACGCGCCCTGATGCGTCTGATCTCCTGCGGGCTCAACCCACGGCGTGCGACCTTCAGATCATAGTGCGCCTGCAAGTTCATCCAGAACTCTGGGGTGTTGCCGAAATACAGACTCAGCCGCAACGCCGTATCGGCCGTAATACGCCGCCGGTTGTTGACGATCTCGGCGATCCGGTTCGGCGAAATCCCGATCGTTTTGGCGAGTTGGTTCTGCGACAGTCCGTACTCGGCCAGGAACTCCTCTTTCAGCATCTCGCCGGGTGTGACCGCTGCGAATTCATCCTTTGCCATAGTCTGCTCCTCAGTGATAGTCTACGATCGAGACCTTGTGAGCGTGATTCTCGACCCACTGGAAAACTATCCGCCATTGGTCGTTGATGCGGATCGAGTGAAAGCCCTTGCGGTCTCCCCGCAGTTTTTCCAGCCGATTCGAGGGAGGCACGCTCAAGTCCTCAAGGCGGGCGGCCGCATTGAGGGATTCCAGTTTCCTCTTCGCGCGCGCTGCAAAGCCCCCAAATTCCTTTACCACATTGTCGTTGAACAGCCTCTCCGTTCTCTTGTCGCCGAAAGATTGGATCAACAACAGGAGTATACCGCATACCGGGATGAGTTGCAGAGCAGTAGGTGAGGGCTATTCCGGAATCTGGAGGCGGGGGTCGGAATCGAACCGACGAATAATCGCTTTGCAGGCGATGGCCTTACCTCTTGGCTATCCCGCCCTCTGGATCTATCAACCAGATCTGTCCATGCTTGGTCTTTCCGGCTTTGGTGCAAGCTCAAGCCGACGGAGAAGATCGGTTAAGCTCCGCCTTGTAATTGATTGCGAATTGGGCTCAAGCTGCGAGTGCCGCGTTCCACAGTTCCGTCATCGTCGCATCGCACCCGCCGAGCTTGCCCGTTTTGAACTGCCCCTTCTTGATCTTCTCTGCTAGCTCGATTCCGGAGATCGTTACCACCGCGTTGTCGAATCGCTTGAATCCCAGCATGGGCCGGATTCGTTGCTTCACTCTCCGATGGTCCTGCTCCACCAGATTGTTCAACTACTGGCTGGATCGAACCTTGACGCGACCCGGAAGTTCGCCGTCTTCCTTCATCTCTCGCACTGCCCGGTGCGAGGCCGCATAGGCGTCCAACGTGATCTTCGCGGGCACGCGAGTGTTCTTCATCGCGCTGCGCAGAAACGATTTGGCTGCGTTCACGTCCCGGTTTCGGCTGAGAAAGAAATCGACTGTTTGGCCCGCTTTGTCAACGGCGCGGTACAGGTACACCCATTGTCCGTGAACCTTTATATAGGTCTCGTCCATCCTCCACGATCCGCCAACGGGTCGAGCGTAGCGCCGCCAACGCTTCTCAAACTCCGGCAGGTAGCGTTGGACCCACCGGAGAATCGTTGTATGCGTCACGGAAATGCCGCAGTCTGCCATCATGATCACCAGATCCCGCAAGCTCAGTTTGAAGCTCGTGTACCAGCTTACGCACAAAACGATGATTTGTCGGTCGAAGTGCCGTCCTTTGAACAGATCTTCGATCGGGACGAACCGTTGCATCTCATCATCATCGCCCGCCACCGTCGCGTTTGCACCAGAGCCGGCAAGCCGATAAACTCTTTGGAATTAATGGATAACCTTGAAAATGTTGGAGGCGCGGGTCGGAATCGAACCGACGAATAAAGGTTTTGCAGACCTTGGCCTTACCACTTGGCTACCGCGCCGGTTGGGAGGTCTACTTTGCAAAATAGCGCGCCCAGGCGTGCGAAGTCAATGTAAGCTCCCACTGGCGACGAGGGCGCGAATGGCGAACGGGGTCGCGATCAAGGGATCGTCTTCTTTCACGAGATTCTCGGCGTTGGTCCAGCTTCCATCGGCTCGCTGCGTATTCTTCAAGCTGTCGGCCACCTGTGCGGCCTGTGGCAAACCCAGTGCCCGGAACGCCTGCGCGCTCGCGGAGGCATAGTAAAACGCCAGGCCGCGCGGCCAGCGCTGGTATACTTCGCCCACAAATCCCGGTACGGCCATGGCGCGATGATGGGTAGTCAGCCATCGCTCGGCGGCGCGCAACCGGACGTCCGCCGGCTGATAGCCGAGCGCGATAAGCGCCAGAGTGCCGTCGGCCGTGGTTGTCCCGTAGCTGCGAAAGCGGGCGCCGTCACGTCCGGCTTTGTTCGTTTCGACTTCAGTCGTCGAGAAGAAAAAGCCGCCGTCAGTGTCGACGGGCCGCTGGGCATCGAAGTTTTGGCAACGCTCGATAAAAACGCGCGCGCATTCGAGGGCCGGATCGGAAACGGGCACACCGGCGGCGCGCAGTGCTTCAATCACATGCCGCGTCATCGAGAGATCCACGTGGCCGGTGTTGGGAGGCTTCCGCGGAACTCCGCCCATGCCCCACGCTCCGTAAGCCGGGTCTTCTGGGCGCCAGCCGTTCTGTTCAGCGAACTGCTGCTTGCGCAGGTACTCCACCATCGGCTGAATTTGGCTTTGCCAGCCGGGGCGCCGCAATCGCGATAGCGCGCTCACCGCAAGCGCTGTCGCATAGTTGGGGTAATCCGGAATCTCCGGATCCACCATGCCCATCGCGCCAGATCGTGTATTGCGCTGAAGGAATGAAATCGCGCGGTCCATCTTTTCGGTGGGCAGCGGAGAAACGTTGTGCGGAATCTCGACCAGCGCTTCGAGCACGAACGGCGTGAGCGACTGGCCGGATCGCAGCAGCCCGTAGGTACGGCTGTGCCAGCCGCCGTCTTCCGATTGCTGGCTCCAAAGATATTCCGCCGCTCTCACTACGGCCGGCCGTTGCCGTGTGACGGAACAGCCGGCCTCGATCAGAACGAGCAGGACGATCCGGAGTCGTCGCATGCGCTAACCCGAGTCGAGGGTCAGTTCTTCCTTCCGCTGGCGGGCGCCGGAACCACGTCACGATCGGCGAGCAGCAGCAAAATTGCCGCACTTGTTACCGCGACGCGGCCAGTAATGCAGTGCTGTCCGGCCCAAGTGCCATCCTCGTTTTGTAAATGGATCAGCTTCAGTTTCATAGCACTGTTCCATTTCTCCCATTCCGGGCCGCCGGCGCGGTGCAAACCGTCGCTGATGTTTAGATAAGAGAAGAACTCCTCTCCGCCGATGGAGCCGAACCCGCTAACGAAACGGGGATCGGAAAGCTTGCCGGCAATCTCTTTGACCTTCTTGGCGTTCTCCAGCCGGGCTCCGTCAGTTCGGCCCATGCGGGAGAACTGCTCGAGCGCCTGAGCATCCTGATATAGGGGAACTCCGGCGGACGCCGCGTACACTGCTGACGGTGCGGCCTCGACTGTTACCGCAGTCGCAACCCCACCGATGGTGCCACTGCCCACGCCCCCACCAGCCCCGACGCCGACGCCCGGTGCGGGTGCAGCCTGAGCCATCACCGTGTATTCCTCTACTTTCGCCATGGATCTGGGCGAGACAGGAACACCCTTTTGCTGAGCGATGTACAAGCTTCGGGATGCCATCGAAGTTCCGAGTATCGGCGCCCAGCCGCCAGCGATGTTCCAACTTCCGTCTTTGAGTTGGTTCTTCTCAATCTTGGCTACACACTTTTGCAAGTCCTGCCGTACGCGAGCATTCAACCGTGGATCTCCCATGCTTCCGTCTAATTCGGCCAGCAGCTTCGTCGTGAGGAAAGTGTCGATGAACGGCCCCAACTTTCGCTGGATTTGCGTGCCATTGAGGTCGGTAACCGCGAGCCCTTCAGCCGGGCTCGCTTCCACATGCCGCAAGATAAAGCTCACAGCGCGTTCTAAAGCAGCCTGATATTTGCGGTTCGCCGGAGTGCTGCCGGCATGCAGGAGAGCCTCGGCCGCGACCGCTGTGTTGGCCACATCGTTGCCGTTTGATTCTAGATGTTCGCCCTGCCGGACGTACGAGGTTTCACCTCCATCCTGGCCCCATCCACCATCTTTGCCCTGCACGGAGACCAGCCAAGATGCGCCCTTGTCTATTGCGGCGCCAACTGAGTCACCCTTTGGCGCGATGGTGCTTCCGGAAGAACTTCGTTGCATGTAAATTCCAATCGCCATGACAGCCACACCGGCTGCCAATACCTGCACTCTATTTGACTTCATGATTCGCCTCCTCTCCTGGCCACGGCTGCAGTAACTAATTAGACGGTCACTGCCGCACTAAAGTGCCTGACGCCTGGTCCGGCACTTTCGTCCAAGAATATCTGGCTGGTTTTGACGAATGCGTGTGGAACGAGTTTCGTTTTTCTAAGTGAGAGTCACATTGTTGAAGTACTACGTGGCGTTGCACGCCACACTGTGAAGCCTGATCACTTCCGCGTGTGCGGCGGGCGATAATACAATCTCAGGCATGAAGGCCGCCATCCTGCAAGCTCCGGCTGATATTCGGAACGATCCGTTGCGATTTGCGGATGTGGCGCACCCTCAAGCCGGCGCCGGGCAGGTTCTCCTCCGAGTGCGCGCTTGCGGAGTGTGCCGGACAGACCTGCATATTGTCGAAGGCGAACTGCCACCGTTGCGATCTCCTGTCATTCCGGGACATCAGATCGTTGGCGAGATTATCGAGGGCGGCACGCCGGAGCTTCCAACTGGCGCACGCGTGGGCGTTTCCTGGGTCGGTGGGGTTGACGGAAGCTGCCCGTACTGCCGGCGCAATCTCGAAAACCTCTGTGATGCGCCCACGTTCACCGGTTACTCGGTCGATGGCGGCTATGCAGAGTATGCAGTCGCCCGCGCGGATTTCGTTTTCCCTCTGCCGGCAAACCTGGATGACTTGCACGCGGCGCCTCTGCTCTGCGCGGGGATTATCGGATTTCGCAGCCTTCGGGTAGCCGGTGTGGAACCGGGCGACAATGTTGGGCTATTCGGGTTCGGTTCCTCGGCATCTCTTACCATCGCTGTGTTGCTTGCGTGGAAGTGCAAGGTCTACGTCTCCACGCGCGGTGAGTCGCACAGGCGTCTGGCCGCGTCGCTGGGAGCCGCATGGGTTGGTGGGGAACACGATAAGCCACCGGTTGAGCTGGATCGCGCGGTTACATTTGCCCCGAGTGGAGACGTCGTGGTCGCGGCGCTCTCCAGTCTCCGCAAAGGCGGTGTAGTTGCGATCAACGCAATCCACCTCGACCGGATGCCACAGTTCGATTACGACCGGCTGCTTTGGGGCGAACGCCAGATTCGCAGCGTGGCCAATATGACCCGCGCCGATGCGAAAGATTTTCTGGAACTGGCGGGCAGGATTGGTGTGCAGCCCAAGGTAACATCCTTTCCACTCGAGCAGGCCAACCAGGCGCTTGCCGCGGTTAAGAACGATTCCATCGACGGAGCGGCGGTCATCATTCCTTAACACAACCCGACTGGAGTTTTCATTACATTGATTAGGAGGCCACGCTTGCGAAAGCGGCCTCGGTCAGACTAAAGATTGCAGCGAATGAAAGGATCATCGGTCCTGACAATTAACGGGGGCTCATCGAGCATCAAGTTCGCGCTTTTTGAGATGGGCGAGCCGTTGAAGCGCTTACTTCATGGGAAAGTGGACCGCATCGGCCTCCCAGGCACGAACCTGACGTTCAACGACCCAACTCGGAATCAGAGGGACACGCGAACCATCCAGGCATCGGATCACGGCTCCGGGGCGGCTTTCCTGATTGATTGGCTGGAAGAGAAAATCGGCTTGGGATCCGTGAAGGCCGTCGGACATCGGGTGGTGCACGGCATGAAATACACTGAGCCGCAACGCGTCACGCAGGAGCTGCTGGATGAACTGCACCGCATCAGGCCGTATGACCCGGACCATCTGCCTCGCGAGATTGAAGTGATTGAGAGCTTCCGCAAGCATCACTCCAAGTTGACTCAAGTGGCATGCTTCGACACCGCGTTTCATCGCACCATGCCGCGCGCTGCCCGGCTGTTGCCGATTCCGCGCCGCTTCGATGCGATGGGGATCGAGCGCTACGGTTTCCACGGCTTGTCCTACTCCTACCTTATAGAAGAGCTGGAGCGGGTGGCCGGTCGCGCAGCCGCTCAAGGCCGCGTGATCCTGGCGCACCTGGGAAACGGCGCGAGTTTGGCGGCTGTTCGCGGCGGCAAAAGCGTCGACACCAGCATGGGGTTTACACCGACCGCCGGCGTGCCCATGGGAACGCGGCCCGGTGACTTGGATCCAGGCGTTGCGTGGTTCATGATGCGCACAGAGAATCTCACGCCTAAACAATTCAACCACATCATCAATCACGAATCGGGGCTACTCGGGGTGTCGGAGATTAGTTCCGATATGCGCGATTTAATGGAACGGCAGCAGAGCGATGTCCGCGCCGCCGAAGCGGTCGAACTGTTTTGTTACCAGGTCCGAAAGTGGATCGGGGCGTTCGCCGCCGTGCTGGGCGGACTGGACACGTTGGTGTTTGCCGGCGGGATCGGTGAGAATGCCCCCGAAGTGCGGGCGCGTGTCTGCAGCGGTTTGGGATTTCTGGGCATCGAATTGGACGAAACCAGCAACGCCGCGAGCGCCACGGTAATTTCCGCGGAACGAAGTCCGGCCACCGTCCGCGTGATCCGCACCGACGAAGAGCTGATGATCGCCCGGGCTGTCTGCCGGCTGCTGGGTGATGAAGACCAAACCAAGGAGTTGAGTCATGGATAAGACGCTGACGCCCGAACTGTTGCGCAAAATGGACGCGTATTGGCGGGCGGCGAACTATCTCTCGGTGGGCCAGATTTATCTCTACGACAACCCGCTGCTGAAGCGACCGCTCGTGCTCGCGGACGTGAAGCACATGCTGCTGGGCCACTGGGGCACGACACCGGGGCAGAATTTCATTTACGTCCACTTGAACCGGGTCATTAAGAAATACGATCTGGATATGATTTACGTCTCCGGACCCGGACACGGAGGCCCAGCCGTTGTGAGCAATACGTATCTCGAGGGCACATACAGCGAGATCTATCCCAATATCAGCCAGGATGAGGATGGACTTCGGAAGCTCTTTGTTCAATTTTCGTTTCCTGGAGGAATTCCAAGCCACGCATCTCCGGAGTGTCCGGGCTCCATTCACGAGGGTGGCGAGCTGGGCTATTCGATCAGCCATTCGTTCGGAGCAGTGTTCGACAATCCCGATCTGGTTGTCGCTTGCGTCGTCGGCGACGGCGAGGCCGAAACCGGCCCCTTAGCCACGGCATGGCATTCGAACAAGTTCCTCAATCCGGCCACCGACGGCGCGGTTTTGCCGATCCTGCATCTGAACGGTTATAAGATCGCCAACCCAACCGTGCTGGCCCGCATCACCCGCGAGGAACTGGAACAGCTGCTGCGCGGCTATGGATGGACGCCATATTTCGTTGAAGGCCACGAGCCCGCGTTGATGCACGAGGCCATGGCCGCAACGCTCGACAAGGCGGTGGACGAGATCCGGAAGATCCAGCAGGACGCCCGCGTGCGGGGTATTCTCACGCGTCCGCGCTGGCCTATGATCGTACTCAATTCTCCCAAGGGCTGGACGGGACCAAAGATAGTCGACGGCGTGCAGGTGGAGGGCACGTTTCATTCGCATCAGGTGCCTCTTTCCGATCCGGGCACGCATCCTGAACACCTCAAGCTGCTAGAAGACTGGCTGCGGAGCTACCGGCCGGGAGAGCTATTCGACGAGCAGGGCCACCTGAAACCGGAACTGGCCGAATTGGCCCCCAAGGGTGAGCGGCGCATGGGCGCGAATCCGCATGCCAACGGCGGCATACTGCTCCATGACCTGCGCATGCCGGATTTTTGCGACTACGCCGTCTACGTACCCGAGCCGGGGACGCACGGGATAGGCGATACCCACGTGCTCGGTCCCTTTCTTCGCGATGTGGTGAAGTTGAACCGCGAGCAGCGAAACTTCCGGGTCTTTGGTCCCGACGAGACGATCTCCAACGGACTCGAAGCGCTTTTCGAGGTGACCCAGCGCCAGTGGGATGCCGCGACCGTGCCCAACGACGAATTCCTCGCTCCCGCCGGGCGGGTGATGGAAATGCTCAGCGAACACCAATGCCAGGGCTGGCTCGAAGGCTACCTGCTCACCGGGCGGCACGGCCTGTTCAACTGCTACGAGGCGTTCATCCACATCGTCGATTCCATGTTCAACCAACACGCAAAGTGGCTCAAGGTCACATCGCGCCTGCCGTGGCGGCACAAGCTCGCATCACTCAACTATCTGCTGTCATCCCACGTTTGGCGGCAGGATCACAACGGGTTCACCCACCAGGACCCCGGCTTTGTCGACCACGTCGTAAATAAGAAGGCCGAGGTGGTGCGGGTTTACCTGCCGCCGGATGCAAACTGTCTGCTGTCGGTGATGGACCACTGCTTGCGCAGCCGCCATTACGTCAATGTGGTGATCGCGGGCAAACATCCGGCGCCGCAGTGGCTGACCATGGACGCCGCCATCAAGCACTGCACTGAGGGCATCGGCATCTGGCAGTGGGCCAGCAACGACCAGAGCGGCTCGCCCGATGTAGTCATGGCATGCTGTGGCGATGTGCCCACGCTCGAAACGCTGGCTGCCGTATCCATTCTGCGCGAGCATTTTCCGGATCTGAAAATCCGTGTGGTCAACGTCGTCGATCTGATGAAGCTGCAGCCGCAAACCGAGCACCCCCACGGGCTGAGCGACACGGATTTCGACGAGCTCTTCACCAAGGACAAGCCGGTCATCTTCGCCTTCCATGCCTACCCGTGGTTGATCCACCGGCTGACCTACCGTCGCACCAATCACGACAACATCCACGTTCGCGGCTACAAGGAAGAGGGCACCATCACCACGCCTTTCGATATGACCGTGCTGAACGATCTGGACCGATTCCACCTGGTCATGGACACTATTGACCGCCTGCCGCAAATCGGCGGAAAAGGGATCTACTTGAAGCAGCAGCTCAAAGACAAACTCGTTGAGCACAAGCAATACATCGACAAGAATGGCGAGGACATGCCGGAGATTCGGAACTGGAAGTGGACAAACCCAAAGTGAAGAATCGCAATTTGGCGATGGTGTCAACGGCGCCCGGCGGCAATACCGCGCCGGCCGTGAAAGCTGGTACAAAGATTGCGCTTGAACAGTGGTGGGCCTGAGAGAACTCGAATCTCCGACCTCTTCCGTGTCAAGGAAGCGCTCTAACCAACTGAGCTACAGGCCCGCGAACGATGTGGTCAATTATAACATGCGTGTTTTGATGGCCCCGAGCTTCCGCGTTGTGATAGAAAGTTCAGATGCCTCTCGATTTCAGCGGAAAAGTTGCGGTGGTTACGGGTGGCGCCAACGGGATCGGTCTCGCGGCAGCGCGGGCGCTCGCGGCCGGCGGCGCGCAGGTCTGGATCTTCGATTTGGAGCGCGAACGCCCCCAGGAAGTGGCACGAAGTTTGGACGGCCGCGCCTGTCACGTCGATGTGACCAACCGTTCCTCGATTGATGCCGCGTTCGCGCAAGTTGGCGCCCCGGATATCGTGGTGGCCAACGCCGGCATGGGCGTTTGGGCGCCCGTGGATGAAACCGCGGCGGATGACTGGAACCGGGTGATCGCGGTAAATCTGAGTGGCGTGTTTCATACCGTGCAGGCGGCTGCTCGCCGGATGAAGCCCCGGCGCAGAGGGGCAATCGTCATCACGGCGTCCACCAATTCGTACGATGGCGAGGCCACGCTCGTCGCTTATAACGCCAGCAAAGCGGGCATTCTGGGGATATTGCACACCGCGGCGAATGAGCTTGGGCCGTGGCAGATTCGGATCAACGCGGTTTGTCCGGGGCTGATTCGCACCCGGCTCACGGAAGCATTTTTCGTCAATCAGCCGTTAATTAAAGAGTACTTCCGCGATATTCCGCTGGGGCGCGGCGGAGCGCCGGAGGAAGTCGGCAACACGATCGCGTTTCTGGCGTCGGATCTTGCCTCATACATCACGGGCGCCACAATTTTTGTGGACGGCGGCCAGATGGCGTCGAAGTTTGGCACCTGGACCGAGGAAATGGCGGATTTCGTCGAGGATCGATGGAAGCTGCGCTAGAGGGCTACGGTTCGGTGATCGCCATAATCGTGGCCGGCGCGTTGCCTTCCAGGCGGTTGTTCACGAACAGGAACGCCGTAATCTGCTTATCCTGGGCGATGCGGACGATGTCGCGCAGAGATGCCCGCACTTGGGGATTTGGATCCTTGATCTCCATGTACGGCGTGAATAGTTGTACGGCTTCCTCATAGCTGCGGCCCTGCCGTAGCAGCGCGCGGCTGACGAGGAAATCAGCCGTGAACGAGTCCGGGAGCACCATCTGATGGCGCAGCTCAGGCATGCGCGACCACGCGTTGAAAACGTGTGCCACTTTGTGCTGGCGCAGGCACTCAAAGTACGCGCGATCCAGGAAATCGGGATTGCGAATCTCCACAGCGTAGCGGTAGTCGGCCGGCAGCTTGGAGAGAAATGGATCCAGTTTTTCCAGGAATTCGTGAACATCGAAGAATGTTTTCTTGGAAAAGGAGCCGAATTCCAGGATTATTAGCGCAGCGCGGTCGTGGTGCGCATCGAGCGGCCGGAGGAAGGATTCCTTGAGGAGATCCGCGTCGAGAAACGATTCGTTTGCGTTTCCCCCCAGTGTGCCGTAGCGCGCGTGCTCCGGGAACACCTTGCAGGTGATCTGTTCGGGGGCCTTGAATGCAAAACGAAAGCCAGCCGGCGTCTGCGCGAACAAGCGGCGCCAGAATTCTTCCGTCGGAAACTGGTAGAAAGCAAAATCGCCGCAGACCGTGGGGAACGTCTGTGCGTATTCCTGCAAGCAGGTATCATTGAAAGCTTTCTGTGAGAAGCGGCCGCGCGACAGGTATCGGGAACGGCTGTAAATTTGGCCCAGCCACCCTTCATATTTCCAGGAGCTGCCGCCGATGTAGATATGGCGAGCCGCGAGGGCCTTCAGGCGCGCGGCCAGCTCGTCGCGATCGAAAGATGACGGCTCATCGAAGAGAGTGTCCACTTACCACGCGCGCGCTTCGCGATATGCGTAGGGGTCAGCGCCCGCTTCGATCACGCCGTCAGGCGTGACGCGAATCAGCACGGGCGCGGCGCCGCTTGCCCAGCGCGAGCGCGTTCCCACGCGATGGTGACGCTCGGCGAGTTCCGTCGCTACGGTTGCATTGATGCGCTCGTCCAGCAGAAGGTCGCCGGGGTTCATGGCGTGATTGTCGAAGCTCGATACCAGATGGCGCGTTTGGAAACGCGGCGCTTCGATGGCCTGCTCGGCATTCATGCCGAACTCAACCACGTCGAGCAGGATTTGCAGCAGCGACTGATCCTGATTGTCGCCGCCCGGCGTAGAGAGCGCAAGATATGGTTTGTCGTCTTTCAAAACCAATGTCGGGCTTAGCGTGATGCGCGGCCGCTTTCCACCAGCCAGTTCGTTGGGATGACCTGGGACGAGGAGAAAACTCTGCGCGCGCTGCGTGAGCGAGATTCCGGTATCGCCCGCGATCACCGACGGGAGCCACGCGCCAGACGGAGTGGACGAGAACATGATGCCATCCTTATCGATGGCGTCCACGCACGTGGTGTCGCGCGCCATGAGTGCGTCGTCGATTTTGAAGTGCACCGTCTCGGCTTCGGAAGGATGCAGTGGCGGGTGTGGGCCAATCTTGCCCGGCCGAAAATCGAGTGAAGCAACCGCGCCGATCAGCTTCCGCCGTTCGGCCGCGTAGTCCTTTGAGAGCAGACGGTCGGCCGGAATGTGATTGAATTTCGGGTCGCCGTAGTAGGTGTCGCGGTCGGCGTAGGCCAGCTTCAGCGCTTCCACCAGCGTGTGGAGATAGTCCGTCGAGTTCCATCGCATGGCACGCAGGTCGTAGCTTTCCAGGATATTCAAAGCCTCAACCAGCGCCGGGCCCTGACTCCAGAAACCGGGCTTGTACACTTGTATGCCTTGAAACGTGGTGGTTACGGGATCCTCGGGTGCCAGGTGAAAGGCGGCCATGTCCTCGTAGCGCAGCAATCCCTGGTTCTCACGGCTGAACTTGTCGATGCGACGCGCAATATCACCGCGGTAGAAATAATCCCGCACGGCGTCAATAGCAGCGGTGCGGCTCGCGCCCCCAGCCAGCGCCTTCTTTTCGACCTCGGCCATCGAACGCAGGGTCCGCGCCAGATCGGGCTGGCGGAAAATCTCGCCGGGCATAGTGACGCGATCGCCGGGAATGAAGACGTGCGCCGAAGTGGGCCAGAGCTCGAAGAAGCGGACATTGCGCTCGATCGCGCCCGCGCGAGTTTCGTCGATTCCCAGGCCATCCGCCAGATCGATGGCCGGGGCGATCACTTCGCTGAAAGATTTGGTGCCGTACTCGCGAAGAGCCACGAGTTCTGCATCCACCATGCCGGGAACCAGCGCGGGCATGAGTCCGGCGACCGGGACCATGCCTTTCAATCCGCCCTTCTCCGGGGCCGACGTTAGTTCGCCCGGCTGTATCTGGCGCGTGCGGAAGAATTCGGCAGTGGCCATTTTGGGCATGGTGCCCACGCCGGCGATCGCGTGCACTTTGCCGTCGCGCGTGCGGATGAGAATGGGCGCCTCGCCGCCAAACCCGATGTGCGAAAACTCGGAGACGGCGGCGGCGAACGTGGTGGCCACGCCAACGTCCACGGCGTTACCGCCTTTGTAATACATGCGCATGCCCGCATCCACCGCGTAATCACTGCCCGCGGCCACCGCGCCATGTACCCCTCGAGACGCGTGCCGCACTTGCCGCTCGAAATCGCGGGGGCGCTGCGCAAAAAGGCTCACTGCGGCGAGCAGGAAAAGCGTAAGTCTGATGGTCATCCGATGCAACCCAAATTCATTCTACGGGATTTCGGGGGAGGGTACTCGCGGGACTGTACTTAGTGCTAAAGCGAACGACTACTTTTCAACGCCGAGCCGCCGAGACGCCGAGTCGCCGAGAACACCCAAGAAAATAACCTGGTTGACGCGTACCGCGTCGAGTGCTCGCCGGTTCAGGACGCGGCAGAACTGCTGCTCAGCGTTTACGGTTCGTACCTGGCAATGGAGAGAGCGCAGAGGGAGCGGCCCGAGCTTCGTGAGCCGGGCTTACGGAGGGATCCTGGGGCTGTTGGGGGGGCGCCGGAGTCCCGTTGGAAACGGATTACTGCTTCGTGTACGCTGACATGATCCGCCGGTACTCGCCGTCGGATTGGATGGACTTTAGCGCCTTCTGCAGAGCCGCGCGAACCTGTGGGTCGTCACCGGCCGGGGATTCGACGACTTTGGTGAGGATGTTGGCTTTGATCTCGTCTGAGGAGATGCGTTCCGCGGATTCGATCACGCGAATCACGGTCTCCTTTCCGAGGCTGCGCGTCCGTAGCATCGTGGACAGGACTTTGCCGCGCTCGTCTTCAGAACCAATGGAATCGACTGCCGCGAAAAACTCGTCGCGAAGCTGGCTATTCGGCGAGTGGGCCGACGCGACCTCTGCCAGCACTTCCGCCTTCTCGTCATCCGAGCCGATGTGCCTGGCGGATCGCGCGATTTCCGAGAGAATCTCGGCGCTATTGCCGGCGTGGTGCGCCACAGCCACCAGTACCTTCTTGCGCTCCTCGTCCGAGCCGATGCTGTCCGTAGCCGCAAAGAAAGCCGTGCGCACCGCAGGATTTTGCAGGTTGGCATCCGCCATCTCGGCTAACACACCGGCCTTTTCTTCGTCGGAGCCGATGGACTTGGCGCAACGGGCGACATCGGCAAGCGTTGCATCCGTCAGGCCGGAGCGGCGCAACAGCGCCGACAGAACTTTCCGCCGCTCTTCATCGGAACCGATCGTGCCAGCGGCTTCGAAAAAGGCACGGCGCGTGAAATCGTCTTCCAGGTAATGCGGAGCAGCCTGGGTGAGCAGTGCGGCTTTTTCTTCATCCGACCCTATGCCGGCTCCCGAACGCAACGCTTCCTGCAGCATTTCACGATCGTTGCCGCTTGCTGCCAGTGCGGCCGCGAGAACGCGGTGCCGCTCTTCGTCCGATCCGATGGTGCTCGCGCTGGCCAGCAAGGCCCGGCCGACCTCGCGATCGCCTTTGTATCGCTCGGCCACCTTCACCAGGACCTTGGCCTTCTCCTCATCTGAACCGATGTGATTCGCCGTCTTAGCCGCCAACTTCAGGCTTTCCCGTGAAGCGAGATCCCGGTCGACCAGGTCGCAAAGCACATTGGCGCGATCCTCGTCGGAACCGATGGTCCCAGCCACCTGATAGATCGGCTCGCGCAGCCCATCCTTCAGATAGTAGGGCGCCACGGATCTCAGCAGGTCGCTCTTCTCGTCGTCCGAGCCGATTTTGCGCGCTTGCAGCATGGCGCCTTCCAAAGGCTCCCGGCCCAGCCCATTTTTCGTAATGAGCTCCTGGAGATAGATCCGTTTCGATTCGTCGCTGTCGATTCTCGAAATCTCGGTCAACGCTGCGGCCGGTCCGCTCTGCTTAAGGATTCGTTGCAGTCTGGGACCCGCGCCCAGTCCGGTATGGCGGATAGCCTCTGGCATCGCGCGCATCAGCCATGCCTGGCCCTGGCTGTCCAACGGCCGCTCGCGCCCGTGGTCATAATAAGTGCGCGACAACCGGCCCAGCGAGTCCGCGCTTACCTCGTACCAGCGGCCGGCGAATAAGAGGACGTAGTTCTCCTCCACGCGGAAGTAGCCGCCGGGTGAGAGCCGTTTCACATCCCGATCGTCATCGCTGAACTCGACCGGTCCGCGCGCGGTGACGTCGAATCGCCGCATCCCCTCGGTCCAGCAGTAGTGGCTCTGGGACGTCGCGGGCAGGTTGACTGTCGAACAGGCAAAGAGCAGCAGGACGCCGGCGATTCTCATTTTGCGCAATCCTCTAAGAACGCTCATACGGATTTGGCCGGATTTTGTTCCGGGAAACTGGGGGCCGCACATCCCATGGTATGCCTGCCGGGCGTTGTACTGTTAAGGAGGAATGGCTGTTGCGGAATCGAACACCGTGCGCTTGCATGTTGCCCTCAGTGGCGCTGTCCAGGGCGTCGGCTTCCGGCCGTTCGTTTACCGGCTCGCGGTGGAATTGGGGCTGTCCGGCTGGGTGTGTAACTCCAGCGCCGGCCTTATTTTAGAGGTCGAAGGCGCTTCCGAGGTACTGGATCGATTCCTGGATCGTCTGGACGCCGAAAAGCCCGGCGCCGCGGTCGTTTTGACCCGCGAGACCGCCGTCCTCGCGCCCACCGGCCTGCGTGGTTTCGAGATCCGTACTTCCGACCAGGCAGCCGATAAGACAGCCAGCGTGCAGCCGGATCTCGCCACGTGTCCTGCTTGTCTGGCGGAGTTGCGGGATCCTGCTGACCGGCGCTACGGCTATGCGTTTACCAACTGCACTCATTGCGGTCCGCGATACACCATCATCGAAGACATCCCTTATGATCGGCCGCGCACCACAATGCGCGCATTCGCCATGTGTCCGGAATGCCAGCGCGAATACGCCGATCCTCTGGACCGGCGCTTTCACGCCCAGCCGAATGCCTGCTCGCGATGTGGCCCCCGGTTGTGGGCTGTGGAGCAGGGCGCGGCTGTTGAGGAGCCGCCCATCGAGCGCGCTGCTGAGACGATTCTCGCTGGTGGAATTGTTGCTCTCAAGGGGATTGGCGGATTTCAATTGCTGGTGGACGCGCGGCAGTCTGATGCCGTGGCGCGCCTGCGCATCCGCAAAGGCCGTGAGGAGAAACCCTTCGCGGTGATGATGCCTTCGCTCGAAATGGTTCGCCAGTATTGCCACGTCTCGCTGGCCGAGGAGCGGCTATTGACATCCGCCGCCGCACCCATCGTGCTGCTGCGACCGAATGGCAGGCCTGGAATCGCTCAGAACGTAGCAAGTTCTTCGCCATATCTTGGCGTGATGCTCCCTTATTCGCCGCTGCATCACCTTCTGATGGAGGCCCACCCGTTCCCGGTGGTTGCTACGAGCGGCAACCTCAGTGATGAGCCGATTGCCACCGATAACGATGACGCCCGCACGCGGATGAGTGAAATCGCCGATCTATTTCTGGTGCATGACCGTGCCATCGCCCGGTCTTGTGACGATTCGGTGGCTCGCGTGGTGCGCGGTCGCGCCAGCGTGATGCGACGAGCCAGAGGGTACGCGCCGCTGCCTGTATTCATGGGATTCGATCTGTCGCCTGTGCTCGCGGTGGGCGGGCATTTGAAAAACACCATAGCGATTGCTGCCGGACAGCAGGTTTTTCTCAGCCAGCATGTGGGAGATCTGGATACCTTGCAAGCGCGGACTGCCTTCAAGCGCGCAATCAGCGATCTCTGCCGGCTCTATCGCTTCGAGCCGAAGCTGGTGGCCTGCGATCTGCATCCCGATTACGCTTCGACGCGCTGGGCCTTGGCTTCGGGGCTGCCCGTCGTACAGATCCAGCACCATCAGGCGCACGTGGCCGCGTGCGCCGCTGAAAACGGGCTGCGCGGGCCGTACCTGGGTGTCTCATGGGATGGCACGGGCTACGGAACCGACGGCACGATTTGGGGCGGGGAATTCTTCCTGGCGGATGGCGCGAAGTTCGAGCGCGTTGCACACTTTCGCCCGTTTCGGCTGCCGGGTGGCGAAGCAGCGGTACGCGAAGGTTGGCGCTCGGCCGCAAGCTTGCTCGCAGCCGCGGTCGGGCCGGAGGCAGTTCCCGAACGGCCGCAGCGATCGGTTGTGTTACAAATGCTGGCACGCGGTGTGAACGCGCCGTGGACCACGAGCGCCGGCCGGCTGTTCGATGCGGTCGCATCCATCGCGGGAGTTGCCGATGAAAGCCGTTTCGAAGGACAGGCGGCGATGCTTCTGGAACGCCAGATTGACGAAGCGACAGACGACGCCTATCCGCTCATCGATGGCGATTGGGCTCCGATGATCGAGGCCGTGCGCCGCGACGTGGTCCACGGTGAAGATGCATCGCGTATTTCCGCCCGCTTTCACAACGCTCTGGCCAACTGGATCGTGAGCGTTGCCGAACAATCCGGCGTACCGCAAGTGGCGCTGAGCGGCGGAGTCTTCCAAAATGGTTACTTGGTGGAGCGGACGGCGGCATTGCTCGAAGCGCGCGGGTTTCAGGTGTACACGCACCAGCGTGTTCCGCCCAACGACGGCGGCGTCGCACTGGGACAGGCGGTCATCGCAGCGCTGGGCGTGGGAGGATAGAGCATGTGTCTCGCGGTGCCGGGCAAGCTGGTCAGCCTCATCGAAGAGGAGGGTCTTAACTTTCGGCGCGGCAAGGTCGATTTCGGCGGCGTGCTGAAAGAAGTGTGCCTGGCTTATACGCCAGAAGCCGCGGTCGGAGATTACGTGCTCGTCCATGTAGGCTTCTCCTTGAGTGTCGTGGATCAAGCCGAGGCGCAAAAGATTTTCGAGACCTTGCGCGAAATGGAGCAACTCGAAGAGCTGGAAGGCCCGTGAAATTCCTAGATGAGTATCGGGAAAGCGCTACGGCGACGCAGCTTGCGCGTTTGATTCGCGAGACCGCGCACCGCCCGTGGACGTTGATGGAGGTGTGTGGCGGCCAAACCCACACCATAGTCAAGAGCGGCCTGATGGACTTACTGCCTTCCGAAATCACGCTGGTGCATGGCCCGGGCTGCCCTGTCTGCGTGACTCCAGTCGAGCTGATCGACAAATCTATCGCCATCGCAGCGCTGCCGGGTACGATCTTCTGCTCTTTCGGCGATATGCTGCGCGTACCGGGATCTTCGAAGAGCCTGCTGGATGTGAAAGCGTCGGGCGCGGACGTGCGCATTGTTTATTCGCCACTCGATGCCGTAAAACTGGCGCGTGCCTACCCCTCGCGCGAGATTGTCTTCTTCGCGGTGGGCTTCGAGACCACGGCGCCCGCCAATGCCATGGCCGTCTGGCAGGCCGAACGCGAGGGCATCCGCAATTTCTCGGTTCTGGTAGCGCATGTCCTGGTCCCGCCGGCGATGGAAGCCATTCTGGCATCGCCTAATTGCCGCATCCACGCCTTTCTCGCCGCCGGCCACGTCTGCACCGTGATGGGCTGGGAGGAGTATGAGCCGATCAGCCAGCGCTGGCACGTCCCCATCGTGGTCACGGGCTTCGAGCCGCTCGATCTGCTGGAGGGCGTGCAAATGGCGGTCGCGCAACTGGAGCAAGGCCGCGCTGAAGTCGAGAACCAGTACCGGCGCGCGGTGCGCAGGGAAGGGAATCGGCCGGCGCAAGCGCGCATCGCCGAGGTGTTCGAAGTCGCTCCGCGCAAGTGGCGCGGCATCGGTGAGATTCCGTTGAGCGGGCTGCGGCTGCGCGAGCGCTATCGCGCTTTCGATGCCGAGGAACGATTCCCGGTCGGGGTCGGCGTGGTCGAAGAATCGAGTGAATGCATCGCCGGTCTGGTCCTGCAAGGATTGAAAAAGCCGTTTGAGTGCCCGGCTTTTGGAACCCGCTGCACCCCGGAGTTTCCGCTCGGTGCGCCTATGGTATCTTCCGAAGGCGCATGCGCTGCCTATTATCTCTACGGAAGGCGCCCATGTGAAGGAAGTGAATCTGAGTTGCCCAGTGCCGCGCCCAGCCGATGACTTCATCGTGCTGGCGCACGGTGGCGGCGGCAAACTGACGAATCAACTCATCGAGCGCATCTTTCTTCCTGCCTTTGGATGCCCTCCGCTCGATGCCCGGCACGATGGCGCTGTACTCAGTGTGAACGGCGCCCGCCTGGCCTTCACTACCGACTCCTACGTGGTCCGGCCGTTGGTGTTTCCCGGCGGCACCATCGGCGATCTCGCCGTGAACGGCACGGTCAACGATTTGGCCATGTGTGGCGCCCGGCCACTTTACTTGAGCGCCGGCTTCATCCTGGAAGAAGGATTACCCATGGAGATGCTCCGCACTATTGTGGCCAGCATGCGCGCGGCGGCCGAACGCGCCGGCGTAGAACTCGTCACGGGCGATACCAAAGTTGTGGACAAAGGCAAGGGCGACGGCGTCTTCATCAACACGGCCGGCATCGGAGCCGTCGAGACCTCACTCGATATCGGCCCGGCTGCGGTTCGCGCGGGAGACGCGATCATCGTGAGCGGCGATCTGGGTGCGCATGGCGTGGCCATCCTCTCGGTGCGCGAGGGCCTCGAATTCGAAGCACCCATTGAAAGCGACACTGCGCCGCTCTGGCAGCCAGTCGAGGCGCTCCTCGAAGCCGGAATTGAAGTACACTGCCTGCGAGATCTGACCCGCGGCGGTTTGGCATCGGCCGTCAATGAGATCGCAACTTCGGCGCGACTGGGCATTCAGATCACCGAACTCGCAGTGCCGGTTCGCGAGCCCGTCCGTGGTGCCTGTGAAATCCTGGGGCTCGATCCTCTATACGTAGCCAATGAAGGCCGCTTCGTGGCCTTCGTTCCAGAGCGAGATACCGCTCACACCCTCGAACTCTTGCGCGGATTCTCCGTCGCCAAAGATGCCACTCGCATCGGCCGCGTGGTCGAGTCTCACTCGGGCGTCGTGACTCTCGAAAGCCGCATCGGCGGCCATCGCGTGCTCGACATGTTGAGCGGCGAGCAACTGCCGCGGATTTGCTGAGCGGAGGCGATAAAGACACCGCTACGGACACGAGCTAGTTGGCGATTCTACGCGCACACCAGTCCCCGACGTGTCGTCTGATATTAACCGTTCGGCATAAAGGCGTCTCAACTACTGCGGTGGCACACCAATCACTTGACCTTATGAGGCTCTGGTGCCGCCAGGGGCTGGTGCGCGGAGCCCCTGCAGCAATTCCAGCCACTCATCTAGTCCCGCCCCGGTCTTGGCGGAAACCCGCAGGACGCGCATTCCGGGGCGAACTCTTTGGATGTTAGTTTCGGCCGCCGGCCAGTCAAATTCAACAGCCTCCGCCAGATCGGTTTTTGTGACTACCGCGACATCGGCGCTGTTGAAGATGGTCGGGTACTTAAGAGGCTTGTCTTCGCCTTCGGTCACCGATAGCAATACGGCCCGAAGTTCCTCGCCCAGATCGTAGGATGAAGGACATACCAGATTGCCGACATTCTCGATGAAAAGGAAATCCAGCTCGGGTAGGCTCCAGCCATCCAAGGCGTTGCGAATCATTTCAGCTTCCAGGTGGCAGACGGTGCCGGTCACAATCTGGCTGACTCGTGCGTGACTGCGCGCCAGACGCTGCGCATCGTTGTCGGTGGCTAGGTCTCCCACCAGCGCGCCAACGCGGAAACGCGGTTGCAGCCGCGTCAGAGTCTTTTCCAGGAACGCAGTTTTGCCCGAGCCCGGGCTCGAAACCAGGCTGACCACAGTGACGCCCATCTCCTGAAAGAGCAGGCGCAGGGCGCCCGCCACAATATCATTGCGCTTCAGTACATTGCGCCGGAGTTCCACCAGACGGGGTTGGTTGGCCATCACTCTATCTCCAGGGCTACAATTTCGAGTTCTTTTCCCTGTATCACCTCCGAAGTTGGTGCGCCGCACTTCGGACAGCAGAACCACTGTATTGAGCCGATCGTCTGCTGAGCTTGGCACGCGGGACAATAGACGACAATGGGGACCTCTTCGATGATCAGGTGAGCCCCCTCGATACTGCTACCCGCACAAGCCAGCTCGAAGGCCGATAGAAGGGCTTCTTTGACTACTCCGGACAGTGGCCCCAGCCTCAGATGGACGGCGCTGACACACCCGTCGTGGCGCGCCGACTCCTCTTCCACACCTTCTACTATACCCATTGCCACCGAGAGTTCATGCATGTGCTGAGGCTGCATTATTGGGAACGACTACTGCCGTGATCCACACTGTAGCTCGCTAAAAACCCGTCTAGTCCAAGAATCCTGCCTTTTAGGATCATATCGGGGGGCTCGTGATTACGAAGTCGCCCGGATTAATGCCTCGTCGTTGATCGCGGCCGCACAAACACCACGACCGATCGCGGTCCCACGCGATACTGCAACGTCCGGATCGGCGCCCCTTCCGGCGTGATGTCATCGGGGCTCGGCAAACTTGTATCCACCACGCGGCGCCACTGTCGGGCTGTGCCTTGTTGAATCGCGAACGTGAGAGCCTCCCAATAGGCATTGACCATCACGTAGAGATCGTCGTCTTCATGCGACTCGCCATTCAGGCAATACGCGAGAGTGTGTGAGCTGTACGATAAGTCCGCCAGGCTGCCGACGCCGTACCACCGCACGTCTCCACGCCAGAACCGGCTCCGTCCAATTGAAGGATGCGCTTTCCGAAAGGCGATCATTTCCTTGAAGAAGCGAAAAATGTCCGGGTTGCCCCGCCACCGGTCCCAGTCGAGCCAACTGATTTCGTTGTCCTGATTGTAGGGATTATTGTTGCCCCGCTGCGTTTGCAGGAACTCGTCCCCGGCGCGGAACATCGGCGTGCCGTTGGCCAACATCAGTAAGCTGCAATAGTTCTTTACCTGCCTGCGGCGGAGTAACATGACCTCCGGCCGCACACCCTCGTCACCTTCCTGTCCGCCGTTCCAGCTATAGTTTTCGTCCGTGCCATCGGTGTTGTCGTGCCCGTTGGCCAGGTTGTGTTTCTGGTTGTAAGAGACAAGATCATAGAGCGTGAATCCATCGTGCGAGTCAACAAAGTTGACGCTCTGGTACGCGTGATACGCACTTTCGCGATCGTCGGGAAAAAAGTCGTCGCTTCCATACATACGCCGCAGAAAGTTGTCCACCATGCCCGAGTCGCCGCGGACAAAGCGCCGGACGTCGTCGCGAAAACGGCCGTTCCACTGGAGCCAGGTGATGCCCGGAAAGACGCGTCCCAACTGGTAGGCGCCCGCGGCATCCCAGGGCTCCGCGATCAGGCGCAGGTTGCGCAGAGCCGGGTCGGATGCGATCTCACTGAAGATGGGCGGGTCGCTCCAGTTGAGCGAGCCGTCCGGATTGCGGCTAAAGATGGACGCCAGGTCGAATCGAAATCCATCGATGCCCATGCGCAGCCGCCAATAGCGCAGGCTGTCCAGCACCATCTGCCGTACGTGCGAACTGCCGAAGTTCAGAGTATTGCCGGTGCCGGAGAAATCCAGGAAGGGGTTCGCGGGATCCGGCGACATCATGTAATACGCCTCGCTGTCGAGGCCTTTGAAGCTGTAGATGGGCCCGTGCGCGTCACCTTCGGCAGTGTGGTTGTAGACGACGTCGAGGACCACTTCAATGTCCGCTTCGTGCAAAGCCTCCACCATGGAACCGAACTCGCCGTGATGGCAGAACATCTTCGGGTCGCTGGCGTATTCGTGGTGCGGCGCGAAAAAGTTCAGAGGCATATAGCCCCAGTAGTTGCCTTCTTGGGGATCGCGCTCGAACACCGGCATCAACTCAACCACGGTGACCCCGAGGTCTTTCAAATAGGGGATCTTCTCCACTAAGCCCGCGTATGTGCCCGCGCGGCGAGCATCGACACCCGAGTTCGGGTTTCGGGTGAACCCTTTGACGTGAAGTTCATAGATAATGGCGTCCCACTGGTGTCCGAGGGGCGTATGCGCTTTCAAGCCGGGTCCGGCGCCCGGCCGAAGAAGCACGCCCAGCGGCGCTTTCCCGATGTTGGACCCTTCCCGCATCGTCAAACTGCGGTCAAACGACGGCGGAAAGAAGACGCAGCGTGCGTAAGGGTCGAGCAATAGTTTCTGCGGATCGAAGCTATGCCGGCCGTCTACGTTCAACCCCGAGACAGAATAGGCGTAGTATTGCGCCGCACCGATTTGCGCCAGTGGAATCCGGCAGTGCCAGACCGGCCCCGACTTGTTGCGCAGGTAGTCGAAGCGAAAGCCGAAGCATGGTTTGAAGTAGTCAGTGTCCGTAAAAAGCAGCAGTGTGACGCTCTCGGCGTGGGCCGAGTAGACCGCAAAGTTTACGGCGTTCTCGCTTTCCAGCCAAGTCACTCCGAGCGGCGCCGGAGTTCCTTCGCCTGCGGTCCAGTTCGGTCTGATTTGGGATGTGCTCATGCGTGGGGCCTGGCGCGCCGGCCCGTTGCGAACCGGCCGGAACGATCCTCTAGCTAGTGTGCCAGAAAGGACGACAAACCGGCGTGAGATCGCTCACTCTTTTGGTGTGGCCGCGGCTTCCGGAAGTTTGGATGCCCGAGCCACGCGTCCCTCGAGCGCCTCGCCCAACGAAACATTGTTCCTTTCGAGCGTTTCACCGAGAACCTGATCGAGCGACACGCGCGCGTGGCTATAGGCGGTGAGGGCGACTACCTCCTCCACCCGCGCCGTGGCTAGACTGCGTTGCACGGCAATGACGTCGGCTCTGGTCGAGGCGCCAAGAGAAAACTTGCGTTGTTCCTTTTCGAGCAATTGCTCCTGCAGAACTCGCGTGTCGACTGCCGCGGAATACCTCGCACGCGCCTGGCGTAGCGCGATGACATAGTTGGAGACATCCACCACTAGCTGATTCTGGCTCCGGCGCTCGATCAGATCGCCCTGCTTCAACTGCAACTGATCGATGCCGTAGTCGCCTTGCGCTTGGCGGTTCCTAAGAGTGCCAACAAAGTACGTCGCTGCCCGTTCACTGGGGAAGTTGCGGCGGAAGACCTGCGCGACTCCGTTGCCAAGTCCGCCCGCGAAATAAGGACTGGCGCCCTGGCCGGGTGGCTGCGGAGTCGGAGTGCCGGCCAACCCCTGGGCGCTGGTGGCGGCGATGAAGCCCACGTTCGGCAACAATCCGTTGGCGGTTCCAAGGGCGCTGATCTCGCTGGTTTCATCGCTGATTTTGGTCATGACCATGTCCGGCCTTTTCGCCAGCGCGCTGGCCACAAGCTGCCGCAAGGGAGGTAGTTCCTCGCCATTGGGAACCTCGATTCGGTCCAGCGGGATGACCTCTGCAGCGTCGACAAGCGGATCCTCCAGGCCATTACGACTCAAAGCGCTCTTCAGCAACATCTCCTGTTGACGCACGGTAGCCCGAGCGATAGCCAACTCCCGCTGCCGGGTCTTCATCTCGGCCTCAGCCCGGAAGCTTTCAACCCTGGCGGTCGCGCTGAGTTCGATCTCCCGTTTCGTATCCTGAAAGAACTTCTGGGCAAGGTCGTAACTCTGCTGCCTCGCCTTGAGGTCCTCGATGTCTCCCGCCAGGTCCCAGTACAAGTTCAGAACGCTAGCAACCAGATTGAGCAATTGCGACCGGAACGTCTCCTGAGCCAAGCCCACCTGCTTTTCGGCTATACGGATGTACCGACTGTTAACACCCTTGCCGAACCCTTGGAGGAGCGGGTGCCGGAAAAAGACTTGACCCACGGGCGAGACCGCTGGATTGAGGATGTCGCTTGGCGCGTTCTGTTTCAGATACGACTCATTGAATGCGGCTTGCACATAACCGCCGGTGATCAAGCCCTGTTGAACCACGTTATCGTAAAAGCGCTGGGTACTGACCAGAGCAGCTGTCTGGCTGAGCACCTGGTTGGCTTGAGGTTGAGATTGGTGTGCGAAGGCAACCGAGCTTTGGAGAACCGGGTCGAGGTTCGGAGTAACGGGCCCAATCTGCGATACAGTAGCGCCGCCGGCGGAGCCACTGCTCGTTCCACCATTGTTGCCTAAAAGGCCGGCGGCCAACTCGCTTCCGGCAACGCCGAGGCCTGATGTAACCTGGTTGACCACGGAGTTTCCCCCTTGAATGCCTCTAAGAGGGCCGCCACCATGCATCCGCTCCAATTGCGATTCTGCGGTAAGCGGTCCATAGCGATCGACTTCGAGATCCAAATTATTCTCAATAGCGAGTGCGATGGCGTCCTGAACGGTCAGATAGAGTTTGCCTGCCCGGATAAGACTATGCAGCCGGTCCGAGTTTTTCAGCCGGGCCGGCGGAGTGACTGGCCCCACATAGGGGCGCACGAAACCGGGGACTGCCGGTTGTTCAACGGCGATTGCTTCCTGCGCCCCCAATTGGGAAGCCAGGCAGCTCCAGGCCATGAGGACTGTAAATGTTTTCCGCAGCTTCATTGCATGCCCCCGATCATTTCTTCGAACCGAGATCCGGCAGCACCGACTGCCGCGCTACGTGTCCGGAAGCCGCCTCTTCCATCGAGATGCCGTTCACATCGAGCGTCTGGCCAACAGCCTCATCGAACGCAATCTTGGCATGCGTATAATTCGCCATCGACTGAACTTCCGCGCTTTGGTCCGTGGCCAGGTCCCGCTGCGCCTGCACCACCAGCGGGATCGTCGATTGGCCAAACTGAAACTTCTTCTGTTCGGCTTCCAGACTCTGCTGCGCCAGAACCCGGGTGGCGACCGCCGTTTCGTATCGCGCGCGGGCCTGCTGCACCTCGATCATTGCGTTCTTGATGTCTACCCGCACCTGGCTGATGGTCCTCTGGAGCTGCAACTCACCTTGCCGCAGGGCGAGTTGATCGGCCACATAGTCGGCCTGCGCCACTCGATTGCGGAACGGGATATTCAGCGAGAAACCGGCGGAGTAATTAGGATAATTCCGGCGGAAGATCTGGCCGAGCAGATTCCCATACCCGCCGACAACGTAAGGGTCGGCAACTCCCGCCGTCCCATTGGCCAAGGCATTCACACTGCCGGTCAAGCCGTTATTTGTCGCCTCGAAAAAAGCCTGCAGCGTGGGTAACAGCACGTTTTTTGTGCCGGCAATGTTAATGATGGTGCTCTGAATGTTAATCCGGGTGCGCTCGATTTCCGGCCGCTTGTCGAGCGCCTGCTCAACCAGTTCTCCGATGGGCCTTAATTCTTCTTTCTCGGGAACGACAATGTGATCCAGCGGGACTATATGCACGTCGTCTAGCCAGGGGCTCGCCGCCCCGTTTCTGCTCAGCGCGTTCTTCAAGACAGTTTCCTGCTGCGCCACGTTGGTTTGCGCGATCAGCAGATTCTCCTTCGCCGCGGAAACCTCGGCCGCCGCGCGGGTCACTTCGATCGCGGACAGTGTTCCAATGGCGACTTGCTTCTTGTTGTCCTCATACAGTTTCTGCGCCGTGGCCAGAGCCTGCTCCTTGATGCGCACGTCTTCGTTGAAGCTCACCAGGTCCCAATAAAGATTCATAACGGCCGAGATCGTTGTGATCACCTGCAGTTTCACTTGCAGCTCGGTGACTTTCAGGTTGTTCTTGGAAATCCGGATGTACCGGTTGTTAACCGCGACGTGGAAACCCTGCAGCAAATTTTGCGTAACGTACAGGTCCAGGAAACCTTGTGTGAATGGGTTGAGGACGAAAGCGGGGCTGTTATAAGAGGATCGGCTGCTGACGTAAGTCAGAAAGGCCCCGGTCCCTGTGACAAATTGCTGCCCGTATTCGAGCTGGTATGTCCTGCTGTTATCCACCAGCGACGAAACCTCGCCCAGAAACGTGTTACTTTCAGGCGTGGTGGCATGCTGAAACCCCGCGTAAGCCACGAAGAATGGATCCAGGTTCGGAGGCGTGGTGCCATATTGCACCACGATTCCTCCTCCGGAGCCGACACCTCCGCTCTCCGCTAGACCAACCGCGCTGACATTGACTCCTAAGGTGCTAACGCTCGCCGGTCCCGGGTAAATCGGCGTAGGTGCGGTCCGGATCGCACCACCACCTTGGGTACGCCGCAGGCCCTCGCGCGCCAGAAATGGCCCATAGCGTTGAATCGCAATATCGATATTGTTTTCGAGCACCAGCGCAATCACATCCTGCACCGACAAATAGAGATTGCCGGCTCTAACCAGCGATTCCAGGCGCGGCGTGTTGGTGAGATTCGCAGGCGCCACGACTCGCTTCTCCAGATGGAAAGGCCGCATCAGCGTGCCCACGACGGGCGGGCCATTTGGCGTGGTAATGGAGACTTCTGGCGTTTGTGCGAAACTGCAAGCGAACGTGGCCAAGACGGCGGGCGAAAATTTCCGGAAGTAGCTCATGCTGAGTAGGATCCTATCTACAACGGCCTGTGTTGATGTGGGTTAAGGGCAATTCCCCTGCCACATTCCGGCCCCCCGGCGAAAAGGTGCCCTCCGCGATGGCATGGCAAGGAATGCCACGGTTAATCGTGGTTCTCAAACGGAAGCCCTGCACCGGACCGCGCGACGAGCTGTCCGGTTTTGGGACGAGTTGTCCGCTTTTGCCACGACTTCGCGGTCAGGTCGCCAGGGGTCTGGCGGATTCGGTAGTGGATTCAGCCCACGACCGTTACCTTCGTGTTCTCCAGATGAACCTCCACGAGCCTCACGTCCAATTCGTGATGGTTGGGGTCACCAAGCGGAAAAAGCGATGCGCAAAAAACGTGTTTGATCCCAACGCCACGCACAAAGTCAAATCTGACTGTGCCGGTATTAGATCCAGTAATTGCCAACCGCAAACGGATAAGGGTCGGCGCTTTGCTGCGCGTCCATGACCTTGGCGCTGACGGCGCAGCCCAAGACTTTCACTTAGCCGAATAGATAAGCTCCTTGTTGTGCCGGGGCAGCAGCGCCCCAATTCCAGCGCCGATCACCGCGCCCACACCTCCGGCCGCCGCGCCTCCGACTCCGCGCGAGACGCAAGGGCCGAACTCGCCCTGGTGACAGCCCGTGATACCTGCTCCGATAGCGAATCCTCCCCCAAATCCGATGAGTGCGCCGATGGCGGCGTGCTTGCCCCGTCCCCCGCCGCCCTCACGGAACCGCTCTATCTTGAGCACGTCCTCTTTCTTGGCGGTCACGGTCCCGGCCGTCAACTGTTGCGGCGTCCAGTTTTGGAATGCGCCTTCCACGGGTCCCGTTTTCAAGGACAGGCGAATCTTGTCGCCTGCCTTCAACTGTGCCAGCGATTGCCAGTCGCGCCGATCCTGCCCCGAGGCTGCGGTGCCGAGTGCACTCATCAGCGCAACCATCAGGAATGAACGCAGTCCTATATTGTTCATGTCTTTCCTCTTTCGACTTGTGTTTGATCTAACCCCGCCTCAACTCTCCACTGGCCAGCCGTCTCGAAGTCTGGTCAATAGTAGCGCGAAACGAGTAAAGAAACTTCCGTCAGTACACGCCAAATCGGCGCGGCGAATCGAATTCCTGGAACAGCAGTCGAGTCGGTAACGGAAGGCCTGCAAGCCTGGAAGAAAAAGGGTCAGATTGGTAGGCGCGGCTGGACTCGAACCAGCGACCCCCTGCTTAGAAGGCAGATGCTCTATCCACCTGAGCTACGCGCCCCTTGCCTCTCCTATTCTACTGTGACTGTGGTTCGATTCCGGCGAGTCAACGCGAGAGCTCGACGCCTCGCCCTAGTGGACCCGTTTACCGTCGAACATCTCAATCACAAAGTAAGGATAAGTATATGACGCGCCCTTGCCTGCCTTTTCGATGAACTCGCCTGGGAAAATATGGCCGACACCGGCGCCGATGTGCACCTCACGGTTGATTTCATACCAGGCGTACACGTCCGCTTCCTGGCCGAGATGTGTGCCGGATTTGCCCGTGCGGTCGCGCAGGATCACTCCACCGGAGGAGTTGTAGGCCGCATCAGTGGCGCTCGCCAGCCATAAATCGAGATACTGTGCGGTCACCGACCAGCGTCGATGCGGATTGATCGTGGCCCCACCGCGCCACGCCACGATGTTTTGCCATCCGAACTGGTCTGTAATCCCGAACCGGTCATGCGCTGTCGGATACATAGTGTCGAAGGTGCCATGCGTCCCGTCAGTCGGATTCTTGTCACCCGAGCCGTAGTCGTAGCCTGTGAAGAAGCGTGGCTTCCAGCCCAGCGAACGAACGGTGTAACCCAGACCCGCCGTGGTGCCCCATGCCTGGATATCGTTCGGGCCGGCCGAGCCGCGCTCCAGCACCAGCTCATAACGATAGTCGAAGTTCCGAATGCCCGTTCCTCGGATCCGGAACCCGTACGCCTTCTCGTCCAGGTGGCCGGTCTTGAGCTTGCTATCTTCCACCGCGACGCTCGGCGCAACTCGCCACAGCACAAACGGTTCGATGGACGACTTTGGAAGCTCGCGCGTGATCCACCCGTAAGCGCCGTAGATGTTGTTCCCCTCCTGGTGATGAGAGATGCCATCCAGCAGCGGGTTCACCACCGAGGCGGCAAACACGGCCGCTCGAAAGCGGTCCCAGTGAATGTTGGTCACCACGCCGTCGTAGGAACGCCCCTGGTCGCGCCATTCCGAGTTGGCGATGATGGTGCTGTTGTAGTCGATCAATTGCCGGCCCACCGTGAGAGAAATTGGCTGCTTCTCCAAATCGCCAAACTGGGCATAAGCCAGTTTGAGGTCCCACCTCACGTTGTTGGGTGGCCCCAGCGGCGGTGATTGCAGAAACGAGCGAGCATCTTGCACCTGCGCCTCCACCTTGAACCAGCTCACTGGCTGCAAGATCATCCCAAAGCGAAACCGGTTGAGTAGATAGGAAGCGCCGTTGTTCGGCTTGAACCCATTGCCACTGAAACCCTCCGCGCGCAACCGCTCATCCAGCCCAAACTGCAGCCACCTCGGAAGCTGGTCGTTCAGCTGGCCGGTCGGCCGGAGGTCCGGGAGGTCGTAGGGCTCGGTGGAAAGAGGCGGCGAGGATGCTGGCCCACCGACCGGAGTGAGCGAGGAATCGGAACCGAGCGCGGCTACCTTGTCGTATTGTGCGTAAATCGGACCACCAGCAAGGGCGAGGGCCAGGGCAATATATTGTCTTTTCAACATTTAGCTAATCTCTATTTTGTCGATAGAGAATAGTATGTTAGAGGAAAAAGCTCTTTGTCAAGCCCGAAGAACGAGAGGCGCTTTCACTCGAGAACCTGGATCTCGCCGTAGAGCGGAGACGAAATCTGGAGCCGCGAAACGCCTGGCTCCTTGAGGTACGTATCGAAGAAGCTGTGTACGCAGTACGCGGTAACGGCAAGCTGGCGGGGTCCGTCGATACCGAGCATGCCGAACACCCGGAGCACCCCCATCACGATATGGCTCTTCAACAGGGCTCCATCGTCGCTGAAGGTGAAATGGTTCGCGCCACGGATCGTTATGCGTAGCCTCGAATCCGGCGGCAGACGTTCATAAACCGCTTGGATGTCAGCCCCGATCTGACGGACCTCCGCGTCGGACGAAAAATCCCCGTTGCCGCTCAGGAGAAACATGAACGGCTTGTGGATGCCTGCCTGAATGACGCTACCGTGCAGAGAACCGTCCACATCAATACCTGCCTTGCACCTGGAATCCTGAGAACAGAATTGTGCAGCGGTGGCGCCACCAAAGGAGTGGCCAAATACTCCCACTCGCGTTAAGTCGAGCCGGCCCGTGAACTTGCCTGTGGCGTCCGAAGCGTTCAACCGCTCCAACCGATCGAGGACGAACGCGATGTCACCGGTCCACGCGGCCAGCAGCTTGGAGGCGAGATGTTCGAGCTCCTCTCCCGAGAAGAGTTCCGGGTTGTTCTCCGGCCTCCGTGCGATTACCCGGCCGTCAGGGAAAACGACCTCAATTGTGCGATAGGGGGCATCGAATCCCACGACGACGTAACCGTGACTGGCCAGGTCCTCGGCAAGCGTCGAGTAGTTCATCACGGGGGCGGATGCCCCCGCTCTCATGATTACCACAGGGTACGATGGCTGCTGCGGTGAGACATCGGCGTTACGAAGACTGTGCGCATGGACTTTCGACAAATCCCGCGTGAGAAGCCTGAAGATGAGCGGGGCGCCACCGCCGGCTGGTGCTCTTAAGGAAGCGGGCAGGTAGTCGTCTACAACTGCACCTGATTGCCCGGCCACCGCCGGGTACCAGACCCAGACGAGGAGTTCGCGCTTGGTTCCCGGCGCGGGAGCCAGGACGTCCAGTCCCTTGTCATCCACCCAGTCATAGATCGCGCGGCCCACCGCGAGTGGCCCCGTGGGCGCCGGTAGTGTAGTCGCGGTCCGATGCTCCAGCCAGAGCGACGCCAACAATACACCGACCCCGAGAACCCCCAATATCGCCAATATTGCGAGCGCTTTGAATATCCGGTGGGACAGCCGTGTTTTAGACATGCGATGCCACCAAAACAAGCTCAGCCGACACGTTCATCAAACGCTCCGTAACAAGAAAAAGTACTTTTCATAATAAAGTGTGTGAGGTTTCCTTGTCAAGCGATGCCAAACGCGCGTCTTATTGATGCTCGATCCCTTCGCCGCACTTCCGGCGCTATTCGTTCCGCGATCCTATGCCAGCGGGCGCCTTCGCTGGCTTCGCGCTTTGCTGATTTTGAACCGGCTGTTGGCGGGCCGCTAGCCAGTCCGCGATGATCCAGCAAGCTGCCACCGCAGCCAGGTTGTACGCGTTGCCGCCCCAGACATCATGTCTTTGGGGAAAAGCAAAGATCATAGGCCCTAATGTTACTGCGCTAACGACCAACAGCATCAGCGCCAGGAGACGGGCAGCCAGAACGTCCAAAATTCCCGAGAGTATGGCGAGGCCCGCGAGTACGAAGCAAATTCCAGTTACGATGGTCCAGAACTCTCCTCCCAGAGGCATCCACTTGGGGACATAAACGGCGTTATCCTTAACGCCAGTCAAATGCGCCAAGCCGAAGTCGATTGAGCAGACTCCGAATATCCAGCGAGCGATCAGAATCGTTCGCGGCCAAGACGAACTGTGCGTTGCCAGGGATCCGTAGACGAGTGCTCCTGCGGCGGCCACGATGAGTTGTGTGCCGGTTCCAGCCAATACACCGATATAGACCGGAATTCGAAAACCAAGTACGTGAGGCGCCGTATAGAATCGAGGCAACCAAAAGACCGCAAAGATGAAATAGATGACGGCCAGCGCCGCCGCACCGGCTTTAGCAGTCCGGCGCCACAGGATCGCCGCGCCGCCCGCGATCATCCAGACGGCGGTGATATACGCGAATAGCTCACGACCGGGAATGTGGTCGCCGAACGCCTGGATGGGTTGATGGGAGGCGTCAAAATCGCCCCAGACTAGGTCGCAGATGCCGGCAGCAACTGTAGCCAAGCCGAACAAGTAAACTCCGACTCTCATTGCCGATCCACCATGTCCTTCCGGTGATGCCGCGTCGGAATCCACCACGATTTCCGGGCTATTCGTTCCGCAGGGCCCGCAGCGGATCCAGCCCCGCGGCGCGCCTTGCCGGCACATAGCTTGCAACCGCGCTGACCGTCAACAACACCAGCGGAACAAAAACGTATACGGCGGGGGAAGATACGCCGAGTCCGGGAAAGCCGGCGGCGAGCATAGGTGCCGCCATCGCAGTGAGCACACCGCCCGTCGCGATACCAACGCCCGCGAGAATCAATCCGCGGCGCTCGACGAACCACACAATGTCGCGGCGGCCTGCGCCGATAGCGACGCGGATACCGAACTCCTTCACGCGCCGGGTCACCGTGTAGGCGACCAGCCCATAGAGCCCGGTCGTGGCGAGCGCCAGTCCAATGAATCCCATCGTCCCCACCATCTGGAAGAACTGCAGCCACGTATCCGTCACGCGGCTTTCGTAGAGCGTCGCTACGGGACGAAGATTGAATACCGGCACGTTGCCGTCGATCGATCGAACCGCGTCGCGCAAGGGCTTCGCGAGCGCGCCCGCGTCACCCACCGCTTCGACCACCAACGTCATCCGCGAACGCGGGTTTTGCTCGTAGGGCACATACACGTACGGGGCGGGCGCCTCGTTCACCGCCAGATAGTGCCCATTCTTCGCCACTCCGACGACCTCGATCGGAGCGCCGGCCGCGCTCTTCAGCCGGATCCGCTTTCCAATCGGATCCTGGCCCGGCCAATAGGTCTTCGCAAACTGCTGGTTCACAATCGCCACCCGGTGCGATCCGGCGCGGTCATCGTCGGTGAAAGCTCGCCCGCGTTTGATTTCGATATGCAGGGTGCTGAAGTACGCGGCGTCCACCGCGCCGCCGAACTCCAGCTCTGTTTCGCGGCCTTTCGGGAACTGGTACCCCTCGGGCGCTACATTGACCGCGGTCTGAGAGGGAGAAAGCGGCAGCGATTCGGCCATGGCCACCACGGCCACGCCGGGCATCGTGCGAACGCGATCGACAAGCCGGCGGTAGAAGACCTTGGTCTGTTCGGGCGTGTAGTGCACCAAGGCGGGCGCTGTATCCATGCTGATCAGGTGGTCCGTGCGAAACTCCGGCGGCATCACCAGCATGTTCCGGAAACCCGCGAGAAACATGCCGGCTGCGATCAGCACGACCATCGCGAGCGCAATCTGGCCGGCCACCAGAACGTCGCGGCCGACCATGCGCCCCTTGCCGGACGAGCCGTCTCCGCCCGCCTTCAGTGCGCTCACGAAGTCCGTCCGTGCGGTCTGCCACGCCGGGGCCAGGCCGAAGAAGATACAACTCGCCAGTGCTGCGAGCAAGCTGAACTGCACGATACGCCAATCCAACTGTACGCCCAGCACAAACGGTGGATCGCTGGGCACGCTGAGCGTTTCGAGCAACCGAATACCGCCGTATGCGACGAACAATCCCGCGCCGCCGCCCGCCATGGCTACCATGAGACTCTCGGTCATCAGTTGGCGCACCACCCGGCCCCGCCCCGCTCCGATCGACAGCCGAATTGCGATCTCGCGGCTGCGGGCGCGCCCCCGGGCAAGCAACAGATTCGCGACGTTCGAGCACGCAATAATCAGGATGAGCGCCACCAGCCCCATCAGCATCTTGACCAGCGCCAGCAGTTGTGGAGTCTGCTGCATGCGCCTCTCGAGCTCCGTGCGGACCGCCATGTGCCGGTTGCGATTCGTCTTGACATACTCGCGTTCCAGGGCGGCCCCGATTGTGGCAACTTCCGCCTGCGCCGATTCCTGTGACAGGCCGGCGCTCAATCGGCCCTTGACTACCAGATCGTGGCGTCCGCGGTCCTCCAAGGGATCGGCCGTCTCGCCGTCCAGGCGCTGCGCCATCCCCAGGGGAACGAAGAGGCTGGGGAGAGCGAAACGGTCAAGGCCGGTAAAGGACGCCGGGGCTACACCGACAATCGTGAAAACGATCCCGTTGATTCGCAAGCTGCTGCCGATCGCGGACTGCTCGCCCGCATACTTCTGCCGCCAGAAGTCGTAGCTGACCATGGCGACAGGTTGGGCAAATGCAGTTGCTTCGTCCGGCAGAAACGAGCGGCCAGCCGCAGGCGTCACGCCTATGACCGGAAAAAACTTGTCGCTCACCAGGTTCGCAAAACACATCTGTGCCGGTGCCGCGGCACTGGCGGCTACCGCCAGCGTCGTGACGCGATAAGCGGCCAGCCCGCTGAAGGACCGGTTTTTATTGCGCAGATCGCGGTAATCGGGAAACGACATGCCTTCGAAAGGATTGTCGGGCGTAGTGTTGGTCACATCGAAGAGATCCGCGGGATTCTTTACCGGCAGAGGCCGCAGAAGCAGCGCGTCGGCGAAGCTGAAGATCGCGCTGTTCGCGCCGATGGCGAGAGCCAGTGAGAGCACCGCCACCGTGGCAAATGCGGGCTGCCTGCGCAGCGCGCGCAGTGAATAGCGGATGTCCGCGAAAATACTGCCGAGCCACGTCCAGCCCCAGGTTGCACGAACATCCTCCATCGCCAGCGTGAGGTTGCCGAGTTCGTTGGCGCCCGCGATCGCGGTGAGGGATTCCAACTCCTCGCGCATGTCGCGCTCCTGCTGGCGGCGCCACGCCGGCCAGAGATATTTGAGGCGATTCCAAATCTTCATCCTTTCACCTCCGGCAACGTCCCCATGATCCGCCCCACCGCGCTCACGAAGTCGGCCCATTTGGAATGTTCCCGTACCAGTTGCTTCCGGCCCGCGGCGGTGAGCCTGTAAAACTTGGCGCGGCGATTGTGCTCCGACGTTTCCCACACGGACGCGATCCAGCCTTTTGCTTCGAGCCGCTTCAGCGCGGGGTAGAGCGAGCCGAACTCAATATCGAGGGCCTCGTTTGAGGTGCTACGAATGCTCTTGGCGATTCCGTAGCCGTGCAGCGATCCGGCGCGCAGCGTCCGGAGCACCAGCATATCCAGCGTCCCTTGCAGCAGATCCATATGGAGATAGGCTATATGAAGAGGATCTATAGGTCAACCGCGCCTATTGCATCGCCACCTCGCTGGTCCGCATCACCACCGAGCGCGGTTCGTCGGCCCGTGCCGTAGGCAGACAGAATTCGCTCCGGCATTCTCCGACAAGGCGACGATACCTAAGTCGGACTATTTCCAGGCGGCCGCCGATTTGCCCAGAAGCACCTCTCATAAGCCATACCATTGGTTAAAGAATGGCTTCGACTCGCGGCCTCAGGGGGCCTGCAAATCGAGAGCGTAAATCTCCTGTGTGCCGGTGTCTCTCAAGACTAACGGTGAATCATCCGGAGCGAGTCCAGTCCAGAATGCGCCCCGAAACCCGGTTTGGCGCAGGTCCTTAAGGCCGGCGATCTGTTCCACGCTTCCATCTGTTATTCCTACGCGCAATACAGCAGGCTCCCTTCCGCGCCGTAAGTAGTAGACAAATCGCCCGTCCGCCGACCAGTTCGTAACGCCGAAGTAAGCCCCTCTTACCAGTTCCCTCCAGGTTTGTGAATGGAAATCGAAAAGCATCAAAGAATGAGAGTCCAAGGATCTCGCTACGATGTAACGGCCATCGAGTGACCACCGAGGCGTCCATAGGCCATCCGATCCCGGCAACTTTTTCACATTTCGAGTGCGTACGTCAACCATGTATATGCCGAGTTTTTCCGGAGGCGCTTTATCGAAAATCGGGAAGTAACTGAAGATCAGAGAATTCCCGTCCGCAGACCAGTTGGGGTCCATCTCATTTCTCGGTTCTTCCAAAAGCCGTTCGGGCGTTCCCCCCTCGGCCGAAATCAATGAGATTCTCCAAGGCTTCCCAGGCGCCGTGTCAAAATACGCGATTCGTTTACCGTCAGGGGACCATCGAGGCATGGTTGCCTGCACGGGAGGCAAAGTCAGTTGCAGGCGCTCACTTCCGTCAATCTTGCTCCGCCACAAGGTGTGTTCCGGGAAGCTGACGTAGGTCACCCATTTCCCATCTCTTGAAAAATCGACAAACTCGGCCGATATTCCCGACAGGTAAGGCACGAACTCGCCGGATTTCGATTCGTAGTGTACCAGTTCGCCTCGCAATTGCTGGCCTATGACGTAGAGCTTCTTTCCATTGGGACCAACCACGGGAGCGAGGGAGTTCATTTGGCCGGCCGTCAGGCGCACGGGTTCCCCTGAGCCGATCGTGAGCAGTCCTCGTTTCTCTTGCATCGCCCAGACCTCGGTTTTGCCGTTCTGGTTGGACTGAAAAACGAAGTACCTGCCGTCTGGGGTCCAATTGCCGCAGCACTCCGATGGCGCTGGATTCCAACCCGGAAGAATAGGATGAGTCATCTTGCCATCGGCTGATACTTCCCAGATCGAGGAGAAGCCGTTGGTATTGTCAGTCAGCGTCAACCGTAGCCGGGTTCCGTCCGGAGACCAGCGAATCCAAGAAGAGGCCCCCGGCAGCGTCGCTAACTTTCTTCCTCCGCTCCCATCGTTTCGGCATCGGTACAAGTCGTTGCCGGTCACATAGGCTATCTCCCGCCCGTCTGGAGACCAGGTCGCATCATCGGCCACGACCCCGCCTGCGCGACGAACTCCGCCCGCCGGAAGGGCTAAGACCCAAAGCGCCAGGTTAGACGCCGCCGAGTTGGCGCCGGGACTAAGAGATCCGGCCAAAACATCGAATCGATTCGGCGCAATATCCATCAGATACGGCGTTTCCAAAGGGTTCGGAAGAACGGTCGTCTCGCCACCTGAAACCGAAACCTGCGCCACCGATCGATGATTCTGCGACCCTTCGACGAAATACAGCCGCAGCTCGTCTGTTAACACCGGTCCCTGCTTGGCTTGGCCATCATTGGTGATCTGGACGTAGTTTGAGGCTCGTGGCAAGGCCGTGTTCGAGCGCATGGAGATGATACCGAGAACGGTAAGGAACACTGCGGCCGCCGTCACAATAGCAAAGCGCGAGGGTTTCTTTCGTCGTTCCGTGTCCGGAAGATCCACGGTTCCACCGTTAACGGGGATGACCGTGGAGGAGCCTGTGAACCTGTCCGGCTCCAGGCTTTGGTCGGGCTTCTCTCCGGTTGCCGGTGAACTTGGGCAAGCCACGCTCGCGATGAAGCGATATCCCCTACCGGTTACGGTTTGGACGAATCGAGGTTGCATCGGATCGTCGCCGAGCGCCAGCCGAACCTTCCGGACGGCCGTATTGATGGCATTTTCCGTATCCAGCTGGACACCTTTGCCCCAGAGTTTTTCAATGATCTGTTCCCGCGTGACCAACTCTCCAGGGTGGCCAACCAGCAGCAGCAACAGCTCAAAGGGGATCCGTTCCAATTTCAAGTCTTCACCGGAGCGGCGTAAACGATAGCTGCGCGCGTCCAGATCAAAGTCCTCGAATCTGATGAGGTCCATGTATTCCCAAGTTCGTCTGATTCTACATCCTGGCCAGAGTGTCAGCGAAGGCTCGACTACTCAGTAAGTTGAACGGCCTCCAGAAAAGATACACGCGAAATACAGGATTCTCCAGATTTCCTCCATTGCTCATGAGCAGCGGACGCGGCGACACTGCCGGAGTGCGACACGGAATCCAGGGATTGGGAAGTTCACAATTTCAATTCGTTGGTAGGAGGCGATCCATGCGATTTTTTCTCGATAAGTGCCTTTTGCGACTCGTTCTGCTTGTGACGGTGGTTGGCCCCCCGCTGAACGCCCAAGTCGAGCCGCAGGCGGTCCCTCTCTCTGTGCCCCGCGTCTGGGATGACGAGGCAATCGCGACAGTGGAGGTTCCACTCGCGAACCCGGTTGGTTCGCCAAAGCATATTTCTTCCGGCTACTACTACAAAATCCCAGTCCGCCCCGTCTATAAGGACTATCCGGTCTACGCGCCGGGCCGCGAACCGGCGGGCTACATGGAATGGCTCAAGAAGCAGGAACCCGAGGTTGTATGGGATGACGCCGGTCACAAGCCTCCGCTCAAGACCGAACGCGACTGGATACAGGCAGGACAGATGGTCTTTAACACGCCGATCAAGACGCACCGCATTGTGGCTCTCGAAGACATCCGCGATCTGAAGTGGTATGAAAAAACCGGCGCGCCAATCGCCAAGGATGGCACGCTGCCGTACGTTCGCTACGTGATCCGTAAGCAGGGCACAATCGATTTGGGGGATTTTGCTTGTGGATTCTGCCATACGCGGGTTATGGCTGATGGCAGCGTCCTAAAAGGAGCGCAGGGCAATTTTCCGTTCGAAAAGAGCAAGGCCTGGGGCTTTCAGAACTCTTCTGCTACGCCTGACCAACTGTCAAAAAGCGATGCATTTCTGCGCCGGCTCGACCGTAGTCTCTTTGCGGCGCCATGGGTCACTCCCGATCCGCTGATGCCCATGGACGCTCTCTCCTTTGACCAGCTAGTCTCGGCTCATGACGCGATTCCAGCCGGGGTCATGACACGCCATCGAGCAAACTTGTTTTATCCCGTCCAGGTACCAGACCTGATTGGCGTGAAAGATAGGCACTACCTGGACCGCACGGGTTTGCAAAAACAGCGTTCCATCTCTGACCTCATGAGATACGCCGCGTTCAACCAGGGGGCGGACGATCTGGCGAGCTACGATGGTTTTGTTCCGGCCGAATTCCTTTCTTCAACAACGCGGCTTGATCCGGCTGATCCCATCGCCGTCGGAGGCCGCTATAGCGACGAGCAACTTTACGCTTTGGCGTTATACGTCTATTCATTGCAGCCACCGGAGAATCCCAATAAATTGGATTCGCTCGCGGCGCGCGGCCAAAAGGTCTTCCAGTATCAGGGCTGTGTCATGTGCCACGTGCCGCCCTTGTATACGAGCAACAAGCTCACACCCGCGGAAGGCTTCCATGTCCCGGCGGACGCGCGCGCGACTCTCGACATCTTCCCAATTTCGGTTGGAACGGATCCAAACCTCACGATGAAAACGCGCAGAGGAACCGGCTACTACAAAGTGCCATCGCTAAAGGGGGTGTGGTATCGAGGCATGTTCGGTCACGGCGGCTGGTGCGCAACCCTGGAAGATTGGTTCGACCCGAACCGCGTGCGAGGTGATTACGTCCCCACCGGCTTCAAGCCCTACGGCGCGAAAACCTTTGCCGTGACAGGCCACCCATTCGGGTTGGATCTGTCTTCGGCGGATCGCAAGGCGCTCATCGCGTTTCTCAAGACGCTCTGAGCCAGAGGGTAGGGAGCCCCTTCCGTGCGAAACTTGCCGCTACGTCCGAATGTGCCCGGCGAGCCCAGCAATGCTGCGCTCACCCGCAGGCGCTGCTGCTGGTCAGCTCCTTGATGGCCACACTTCGACGCCCCCAAAGCGAACTGCGGGAATCCCGGAGGCCAATTGTATGGCTTCCGTCAGATCCCGGGCGGCGATCAGAATGAACCCGCCGATTTGTTCTCTGGTCTCTGCGAAGGGGCCGTCGGTAATCATCATTTTGCCTCCTTGAAGCCGGATCGTGGCGGCCGCGCGAACCGACTGAAGCGCCTGGTTGGCCAGCAAGTGGCCGCCGTTCCGCAGCACATCGGCATTGGCCAGGCGTTCGTTGATCAGCGCTTCGTATTCCGGCTTAGGCAGAGCGTTCAATTTCTTTTCGTCGAAAAAAATAATGCACAGGTATTTCATGGTGTCCTCCCAATTGCCACGACGGTGCTCTATTCATTAGATGGTCGCTCGGGAACCCAGGAAATCGACAACAGCTGTTCGGGCGGGGGGCCGGATCGACCCCTCAGTTGTCCGGTTTGGAACAGCCGCCGCACGATCCCACATCCTAATTTAGGCCCTTCACCAGCAAGGCTGCCTCTTGCTAGACTCCCAACAATGCCATCTCGCATCCAGCAGATGAGGCTCGACAAATCTGCCGGCCCTTTTCGCCGTGCGCTCCAGTATGCCTACTACGACTGGACGCGCGAGATGCCCAGGTCCAAACGCATCATCACTTGGGTTGGGCATTTGATGCAGGGATACGCGTTCTACGCCCTTTGGACGCGGTCTTTGGTGTGGCCTCTGATGTGGCCGGAAGGGATACCTCTCTATGCCAGTGTGTTGCTGCTTTACGTCATTGGCGCCGGACTGAAGGACGGGATGCTGACTTCGGAGTTTGTCCGCAAGACCCAACTTGAAGCCGACCAGATTGCCGCGCGGCAGATCCAGCGGACGCTCCAACCCGAGAAACTCGACGAGTTGCCGGGTTACCAGGTGGAGACGTTCTATAAGCCCTTCCGTGACGTGGGTGGCGATTACTTTGACGTCATCCAGCTTGCCGGTAACCGAACTCTGTTCGCGGTAGCGGATGTGTCCGGGAAAGGAATGCCGGCGGCGCTGCTGGCGGCAAACATACAGGCTCTGGTTAGGAGTATCTCGGGTGTCGAACAGGACCCCCTGGCGCTGGCTCGGCGGATTAACAAGCACCTGAACCGTTACACCCCGAGCGATCGCTTTGCAACGGCAGTGTTCATCGTGTTGAGCCGCGATACGGGAGAATTGACCTACGTGAATGGCGGTCACAACGCCCCGATTGTGTTTTGTTCCGGATCGACCACCATGCTGGAAGCCACCGGAATGCCGCTTGGATTGTTCAGCGATGCGGAGTATGAAGCCCGTACAACTGTGATTCCTCGTGGTGGCGGGCTTCTCATATTCACCGATGGATTGACCGATTCGATTCAGGGAAAGGATCCCGCCAACCGTTTGCGCGATGCTTTGGCTGACAGTTCGAGACCAACGATGCCTAGTCTCAAGTCCTTAGTGGACCCGGCACACAACGAAGACGACATCACCATATTGCTGGTGAAGCGTACCGCAGATTCTGCGTCCAGCGCCTGACAGAGTGGAAAGAACTCGGCGTGAGGTTATTGTCCTTGCTCTAACTTTCGATAATAAAGACTTCTATAACCAAGTCGGGCAGAATGAGAAGGTCTGAGTAACCAGAGTCTCGGGCCTGGATTTACGGCAGGCAGTCGTTGCGGAGGCATGTCATGACTACTGATTTCCCCATTCCCGAAGCCTTGCACAGCCTTGGCGAGCCGTTGCATGTATACCCGCCCAGGGCGGGAGCCGGCCGAGCGGGATACTTCACGATCGCCGTAATTCTCGCGATCCTGTCCGGCCTCACCGTCATTGGAATCGTCAATCCTCCGCAGCAGAATCCGCCGCCGCCAATGGTTTTCATCTCGCTGATGAGCGTTTTCGGCGTGCTCGCGGTGGTCTTCTTCGGCATGGGATTATTTTCCCAAAGCTATACCCTGATCCTGTTCCCGGAAGCGCTGGCCCGGACTGGCGGGGAAGCGCCGGAGATCTTTCGCTGGAGCGACGTCAGGGAAGTCTACACGTTTGTCAACCCTTTCGCGGGGAAACACCGCATCGTCGCGCAGGACGGCCGCAAGCTCGAAATCGACGCGAGTGTGAGGGACGGCAAGAAATTGGGTCAAACGGTGCAAAAGACCCTCTTCGACCGCATGCTGCCGGCCGCCGTCAAATCCTTCGACCGGAGCGAGACGCTAACTTTCGGCCCGCTGCGACTCGACCAGAACTTTCTCTATTACAAGGACAAGCGCCTGGCTTGGAACGAGATCGCCAAAATGCAGCTCTTGTACAATCCCCAGACGCGCTCCCTGCATTTCGAGGTGAAGGCCGCCGGTTCCGTATTTCTGCCCTGGTGCGTGGTGAAAGTCCAGAACATTCCCAACGTGGATGTCTTTAAGGCGCTGGTGGAGCGGAAGAGAGCCTTCGACCGTTAGCATACGCTTCAGCCGTTCGGCGATTGTCTGCCAGTCCTTTAGACTACTCGACTTTACTCAGCTTCCGGGATCAGTTGTGGAATTCGAACTCCGAGGTTTATCTGTGGGTCGCCAGATGCCTGCTCGCCCGTCCAGTCAGATGCCGGCGTACCAGGCGTAGCCGGCTTCGGGAGACGCCGACCCCATGCCCTTGCCGAACGGTTTCAGATTATCGGTAACGGTGAGGCGGGTGATGTATTTGACGTTCTTGTACCCGAGCTGCCGGGGAACACGAAGTCGAAGAGGTCCGCCGAAGCCGACCGGAAGCTCACCGCCGTTCATTCCGTGGGCGACGAGAGTTTGAGGGTGCAACGCGTCGGCCATGTCGATGCTTTCCCACCAGTCGGGTTGAATCGAACGGTAGATAACATACCGGGCCTGGGGGAGAGTCCCCACGAGATCCAGGATGTGAGATAGAGGTGCGCCAATCCATTCGGCAATGTAAGACCAGCCCTCTTCGCACGCCAGATGAGTGATCTGGCTGCGCACTGGAAAGTTCCTGAGTTCCGCGAGTGAGAACGACGCCGGGCGGGCGACCATGCCATCGACGTGGAGGCGCCAGTCAGTGAAACCAGCCTTCTGAAGGCGCTTGAACGCTTCGCCCAATGGATCTACTTCGTTCGCGAACGGAGGTTTCGAAATCTGGCTGGGAGCGAACTCACGCGCCATCGAGTGGCGAGTCAACAACCGCTGGGCAGCATAAGTCAGTGTTTCGCCAGGGCCGTAAAAGCCGCCCGCATCCGGCGGGATCAGTCCATAACGCTGTGCAAGTCTGGCAGCCACGGCGAGCCCGGAAGCGCCGGCCGTAACTGCGATGCCGCTGGTGATGAGTTTACGTCGTGAAAACTTGCTCATCTCAACTCCATATCTTTAGCGGGGCGACCGGTGATCATCGCTCGCATGCGGTTTCGGAATCCGGCAATACTAACCATGACGACGTGCACCAAGAGGAACAGCAAAAGGAATACTGAGACGAAGAAGTGAATGGTGCGTGCGGATTGCTGGCCGCCCAAAATAGTGACGGCGGCCGGAAACACTGCCGCGATTGCGGGGGACATCGCCAGGCCGGTCCAGATCACCAACGGGAAGAGAACGAAGATCACCAACAGATACGTGAGCTGCTGAAGCACGTTGTACGACCCGGGTTCCGCCGCAGTTGCCGATCTGAACCTCAAATGCTTGCCGATGACCGTCGAGAGCGCCCGCCAGGAGAGGTCGGCGCGGGCGGGAAACAAATTCTGCCGGAAATGCCCGCTGAGTAATCCGAAAACGAAGTAAAGTAAGCCGGTCAAGACAGCGAGCCAGGCCGCCTGGAAATGGAGATAGCGGCTCCAACCGTTCTGGTCAGGAAGCACGTAGCCGTAACCCGTAGGGACGGTTGCTCTTGAGGAAGGAATCGGCAGTTTGAACAGAGGAGGCGTTAGTACGTTGCCGGTTTCGCCCCAATAGAAGCGCGGGTGCGAAATGAGAATTTCAACTCCGCTGACGAGCAGGGCCAGGAAGCACACGGTGGTGATCCAGTGGGTGACACGGACGACGGCAGAGTGCCGCGAAGTGGCTGTTGCGGCTGGCACGACCGAAGCAGAGGTTGGCGCCCAGACAGAATCGGCCATTTCGGAGAGTGTACCAATTAGCGCAGCGGCATGCACGCAACGCAGGATGCGTGGATGACGTCATGGCCTACTAGCGGATACAACTGAGTTTATCTTTCGTAATCAGATCGAGCGACTCTAACCGCTGCCTTCCACCGGCAGAGGTCTTGACAGTTTCCGATCAGCGGCTTCCGGCATTGACTAGTTATGTATAGGCTGTAGGGATTGTGATGAAGCCCTTGGTCTTTGCTCGCTGTGTCGCGTTTGCGTTTGGCGGCCTGAGCGCGCAGGGGTGCTCTGGGATCACATACGACAAAGCGGGCTGGTAGAACTTGAAAAGACTAGGCGCGGCCGAATACGGGGCAAATTTTACAAATTCCTCCGCTCCAAACCCCGAATCCGGCTTTCCAATTGCTCTCCGTAGCAGAACTGAGACGTTCTCATGTTCAATTCATTGCATCGAGCAAACACACGGCATAACCAAAACGTTCCGAAACGCCGCACCATCCGTGGCACAATGCACCAAGCTATTATGCTCGCGCTGTTCGCGAGCGACACCAGTAGATCGGCTGCGACCGCTGTACCGGTGGGAACGTTATGAGCAGATCATGGCCTGCATTGCTAGCCGTGATTCTCGCCGGGCCAGCGATTTTGCCTGCACAGGTATGTCTTCCAACGCTGTTTCAGACGGGCGCGTTTGCCAGCCTGACCCCGAGCGCTAACTCCCATCAAGTATTAATTCGACAGAGTGACGGGTCCTACACCGCTTACGAGATTCCTTACACGGCGCCATACCAGGTGCTGAGCACTGTGGCGAATTTCCAGCGGCAGTTAAGAACCTGCCCCAATCCCGCGCCGGCCGATCTTGCACTCACAGTTTCGCAGCTGATCGATTTGCAAGCGATCTATGCGGCCACGCCTGCGGGCGGATACGTTTACGTTGTCAGCCCACCTCCAACTGGAGCCGGCGACGATTACGTCGATGTGACGTTTTTCGATCACAACATGAACCCGGTGTCGAACACCGTCGTTTCCATCCCGGCGGGGGCGCCCGGCAGTTTCGAGAATCTGAGTTTCATACCGTTGCTTGTGGCGGACCTCAATCACGATGGCAATCCCGATCTCGTCTTGGAGCAGTGTTCTTTGATGGACCCTCTGGAACCGAGTTGCGCCATGGCGGTGATGCTGGCCGATGGGCATGGTAGTTTCGCGCAGCCGGTTGCCTACCCGCTTCCGGGGACAAACGGCATAGGGGCTATCGTGGCTGCCGATGTAAACGGTGACGGCAATGTCGATCTGGTGATGGCCAGCACATTCTATGCACTAACCTCAGCCGCACCCTTGGGAGTCGCGGTGTTCCTTGGCAAGGGAGACGGCACGTTCCAGCCGGAGAAAGTCGTGATACCGGGCGTGACTGTATCGGGCCTGGCCGTGGCCGATCTCAATCATGACGGCAAGCCGGATTTGGCGTTCTCGACGTTCGTGACCCAGAACGGCTCTATCACCGGGGGCAATCTCGAGGTTGTCCTCGGCAACGGAGATGGCACCTTTTCCAGTCCGGCAAGCTATCCCATCGGCGGCGGAGGTGCGGTCGCCATCGGAGATGTGAATGGAGATGGCAACGAGGACATCGTGGCGGGGGGCTCCATCTTCTTCGGCGATGGGAAGGGCGGTTTCCCCACGCGACAGGATTACATAATTAGCGGTGGAGCGATTATCCTCACCGATTTTGATGGCGACGGCAGGACCGACATCGTCATGGCGGGAGGCGGTGATTCCCAGATTATTTATGGCTCCGGTCTTACGGTCTTCTTCGGGCTAGGAGGCGGCCAATTCGGCGCGCCGCGCCTTGTAGTCCCACCGGCTGCAAACGGAGAGAATCCCGGCGTAGTCGCCTCGGCCGACTTCGACGGCGATGGCAATCCCGACCTGCTCGTGACGGAGGCATCCACGACCGGCTTTACGATTGGCGTTCTCAAGGAAAACGCTGACGGCACATTTACTCCCGCCCCACAGTACCCCTTCAACGGCGGTGGGCTGGCTTTGACCGGCGACTTCAACCATGACGGCAAACTGGATTTTGCCGCAATGGAACTTGGGCTCAATAATACCCTGATTCAAGTATTCCTGGGCAACGGGGATGACACGTTTCAGGCTCCTGTCAGCACTCCCGTTACCGCAGAAATCAACGCCATCACCGTAGGCGATTTTAACGGCGACGGCATCCCGGACCTCGCGATAGTTACCGGTTCGAACCTAGCGGCCGGCGGTGGCACCGTGCAAATTCTCCTGGGAAATGGCGACGGCACGTTCCGCCAAGGGGCCCAGTTTCCGGCGGGGTCCGGTTCGAGTGATATTGTCGCCGCCGATTTCAACGCGGACGGCAAACTGGATCTAGCGGTCGCCAACGTAGGGGTGGATGAGTTTCCCGCGGCGCCTACCGGTGGAAACGTGGCCATTTTCCTGGGGAAGGGCGATGGAACGTTTTCCGCTGGAGCCATACTTCCGGTCCTGCCCAACTACCCCGGCAAATTGCTCACGGCCGGGGATTTCAATAAGGACGGAAAGATCGATCTGGCGGTTGCAGAGGCTGACTACACTGCCGTTTTGCTGGGAAATGGTGACGGCACATTCGGCACGGCCATGACTTACGAAGCCACGGGCCCGGCACTGGCGGTCGATGTCAACGGCGACAATATTCTGGACCTGGTTACCGGGTCTGGAATCATGCTGGGGAATGGCGATGGCAGCTTTCAGCCTGCGATCCCGGTGGACATCGGCGGTGCGCCGGTGTCAGGAAGCTTCTTCATCGCCGGCGATTTCAATCACAACGGCAAAGTGGACTTCCTGCTCGGCGATGCCGTGGTCCAGAACATTTCGACCGCACCACCGCCGCCGCTGAGTGTGGTTTCGGCCGCGACCCTGCAAGTTGGACCTCTCGCTCCGGAATCGCTGGCCACGGCCTGGGGCGTCAACCTGGCGAACACAACCGAGGCATCCCAAGTTCTCTCGCCGGTTCTGGCTGGAACGACTGTTTCCGTGAAAGACTCTAAAGGGACGGTACGCGCTGCGCTGCTGCTTTACACCTCACCGCACCAGGTGAATTTTCTGGTGCCTGCGGGGACGAGCATCGGTCCGGCAACGGTAACTGTGACCAATGGAAGCGCGACGCAAACAGGCAGTGTGCTCATTGCCGCGGTTGCGCCGGGGCTGTTCGCTCTCAATGAAGATGGTCTGGCGGCGGCCTACGCGATCAGCGTTAGCCCGGATGGGCACCAAACAATAGAGAACGTATTCACGGTGCAGAATGGCAACCTGATCGCGTCGCCGATCGACTTGGGGCCAAAAGGGCAAAAGTTGTATCTGGTTCTGTTGGGAACCGGGATGCGCAATGCGAGCGCGTCGCAGATAACGCTGGGCACTTGGCAAATCGTCGACTTTGGCCCTGCACCGGGCGTTGATGGCGTAGACCAGATAAAGGTCCTCGTGTCGAGAAATGGCACGACCGGGAATATCCCAATTTCCTTTAATGTGCAGGGTGCAACTTCGAACACGGTCACCGTCTACATCAAGTGATTTCAGGTGCCCGGCGAGTGCAACAGCACCGTATCTTCAGGCTGGTTCACAACCTCGAAGGTCCGGCCCTGTCCCGCTCACTCAACGGCTAGGGGCGGCCCCAGAAGCTCCAAACCAAAAGTGCGAAAACGCTCCTTTTCAGTCGGATCATCCCATGTCGAGTAAGCACCTCCGCGCCGTGCATTGGTTGAGCGGAAGAACTCTTCCATCTTGTTCGCAGGCGCGAAGGCGATGATCATCTTTCCAGGGGTGTCACCCACGAATGCCCAGGCATGAGGCACCTCTCGCGGCGCAAGAATGGAGTCGCCGGACTTCAGCCGGAAACGCTCGGATCCGACCTCGACAATGTATTCTCCTCCGATCGCATAGAACCACTCATCCTCATTGTGGTGTAAGTGGCGCGGCGGGCCGCCCTTCTTCCGATTCGTATGCTCCATGATGAACAGACCCGCATTGGTGTCCTTAGTTGCGACCTTGAAATCGGTTGAGCTGACGCCGATGGTGTGGTGTTCCCCAAACCGGTCCTCGCCGGCGGCAACCCGAGTTAGCTTCGACCGCGCAGAGGTCTCGCCGGATCGCCCTAACATGGCCAACGGAAAAGTGGCCATTGTGGCGCTCAAAAAAGAGCGGCGTTCCATGTCCCGCATAGTGGCACTCCTCCTGATCGCAACATTCTACACGTATATTGGGATTGGTCTGAGCGGTCACGCTCAGCCTTCCGTGCCAAACGCGCCGCCATGTCTGAATGTGCCCGGCGAGTCTGTCCGTCGTAGTGTTCTATTTTTCGCTTGGGCTATCGTCAGCCTTTAGATCGCCGAGCGCATACTGAATTCCCGCGAGCATGTGGGCCACAAAGGGCCGCGAAAAGTAGATCTTCTCATCGTGGCCGTGCGCTTCGTAAAATATACGGCCATTGCCAACGCGTTGGATATAACTCAATGCGTAGTCGCCATCGGTGCGCCTGGTAGCAGCGGGTTCCTTGGCCTTATCTTCCGCGCTCATCTTCTTGTAGTTGACGCTGGTCAACACGTGAACACGTTTGCGGCTGAACGAGTCCTGGGCGAAAGTGTACGTCTCGTCGACAATCTCATAGCCGCCGGCCGGAAACATGGATGTCAGTGGGCTGTGCGGATCGTCAATCTTGACGGGAATTAAAGTCGGGTAGCTCCAATGAAACTTGAAGAAGCCGCCCATCATTTCGTTGAATTCAGGCCAGGTGCCCGTTACCGCTGTGGATTCCGCGCCGGGTGAAGGCGGACGGCCGCTCGTGTGATACGTATCCGTGGCGGCGTGAATACCAGCTAGACCCTTGCCGCCCTTAACAAAACTCAGAAGCGCTTGCCGGCGCAAGTCGGACAACGCTTTGTCGTTCGGATCATCCAGAAACTCGCCGGTGGTGCTGTCGAGAAAGATCGCATCATAGTGCTTGAGATTCTCAGGTGTGATCCCAGCGGAATCGTATGTGATGTCCGTCATCCACGCACCCGTCTTGTCTCCGAGATACTCAACCATCTTCGCCGCCAACGGAATGGAAGTATGTACCCAGCCGGCCGCCCTGCACACTACGAGTACATGGCGAAGGCCTTGGGGCGTTGCGAACGGCTTATCCGGCAGCGCCGCCATCATACCCGAGATGTCCGATGGGTTCGCAAACTGTTTCTGCGGACAACCGTAGCTGAATCCGCCGCTAAATCCCTCCGGCGGGCAGGGTTTGTGCGGCGCCGTCTGCTGTGCGAATAGGCGTCCGCCAAGCAGCAGAACTCCAATGCATACGGCAACTCTAAAGAATTTCACCATGCTGGAAACTCCGATCCTAGAACACTATCTCGATTTCTGATGTCGCGCGCAACTGCGCCTCGCAAGTCGGCATGAGGACTGGAATTTGGACTTCTCGCCCAGTTTGCATCGTCACAAGGATTGGCCCAGGCGCCTCTCAAGCTGTATGCGATAGGTTCTGCTGACGCGTGAGCGGTGGCCGTCCTTCAGAACGAGCTCGAATTCGCCGTGAGAAATGGGCTGAAGCTCAAGGATACTGTCTATGTTAACGATGGAGGATCGATGAACGCGGATGAATCGCATGGGATCGAGATGGCCGCCTAGCTCGTTCAGTGCGGATCGGTAGAGCAACTCTTTGCCGGCGATGTGCAGATTCACATAAACTCCTGCGCCTTCAATCCAGTCGATGTCGGCTACCCGAATGAAGCGCGTGGTTCCACTGCCCTTCACCACCAGGCGATCAAGATAGCGGCCGACCCGCGATCGCGTGGCTAGCATGCGCAACACGCTGCGGCCAAATTCCCGCAGGCTCAGCTCATCGTGGCGAGTCTTGGCGCGGGCAAGCGCGGCTTCCCACCGTTCATCACTGAACGGCTTCAGCAGATAATCGAGTGCATTCGCTTCGAATGCGCGGATGGCGTGCTCATCGTAGGCAGTGACAAATACAGTGAGCGGCATCGCCCGCGCACCGACGGTCTCAATTACCTGCAGGCCGTCGAGCTCGGGCATCTGCACATCGAGAAAGACGAGGTCCACGGCCTCGCGTCCGATCATCTCCACGGCAGCTTTTCCGTTTACCGCTTCCAGTACGCTTCCCACCTGCGGATCCTTTTTGAGCAGATCGATAAGGCGCTGGCGTGCGGGCGCTTCATCATCCACCACGAGAACGCGGATCCGTTCAGCGGGTTGGGCCACTGGCTGGCTCTCCTGCGAATCGTAGCGGCAACGAGATCTCCACCTCTGTTCCGCCTCCGTTACGCGGCCGGACGAAGAAGCGGCTATTTCCGTCAGGATGGAGACCAACGATGCGTTCGCGCGTGACGGACAGTCCCATACCTGAGGATGTTGCGAGCGTCCAGCCCGGCGGCAATCCCGCGCCGTCGTCCGTTACCCGAATCTCCACGTGCTCCATGTTGCGTTCCGCGGTGACCGTCACCACTCCACCTGACGCGCGGCGCGAGATCCCGTGACGAATTGCATTCTCGACCAGCGGCTGCACGATGAGGCAGGGCACCAGTGCGTACTTCACCTCGGGAGCAACGCTGGTTTCAATGCGCAGATTGTCTCCAAAACGAATCTTCTGGATGGCAACGTAGTGGTCGAGAAAAGCCAACTCCTCTGCCAGCGGGATCTCCTGTCTGTCCCTCACCTCGAGCGAGAGGCGAAGTAGATCGCCGAGATGTTCGATCATACTGCGCGCCAGCCGCGGGTCGCGCTCCACCTGCGACGAGATGGTGTTGAGCGCATTGAAGAGAAAATGCGGATCAAGCTGCATGCGTAGTGCATTCAGGCGCGCTTGCGATAAGCTGCGCTCCATTCGCTCTAGCCGCAGTTCACTGGCAAGATAGTGTTCATAGTATCGGAAAGTCTGGCGCGCGCCAAAGATGGCCCAGTACACAAGCCACCTCCAAAGAATCCCTTCGTTGAACGCATTGGCCAGAAACTGTGTGATCTCCAGTGAGCTCCATGCACCGAGGCGCACTAAGGCGATCATCGCGAAGAACACATAGGAGTCGAGAAGGGTTAGAGCAATGCTCGCGAGGAAATGCGCCAGTACGCGCATCCCGAGCTGGTTTTCCTTGAAGGGAAGTCGCGCATCCGTCCAGAAAATGAGAGGGGTGACCAGCCCCCAGGCCCACCAGAAGCTAAGCGAGGCAAGCAGAGATCGGTTCCAGTTGGGAGATGAAAGAGCGGGCAGTGCAAACAGCAGGCCCAGGAGGCTCCACAGCAGTGCCGCCGAGATCCAGCGACCCCACCGGTTGTTTAACGCCCATTTGGCAAACGCTGTGCGTTCTCTTATATTGATCGCCAAAGGTCTCCTGCCTCGCAGGCAGTCGCACAGTTACTGGCGGACCATGACAATGTCCTTCACATCGTCGAAGTGCACTTTAATTCCCCAGCCGTAAAAGTTGTTTACGACCGCCACTGCGACTTCATTATCACCGGCCTTGAGGGGCAGCATCAAGGAGCCGTTTTCGAGCGACAGGCGCCCATCCGGCGTCTTGCGCGCAGCCGGGGGCTGATAAAGATTCTTGTCTGCGTAAACCAGTTGGCCATTTACAAAAACGAATGCCTCGCGAAGCCACCCGAATGAAGCGTGTTGCTGTTGGGCGCCGCTGGAATGGATGGTCGTCTTGAGCCATACCAGGGCGCGCTGCCCCCTCGGCAGAGGCAACCCATAAACCCGACTCGCGTTAATGAGGCCGCCCCGCTCCGCCTCGAGCGGAACCCACTTGGCCGAGGCGTCAGGCAAGTCGGCATAGACTGGCGCCTGACCTTCCGCCAGCTTCGAAAATGCCGAGATTTGCCAATGCCGCACGAAGCGATCGTCGGATGCCGTCTCGTCCGGTTCGGTATCGGGCGGCAGGCCTTCCACCTCATCCGGCTTCACCGTCAGGTCAGCAAAGGAACCTGGCCCTGCCAACATCAGGCCGCCTTGGTCCGTGTCGCCCTCAAGGCGGCTGACTTTCAACGTAGGCTGGGTTGCCCCATTGACGTAAATGTTCATGCGCTTGCCCGAGATCACGAGTTTCACATGGTTCCATTTCCCCGAATGAAGCGGAGCCGGCCCCTGATATTGCGGGAACATATCCCACAGCAGAGCACCATGCGTCTGCGGGGCGTATTGCACGCAGTCCGGAGCCTCCTGGCAGTTCGGGCGAGGCCGCAGATAGAACATCTCGAAGTTCTCTTTGCTCGCGGCGCGGAACATGAAGGCCGCGCCCATTCCACTTTCGGCAGAAACGTCATACTCGATGGTTCCGTTGCCAAACTGAAAGTCCTTGAGCGATGCCATTCCCGAGGGAATACCTTTTCTATAGTCGCCTGGTTGCAATTCAATAGACGGCTTTCCCATGTGCTCCACAAAGTTCACGGTGCCGGCTACCGTCGTCCACCGGTCGGCGGCGGTGGGAATCTTCACCGGCTCCGCGGCTCGAGCCGGTTGCGATGCAATCACCAGAGACAAGCCGGCGATTAAGAGAGCTGCAATCTTCCGCACTAAGTGTTTGAGCATTGATTTCTTCCTATTCCCGTTCAAACACCAGAATGTTCTTAGGCTCGCTTTCCCCCACCGGGAGCATGGACATCGTCAAGGTCTTGAGATCTGCAGAAAGCTCGATCCGCCGGGTCTCCGTAATCTTGCCTTGCAATTTGTCTGTGATTTCCAGGCTGCGCTCGTTCACGCGGCGGCCCGAAGATGCGGAGCCTGGAGCCGCTTTCGGATCCGGATAATCATTCCCGTCGAACTTGATGCTCATGCGTGCAACGGACCCGTTAAATGAGAGGCCATCGCCCTCGTAGGGCTGGATCGCGAGCTCGATCGACGAGTCCACCTCCGCGGTCATGCTATCCCATGTGCCCGTGAACCCTGTGCTCCCCGCAGTCCGCTCATACACGTAATGCAATTTCACTGTAGGACCATCGGGTGGGTAATAGGTAAAGTCGTCGTTGAGTTTCGTGCCGTCTCCGGAAAGCGTCCAATACCCCGTGACGATCGTGCGGCCTTCCTTCTTTCGAACAACCTTCCAGTTGTTTGGCCCCTCCACCGTGACGGACAGCGTGGTCCCCTGCAACGCCGGCTGGTCACTCCCGTCGGCCACGATTGTGTCGACTGCGCCGGGTTCAAAGGTGATGGCATATTTGTTTGCACCCACGGCCTCAACTTTCATTTCGTCGGTGAGTTTGCTTCTGGACGGGTCCACCTTCCATTTGCCTACGAAGGGATCGTTCGCCGCCCATAACGTGCCCGTAACCAGACAAGCAACCAGCAGCAACTGAAAATGTTGTATTCGCATGGCGCAATCCTAACCGCAGGCGCCGTCCCTGTCCCGCGAAATGTTATGGAACGGACAAGGGTGTTGCGAAGCGGCCTTCTTGTTCATCGGTTCGGCAATGGAAGGTGTATCGAGTGCGGCTCTTTTCAGGCCAGCGCTTTTCCGTACAGCACGAGCAAGCGGCTCCATGCCTTCTCGGCTTGTGCCTCGTTGTAGACCCGCGAATCCGGAGGGCACCAGCCATGCGCCGCGCCAGCGTACACTTCGATTTCCGCCGGAAGGTTTGCCTTGGCAAACGTCTCCTTCAGAACGGTCTTGTCGTTGGGAGAGCGCGCGTCATCATTTTCCGCGATCGCAATGAGGAACTGCGCCTTGGATTTTGCCGCCTGAAGGTGCGGGCTGTTTGGCGCGTCGGTCACAAGTCCGCCGCCATGGAATGAGGCGACTGCTCCCACACGATCCGGCGCGGCCGCCGCCGTCCGAAACGCAATCGGGCCACCCATGCAATAGCCCTGTGTGCCCATCTTCCGATCTTTCGCAACCGATTGTTGCCCGTCCAGCCAGCCAATGAACGCCTTTGCATCGGTCATTTGCGTCGTTTCAGTCAAAGCTCGTGCGAGCGGCATCAGGTCCTGGACTGGAGTTGCGCCGCCGGCGTCCGCAGTCGGGGCTTTCTTGACACGGTAGAAAGGATTCACCACCAGCACCGCATACCCCGATTCGGCGAGCCGTTTGCCCATGTTGCGAAACGCCGGGCGCAGCCCGAATATGTCCGGCCACACCAGAACTCCCGGAGCTGTGCCACTCGCCGGATGGACGAAGTAGCAGTCCGCCACGCCGTCCGGTGTCGTCACCGTCACGTCCGCTTCAGTCACGGTGGCGGCATTGGCCAGCTTCGGCAGCATCATCGCGACGCCCGCTCCCAACATGAGGCCGAACTGCTTACGCGTCACCAAACCGAGAGCTTCATACTTCTGCCGGTCGTTTTCGAAATGATCCTGATCACACATGCTCTATCTCCTCGTCGCCTCTTTGCGCGGCAAAACCGCACTCGTATCGCGCCATTATACCTATCCGTTCCCGGTCCGTTGAGAGTTGAGGATTACTCCCCTGAGGCCGGCATGGCAACTGGAATGTGAGCCCAGTCCGTGTTCCCAACATAGGCGGAGCCAGGCGCGTTTCTCGTTCCCAATCCCAGAACTTCCTCGATCGCGACTCACGGGATGTGTGCGCTGGCGCGGCGCGGGGGTAGATTAGAATAGTGTACTTTGATGAGGCCACGACCCGGATTCAAGAAAGGCCGCCTGCTCGGTGCCACAAGCCTGGTCATCGTGTGTTCCTTTCCCGCGTTTTCCGGGCAGCCCTGTGCCCGCTGTCACCCAAGAGAAGTGCAGGGTTTCTTGGCGACGCCGATGGCCCATTCCATGGGACCGCCTGGACGGGGACCTTCCGGCACGTTGTACCACAGCGTTTCCGGCACTCGCTTCACCATTCGTTCATCGACCGATCACATGACCCAGCGGATGGAGCGCGACGGTCTCACCTCGCAGTATTCCATAGCCTATTCGGTCGGCTCCGGGGCGCACGCCGTCTCTTATCTCATCCAGGTTGGCAACCACCTGTTTGAGTCGCCGTTGAGCTATTACGCAGAGTTCGGATGGGGAATATCACCCGGGTACGAGAATTTGAAGGCTCCGGATTTCTACCGGGCTGTCCGGCCGCAGTGCCTTTTTTGCCACGTCGGGGAGGCGCTTCCGATAGCCGGTACGTTAAACGCATACCGCAACCCTCCGTTTGCAGCGGAAGCGATTACCTGCGAGCGATGCCATGGGCCCGCGACGGTGCACCTCCGCAATCCAGTGCCAGGATCGATCATCAATCCGGCAAAGCTCCCGCCGCGCGCCCGCGACAGCGTTTGCGAGCAGTGCCACTTGGACGGCGAAGTGGGCATTCCGAATCCTGGCAAACAGATTACTGATTTTCACGCCGGTGAGAATCTCGAAGACGTCTACACGGTTTACGTTTATCAGTCGTCGCGAGGCCCTGCGCACCCGAACGCTCTCACCATCATCAGCCAGTCGCAGCAACTCGCGTTGAGTGAATGTGCGCGGAAGAGCGGGGATAAGCTCTGGTGCGGCGCCTGCCACGATCCGCATGCGCTCCCGCAGGATCCGGTCGCCTATTTTCGCGACCGCTGCCTCCACTGCCACGGGGCGGCGCTTTTGGCGTCGCATCCCAAGCCCAACCAGAATTGCTTCGCCTGCCACATGCCGCGCCTGCCAGCAGGGCGAGGCGGGCACACCATCCTCACCGACCATCGCATCGCCATCTATACCCCGCGAGAACTGGCCGCCCTGCGTGCCACGTCCCTCGTGGACGGCAGCGCCCCGGCAACCAATGAAGATGAGCTGGTACCGTGGCACAATCCGCCGCCCCAGTTTGCGGAACGCAACCTGGGCCTTGCCTATGCACGGGTCGGCAGCCAATTGGAGTCGTTTCCGTTCGTTCGCCGCGGTTATCAGCTGTTGTCTTCGGCGTGGAATGATTTTCCGAACGATCCGGTTTTACTGCGGGCGATGGGCCAGATTATGGGTGGGACAAAAGCAGAGGCAGACGCGGAGGCCCTATTCGACAAAGCGCTTGCCGTCGAACCCACCTCAGCCTTGCTTTATGATGACATGGCTCTTGCCGCGGAAAACGCCGGAGATAATGCGAACGCGATCAAATATCTTGAGAAGACATTGCAGCTCGATCCTTTGCTCGTAGCTCCTTACCAGCATCTCGCCCTGCTTTATGCCGCCAATCACCAATTAGCGCTTGCACGCCAAACTTACGTACGCTTCCTGAAAGCGTTCCCCGAAAATATCGAGGCCAAGCGGAACGTACTTCGCAGCTCCGGCGGTCTCCATAGCGATAACGCCAGGCCGGAGGCCCCGCCGTCACGACCTTGAGGCGGCTTAGTAATGCGGTTTGAAAACCTGCGAGCAGCAGGCCAGCAGAAGGACGCTCCGTTACCGCCGTGTCATTATTAGAGGCCGGAGTGGAGGCGTGATGAATCGGAGAAGCTTCGTCGCAAGTCTCGGGTCGTTGACCATGGGAGCTGCACCTCTACCTGCCCAGGAGTCGGGGCGCCGAGCCGGGCGCATGAAGATCACCGAGGTGCGGCTCGTTCGCCTTAAGGTGGTTAAGGAATTGGGAACTCTGCAGCCAGCTTGGTACGCCCCGGGCCGCACTATGAACTTTCAGGTGGGGGGTGGAGCGTTCCTCGAGGTGCGGACCGACCAGGGTCTGGTGGGGATTGGCCCTTCCATCGACGCGGCTTTGCTGCCTGTGGTGCAACAGGTACTCGTCGGCAAAGATCCGTTCGACACGGAGCAGCATTATGCCCGGATGCGTTACGAGGGTGTGTGCGAAAGGTACAACGGGGGCGCTAACGTGGATATCGCCCTCTGGGACTTGGTAGGCAAAGCCTGCGGACAGCCTATCTACAAGTTGCTTGGCGGCGGCAGGGACAAAGTCGGTACCTACGCCGCGATGGTCAAGCTTTCGAAGCCGGAGGAGCGGGCAAACATGGCCGCTGAATTGGCAGCCCAAGGCTGGAAGGCGATCAAGTTGCGCTTGCACAATCCCACCTTCAAAGAAGACATCGCGGTTGTGGAGGCAGTACGCGCGAGAATCGGCGAGCGGATGCAAATCATGACGGATGCAAACCAGGCGGAGAATCCCGAGCATTGGCAGCCAGGCGCACTCTGGGATTTCCGCCGCGCTTTGGAGACGGCGCACGAACTGGAACGCCTTCACTGTGCGTGGCTGGAAGAGCCCTTGCCGCGTTTTGCGTTCGAGCAGCACGCCGAGCTCAGGAAGCAGGCCGGTATCCCTATTGCCGGAGGAGAAAACAACTTCGGCGTTCACGAATTCCACTGGATGCTCCAGCAGGGCGTCTTCGATATCCTGCAACCGGAGACTATGCTCGCTGGCGGAATCAGCGATATGCGAAAGATCGGGGTGCTAGCCGAGGCTTTCGACCGGCAGGTCACACCTCACTGTGCCATAGAGGAACCCATCGGCAACATTGCCGCATTGCACCTCGTGGCATCCTGGCCTCGAGGCAACTTGCTGGAACTCACGCACGACCCGCCGATTTGCGACTACAGCAAGCGCTTTGCGATTTTCCGCAACCCGCCTGCAGTCGACCAGGAGGGCAACATTTCAGTGCCCCAGGGTCCCGGGCTGGGTGTGGACATCAATCCGGATCTGGTTATAGCCTGAGCTTTGGCTCGGGTTGCACCGCCGGACACCCAGTGGTCGCCGTGTGGTTGCCATGTCGCGGAAGTGCCGCTGCGGGGGCGCTCTCTAGAAGTCGGCCTTCCTCCGTAAATCGGATCCCCTCACTCCACCGATGCTTCCCAATCTGCATCACCACCGACCGCGTCGCGTCGGCCGAGCCGCCGGAAACCTGCGCTAGCATAATGCGAACCAGGTCGTTCTTCGGGTCCACCCAGCCTTCCGCCCCAAACGCCGCCGTGGGCGAACGGGCCCAGCGAGTGCGAGAGCAAAGTAGCCTTCGGTTGGTTCACGACCTCGAAGGTTATAGCCGTCCCACCAAGCCAACTGGCCAGTACCACGTCCCGATTACAAGTGGCGCTCTACAACAAAACCAATACTAAATGTTGTAAAATACGCAATAATTAACATACGAATGCCAGCCAAGTCGCTCACACTGGACAGTCTTGATCTCGACCTAGAAAATCCGCGGATAAAGCAGGCTGCCGATCAGCGCGAAGCGATGCAGAACATTATCAGCGAGCAGAAAGCGAAGCTCATTAACCTCGCAGAAAGCGTTTCCGAAAGGGGCTTCAGTCCGATAGACCGCTGTCTGGTGATGCGCTCACCGCACCGCGCCGGGCACTTCATAGTATTGGAAGGCAATCGCCGTGTTCTCGCTGCAAAACTACTAAGGAGTCCTGCTCTGGTTGCTGATCTTGAGATGCCAGAATCTCACAAGAGACGTTTGGTCAAAGCAGGCCAGAAGCTCGACCCGAAGAAAATAGAGCGTGTCGACTGTTTTGAGATTAAGGACAGACCGGACGGCGTGGAGTGGATACGACAGCGACATAGCGGCGAGGATAATGGCCGGGGAATTGTCGGCTGGAACGCGATTGCCGTGGCACGCTTCAAGGGTCGAGATGCCGCCCTCCAGGCCATGGACTTTGTAGGAGCGCACGCTGATCTCACGGAAGAACAAGCCGAACTTCTCGCAGGTAAATTCCCGATATCAACTCTTGATCGCCTCCTTTCGACACCCGATGTTCGAAGGTCCATAGGTTTTGAGGTAGTAAACGGGAAGCTGCAGACCGAGTTGCCGCCAGAGGAAGCGCTTAAGCCCTTGCGACGCATGACCATTGATCTTGCGGAAAAAAGGGTGACAGTCAGTGATCTTAAGTCCAAGGAACAACAGCTCGAATATGTCCGCAACCTGAAGCCAGCGGACAAGCCTAACCTGACGAAAAGAACCGGAGTCCTGTCGGCAATCGAGGGCATAAAGGAAACAGACTTCAAACCCAAGCTTGGCTCGCCAGGCGGCAAAACCAAAGGGCCACGACCTTCGGCAAGGACGAATGTTGTTCCGAAAAGCTGTAAGCTGAATATCACTAACGCGAAAATCGAAAAAATAAATGGCGAGCTTAAGATCTTGCAGCTCTCGAAACACGTTCATGCCATAAGTGTTCTTCTCCGTGTTTTCCTCGAAATGTCAGTGGACGAATATTTGGTAAGCAGAGCCAGTTCGACACTCAAATCTACGCGCAACGGGCACATTAGCGACAAAAAGCTCGCCGCAAAGGTGCAGGAAGTTGTTGATCACATGGTCGCCAATGGTGCCGACCGCAAGGACTTCAAGGGTGTCCTTGCGGCTCTTACGGATGAACACCATCCGTTCTCAATCGACACTCTCCACGCCTATATCCACAATCGGTTCTTCACGCCGACCGAGCGCAGCCTGACGACGGCGTGGGACAATGCCCAGAGGTTTTTCGAGATGATCTGGCCGTGAACGATCCTCCCCAACGTCTAATCCACTTCACCCCACTCCGCTATCCGGGTGGTAAAGCCAAACTCGCCGCCTATGTCAAAAGCCTGATGAAAAGCAACCGGCTGCTCGACGGCGAATATGTCGAGCCGTACGCCGGCGGCGCAGCGATTGCTCTTGAATTGCTATTTCATGAATACGTTTCGCGTATCCATATAAATGACATTAGCAGGCCGATCCATGCCTTCTGGAAAAGCGTTCTGCACCACACAGAGGAATTCTGCCGCCGGGTTTCGGACACGCCGCTGTCGGTGTCGGGGTGGGACAAGCAAAAGCGCGTTCTTGAAAACGCTCAAGGTCATGACGATCTCGACCTTGGATTTGCGACATTTTTCCTGAACCGCACGAACCGTTCCGGCATTCTAAACGGTGGGATTATCGGCGGCAGGGACCAGACCGGCCCGTGGAAAATTGACGCGCGCTACAACGCGAAAGAACTGGTCTATCGGGTAGAGTCCATCGCCCGGGTGGCCAATCGTATTAAACTGACGCGGAAGGATGCTCTTAACTTCCTGAGGGCGGGCGTTTCACGATGGCCGGAACAGACTCTGATCTATCTCGACCCCCCTTACTACACCAAAGGCTGCGACCTCTATTGCGACTTCTATGAATATGAGGACCACGCAAGCGTTGCGGAATTCGTGACTAACGAGCTCACGCGGCAGCGATGGATTGTGTCTTACGATAACGTTGAGCCCATTCGCACCTTGTACAAGGGCTCGCGCCACGTAGTTTACAACATTGGCTACAGCGCTCGGTCAGCGTCACAAGGGTCCGAGGTGATGTTCTTTTGCGCCAGCTTAAAGGTGCCTCCGCTTATCGGCCCAGTTAGGGTTACCGAGAGTCACCCCGGATTGTTTCGGCGACTGGCTTAATAATTCAATCGCCAGCGGGCCAATCGGCGTTTGGAGAAGCATTGTTGGACGCGGACGACCTATGAGGAGAACGACAAATGCCGAGTGATGTGCTGGAGAAGGTTCCGAACCCGATAACAAGCTGGGAAGAACTTGCACGGGCGCAGGACCTCTTTCGGAAGGCCGAGGATCAAGACGAATGGGTATTCCGCGGAACCCATGACGGTCGCCCCGATCTTCGCACTACCCTCGAGTTGGTTGCCAAGGAATTCGGCGTAGCCGAAGACAAGATTCCAGACATGGAGGTGAAGCTAATCCACGAGTTCGTTCGGCGTTACCACCTTTACTCCTTGGGCCCACCGCCAAGGCGAGGTGACACCCTCGAGTGGCTGACTCTCATGAGGCATTATGGCGCACCGTGCCGCTTCCTTGATTTCACTTTTTCATTTATCATCGCGGCATTCTTCTCGCTTGAGCGAGAGGGCAGCACGCAGCCGGTTGTGTGGGCCATTAACAAGAGTTGGCTCACCAGGAAAGTCGCAGAGGCGATTGGAACCCTCGGCGAGCCAGTCGGCCGCCAGTTCGATCTCTATAGAGTTCACCGAGACGGCCATGCCTTTCGGAAGCTCTTCCTTGAAGCGCCGTTACCGCCCCTCGTGAGCGCCGTCGGCTCCTATCGGATGAATGAGAGACTCACGATACAACAGGGGTTGTTTCTATGCCCAACTGATGTAAGGACGCCTTTCATGGTCAATCTCCACTCGATGCCCGATCACGAGCGTAATATTGGTGAAATTAAGATAGCCGCTAAGACGCGCCCCGACCTGCTGGCTGGGCTACATCGTGCGAACCTGAACCGAGCAACGCTCTTCCCTGGGCTTGATGGCTTTGCAGCCTCACTTTGGACGAGAGTAGCCTCTCTCAAGCGGCTCAAGAGCATGGAGGATGCTGATACTGAGGCGCGAAGCAAAATAAATTTGGACATAAGGGCGCTAGCGCGCTGGTAGAAGCCGCGTTGATCTGAGGCCGCGGCGCAAAACAGACGTTCCACGAGATTACTCTCCTTCCTCCCCCCTCACACCACCGCCGCTTCCCCAATCTGCATCACCACCGACCGCGGCGCATCGCCTGACCCGTCCGCCATCTGCACCAGCATGATGCGAACCAGGTCGTTCTTCGGGTCCACCCAGCCTTCCGTCCCAAACGCGCCGCCATGTCCGAACGTACCCGGCGAGTGCAACAACAGTGTCCCTTCCGGCTGGTCGACAACCTCAAACGTCAACCCATACCCCGTGCCGCCCAGCCATCCACTCGGCTTCAACCAGTGGCTATGCCTCGCACTCGGAAACGAGCGGTTTGCTGTCCCTGAGATTCGGCCGTAACCGAACCGGTCTGGATTGCTCCGGCTAACGAAGTTCGGCTAGCAACGCCCGCGGGCCGTCGATGTGAGTTAGCGGTGGCGGCGGATCGTTTCGATAGACCAACTCCCAGTGCGCGTTATACCTGTGGGAATTTAACGCGTGTGCGGAAAGCTTGTTCGGGTCAACACCAAGCACGACAACCAATTCAAGGCGGTCGCGTTGCTCCTGCGCCAGTCGGTTGAGAATGTGATACACGTTGTAGCCGCCGCCCGAAAACCCATACAGTGCGGTAATTGTGGAGTCGTCAAGAAATTCGTGCAAGGCCCTTCGCGTCTGCGGCCTACCATCTCCGGTCTCGCCCGAGACATCCAGCACTCGGCCGACGTAGCCCCTTTTGCTAGCGTATTGGAGCGCCGAGGGTTCGTCCAACGCTCCCCTCGGGTACTCGGGCCATACCTTGAGGTTGGTTATGCCGCGTAAGATTAGCATCGTCCCAGGCATCGCCGCGTGATCGTATCAGACTTGGCGGACGGCGTCAAACAGGTCCTAAGCCTCTGGAAGGCTCGATCAAATTACCAGGTCGTCGGGTGGGTACGGAACACGAAGTACTACGAACTGCGGGAAGACTTCTGTCCTATAGCGATCTTTCCTGGTGCACAGGATGACACCCCGGCGAGCATCACGGTTGGACCCCGTGGCCGCTCTGCGGGATGAATAAGGACTTGGGTGTCTTCATCCCGAGATACGGGGTTCTGGGAGCCCATCGGATAGCACCGAAAGCTAGCCTCGGCCCGGTAAAGTGGATCCTTCCCCCTCACTCCACCGCCGCCTCCCCAATCTGCATCACCACCGACCGAGGCGCGTCGCCCGACCCGTCCGCCACCTGCACCAGCATGATGCGAACCAGGTCGTTCTTCGGGTCCACCCAGCCTTCCGTCCCAAACGCGCCACCATGTCCGAAGGTGCCCGGCGAGTGCAGCAGCAGTGTCCCTTCCGGCTGGTCGACAACCTCAAACGTCAACCCATACCCCGTGCCGCCCAGCCATCCACTCGGCTTCACCTTCGGCGTGAACACGCGCGTCATGGTCTCCACCGCCTGCCGCGAAAGATAGCGCCGCCCGCCATACTCGCCCCCATTCAGCAGCATCTGGTAGAACTTGAAAAGATCGGGCGCCGTCGAATACAGGCCAAATTCCGGCGCCGGGTATTTTGCTCCCTGGCGGTATTTCGTGGGATCGCCCGCCAGAATCTCATCGCCCACGCGCACGAGTTTTCCGTCCGTGTGCCGGTAAACCAGAGCAATCCGGTCCTTCTTGTCATCCGGCGGAAAGTAAAACGTGTCCGGCATCCCCAGCGGCTCCAGGATGTGTGTGCGCACGAAATGCACGTAGTCTTCGCCGGAAATCACCTCAATCAGCCGGCCCAGCGTTGCGATCCCCATGTTGCTGTAGCTCCAGCGCGCCCCCGGTTCGAATTGCAAATGCGTATGCGCGTAGGCACGCACGGCCTCGTCCAGCGGAACGCGCATGGTGCGCATATTGTCCGCCAGCTCGCCTTCCGGTTCACTCGCCAGTCCCGAAGTGTGATCCATCAGCTCCCACACGGTCGGCGGATGCTCGGGTGCGTGCATCGCTCCACGCCCATTGAACTTCTCTTGCACCTGAATGCCGCGGAATTCCGGCAGGTAATGTTCGATGGGCTGCCGCAGCTCGATCTTGCCCTCTTCCACCAGCATCATCACGGCGACACCCGTGAACTGCTTGGTCATCGACATGATCTGGAAGATCGAGTTGGCCTCCATAGGCTTCTTGCTTTCGACATCCCGCCAGCCCACCGCTTCGACCAGCGCCACCTTTCCGTGCCGCCCCACCAACGCCACCGCCCCCGGAATCGTCTGGCTGTCGACGAGCGCCTGCAACCGCGGCCGAATCGTCTGCAACCGCACCGCGTCGAGCCCGCTGCCGGCTGGCGCGTCCGCCGCGAAAGCGCTGACCGTGAGAAGAAAAATCAGAAATCGCATCGCCCGCAGTATATCGCGCTTGCTGGTTTCAGAGCACCGCCGTCTCTTCCAGCAGCCGCCCCTCTGCGAAGCGCTCGTAACCAAGCAGCCGTGCGTCCACCAGATCGGACGTTCCCTTGAGCACCAGGTCCGATACGATCTTTCCCGTTGCCGGCGAGTGCATGACGCCATGGCCGCTGAATCCGTTCGCCAGATACAGTCCGGGAATGCCGGGCACCGCTCCCAGAATCGGGTGATGATCCGGCGTCATCTCGTAAAGCCCCGCCCACGCGCGCTTCGGATTCACCTCAGCCTCTTCCAGGCACGGCACACGAACGACGCCGCGCGTGAGAATTTTCTCGACGAACGCCGGATCGAAATCCGTCTTGAAGCCGGGAGTCTCGCCGGGGTCGTTCCAAGCCATCAGCAGCCCCAGGCCTTCCGGCCGAAAATGAAATCCCGTCGCCATGTCCACCGTCATGGGGGCGCTGTGCGCGATCTTATCGAACGGTTCCGTAGGCACCAGCATGCGCCGCAGCGGTTCGACCGGCAGGTCGATCCCGGCGAGCTTCGCAACCAGGCCCGCCCACGCTCCTGCTGCGTTGACTACGATCCGCGTCCCAATGCGATCCGTAGCCGTCCGCACTCCCGAGACCCCGGCGGCATCACGCTCAATCGCCGTGACCTCGGCGTTACGCACCAGACGCGCTCCTCCATCGATCGCCCGCAGCATGAAGCCGGTCATGACGCTATGGGGATCGACGAATCCATCGGTGGAGCAGAAACTGCCGCCGAGGATATCGTCCCCGCGCAGTTGCGGCACCATGTGCGTCAGATCAGCAGGCTTCAGCAGTTCCACGGCCTTTAGGCCCAGCGACGTTTGCAGCTCGTAGTTGGTGCGCAGGTAGCGCAGGTGACGCTCTTGGGTCGCTACAAAGAGGTATCCTTGCCCCCGATACCCCGAAGGATGCCCCAGCGCTTCTTCAAACGCCCGAAAGAACGGTATCGAGTAGAGCGACATCCGAATACTCACCGCCGTCGAGAATTGCGCCCGCACGCCGCCCATGCTCTTGCCCGTCGAGCCCTTGCCCTGCTGGCTTTCGCGCTCCAGCACCAGCACATTCTTACAACCCGCTTGTGTCAAATGATAGGCAATGCTTGATCCGACGATGCCCGCGCCAATGATGACGACGTCGGCTGATTCCATTACTTGCCGGGGAAGGGAAGCCAGCCGCGAGACACGATATCGGTCAGAGTCAGCCAGAGCAGCAAGGCCAGCCACGCAACGCCCGATACCACCACTATCTTATTGAGCTTGCTCGACCAATAGACGTGCATGAAGAACAGTACGACCAAGGTAGCTTTAATAGTAGCGATGACCAGTGCCACCACCACATTTAGCTTGCCGAGATCGAAGTAACTCGCCCAGGTGGTAGTGAGTGTGAGAATCAGCAGAATCGCGAAAACGTAGCCGTATTGTTTCTTAGTGACAATGTGCTCAGACATTTTTATCCCTGGTGCACATGGCGTGCGATCAAGTAATACAAGGGGAAAAGATAAATCCAGACTAAGTCCACAAAGTGCCAGTACAGGCCGGAGATTTCGATCGGTGTATAATACTCCGCCGAAAAAGCGCCTCGCGCCGCGCGAACCAACATCGTCAGAAGAATTCCAATTCCGATAGTTACGTGCGATGCGTGTAAACCAGTCATTGAAAAGTATAACGAGTAGAACAGTTGCACATGGCGTGCATCGCCCTCGTGGAAAGTGAAGTTAAACCCCGGCATCAAACCTTCCTGGTACAAGCCGTGCCACTCGGACATTTCAATGGCCAGAAACGCCGCTGCAAACAGTATAGTTATCGCCAGATAGCCGACGATGGCGTTCTTCTTACCCGTAGCCCCACTGTTCACCGCGCAGGCCATAGAGAAACTGCTGCAAATCAGCACGGCCGTGCTGACGCCGCCCCACAACAAACTCAAGTGATTGCTGGCAACTCCGAAAGCCGCCGGATATAGGGACCTATATACGGTGTAACAGCAGAACATACCCCCGAAGAACAGGACCTCGGTGGTCAGAAACAACCACATGCCGAAGGTGGAGGCGTCCTTCTGCTGGACCACATCGTCGAACTGGTGCCGGAGCGCTAAGCTGTGATTAGCCAACCGTCATTTCCTCCAGAATCGAATAGTCATAGGCTTCATGAGTGACAACCGGCGTGATTTCAAAGTTCTCGGGCGGCGGCGGTGAAGTCGTTTGCCACTCCAGGCCAGTGGCGCCCCACGGATTGTCGGGCGCGGGTTTGCCGTAGCGCATCGCCCAAACAAAGTAAATTGCCGGGATCAGGTAGCCCACCGCCAGTACTGAAGCGCCGGCCGTCGAAAGTACGTGATAAATCTGGAATTCCGGCGGATAGGCGTGATAGCGCCGCGGCATCCCCAAGTAACCCATGATGAATTGCGGAAAGAAGGTCAAGTTAAACCCAAGAAAAACAACAAGTGCGGAAAGCTTGGCCCAAGCTTCGGGATACATTCGGCCTGTTATTTTCGGCCACCAGTAGTGCAAGCCGCCTAAGTAGGCCATCATGGTGCCGCCCACCATAATGTAGTGGAAATGCGCCACGACAAAGTAAGTGTCGGTGACGTGCACATCGAAGCCTAATGTTGCCAGGAAGGTACCGGTCAGGCCGCCAATTGTAAACAGGCCGATGAAACCAAAGGCGTAAAGCATCGGCGTGTCATAAGAGATCGAGCCTTTATATAGAGTTGCGGTCCAGTTGAAGACCTTGATGGCGGAGGGCACCGCGACCATGAAACTGAGAAACGAAAACACGAGGCTGGCGTACACCGACTGGCTGCTCACAAACATGTGGTGGCCCCAAACCAGAAACCCGAGTACGGCGATCGCCACGCTGGAGAAGGCCACGAACCTGTAACCGAATACTTTTTTGCGCGAATAGACGGAGACGATTTCACTGACGATGCCCATGCCGGGCAGCACCATGATGTAGACGGCGGGGTGGGAATAGAACCAGAACAAATGCTGAAACAGCACCGGGTCACCACCCAGGGACGGATCGAAGATTCCGATATGAAAGCCGCGCTCGACGGCGACCAACAACAATGTGACCGCAATCACTGGCGTACCCAGCACTTGAATGATGCTGGTGGCGTACATGGACCAGATGAAGAGCGGCAGCCGGAACCAGGTGAGGCCGGGAGCGCGCATGCGGTGGATGGTGACGATAAAGTTAAGACCCGTGAGAATTGACGAAAAGCCGGTAATAAAAATACCCACGGCGGTGAGGATTACGTAGCTGTTGGCGTAGGAGGTACTGAACGGCGTGTAGAAGGTCCAGCCGGTGTCCACGCCGCCGATGAGCATGGCGTACATGACTAGCGCGCCGCCGGCCATGAAGATATACCAGCTCAAGAGATTGATTTTGGGAAAAGCCAGATCCTTGGCACCAATCATCATGGGCACGAGAAAGTTGCCGAGAGTGGCCGGGATGGACGGGATCATGAAGAGGAAAATCATGATCACGCCGTGCAGGGTGAACAGCTTGTTATAGGTCTGAGAGGATACCAGGTCACCTGGCGGGGTAAGCAGCTCCACGCGAATGACCGTAGCGAACACGCCGCCGAGGAAGAAGAAGAAGCTGATGGCAGCGAGATACAGGAGCGCGATCCGCTTGTGGTCCTGCGTGAGCAGCCAGGATTTGACGCCATACTCATGTGTGAGGTAGTTATCGCGAGTTTGAACAGTTGCGGTAATCATACAATTAACGATTCACGTTAGGCGCGGGTCTTTGCGCAGCAGCCTTCTGGCCTGAAGGAACCAGCGCAGGCTGCTGTGGCAGCTTGCTCAAGCTCTTAATGTACTCGATCAGTTTCAAGAGCTCTTCTTCGGTAACCAGCCCCTGGAATGAGGGCATGATGTTCTGATAGCCCGCGACGATCTTGGCGCCGGGATTCAGGATCGATTCGCGGATGTAGTCTTCGTCCGCCTTGACGATCTCGCCAGTGGTCAACTGCACGGGTTTGCCGAACAGGCCTTCGAGATTCGGGCAACGGCCGGGCTTATCGGTGCGATGGCAGTTCGCGCAAGCCAGGAATTGAAACAACTGCTGGCCGCTGGCAGCCAGCGATTCGGTCTCACCTGCCAGCCACCTCTCGTATTCGGCCGGCTCCATCACATAGATCCAGCCAATCATGCCGGAGTGCAGCGTGCCGCAGTATTCCGCGCAGAACAGATGATACTTTCCGGGCTTGGTGGGATTGAACCAGGCGGTGGTGTATCTGCCGGGGAGCACGTCGAACTTCACGCGGAAGGCGGGCATGTAGAAGCTGTGGATCACGTCTTCCGAAGTCATGGTGAGTTTGACGGGACGTCCCAGCGGCACATGCAGCTCATTGATCTCCCGGCGGCCCTCCAGGTGCTGCGTCTTCCACATCCACTGTTTGCCGACGACGTAGATGTTCATGGCGTCATCGGGCGGGCGCGACATTTCGAAGAAAATGCTGGCGCCCCAACCAAACATGACCATCATGAGCAGAAACGGAACCACCGTCCAAAGGATTTCGAGGGTCATCGCGCCTTCGACCTCGACCGGGCGTTCATGATCGGCGCGGCGCCGGTACTTGATGGCGAAATAAAAAATACAGGCGAAGATCAGGACAGTGAAGATCGTCGCCACGATCAGGAGGTACGCGGTCAAATGATCGAGGTGACTGGCGGTAGAGGACGCGGCTTCGGGAACGAGCTGGAAATTCGGATTCATCGGTAGCGCGGCCTCGCCAGGCTGCCCGGCGTTAGCGGCCGGCGGCCGGTCAAATCAGCGCGCCAGAGCCAGATGAGCAGCGGCAGCAGGATCAGAAGCGTCAGCACACCAGCGAGACGCACGATGTTCATAACGATGGCCGAGTACTTTCCAGTGTTGGGATCGTAGTGGAAGCAGTAGAGCAGGACCACGTCAACCGGCGAGCCGATCTTGTTTTCCGAAGCTTCGACTAGTCCCAGGCGCAGGTCACGCGGTGGATATTCGATTCCATAGAAATAGCGTGAGAGCCTGCCGGTGGGCGTGACCACCATGATGGCGCTGGCGTGCGCGTATTGCTTGGTTTTGGGATCGTAGGCGTAGCGAAATCCGACGGTGCTGGCCAGTGCCTTGATCTGCGGTTCGGCTCCGGTGAGGAAATGCCAACCGTCGGTTCCCCTGGCGTAGCGGCGCAAGTACTCGGCTTTCTTCTTGGCGGCCAACTCCGGCGTCTCAGTGGGATCAATGCTCACGGTCACCACTTCGAAGTCCCGGCCCGATTCGAGCGACATACCACGCAGGCTCATGACCATCCCGTTCAGAACCTGGGTGCATAGCATGGGGCACTGATAGTAAACCAGCGCCAGAACCACCGGCCTGGGGCCGAAGTAAGCCGATAGCGGCAGCTCGCGTCCCGATTCGTCACGGAAAATCAGGTTCAACGGGATTTGCGCATTCAGCTTCTGGTCGAGGCCGATGTTGCGCAGAGCGGGCGGCAGCACGGAAGCGGCCACGCCGGACTGCCGGTCTCTGTACGTCTGCGCCTGTGCCAGGACGGCTGCGGTCATTACTAATAAGATTGTTCTGCAAAATTGCATTTTCGTTCTACTTCACTCCTCCCGGCGCGGGCGACGCATGCGTCGCCCCTACAGGGGCAGTAAAGAGCCGCGGCACGGCCGCCACTCGCGAGGATGCGAGCGCGGAAGAACCTTGCGGGCTCGGTGAGGGCAATTCGGGTACAGGCAAGTCCCCGAATTGCGGGTTATGCACCCTGGAAGATCCTGTTTTCAAGGGAGCCTTTGGTTGTTTGGGTTCCATGGGCTTGAACTTCGGGAGGCCGGTCTGAGCGACGATTTCCAGGGCCTTATCGATGGGCACATGCACGATGCCGTGGTCCGGATCGATCCAGCCGTAGTGGTTCAGGAATGCGTCTTCGTTCTCGCGCATCTGTTTCAGGTCGAGGCGCGGGTTCACGTCCAGCGGCGGGTTGCCTTGCAGACGCGGCTCAGGGGGCAGCGTCGGGGCCTGCGTTCTGATAATGGCCGGAACATGCGGGCTCAATTTTGTTTCGCGCTCGGAAAAATGATCGAACACCCACCACAGCAACAGTTGCGAGACCACAATGAGGAAGGCAAGGCTAATGCCGAAGCGCGTGATGGCGTGCGAATCCGCGTCGGTGTGCTCGTGGGCGACGGAGGGATTGTTGTCGGGCTCAGTGTGATGATTCAATGCCGCCTCCTTGTGCAATGGCTTCGGCCAAGTGCGGATCGCGCACCGGGAGTAACGGCCATTTTCGGAGCTGGAAGAGAAACATGGCCAGCCACAATCCTCCGATCCCTATGGGCGCCAGAATGTCCATCCAATGGAGGCGAAATCCGCCTTTGCTGGCGTCGGGAGCGACCATCCAGAACAGGTCTACGAAGCGCATGAAGATGATGAGGGCCGCAATACGCACTAGCGTGCGGCCGGCGCGCTTGAGGGTGCGCGAAAGCAACAGCGCAAAGGGGAGCGCGAAGTGGAACACGACAAGCAGGATTCCGATCCACTGCCAGCCGCCTTTCAAACGCTCCATGTACCAGGGAATCTCGCCCGTCAGGTTGCCGGCCCAAATGATGAGGAACTGCGAATACGAAAAGTACGCCCACAGCATGGTGAAGGTGAGCAGCAGCTTGCCGATGTCGTGAAGATGCGCCGGACCGATGACTCCCTCGAGCGGTCCGCCCTTAGCGGAGAGGATCACGAGCAGCGCGATGCAAAAAGACAGAGCGGACAATCCTTGCCCGGCCAGGAACAGCAAGCCATAGATGGTGGAATACCAGTGCGGATCGAGCGACATCACCCAGTCGACCGCCGCAAAGGTGATGCTCAGGCCGTAAAACATGAGTCCCGGGCCGCTCAACCTTTGCAGGCGGCGGGCGCCCGGATCGCGGCCTTCCATATCCTGCTCATGCGACCACTTGTTGAGAAAGTGCGTGAACAGCCACCAGCCTCCGAAATAAATCAGCACGCGGGCATAGAAGAACGGCACGTTGAGGTAGAGATGCTTGTGTTGGAGCAAAGGGTCAGCTTTGACGGCGTCATCGTGCGACCAGATATAGAGTTTGGGAATTCCAATGAGGATGGGGATGAATAGCGCGGCCAGCCAGGGAATGGTTCGGGTGGCCGCTTCGGTAATGCGGCGGATCACTATGCCCCATCCTCCGCCGCTCAAATATTGCAGCATGAGCAGGGCCAGGCATCCGAGGGAGAGGCCGAGATAAAAGAGATAGGAAAACAGATAGGAGCGGAAGAACTGGTCGGACTGGAACACGGCTCCGATGATGCATACGAGGAGAGCGATACCGCCCACGATTGCGGAGCGTTGCAGCACTCGCTCGATGCCGCGACCCAGTTGCGGCGAAATGGTGAAATCTTGTGCGCTCATTCTGGTTTCTTTGGCTCGGCCGGTTTAGCGGTCAATTCGCCGTTCAACTCCTGGCGAGCATCGGGCGGCACATCGTTAATGGAAGCCAACTGGCTGTATTGCAGGACGCGGATATAGGCAGCGATGGCCCAGCGGTCGCGCGGCGCGACTTGCGCTGCATAATCCTGCATGGCGCCGAAGCCGTTGGTGATGACGTCGTAGAAATACCCGATGGGGATTTGGCGCAGCCGGTCGATGTGATAGGACGGCGGGCGCTTCAGGCCGCGGCGCACGATCATGCCGAGGCCATTGCCGAGGCGGCCGTGACAGGGCGTGCAGTAGATGTTAAAGCGTTCTTCTCCGCGCTGGAGCACCTGGCGCGTGACGGGAAAGGGGAGGTGATCGACGAACTGATCACCGATCTTGCCGGTGAAAAATACCTTGTCGGCGCGGAGTTCGCCGCGTGCCACCGTGCCCTCGGGGATGGGGCGCGCGGAGCGTCCGTCGGCGAAGAATTCACTGCCGCGGAGCGGAATGTATTTGGGTTGATCCTGCATGTCGCGGCGGCAGGCGACGGAGGCGCAGGCGAGTGCAAGGGCGAGGAAGGCCGGGCATGCCCGGCCCCTACGGGCGAAGGGGCGGACCGCGGAGGCGCAGGGTAACGAGACACAGAGAGTCCACCACCGCTCCCTCGCGGTTGCGGCTCGGTTAGGGGCTGCGAGCGAGCAGATGTCGACGTTTCCCGGCATGGCATTAATGCGCAACTTCGGTTACCTCGCGGGGGGCCAGGGTATGCAGGAATTCGGCGGTGTCGTGGCGGTCGAACAGGGGATCGTTCGCCTCAATGCAAATGAAGAATCGATCGCGTGAAGCGAACGCGAACCGGGAAACGTTGAACACCGGATGATAGGGCATGGGCAGGCCGCAAAGCCCGAATAGTCCGAGAACGGTGGAGAGAGCGGCGAACAGAATCGTCAGCTCGAAGGTGATGATGATGAACGAAGGCCAGCTATGCAGGGGACGCCCGCCGATGTTCAGAGGGAAGTCGATGACGGCGACGTAGTACTGCATCAGGTAGCCGGTCAAGCCGCCGAGAATGCCTCCGCAAAGAACGATCAGTGGGAGCTTGTTGTGATGCAAACCGAGCGCCTCATTCACTTCTTCGATGGCGAAGGGAGAGTAGGCTTCGACTTTCCGGTAACCTCGGGCGCGCACCTGATGGGCGGCGGCCACGAGTGCTGTCGGGCTTTCGAATTCGGCCATGAGACCGTAGATTGGCGTTTTCATTTTTCGACGCCCTCCACGACTTCAGCCTGCGGCAGCAGTGTACGAACCTCGAAGATCGAGATCATGGGCAGCGAGCGAATGAACAGGAAGAACAGGAAGAAGAAAAGGCCGAGGGTTCCGACGTAGGTGGCGACGTCCCAGATGGTGGGATGGAAGATGCCCCAGGATGAGGGCAGGTAGTCGCGATGCAAGCTGACCACAACGATGACATAGCGTTCGAGCCACATGCCGGTGAGCACATCGAGAGCGACGATGAACAACCAAACCACGTTGGTGCGAATCTGCTTGAGCCAGAGAATCTGCGGGAAAACGAGATTGCAGAAAATCAGGCACCAATAAGTGGGGGCGTACGGGCCGGTCATGCGATTCCAAATCGCGAACATCTCGAATTGATTTCCGCTGTACCAGGCGATGAAGGCTTCAAAGAAGTACGAGTAGGCCACGATTTCACCGGTGGCGAGCATGACCTTGGCCATGTTGTCGAGGTGGCGCGAGGTGATGAGGTCTTCCAGGCCGTACATGGCGCGCAAGGGAATGGCGAGGACGAGCACCATGGCGAAGCCGGAGTAGATGGCGCCGGCGACGAAGTAGGGCGGGAAGATGGTGCTATGCCAGCCGGGCACGATAGCCACGGTGAAGTCGAAGCTGACCACGGTGTGGACCGAGAGCACGAGCGGCGTGGCCAGACCCGCAAGCAGGAGGGACGCCGTCTCATACTTCTGCCAGTGACTGGCGGCGCCGCGCCAGCCCATGGCCAGAATGCCGTAGACGATGCGCGCGGCGCGATAGCGTGTGCGGTCGCGCAAAGTTGCGAGATCGGGAATCAGGCCGACGTACCAGAACAGGGCCGAGACCGTGGCGTAAGTCGAGACCGCGAAGACATCCCACACCAGCGGGCTGCGAAATTGCGGCTGAACGCCCATGGTGTTGGGGTAGGGAAACAGCCAGTAAAACAGCCAGGGACGGCCCAGGTGGAGCAGCGGGAACATGCCGGCGCAGGCGACGGCGAACAGCGTCATGGCCTCGGCAAATCGATTGATGGAATTGCGCCACGACTGGCGCAGCAACAGCAGAATGGCGGAGATGAGGGTGCCGGCATGGCCGATTCCGATCCACCAGACGAAATTGGTGATGGCCCAACCCCACATGACCGGAACTTTGATGCCCCAGAGACCGACACCGCGAACGAGCAGCGCGGCAACGGCCACCAGAAAGACCATCACCAACCCGGAGGCAATCAGAAACGGAATGAACCAATAGAGCGGCGTACGGCGCGTCAGGACGATGGAGCTGATCTTGTCGCTGACGGTGGCGAAGGTGTGGCCCGGCGCGATGATCTGCGTTCCAGTGGGGCGCACGGGAGTTGTTGTTCGGCGATCGTCGCTCACGACTCGATCTCCGGATTCGGGTTGCGCAAGGCGGCCAAGTAGGTGGTGCGCGGACGCGTGTTCAACTCGGCGATCAGGCTGTAGTTCAATGGCTCAGCTTTCGCCTTCGCGACCTGACTGGCGGCGTCATTGATGTTACCGAAGACGATGGCTTGAGTGGGGCACGCGCCCTGGCACGCGGTCTTGATTTCGCCGTCGCGCACGCTGCGGCCTTCTTTTTCCGATTCGATCTTGGCTTCGTTGATGCGCTGCACGCAGTAGGTGCATTTTTCCATCACGCCGCGGCTGCGCACGGAGACATCGGGGTTGCGCTGAAGCTTGAGGCTGGGCGTGGTCCAGTCGGAATAGAGGAAAAAGTTGAAGCGCCGGACTTTGTAGGGACAGTTATTGCCGCAATAGCGCGTGCCGACACAGCGGTTGTACACCATGTCGTTGAGGCCTTCGGCACTGTGATTGGTGGCTTGCACGGGGCAGACGAGCTCGCAGGGCGCATTTTCGCATTGCATGCATGGCACAGGCTGGAAGTAGACCTCGGGGTTGTCGAGGCCGCCTTTGTAGTAGCTATCGATGCGCAGCCAATGCATCACGCGGCGCATTTTGACTTGTTCCTTGCCGACGACGGCAATATTGTTTTCCGACTGGCAGGCTACGACGCAGGCATTGCATCCGACGCATGCGGTTTGATCGATGGCCATCCCCCAGGCGTAGCCTTCGTACTTGTAGCCGGGATAAATGGTCAACTCTTTGGGAGGCTCCTCGGCGGCTTCTTTGGCAAAGCCGGGATTTTTGCGGTATTCGTCTATGCCGGCTGAAAGGACGATGGCGCGGCCTTCCATCAAGTGATGCTCTTGCGTGGTGGCGAGCGGATATTTTGCGCCGGTCTTCACCATTTCCAGGCCGGAACCGAACCAGGGAGCATCGGAAGTGCGGAGAGCGTAGGCGTTGAAGCCGACTCCATTGCCGACGCGGCCCGCGCTGGTGCGTCCGAAACCAAGGTGAACGGTTACGGAATCGTCGGGATGCCCGGGCTGGATCCAGACGGGCGCTTTGACGCTGCGGCCCTGGTACTGGAGGTCGACGAGATCCTCGTTTTGCAAGCTGCGCTGCTCGGCGGTGCGCGGGCTGACGAGAGCGACGTTGTCCCAGGTGATCTTGGTCAGCGGCTTGGGCAATTCCTGGAGCCATCCGTTATTGGCGTAGCGGCCGTCGAAGATGTGCGGGTCGGGACGGAAAACAATTTCGAGGCCCTGCGATGGGGCTGGTTTGATTGCGGCCGGAGAACCTTTGAGCGCGACCTGGCGCGCGGGGAGCGCGGTATTGGGCACGATGCCATCGTGGACGGACTTGCGCCACCATGCTTCGAAATCGGCGCCCCGGTACCCGCGGTTCCAATAGCCCTTCACGATTTCGTAGGGCGTCTGGTTGGGGGTGTCGCCAAAAGCGCCGAGCAATTCGTGAGCGGAGCGGCCAAAATACAGCGGCAGGATGAGCGGCTGCATGATGGTGACGGTGCCGTCGTAGGCGCGCGCGTCACCCCAGGTTTCGAGAAAATGCGCTTCGGGAATGTGCCACTGGCACAGCTCCGAGGTCTCGTCGGCGTAGAGGCCCATGTGGACGCGCAGTTTCACTTTCGACATGCGCTGAGCGAAGTTGAAATCTACGGGAGCATTGTAGACGGGATTGCCGCCGATGATCACGAGCGTGTCGACTTTGCCGGCGTCCATGTCCTGGACCAGCTCGCGCAGGCTTCCGATGTCGTCAGCGGGGTTGGGATCGAGGGGGTCGGTGTGGATGACGGTTTTGCCCACGTTGTCGAGAGCGGCGTTAATCAGGTGGGCGAGAGTGTGGACGGCGGGCGACTGGTGTTCGCCGGGAATGACGACGCTCGATCCGCGGTGCTGTTGGAGATCTTTGACGAGAGCGGCGATCCACTTGGCGTGCGGACCGGCTGGCGGGGCAGATACGCCTGGAGCGCCTACACCGGCGGCGACCGCGGCGGCGAAGGATTCGATATCGGCGGCGCGGAGGGGGAGATGGTGGTCCGCCTTGGCGCCGGTGGGAGTGGCGGCGCTCTCGACGACGTACAGCCGGTTCATCGCGGTTTGATTACCGCGAACGCGGCGGCGCGAGGCGAAGTCAGCGGCATAGCGCACGCTAGCCGGACCGGTGCAGAGGAAATCGGCGTCAAGGGAAAGAATGACGTCGGCGTGGGCGAGCTGGTAGTAGGTGTTGACGGGCTCGCCGAATGCTTCGATGGCCGCGGCGCGCGCGGAAGAACGGCCCGCGGGCTCGTAGCGGTGCCACTTGGCTTGGGGGAATTTTTGCAGCAGAGTATGGAACTGATCGGCAAGGGTGGGAGATGTAGTGGCGCCGGTCAGGAAGCGCAGGCCGGAACCTTTGGTGGCTGTCAAGGATCCCGACATCTCGCGCGCGGCGCCCAGGAACGAACTCCAAGCGCGGATATCGCCGAGATAGGTCAAAGTCTGCGAACGGTCCGGATCATAAAGCTCGAGCACCGAGGCCTGGGCAATGGCGTCGGTCGCGCCCAAACTCGCGGGATGATCGGGATTGCCCTCGATCTTGGTGGGGCGTCCCAGATGGCTTTCGACCAGCGTTCCCACAGCGATGCCCGTTATCGGAACGGCGGTGGCGAAGAACAGCGGCTTGCCGGGAATCACTTCCTCCGGCTGCCGCACATAAGGCACGATGGTTTCGGTGGGTTGCTTCGTGCAGGCGCTTAGACCGGCCAGCGCGAGCGATGCGCCCATCACTTTTAGGAATTGGCGACGGCCGGCGTCGCCGCCCGTCCACTCGGCAGCCTGCCGCGGAAATTCGCGCTCGAGCAGCTCTTCGAAACCGTCGGTCGAGGCCAGTTCTTCGAGAGAGCGCCAGTAGTCGTGTCCGCGGCTGGAATCGAGGCGCGCGCGGATGGCAGCCAGGTCGAGATGTTGATAAGTACTCATCGATGACACGTCGAGCAACTGGTCAAACTTTGGATGTGGTACTCCTTCACAAGATTCCTTCCGATTTCGACTTGATTGGGCGGAGCCTTGTACTCCACGCTAAAGACCTCCGATTTGGGCCGCACGTACTCCTCAGGGTGGCGGTGACAATCGAGGCACCACGACATTTGCAGCGAACTCTCCTGCCAGGTCAGGGGCATCTTGTCAATTTGCCCGTGACAAGTGGTGCAGCCTACGCCTTTTGCCACATGAATGCTGTGGTTGAAATACACGTAGTCGGGCAGGTCGTGCACGCGAATCCAGTGCAGCGACTGGTCTGTGCGGAAGCTTTGGCGCACGGGCTCGAGCATGGGGGCGTTGACCCAGATCTGCGAGTGGCAGTTCATGCAGGTTTTAGTCGGGGGAATGCCGGCAAACGAGGAGTTCTCGACTGACGTGTGACAGTAGCGGCAATCAATGCCCAGGCCGCCCACATGGTGCTCATGGCTGAACGGAACGGGCTGGTCCACCGGCACTTTCGCGCGTGTGGCGTAGGTGGAAGCGTTCAGCTCGGCCCATGCCCACACAAGGAAGCCGACGATGAAAATACCGCCGAAGATGCTGACACGTGAAAGTGTGTTGGTGCTGTGGTGAAAAACTTGGGACATCTAGCGGCGTCCCGTGAGGCTACGGCTTGGCACAGGTGCAGTCACTTGAGCGGCAGAGACTATGAGCATTCGCGGATAGAAACTTTTATATGTAACATGTTTGAATCGGCGCGAACAAGATCGCGCGCGCAGCACGGCCGAAGCGGCTGTGAAAATCTTCACCGATATCACCGGTTACGTTGAATTGTACAACACCGTGCCTGGGCTAAAGAGTGCTGGAGGGCAAAAAAAGTTGCGACGTTTCGAGTCAGCGCTCCATCAATGGCAGAGATGGCTCGAGGCGGCTTTCACCGCCGTCATTGACGGCGAATTTGTGTCCGTTCCACAAGGATGCGCTGGCATATTCGCCGTCGCGGCGCAGCGCATAAAAACTAATGTCGAACTGCTGAAGCTTGGCGCGATCGTTGTTGAAGTTGCGCGCGACGCGCTTCAGGGCGTCGAGACAGGCTTCCTTGGGCGTCATGCCGTGGCGCATGTTTTCGACGATAGTGTGTCCGCCGGCCACGCGGATGTTCTCTTCGCCGCGCCCAGTTGATCCGGCGCCGCCGACATCCTGATCCAAGTAAAGGCCGGCGCCAATGATCGGCGAATCCCCCACACGGCCTGGGATTTTCCAGGCGAGGCCACTGGTGGTGGTGACGCCGGACATCTCGCCGCGCGTGTTGAGCGCCAGACAATTGATGGTGCCGGTGGGCGGGTGAATGGCCATCTGCCAAGCCCAGGCGAGCAGTTCATTGCTGGCCTGCGGAAACAGCCGCTTCAATTGCGCCGAAGGTTTGCCGGGCGAAGCCGGTGCGTCGAGCGATCCCACCCAGTTGTTGTGCCCGCTCGCGTCGCGCAGCGATTGCTTCCACACCAGCCACGCGAGGCGTGCCTTCTCGGTGAGTAGATTCTCTGGCCGGTATCCCATGGTCTCGGCAAATCGGCCCGCGCCTTCGCCCACCAGCATCACGTGATCGCTTTGCTCCATCACGAGCTTGGCGATTTTGGATGGCGTCTTCACGCCGCGGATGGATGCCACGGACCCCGCGCGGCGCGACGGGCCATGCATCACGGAAGCATCCAGCTCCACTACACCTTCCTCGTTGGGCAATCCGCCATAGCCAATGCTAGTCTCCTCGGGATCCTCTTCGTTGATGTTGACGCCGGCGATGACGGCATCCAGCGTGTCGGCCCCGGCTTTGAGCATCTGCATCGCACGCGCGCAGGCCGGCCCGCCGTTAGCGCTGGAAATCACAATGTTCTTCGGGCTAGGTTGCGCCGCGGCCGAGGCCGCCGAGGACAGCGCCGCCGTGGCCAACATCCAGTCTCTTCTGGTCATTCGCGGTTCTCCATTCGAATGGATTGTATGCCAAATCTCATAGGCGCGCTTTGTGATTTGGAAGCCTTTTCCGCAGGCACTGCAAGCCCTCTTAGCCTGTTTTTACAAATTTTTTACAATTTGCCCACGACTTCCCAAGCCCTGCTCCTTAGGATCGAAGCTGAGAGCTTTGAGGAGACTTATGGGGTTACAGACGGTAACTAATTCGGCCTATCGGTACCAGGATTCACACTTGGAAGTGGATTACGTTCGCAAGCAGGCCGCGCTGGATTCGCATCGCCTCATTTTGACCCGTAAAGAGTATGAACTGCTCGCTCTTCTGGCGGAGAACGCCGGCGAAATCGTTCCCCGCCGGATTCTGCTGGAGCGGGTGTGGGGCTACACTAACGAGATTCGCACGCGCACGCTGGATGTACATGTGCGCAGGCTTCGCAAGAAACTGGGATCTTACAGCGAGCAGTACATCGAGACCATTTTCGGCATTGGCTATCGGTTCCAGCCGTTTCGCGTCTCGCAGCGCTTTTCGTCAGGCATGGGAGCTTCGCCGCTAGCCGTCGGCGCATAGTCCGTTTCCTGCGCGCACACAAGGGCGCGCGGTCTCGCTTAGAATGGGAAATTGCTCATGCACGAGCGGATTTCCCCTGCCACCCGTGTCTCCGGTGAGATTTGCCTCCCCGGCGACAAGTCCATCTCACATCGTTACGCGCTGATCGCCGCCATTGCCGAGGGCGAGAGCCGTATCCACGATTTTTCAACCGGCGCGGATTGCCACTCGACCTTGGGGTGCGTGCGCGCGCTGGGCATTGATGTGGAAGAGCAGGGAACCGAGGTCATCATCCGGGGACGCGGGCTTGACGGCCTGACTCGGCCGGCCGCCGACCTGGATGCGGGCAATTCCGGCTCGACCATCCGGATGCTCTCCGGCATCCTGGCGGCACAATCCTTCCCCAGCAGGATCATGGGCGACGCCTCACTTTCGCGGCGTCCCATGGAACGCGTGATGAAGCCGCTGGCCGAGATGGGTGCGTCCATATCGGCGCGTGAGGGGCGGTTTCCGCCGCTTGAAATTCACGGTGGCAAGTTGCGGCCCATCGATTACACGCTCCCGGTGCCCAGCGCGCAGGTAAAGAGCTGTGTACTGTTCGCGGGACTGTACGGGAATGGGACAACGGTGGTGCGTGAGCCTTTGCGTTCGCGCGATCATACCGAGATTGCGCTGCGCGAGTTTGGCGCGGAAATTCGCGTGGAGCGGCGTGTGATCACGCTCGAAGGCCGTCCGCGCCTCACCGGCCGCGAGTTGTTCGTGCCGTCGGATCTCTCTTCAGCGGCGTTTTTTATTGTTGCCGCGCTGCTCGTGCCGGGGTCGGAGCTGGTGATTCGCGGAGTCGGTCTGAACCCCACGCGGTCGACACTGCTGGACGTGCTGGTGTCGATGGGCGCGAGCATCCGAATTCTGGAAGTCACGGAAAAGAATGGCGAATTGATCGGGCAAATCTCGGTGAAGAGCTCCCGTTTGCGGGGCGGCGTCATCGAGCGGGGGACGACGGCGGCGCTCATCGACGAAATTCCCGTGCTGGCCATATTGGGCGCGGCGAGCGAAGAAGGGTTGACAGTTCGCGACGCCGCGGAGTTACGCGTCAAAGAGACGGACCGCATTGCGACCGTTGCGGAGAATTTGCGGCGCATGGGCATCGCGCCTGAAGAGTTGCCCGATGGCATCTGCATTCCCGGCCGGCAGCAATTTCGCGCAGCGGCTGTGGATTCCTTTGGCGACCACCGCATCGCCATGGCGTTTTCCATTGCGGCGCTATTGGCGGATGGCCCCTGCGAGATTCGCGATGCCGACGCCGCTTCGGTATCATTCCCCGAATTCTTTCGCATCCTCCGTCAGGTGACGGCTTGAACCGCGGCGTGGTTTTGGCGGTGGCGCGGCAGCCAGTGACCGTTGCGGATCTCCCCATGCCACAGCCGGCGGCGGGCCATGTCCTGCTGGCGATGGAAGCCTGCGGAATCTGCCATTCCGACTTATTCATTGCCGGAATGGAGAAACCGCCGGTTGTGCCGCAGGTCCTGGGTCATGAGGGAATCGGCCGTGTGGAAAGCGTGGGTGAAGGAGTTACATCGGTTGCCAAGGGCGATCGCGTAGGCGTCACGTTTTTGGCCTCCACTTGCGGCGAGTGCGAGTTGTGCCGGACAGGGCGTGAGCGATTCTGCGCGCGCCAATTGAACTCGGGATACAACGCGCCGGGTGTGTTGGCCGGATTCGTGAGTGTGGCGGCGCAGCATCTGGTGCGCGTGCCAACCGAGCTGAATGCCGCGGATGCCGCGCCGATGTGCTGTGCGGGATGGACGGCGTACCGTGCGGTCAAGGAGACTGCTGCTTCACCCGGGGCCACGATCGCCATCTTCGGGATGGGCGGCCTGGGGCATCTCGCGGTGCAATTCGCGCATCACGCGGGGTTGCGCGTCGCGGCAGTGGATGTCTCGGAAGAGAAACTCGCGCTCGCGCGCAGCGTCGGCGCTGAAGTCACACTGCTGGCGGAAAACGCCGGCCGCACGCTGCAGAAAGAGTACGGGGGCATGGACGCAGCGGTGGTAGTAACCGGGTCAGCAGCCGCCGCGGGACAGGCGCTGCGCTCACTCAAACGCTGCGGAACGGTGGTGCTGGTGGGCATGGCGCAGGGACCGGCGGAACTGCCGATCGTGGATACCGTGCTCAAGGGCATCACTATCCGCGGCAGTTTCCTGGGGTCACGCGAGGACCTTGTGGAAGTGTTCCGCATGGCCGCGACTGGAGTAGTACGGGCGCATATCGAAACACATCCGATCGATCACGCGCCGGGCTTGTTCGAACGCCTCGGCCGCGGCGATATTGCGGGCCGCGCCGTGATCAGTTTTTAGAAGCGATCAGAGCCGCGTTGCGCGCCGACGCACTCCGGATTCTGCCCGCGATCAGGATACCGATGATCGCCAGGGCTTCCACAATGTAGGTCATGGTCTGCGAAGGATGCAAAGTGCGCATCACCACGCTATCGGTCATCATCATTTCTCCGCCTACCTTGCCCAGAATTGCGGCGCCCAGATAGAGGGTCCAGGGATAACGATCCATCAGCAGCACGATCAGATTGGCAGAGAACATGACAAACGGGATGCTCAAGCCCAGGCCCAAGATGATCAGCGGGACGCTGCCCTTTGAGGCTCCGGCGATGGCCAGTACGTTATCAGTAGACATGGTGATGTCGGCCATGGCGATGTACCAGATGGCGCGAAATAGCTTGCCCGGCGCGTGCGCGGTGGCCTCGGGAGAAGACGCGTCGGCGAGCACTTTCACCGCGATCCAGATGACGAAAGCTCCGCCCACCAACTTGATCCATTCGACGTTGAGGAGCTGAGCGGCGGCGATGGTGAGGGCCACGCGAAGCACTACCGCCGTTGCGGCGCCGAAGACGATTCCAAGCCGGCGCTGGCGCGGTGGCAGCGAGCGCGCCGCGAGCGCGATCACCAGTGCGTTATCGCCAGCCAGCAGCAGGTCGATGAGGATAATCGACAGGCAGTCGAGGAAAAGGTGGGGCAGGGAACCGGGGGGCATCACGATCGAGCCTGGCCCTTCTGTTTCGTTTGGACAGGCAGGAATGCCTGTCCTACATGACTGAGCAGCACGGTAGGATAGGCGCTCTCGCCTGTCCAAGTTGTGCGACGAACGAGGATCTTCATGTCTGGCGCAACGATAAAATCAGATCGTCCAGGGCGATCGTTTTCTGAATATTGCGCCTGACCAGCTCGGCGAGCTCGTCGGCTTTCTTGACTGCCGCTCGAATCCAGGCGAACGAGATCTTCTTCACCAGCGACTCCAGCTTGGGACGCTCATCCTCGTTGCGAATGGCGCCCGCGCCTTCACGCAGAATCAGCAGATCGCGGAGCAGCTCGTAGAGCACCTTGAGATACAGGTCGAGCTTTTCGTTCTTGCTTCGTCCAATCATTTCGGAGTACGGGATCCAGGTGTTGAACGGCGCTTCGCCGGCCGCGACCTGCAACAGCGCGAGCATGGCTGCGCGACGCTTGTCATACGTATCCAAGTCGAGCGACACGGCGAGGCCGGGCGATCCGGCGGCCAGCGCGATGCGGCGCTCGGGTTCGTCGAGCTGGCGCGTGGCTGCGAACGCCTGCATCTCCTCATTCGACAGCGGCGCAAACCAGAATGGGACGGCACGCGAACGAATCGTGGCCAGCAGGTCGTACGCGTTTTCCGCGGTGAGGATCAGGATCAGGTGCTCGGGAGGCTCCTCGAGCGTCTTAAGCAGCGAATTGGCGGCGTGCTCACCGGCGCGGTCAATGTGGTCGATCAGGAAGACGCGGCGGTTGCCACGCAGAGGCTTGAACGGCGCGCGTTCCTTCAGCAAGCGCATCTGTTCGATGGAGATCTGACGGAGCGGGCCATCGGGCGCGAAGGTGACGAAATCGGGATGCGTGGAGAATAGCAGCGGGTCCTGATTCCGCTTGTCCGCCGGCCAGCGCTCGCGCGCGGCCACGATTTCCATGTTGTGCGGCAGGCTCAGATCGTCCTGCTCGATCTTCGCGGCATCGCCCAGCAGGAGCGCGGCAAATCGCCTCGCCAATGTGGCCTTGCCGGCTCCCTCGGGACCGGCGAACAACAGCGTCTGCGAGATGCGATCCTGCTCCACCATGCGCGCGAGGGAGCGAGTGACGTGGGCATTTCCCCAAAAATCTTCAAACATGATTACGCACATTCTCCCAGACGCGCGCGGCGACTTCTTCGGGCGCACTCCGGCCGTCGATTACGCGGAAACGATCGGCATGCTGCCGGGCGATGGCGAGATAAGCATCGCGTACCTTCCGATGGAACTCGCGCGATTCGTCATCCAGGCGCGTTTCGTTCGCCGAGCCTCGTGCGTTGCGTGCCCGCATGCGCGCCAAGCCCATCTCTACGTCGACGTCGATGAGCAGAGTCAGGTCGGGAGTCAGGCCATGGCACGCGATACGGTCGAGAGCCAATACGGTTTCGGCTCCGAGGCCGCGTGCATAGCCCTGGTACGCCAGAGTCGAATCCGTGAAGCGGTCGCACAGAACGATCTTACCCGCCTGAAGCGCCGGCCGAATGCACTGCTCCACATTTTGCGCGCGGCTCGCGAAGTAGAGCAGCAGCTCGGCGGTGGGGCGGAGATCCTGATTCGCGGAATCGAGCAGGATGCGGCGGATCTGCTGCCCTACGCTGGTTCCACCGGGCTCGGCGGTCTCAAATACATCGCGGCCCTCCGCGCGCAAACGCTCAGCGAGTAGCCGCATTTGCGTAGTTTTGCCGCTACCATCGATTCCCTCGAAGGTGATGAACTTTTCGCGTGCTGGCATCTGGAAGCATTCATTTTCCTACAGACCGCTTGCTTTGCGCGCGGCTCAGAATGAGGACTGCGCGCGAATTCTGCGTTGATCGATGGCGCGGAATGTCGAATCGACCGATGGAGCGCTGAGACACGCGCCGTTTGCGGGTACCCGCGGCCTTTCAGGCTCGTCACGCCGAAAAAGCCGCGGGTCTCCCGCAAACAACGCGTTAGCCCCACGCTGCAGGTTTGCAGCTGCACCGGTGTTTCTGCGCTTTACCGCTCGCGCATCGCCTGGATCAGGGCTTCCATGTGATCGAGATATCGCTCGAGCGCACGTCGCCCCGTGGCGGTGAGGCGGTACTCGGTCCTGGGCAGCCGTCCCTCGAAGGACTTGGTGCACGTGATGTAGTGCGCGTCCTCCAGTTTGCGGGCGTGCACGCTGAGGTTGCCGTCGGTGGTCTTGAGCAGTTTCTTCAGCTCATTGAATGTCAACGACTCGTTGGCGGCGAGCGCGCTCACGATGCCCAAACGCAGGCGCTCGTGAATCAGGCGGTCGAGCTTGGCGGGAGCCGCTTCCGCGAGGGACTGTGTGGCCGGCCGGCGTTCCTGCCGCAATGCGCTTTGCTTCGCCATTCCCTCAGCCTCCATACCGTGCGGCGATTAGCACGCCGAACACCAAATGCAATCCGCCGAATCCCGCAGCTAAAAACCAGTGCGACCATTCGAGCGGGCAGAACAGCGCCACCGCGCCGAGCGCCACGAAACACATGCCCATCACGGGCACGACCGGCACGGAAAACGCGCCTGCCGACAGAATCCCCGTGCCATAGAGCAGCAACCAGATCCCGGGAATGATGGCGTAGAGGCCGGCGCGATACAGCACCAACGTGAGCAGCGCGGCCACGAGGATGGAAGGCGCGAGGCCCAGCGCGAATTTTCGACCGGGTCCGGTGAGCAACGGCGCTTTCACTAACTTGGCTTTGTGCGCCGCGGTAACCGCGCCGATCGCCACCGCGACCAAAGCCTCACCCACCCAGACCGCCAGCCATCCGTCCAGGCTGGCTTGCCTCGCCGCCACCAGCGCCGCACCCAGTGCACTCACGCCCATCAGGACGCCGCCCATGCCCGGTATGGCGGTGAACGAACCTGCGCGCTCCATGGTTTCCCGGATGAACCGCAGATTGTCCATGGCGTGCTGCTGTATCGCCACTGGCTCACGGGATTTCGCGCGGACCGGAACCGAACCCATGCCGATCATTATACGCTCATGCCGCAACCGGTTACAAGGTACTTTGCCCTGTAAAGAGGGCGCTGCATGCTACCATCACGGGCGGTGAAATTCCCATGAAGATCACACGCATCTCGACCATTGTGGTAAACGCGCGCATGCGTAACTGGGTTTTCGTGAAGGTCGAGACCGATCAGCCCGGCTTGTGGGGTTGGGGCGAAGCCACTCTGGAATGGAAGACCAGGGCGGTGGCCGGCGCGATCGAGGACGTCTCCGTTCTCCTCATCGGTCAGGATCCGCGCCGCGTCGAGCACCTCTGGCAGACTATGCACCGCCAATACTTCTGGCGCGGCGGCATCATCGGCATGACCGCCATCAGCGGCATCGACCAGGCGCTCTGGGACATCAAGGGCAAAGAACTGGGCCGGCCGGTGTGCGAACTCCTTGGCGGCCCTGTGCGCGACACGCTTCGTTTCTACGATCATCTGGGCGGCGGCAGTCTGGAAGGCATGTACAAGACCAGCGACCCCGCCGAATTCGGCGCGCGCATTCACGAAAGCCTGGATGCGGGCTTCACCGCCGTGAAGGCCATGCCCATCCCGGTTTCGGAGCCGATCGAGAGTCCACGCACGCTGAAGCAGGCCGCGCGTGCCGTAGAGGCCTTGCGCAAAGCCGGCGGCGACGATCTCGATATCATGCTCGATCTGCACGCGCGCACCACGCCCGCCGCAGCCATCCAGTTCGGCCGCATGCTCACCGACTACAATCTGTACTGGTACGAGGAACCCTGTTGGCACGAACAGGTGGACGGGCTGGCGGAGATCGCGCGCGCATTGCCGTTTCCCATCGCCACCGGTGAGCGCCTCGCCGGGCGCTGGCAGTTTCGCGAGCTGCTGGAAAAGCGCGCCTGCGCTGTCATCCAACCCGATGTCTCGCATTGCGGCGGCATCAGCGAAGCGCACCGCATCGGCGCCATGGCGGAAACGTACATGGTCTCCGTCGCCTGCCACAATCCCACCGGCCCCGTGGGCACCGCGGCCGCGCTGCACGTCGGCTTCGCCACGCCGAATTATCTGATCCAGGAACACGTGCGCAACGATGTCCCGTGGCGCAACGACATCGTCACGGCGCCGCTGATCCTGGAAAAAGGCCTCGCACGCGCGCCCACAGCACCCGGCCTCGGCATCGAGATCAACGAGAAAGAGGCCGCCCGCCACCCGTTCGCACCCGAAGTAACTATGCCCGCGTTTCACCGCGACGGCTCCGTAGCGGATTGGTAGGACAGGCATTCCTGCCTGTCCATGTTGTTCCGACAATGCTGAACCACAGGCGCCGCCATAAACCCTTTTTATCCGCCCCATAAATCGTTTTGTAGGTTGACTGCCTTCGCTCGAAGCGGTACCTTGTTTAGTTCCGGGTTTTAAATCTAGTTACTCCTGCGTACAACGTTCCCACCATTTGGAGGATGGATGAGTCCACAAGAAGTGTTGGATTTTGCGAAGAAGAACGATGCCAAGCAACTCGATCTTCGGTTTACGGATATTCCGAGCCTGCAGCACCACGTTTCCTACCCGATCAGCCAGGTAGACCTCAGCTCATTCGAAGACGGTTTCGGAATGGACGGATCCAGCATCCGCGGTTGGGCGGCTATTCACGAAAGCGACATGCTGCTCGTTCCCGATCCGAAGACCGCTTTCATGGATCCATTTGCCGAAACTCCCACCCTGGTGATGTACGGCGACGTGATCGATCCCATCACCAAGCAGCACTATGAGCGCGATCCGCGCTGGATTTCCAAGAAGGCCGAGTTGTACCTGAAAAACAGCGCCGTCGGCGACACCGCCTACTTCGGCGCGGAAGCCGAGTTTTTCATTTTCGATAACGTCCGCTTCGATCAGAATCAGCACTCCGGCTTCTATTTCATCGACGCCGAAGAGGGCCGCTGGAACTCCGGCCGCAAAGAGAACAATCTCGGCTACCGGCCCCGCTACAAGGAAGGCTACTTCCCGGTCCCACCGACCGACCATTACCAGGATCTGCGCAGCGAGATGGTGCAGACCATGGAGAAGTGCGGCCTCGTCATCGAGTGCCACCACCATGAAGTCGCCACCGGCGGCCAGTGCGAGATCGATCAGAAATTCGACACGCTGGTGAAGTCGGCCGACAACATGATGCTGTACAAATACGTCATCCGCAATGTCGCCAACCAGTACGGCAAAACGGTGACGTTCATGCCCAAGCCGCTATTCGCGGATAACGGCAGCGGCATGCACACGCACCAGAGCATCTGGAAGGGCGGCAAGCCATTGTTCGCCGGCGATTGTTACGCCGGGCTGAGCCAGTTGGCGCTCAACTATATCGGCGGCCTGCTGAAACACGCTCGCGCGCTCTCGGCCATCATCGCCCCCACCACCAACAGCTACAAGCGTCTGGTGCCGGGTTACGAAGCGCCGGTCAATCTGGCTTATTCGCGCCGCAACCGCTCGGCGGCCTGCCGCATTCCCATGTACTCGGCCAGCCCCAAGGCGAAGCGCGTGGAGTTCCGCCCGCCCGATCCCGCGGCGAATCCTTATCTCGCATTTTCCGCCATGCTCATGGCGGGCCTCGACGGCGTACTCAACAAACTCGAGCCCGGCGAACCACTCGACAAAGACATCTACGATCTGTCGCCGGAAGAGATGAAGAGTGTTCCGTCCATGCCGGCCTCGCTCGAGGAAGCCCTCGACTGTCTAGAGGACGACCACGCCTTCCTCACCAAGGGCGATGTCTTCACCGAGGAGTTGATCGAGACCTTCATCGATTACAAGCGCAAGAACGAAGCCGACGCCATCCGCCTGCGCCCGCACCCGTACGAGTTCGCGTTGTATTACGACATCTAAGAACGGCGGGATTTGGGACCGCGAAAACAGGATTTGGGATTTAGGATTTGGGATTTGGCGGTCGGCGGTCTCGTTACGAGCGGGCCGGCCGCCGAATCCCAGCACCATTTCTAAGACATACGCCACCTCAGCAGCCCTTCACCAAATCCCAAGTCCCAAGCCCCAAATCCCGCTTTTGCAAGTCCCAAATCCCAAATGCCGCTTTGTAATCCAAAATTCATCACGCTTTATCCGTAATTGGGCTAGAATCTCCTGCACGCGTCCATCTGGGCGCATGCGGTAGCTGGGATAAAGCCGGGCGGAGCGTCGCCGTACCCCCGCATTCGGCCTGCGCAACCCAGGTGAGGGCGCCGGCCCGCTACCGAAAAGGAGAGCACCAATGTCGTCAGGACATGCACATTCCGTTCACTTCGCACATCCGCCACACACGCACCCGCTACCTCCGCGGCCCCCAGCGAACGGCGCTATCGGCAAAGCCAGGCGCGCGCCCAACGATCCGGTGGCAGCTCCGAAAGAGCCCCTCCCATATGAGCCGCCCCCGCCCACCAATCTGGTCAATCTGACTCTGCCGCTGGAAATTGTGAACCCAAACGCTAGCCAGGCAGCCCAGGCCGCCCAAAAGCTGATTTTCCATTGCGTCGGAGACACTGGCGGCGTGCATGGAACCGCCACGCAGGAACTAATTGCCAAGGCCATGGAGGATCAGTTTCCGAAAGGAGGCGGTGACCACCCGGCGTTTTTCTATCATCTTGGCGACGTGATTTACTTCAACGGGCAAAGCCAGAACTATAACGCCCAGTTTTATGAGCCCTACCAGTATTACCCGGCCCTGATCTTTGCGATCCCCGGAAACCACGACGGCGATTCGCATCCCCGCCCCGGGGACCAGCCGGATACCGAGCCTTCCCTCTACGGCTTCATGCAGAACTTCTGCGACTCCGCGCCGCATCCAACGAGCCCGTATCGCCTCACTATGACGCAGCCCTATGTTTACTGGACGCTTGAAGCACCGCTCGTCACCATCATCGGACTGTACTCGAATATCGGCGGGAGTCTGGACGCCCGCGGCACCAGTGAGCAGCAACAGTGGCTGCAAGGCCAGATGAAAGCGGCTCCCGCCGACAAGAAGCTTCTGATCGCGGTGCACCACCCTCCCTATTCCCTCGACTCCGCTCACGGTGGTTGTCCCGATATTTTGACGGCGCTCGACCGTGCCGTTGTCGCCGCTAACCGTGTACCGGACGCTATTCTTACCGGGCACGTCCACAACTACCAGCGCTTTGCGCGTACGATCAACAAGCGCGAGGTCCCGTATATTGTCGCCGGGGCCGGTGGTTACGCCAATGACGCGCGCTCGATGCACCGCCTGGCGCATGGGCTGCCCAAGCTCCCAATCCAAACCACACATCCGGACGTCAAGCTGATGAACTACAACGACACCGAGCCCGGCTTCCTTCGGGTCACGGTAGTTCCGGATGGCATTACGTTCGAGTACTTCCAGGTCCCGTTTGACGGCTCAAAGGTAACGCTGTTCGATACGGTAACAGTGTGACGAGCGGGATTTGGGATTAGCAAACTAAGCGGATTTGAGATCTAGGATTTGGGATTTGGCAGTCGGCTGCTGATATGGGCTGGCTCTAAGAATCGGATCTCGCGGTCGGCGAGCGGCCGATCAGGACGAGTCAGCCCCTCACCAAGTCCTAAATCCCAAATCCCAAATCCCAAATCCCAAATCCCAAATCCTGTCTTGACACTCCCAAATCCCGCTTTTGCAGTTCCGCTATAATCGCCCCTGGACCCGTGCCGGCTCTTGACCCGGCTTCCGTCATATGCCGCGCCTCCTCGATGAGATCGAGTTTCGCAATCCCCACCGCGCGCGCACTCAGATTTCCGACGTGGTAGACGGCGTGCCCGAGTCCACCTCCGCCCGCATCCAGGCTCTGGTCGCTTCGGTTCCGGACCCCGATCAAGCCGTTCACTATCTCGACCGGCTGCGCAAAGAGAACCCCGCGTGGTTCAGCCGTTTTACGGGCGCGCCCAACGCACTCGGCTATCTCATTACGGTCTTCTCCTATAGCAACTTTCTCTCGGAGGAAGTCTTGCGCCACCCCGAGTGGCTGCTGGATCTCACCACTTCCGGCGACCTGCATCGCGTCCTGGCTCCTGAAGAGTATGAGCACCGGTTGGCCGCTTTCGCCGCGCCCGAAGGCGTTCCAGCCGCCCTCGATCTCGCGCGCTTCCGCCGCCAACAGTTGTTGCGCATCGTGCTGCGCGATGTACTCGGCCAAGCCTCGCTTTCCGACGTGACCGCGGAGCTTTCCCATCTGGCTGACGCCATCCTCGATCTCACCTACCGCCGTATCCGTGCGGAGCTGGTTGCGCGGCTCGGCACGCCAAGGCTCGAAGACGGCAGCGAATGCGGTTTCTCCGTGATCTCTCTCGGCAAGCTTGGCGGCAATGAGCTGAACTACAGCTCCGACATCGATCTGATGTTCGTTTACTCGGCCAACGGCCACACCGATGGCGCCGAGCCGGTGACCAACAAAGAATTCTTCAAGAAGGTTGCCAATCAGTACACCGAGCTGCTCTCCACTTACACGGCGGAAGGGCAATGCTATCGCGTGGATCTCCGGCTCCGTCCCGACGGCCGTTATGGCGAAGTCTGCATTTCGCTCGAAGGCGCTCGCAGTTACTACAAACAGCGCGGCCGCGACTGGGAATTGCAGATGCTCATCAAGGCACGCATTTCAGCCGGCGAACCTGAGCCGGGGCGCGCGCTCTTGGATGATGTCGAGCCCCTGATTTACTCGACAACTCTCGATTTCCGCGCCGTTGAGGCGGTCTCGGAAACACGCGCCCGCATTCATGAGAAGCTGGCGGCCAAGCGGGGTGAGTCCGGCCTGGATATCAAGCTCACGCGTGGCGGCATCCGCGATATCGAATTTCTGGTGCAATGCCTGCAGCGGCTGCACGGCGGCCGAGAGCCCTGGTTGCGCCACGGCGGCACGCAATTCGCTCTGTTCCGTCTCCGCGACAAACTGCTGCTCTCCAGTTCCGAATATGCGCGGTTGGCACAGGCTTACGAGTTCTTGCGCAACGTCGAACACCGCCTGCAATTTGACGAGGATCGTCAAACCCATAGATTGCCAGCCGATCCGGAAATGCTAGAGGTTTTCGCGCGCCGCATGCCCGCGGGCCCCGATGGCGCTTACACCGCCGACACATTCGAGCGCGAACTCGATGCGCATCTGGAGGGCGTCCAGGAGCTCTACGATCGTCTCATCAACGCCCAGAAGCCGCTTTACTATTCGCCTCTGCCTGCCGAGCCGGAATCCAGCGCGCCGGAATTGCCCGTTGCCGACCTGCCGCTGCCGCCGTCGAGCCACTTGGTTCGCCTGCTCGATCAGCGCGCTCCGCAGCTCGCCGAAGTGCTGGGCCACGCGCCGCTGCGCCGCGGCCGTGAGCGCTTCGAGCATTTCCTGGAAAAAGTAATCGCCAATCCCGAATGGCTTTCCCTTCTCGACTCCGATACGCAACTCGCCGCCTGTGCCATCGACATGTTCGAGCACAGCCAGTATTTTGCCGACCAGCTCCTCCGCCACCCCGAGCTGCTCGATGAGCTGGCCCGTGCCTGCGCGTCACCCGAGTTTCAACTCGATGCCGAATCGCCCAGCGACGCCGCCGCCCTCCGGCGATTCTATCTTCGCCAGATGCTGCGCATCCAGTGCCAGAGCCTCTTCCTGCGCCAGCCCATCTTTTCAACTCTCGACCACACCTCCGATCTTGCCGACGCGGTGATTGCTTCCGCCTACCGCATCGCCCTTGAAGAAACCACCGCCGCCAATCCTCCCTCAAGCACCGGCTACAATCCCACCGATCAGATGCTGGTCGTCACGCTCGGCCGCCTGGGCATGCGCGAATTCGATCTCGCCTCCGACGCCGATCTGCTCTTCATTCTGCCCGACGCCGATATGCCCGAGCACTTCTTCTGGACCTGCGTCGCGGAACGGATGATCCAAGCCATCAGCGTCTACACGGGGCAGGGCGTGATGTTCACCGTCGATACCCGCCTCCGCCCCAATGGCCGTGAGGGCCCGCTCGTGCAGTCCGAAGGAGTTTACAAGGATTACTTCGCCAAGCGCGCCGAAGCCTGGGAAGGCATCGCGTATATGAAATCGCGCGGCGTGGCGGGTAATATGGCGCGCGCCACTGACTTCCTCCACGAGCTACAGGAGGTCGATTGGCGCCGCTACGGGCAGGGGGGCCGCTCGCGCAAGGAACTTGCGCAGATGCGCGCACGTCTAGAGAAAGAGCAGGGCGCCCGCAATCCGCTGAAGGCGGGCCGCGGCGGCTATTACGATATCGACTTCGCGCTCATGTACCTGCGTTTAAAAGGAGCGGGCATCTTTTTCAAAGTGCTGAATACGCCGGAACGCATCGACGTGATCGAGAAAATGGGGCACCTGGAGCGCGAGGATGCCGAGTTCCTGCGCGACGCCGCCACCTTCTATCGTGCGATCGATCATGGAGTGCGCATCGCGGCCGGCCACGCTGAAGGCAGCCTGCCATCGGCTCCGGAGCAGATGCGCATTCTGACCGAGCTGGTCCGCCGCTGGACGCCCGAGCACATGCACGGCGGGAGCCTAGATGGGAAACTCGCGCAAATTCGCACTCGTACGAGGGAATTCTTTGAACGCGTCTTCAGTTAACTCGCAATTCGGCCCTGAGGGCGCACACATCGCAATTCGGGGACTGGCTTCGAAATTCCGGCGAGCACAATCATGGAAACAGCTGCCTGCACGAGCCGGAATTTCGTTGCCTGTACCCGAATTGCCTTTACGACCCTTCGGAATTGCCTGTCCCCGAATTGCCCTACTCCTCCTCGCCCTCTCCCCCTGCTTTGCCGGCCCGCCCGCGACATCCCCGCCTCCAATTGCCGATGCCTTCACGCGCATGTACAACACCGATTTCGCAGGCGCCCATGCGGATCTTGACCGCTACGTGGCGGCGCAGCCTTCCGATCCCTTCGGCTACGCAGTGCGGTCCAGCGCTTACTTATTCTCCGAGCTCGACCGTCTCGGCATCCTGGAAAGTGAGTTCTTCGCTGATGATAAGCGCATCATTGAGAAGAAGAAACTCAAGCCGGATCCGGTAGTGCGCGAAAAGTTCTTGCAGGCAGTCAATGACGCGCAGTCGCGCGGCGCGAAAATCCTGGAGTCAAACGGCAACGATCAGAACGCGCTGTTTTCCATGGCCATTACGCAGGGAGTCATCATGGATTACACCGCTTTGGTGGAGAAGCGCCAGTTGAGTAGCCTCGCCCCGGCGCGCCGCGCCAATAGCTACGCGCAGCAACTGCTGAAGGCGAATCCACAGTTCTATGACGCCTACCTGACCACCGGACTCAGCGAATATCTGCTGGGCAGCCTTCCTTTTTATGTCCGGTGGTTCGTACACTTCGACGGAGTCAATGGAGACAAAGGCACAGGGATTGACAACCTCAAACTCGTCGCACGCTCAGGCCACTATCTGCGGCCGTTTGCCAAAATCCTGCTGTCGGTGTGCTATCTGCGCGAGAAGCAGCCCCGCGAAACGCAAAAGCTGCTGGCGGAGCTGACTTCAGAATTCCCTGCTAATCCGCTGCTGCGAAAGGAATTAGCCAAAGTCGCGGACGATTTGGCGCATGGCGCCGGCACCAGCGCAAAATAGCGTTGCGTCCTCCAAATGTGATAGAGTCTTTTCCCTCGGTTCGGGAAGGCGGAATCCATGTCGATCCTAGGCAAGAAACCAAAGGCGGACATAGCAGGCTCTCAGTCGGAGCATCTGATCAGCGTCACGAGTTCTTCTGGAAACGGCGCCTCCGGCCCCACAGTGGGACTGGAGATCCGCCTTCCTGAAATGGGTGTGCTGACTCTGGACATGCGTAGGGAGGAAGCTTACGATCTAGCCAATGAGCTGCTGGCTGCGGTCGCGAAGGCCCAGCGCAAGCATGAGCAGCAGTTCGGAAGAGTTTGGAACAGCACCTTTTAGACGCCGCCCCTCAGCACGATTCCGCACAGTTTACGTTTCTTTACAATTCTTGTCGGGAATCAACTCACTTCTCGAACGTCGTTTATTACAGGTGGCCGTAATCGGACCGCCGTAAAACGATCAAGGAGTTATCGCATGATCTACAAATCGAAAAGCATAGGAATGATGATCGTACTTGCCGGCATCGCCATGTTGACGCTTACTACAAAAGCCAAGGCGGACGATTGGAACAAGGAGACTAATGTAACTCTGAGCGCGCCGATGGAAATCCCTGGGCAGGTGCTGCCAGCAGGAAACTACGTGTTCCAGCTTGCCGACAATCAAAGCGATCGCAATATCGTGCAGATCTTCAATGAGGATAAGACTCATCTCATTGCGACAGTTATTGCCATCCCCGCGTACCGCCTCGAGCCATCGGACACGACGGTAATCACCCGCGAAGAAGAGCCGGCCGGACGTCCTGAAGTTCTCAGCAGATGGTTTTTCGCCGGCGACCTTCGCGGCGTCGGATTCGTATATCCATCGGACCAAAGATAGTGACTAAGTCCCGTCGTGGTCGCAGCTCGGCAACACAGACCGAGCCGCGACCACAGGGAGCGGTCGTTAGGGCCTATGACTCAATCGACTCAAAGACTCTTCCAGGATCTCCCACAGCTTCTCCTCCACCGTTTTCCCATCTCGCAGGTGAAGGCTATGCAGAACCACTCCCCCAGGAGGCATCAACTGCTGTTCGGAAACCCAGCCGTCATGCACCGTATAGCGAACAATCGGTTGTCCCGCTTCATCGGAGAGTTCCAGAGAGCTGCGATAACTGTGCAAAGGCACTTCCGAGCCTGACGACGTACTCCCGGCAACCGCGGCGGCCCAGGCCGCGAATGCGGAATCCTGGGTGAAGCCCCGCTTCAGCGTGATGTTGGTGTATTTCGTCAGTCCAGTTAATTTGCGGACGGATATCGGATTGTCGCCCTGTTGGTAATCGATGACGTTGCTATCGGATCCCAGGCTCGTTTGAAGATTCCCGAAGGACTCCTGCTCGCCGTCCCACATCCGCAGCTTGTACTTGTGCATTTCCGTTTCACCCCACAGGTTGCGGCCAGTATACACCTCTGTGTTGCGATCTCTCTCCATTCCGTTGCACAATCATCGTCGCGTAGATGAGATTGTTTGTCGCCATCGACCTCCCTCCCGAGGTCATCGCCAATCTTGAGTCTCTCCTCGCCCGCCTCAAGCCCACCGCCCACATCAACTGGAGCTCAATCGAGAATCTCCACATCACCACGAAATTCATCGGCGAATGGCCGGAAGAACGCCTTGCCGAGTTGACCGCAGCTCTCCACACGCTTGCACCGCGCACCGCGATCCCCATCGTCGTTGAGAAGCTCGGCTTCTTCCCCAACCCGCACGCGCCGCGCGTGTTCTGGGCAGGCGTCCATGGTGGTGACGCCCTCACGCAGCTCGCCCGCGAAACCGAAGAGGCGCTCTCTGTGCTCGGCATCACCAAGGAACAGCGCCCGTACTCGCCGCACCTCACGCTCGCGCGCATCAAAACTCCGGGCAAGCAGCCCGCACTTCTGCAAGCTGTCGCTAAGCTGCCGTCCCTCGATTTCGGCAGCTTCACCGCCGACCGTTTCTTCCTCTATCGCAGCAAGACAGCGCCGACGGGCTCGGTCTACACCCAGCTCGCCGGATTTCCTTTCAGAACCGAAAACTGAATTCTCCCGCGGCGATGAACCAGCGGTCATGCGCCTGGGCCGCGGTTATCAAGATGTAGCGGGGAGTCATCCCGAGCCAGAAGTGCCGGCCGTGATCCAGCGCGACGGCCACGCCAGCCGAGAAATTCCCTCCCCACCCGCTGCGTGGAGAGAGTAAGCCGCTGGTGTCCGAATAATTCTCGTACACTCCACCAGCGCCCGCCGATAGCTCCAGCCGTCCCTCCCAAACCGGCAGAATGAGGCGCGGCCCAAATTGCACCCAGGTGAACAGGTCTTTCGGATAGAAGGTGTAAAAGTCCTGGCGAATAACGCCGGCCGGATGAATAGCCGTCAACGCCCCAGCCTCGAGTCCGAGATGCCGAAACAGGCGGTAGCTATAACTCCCACCCAGACTCACCGCCGCAGAGGTTCCGAACCTGCCGACGTCGACCGCATCTCCGCCGCTGAACATGACCTGGCTGCGCTCGTCCTGTGCGCGTGCCATGCTCACAGTAAGGAAGAATACAAGCACAGTAGTCCTCATACTCTATCGACCCGCACTTGCCCGGCCGGCCTACACCCGGTGAAAAATCTTTCGAGACATGACAGAATCGAATAGTCGCTCTGCTGATGACTCCTCTCCTGGCCCTCGTAGCCGCGTACCTCATCGGAGCCATTCCTTTCGGCTATCTCATCGTGAAATGGATGACCGGCGCCGACGTCCGCGCGTCGGGCAGCGGCAATATTGGCGCAACAAACGTTCTGCGCACCACCGGACGCGCCGCCGGAATCATCACATTACTCCTCGATATCGCGAAAGGCACAACCGCCCTCTGGCTCGCGGACAAACTGACTGGCGGCAACATCCACTGGATGAGCGCCGCCGCACTCGCCGTGATGGCCGGCCACGCCTTCCCGATTTTCCTCAAGTTTCAGGGCGGCAAAGCCGTGGCTAGCTTCATCGGTGCATATCTGTATCTTGCGCCCGTTCCCCTTCTCGCCGTCCTGATTGTCTGGGTGGCGGTGGTGGCTTACACGCGCCAGGTCTCCATGGGTTCGATTCTCGCTGCCGGAACGTTCCCGCTCGCTGTGTGGCTCTTCATGCAGCCGCCCCTGTCTCTCTTGGCCGCCGCCACAGTCAGCGGCACGTTTATCATTTACCGCCACCGCGCCAACATCGCCCGCATCCGCAATGGCACCGAACACGTTCTCTCGTTCGGCGCGCGCAAAGCGATCACGCCTCAGCGATGGCGCATGCGGCGTTCATGAAAAATCTCGCCATCATCGGCGGCGGCTCGTGGGGTACCGCGCTTGCTATAGTGCTGGCTCCACGTTTTGATTGCGTGCGCCTCTGGGTTTACGAGCAGGAGCTCGCCGACCGTATGTGCGCCACGGGCATTAACGACGTGTACCTGCCCGGTTTTCAATTGTCCAAAAACGTCGGCATCCTGAACGACCTCGGCTCGACGATCGACGGCGCCGGAATCGTGCTAAGCGTGGTCCCTTCGCACCTCGTTCGCGCGCTCTATCAGCAGATGCTGCCCCACCTCACACCCGCCATGCACCTCGTAAGCGCCACCAAGGGCCTCGAAACCGGCACACTCCTGCGCGTCTCGGAAGTAATCCGAAAAGTACTCGAGCCGCACTTCGCCCCGCGCATCGCCGTGATCTCCGGCCCCACTTTCGCCCGCGAAGTCGCTCGTGGCGATCCCACGGCGCTGGTGGTTGCTTCCGCCGATCGCGAGCTTGCCGAAACCGTCCAAGCCGCTTTCGCCGGCCCGACTTTCCGCCTTTACACCAGCTCCGATCCCGTCGGCGTTGAAATCGGCGGCGCGGTGAAAAACGTCGTCGCCATTGGCGCCGGCGTCTGCCACGGTCTAGGGCTCGGCCATAACGCCGTTGCGGCGCTCATAACGCGTGGTTTAGCCGAAATCACCCGCTTGGCGATGGCCATGGGCGGCCAGCCTAAAACTCTAGCGGGGCTCGCCGGTTTAGGCGATCTGGTATTAACCTGTACCGGAGATCTTAGCCGTAATCGACACGTCGGGTTGGAGTTAGCAAGTGGCCGAAAGCTCCCGGAGATCGTCGATTCCATGAAAATGGTGGCCGAAGGCATCAAAACCACCGCCGCCACCGTCGATCTCGCCCGGCGCCACTCGGTCGAGATGCCCATCGCCCAGCAAATGCATGCCATGCTGGAACTTGGCCGTCCGCCGCAAGAGGCCATCCGGCAGTTGATGGAGCGCTCGCTTAAGGGAGAATAGTAGTTTAGTACTGCCCGCAACCTTTTATGCCCCAGTGGGTTAAGGAAGACATGGGGGCCACATCATTGGCCTTTGACTGCGACGCCGAATTGATGCTTCGGGTCAGGGAGGGCGACGGGGCGAGCTTCGCTCTGCTGCTCGAGAAGTATCGTGTCTCGGTCGCCCATTTCCTGTACCGTATGGTGCAGGATCAGCCTGTGGCCGAGGAGTTGGCTCAGGAGGTCTTCTTGCGCGTTTATAAATCCCGCGAATCCTACGAGCCGACTGCAAAGTTTACAACCTGGCTCTATCGCATCGCCACGCACCTGGCTTTAAATTGGCTGCGGGACGAAAAAAACGAGCGCGGCCAGGAACGGCTGGACGAGGTTGCAGAGGATGGCCCAGTTCGGGAAGTCGCCGACCGCACGCCCTCAGTGGAGCACCAGATGGTGCGGCAGGTGAAGTTGGAAGAGGTGCGCAAGGCCGTTGCCGCGCTGCCTGACAAGCAAAGGGCCGCGGTCCTGATGCACAAGTACGAAGAGATGGACTATTCGCAAATAGCGAAAGTGTTAAGCTGCTCGGAATCGGCGGTGAAATCCCTCTTGTTCCGGGCCTATGAAACCTTGCGCGTCCGTTTGGCGCATATGGCTTAAAGGGAAGAAATATGAATTGCCCCATCAAGACTCAGGAAAACAGGGAGTGGTTGCTGGAATACTCGGCTGGCCGGCTCGATCGTGAACGGACGATGATGATCGAGCAGCACGTGGAAGCTTGTCCCGACTGCGCACGGTTTGTGGAAGAGCAGCGCGTGGTGTGGGACGCGCTCGGCCAATGGGAGTCGCCCGATCTTAGCGCGGATTTCGACCGGCGGCTGTACCAGAGGATCGACCAGGCACAGCCGTCCTCATGGCTGGCGGCATTCTTGCGGCCGTTCCGGCCATTCTGGCGTCCCATGGTCCCGGTGGCGGCTATGTGTCTGTTGATCGTGGCGGGTGTCATGTTGCATACGCCGACGGCGGGGGTGAATCCGGTTCACTCGCGCGTGGAAAGTGTCGAGCCGGAGCAGGTGGAGCGTACCCTTGACGATTTGCAGATGTTGCGCGAGCTGTCGCTGACCCCGGCGCAGGAGGCCAATACTTCCCAGCCTATGTGAGTGGTATGCGCCATCTTCTTCTCATTGCCGGCCTTTGTGCGCTGCTGCCAGGGGTAGCCGTGTGCGCCGAGCCGCGCCCGCCGAAGCTGCCGCCGGCAAAGAAGGCGGGAAATGCGAAGGGTGGGAAGGCCCCGAAAGCTAATGCTAGGGCCCAGGAAGCTCCGCGAGCCGAGGCCAAAGAGGCGCCGCCGAATATCGAACGTTGGAATCGCATGACGCCGGAGGAGCGCGGCCAAGCTCTGGCCAAGCTGCCACCCGAGCGCCGTCGTGAGTTGCAGCAAAAGCTTCAGGAATTCCGCAACCTGCCACCGGAACAAAAGGAGCAGTTGGGCGAGCGCTACCGGGCGTTCAGCCAGTTGCCGCCCGAGCGGCAGAACCATGCCCGCGAGCTTTTCCGCCAGTTTAATTCGCTGCCCGAGGACCGCCGTCCGGTGGTGAAGCAGGAATATGAACAGTTGCGCGCCATGCCGGAAGCGGAGCGCAACGGGCGAATGAATAGCGAGGCGTTCCGCAGCCGCTATAGTCCTTCCGAGCAGCAGATGTTACGGGATTTATCGCAGACCTTCGGAAGTCCCCGATAGAAAATAATCAGAAATAACCTAATGAAGTATTGTCAATTCCCTGAGATTTCTGGTACCTTTTTCTAACCATAGTCTGAGCGGTGGTTCTCGCCCAGCGCGCCACGATGGGGTCCTTTCAATCGCGCGCGAGTCAGCGAAAAATCAGCCTGCGTAGGACGTTCGAGAAGGAGTGCTACATGAAAAAAGGCAAAGAGCCTGAGCCCGCGATGCGCCCCGCGGTTTATAAGAAAGTCCTGATCCAGAAGCGGGAGCAGGTGATGGCCGGTCTGGGCATCAAATTCGACACCCTCGCCAAGATGGGCCGGGTAGCCGAAGAGGACCAGGCGCAGCTTTCGCACGACGAGTTCATCTCACTGCGCTTGAACAGCCTGGACTACGTGCAGTTGCGCATGATCGAAGAAGCGCTCGACCGCATCGAAGCCGGCGATTACGGCGTCTGCCTGGGCTGCGAGGAACCGATTCCCGGTAAGCGTCTGCAAGCCGTGCCGTGGGCCAAGTACTGCGTGACCTGCCAGCAAGAGATGAGCAACCCGCACGACGACGCGTCGTCCTCCGCCAAACCCCGTGTCGGAGTGCAAGAGAACTGGTAGAAGGCTGACCCACCAACTCACCGCGGCGGCGCGTTGTTCACGTACTTGTCAAACCAGCGAAGCATCTCGTAAATAAGCTGTTCATTCGACTCCATTGCTGTATACCAGTGCGGCTCGTGCGGGAGCATCACCAGGCGAGCGGTACCGCCGTTGCCTCTAATTGCTTCGTAGAGCTTGCTCGCTTGCAGTGGCGTAGTACCAGGATTCGCGTCTTCCGCGCCGTGCATGATGAGAAGCGGCGTCTTCAATTTGTCGGCGAAGAAAAATGGGGGGACTTTCAGATAGACATCCGATGCCTCCCAAACCGATCGCCGCTCGTTCTGGAAACCGAAAGGCGTGAGCGTCTTGTTATAAGAGCCGCTCGTAGCGACACCGGCCCGGAACAAGTCGGAATGGGCCACCAGATTTGCGGTCATTAAAGCGCCGTGGCTGTGTCCCCTGACTCCTATGCGGCCGGGATCGGCAACGCCAAGGCCAGCTCGATGGTCGCACCCCAATCTTGTTCAGGCGGACGATGCAAGCCCAGGTGCGTGGCGGACTGCCAGATCGTGCCTGGTTGTCGCGGCTTGCCAATAATCGCCCGACAAATAATGCATCAGAAATGATCGCGTCCACACCGTAGAGGCTTTGCGTGCTCAAGGCACTTCTGGCAGGCATATGATTTAGTTCGTGTCATCAGATTTGAACAGCCATCGCCGCGCTCTATGAAGGAGGTGGGGCTGGCCGGCCGATAAGGCAAGACCCGCCATCGGCAGCATTGATCACATCCTGGACCATGACCACGTTGCAGACCGCAACGGTGCAAGATATATTCCCTAACGCCATCTCAATAGCCAATTGAATGTCCTGGGAATTGACCACTCCGTCGCCATTCAAATCGCACGCGGATACGGGAGTAGTGCTGGAACTGGCGCTACCGGGCGGAGTAAAAGCAATTTTAGCGAAGTTCTTGGCATTCTCCGTGCTCACCATTATCCCGTTGTAGCGGCCGTCCCAAGTGCCGTTGTTTGTGGCGTTCAGAGTGACGAACGGTTCGGTCACTACATCCGCGACACAATTAGGGTTGGAGCAGCCCTGGGTGTTGAAGGTAGTGTTTGCAGTAGCCCCCGGAGGGCAGTTGATCGCGAAATTATTGGATCCTACCGCAGTGATCTTGGAGGCATAAAGATTGTTTGGGTCGGTGTTTCCGAAGTTTTTTAACCCCGATACCCATGACCACTGATTGACAAAGACATTGGGCTGATCCGTGAGATTGACGGTGCAGAATGTTGCTGTACCATCGCTCGTGATACTAACCAATTCCCCGGCGGTACTGCCTCCTGGGACAGTCACGAAGAAGTTGTGCCGAGGTTGCACGGCGGTCAACGTAACATTCGTTTGATTTGCACCTGTGTTACCTACGATGCCCATGGTTGTCACATGGTCGCCCACAGCCATGTTGGGATCGGCTTGAAATCCCAGGGTTACATTGCCGCTTGTACCACTACTTACAGCATTCACAATCATATGGGGACGTATTGCGATGTACATCGTAGGGGCGAGAGGGACAGCCGAAGTCTCTATGATGGCCTGCGAAGTGTAGGTAGCACCCAGAGTAGTAGATGTTGCCGTCCCATCCGAAGTGCAACTTGCACTGCTCAACCCGACACTTCTCGGATCTGTTGTGCAATGAAGGAAGTCGTAAGTTACCTTAGAATTTCCAATACCTGCAAGGGCGTATTGTCCCGTTCCAGGAGCAGCCACCGACACGTGATACCTTCCGGTGCCCGGATTGTAAGTAACGAAACGCGCTGGCGTCCACTCGTCGGGCTCAGCACCGCCCTTGCTCGCATCCACTTCGTCGTAATACATGGGACCAATTTGAGCTGTCTGCGCCCCGAGCGCCGCAGAACTCCCCGGCATGTTGAGGTAGAAGGCATTCATTACATCCATGTAGTGGTAAGTTCCTGGAACAAAGCCATCTGAGACATATCCCGTCCAGCCGTTGAATATGGGATCGTCGCCCTGCGGGATATAGCTATTAGATATTTGACCGACTATGTGATTTGGGATGGCCGTATATTCAATAAGAGACCATTGACCAGCAAATCCATCCATGTTTATGTTATGGTACATGTGTGCCGAGAAACCGTACGTCCCCCAATTCATCGGGGCGCCAGTGAAGTTAGCTCCCCACTTCCACCAAGTACGAAAACGATTAAATGTCGGAGAGTAAGGGTCGCCGGTGCTTAGGACCATGTGCGAAGGGTACTCAGCGGGCTCCGGGTTTTGTGCGTAATTAGCAGGTGTAGCTCTGCCAGTTGTGGTAGCACCGAACCAAAAAGAATAATAATCTGCTGAGAGTGGCAGAAAGAAATTGGGAGCCTGGCCGTTAACGGCATAAGTCCCATCAGGAACGCACTGGCCTAAAGAAGAGTTGGAGCCCGCACCTTGTCCCGGATTTGACCCACCGCATCCCATATTATTGAATGTGAGAATCTGGCCTGGACTTCCCGTGGTGATAGAAGAAATGAACCAAGGGCGATTGATGGTTCCGAAGGGCAAACCGCCGCCGTTCGCATCGTTATAGTTCCACAACCAAGCCAATTGACCGATTGCAAGTGGTGAGCCAGGAGAATTACTTACAAAGTTAGTTGAAAGCTGAATCGTTCCGGTGCCGCCACTAACTGCGAGACTCCCCGCTCCTGTGGATGAGCCATAGCCGCGAAAACCCGTTGGGTTGTTATAGGCAAGACTACAACCTAGCGCGTCGCTATGGTTTGGACATCCGGCGATAACTAGCTGCAGCGTTCCGTTCGCCGTCACATCCTGCTGAGAGGCTGAGCCATCCCCGGGGAATTGATGAAAGAGCCGTGTAGGGTATCCGCTACACGTGGCTCTTTCGTAGAAGACAGTTTGACCCGAAAAGCTGCCAAAAGTAGAGGAATCAAGCGGTATTGTAAAATGAGTTGCGTCCACGTTAGTAATTGTCCATGTCGCTGGCACGTTGGTGATCGCATACCCAGCCGGTCTCAAAAGTGGACCAGTAATCTGTGAACTGATAACATGGTTAACATTAGTAGTTCCATTAACGCCACGAGTCCCGATCGCAATTGTTCGCGACGTAGGAAAGGGATTGGATGACGCAATGGTGATATATTCATCTGCGGTCGTAACGCCGGGATAGGTTCCTCCGCGCGAATAAATATACCAAGTCGACCCCCCGGTCGGTTCCAGGCGATTGGTCTCATTCACGTATACGATAGGACTAACGGTGGACATACTGGACTGAAACCATACGTCCTGCTGGTTGTTCATGTTTACCCACTGACCGTTGGATCCCGAAGGTGTCGCTCCAAAGATGGAGATGCACATCCCAGTGATGAGGCCGTGCGGGTGAGCCGTTGTGATCGTCGTGGGGCCACCGGAAGCGCTCGCGACTGCGGTGATCGAGGCCCCGGCCCAATCATCCAAGATAGCCTGCGCCCATAGGGGCGAGGAAAGTGCGGTCAGGAGTAGGAGTCGTTTCATAATTCCCTATTTTCCGTAGGTCTCCAGGTCAAACGATTTCGATAAGCGAAGGTCTCCGTGAACGGGATGTAAGACGAACGTCTTGGACTTGGGAAGGAGAAGTCCTACTTTCCAAATTTCCTTCATCCTTTCGTATTTTACACCGATTTTGCCAACAGACCTTGAACGGAAGGGTCTGACTGTGCTGACTTTGGATAACGTGCCGATAGACGGCGCAGTATTGGGCGTGGACGTTGTGAGTTCGGTGGTGATTCCGCCCCGCTTGACAGACTTGATTCTCGGTAAGCATTGGTACAATGCCGATTAACGGGCGTTCAGCGGGAAGTTGTACGAGGAACATCCGCCGGCGTCGCTCAGAAGAAAGCACCAGGAGATAACAGTTTGGTGTATGCTAATTGAAACAGGGTTTCAAAATGGAAATTCTGGTCTAAGTGGCCCAGGGTCGAACTTGAGTTAAGACACTTGAAACTCCGGGTATTACAATGGGCGCGCAACTCAAAGATCACCAACGCAGAGAAGTCGAATTCCACTCCGCTGAACTTGAGCATGTTGTTGAAGCGGGCACTTCTGTTCCATTTGATTGCTTGAACCCTAACGAGTCCCGTTGGTGGAACGCCTATTGGCAGCTATTCGAATAGGCCCGAGCTCTTGATCTTACAGGAAAGAAATGTTTCACCGCCCGACGGCCGTATCGGCGAAGGGTCTTGCGGGAAAGGTCGGACGAGGTCAGATGCTGGATTAAGGGTAGGAAGCAGGCCACCAGTCTTTCACCGATGGCAGATCTTGTTCCCATCCACGAGCGCGGCCAGGGAAGAAAACCGGGGGGTGCGGTTTCTGGAGTCGCACACTTGGCCGACTCAAACTTTTTCGAACTCGAAACACCCCAACTGATGCGGGGCGTCTTCCGATTGCGCCTGCTCCCAGGCGATGCGATCGCCAGTTGCCCAGACAGGACCGCTGAACAGCCTCCACATTTCGCGCCGCCTGAGCCGTGCCCCAAGCTGCTGCCATTTTTCGATCTCCTTCGCGGAATGGGACCGACAGATGTAGGGCAGATTTTGACCATAGAGCGCATCGGGTCGTTTGTAGACGTTCGGGCACTGCTCGCGATGGTTGTATGGCGTCGTAATGATCAACAGCCCGCCGGGAGTGAGCACCCGCAACATGTTGCGCACGGCGCTTTCGTGCTCTACGATATGCTCCATCACGCTGATACACGTCACCGCATCGAATGGGCCGTGCAGTTCTTTGGGCTTGGTGATATCGACATCAAGCACGGTCCAATGGCGGTTCACCACCTGGTGGCCCCAATAATCGCGCACGTTGTCGATGGCGGTTACCACAAAGCCGCAGTTCCGCAAAAGATGAGGCCACGACGTGGTACCTGTCCCGACATCCAGTACGGTTCTGGGACGTACCCGCGCCAGACACTCAAGGGCAAATCGGTACTCGATCGGCCTTTCGTTGTGGTGCGTGAATTTCTGTGAGTCTGATTCCGCCGAACACAAGCGGCGAACATACCAGTTGCCTGCCCCGCGCGCCAGCACCTTGAATGGGTTCATGGATTTGTTAGATTAGCACCTTCCGACAAGCACAGGTCTTAACTGAAAGAAGATGGCAGTGGTTTTCGCCGCCGCTGCGTCCGCACACGGCTGACCCGATCCCTTCGCCTTCACGTCTTCAATGCTCTACCGCTGAAATATTGCTTGGGTCATCCGCGCCACCACAGTTCAGCACCTTGATGTGATCGACCACGCACACCGCAGTGTTCTGTGTGGATGAGGAGACTGCGATTTCAAGCCTTGGATCGCGATTAGGGAACGGTTCACCGCGCCGTGGGAGGTGTCGCCCAAGCGGAAACTCGCCGAAAGGTGCCCGAAACCTGCCATTAGTTGGGATTGGACGAATTGGTCCACTCCGCAAGCACCGATTCGGAATAAAACGAAATACTCCAGCTCTTCATATATTGGGATCGAACGTGGAATCTTGTTTCATTCTAGCGAGGACAATCGATGCTGTTTCCTCCCAAGTGTGCTTCGCCGCCTCGGCTAGAATCCGTGACTGGTCAAAGGTCGAATTCATAGCGACGCAGAGAGCGGCCCGCAGGCCATCGGGCTGCGACGGGTCGTAGAGTGCTCCGCATCCCTCCTGAATAATCGTTCTCAAGTGTCCGGCCGCCGGCGCCACGACCGGGCGGCCGAAGCTTAGGGCGAGCATCGCGGTTCCCGACGTGAGGACTTCCGCATAGGGCGCTACCACGACGTCGCATGCGCGCATATAGATCTGCATACCATCCCGAGGGACGAAACCAGCATCGAGCCTGATGCGCGCTCGGGACCGCTCTGCGGCGGCCTGAATCACCGCCTGATACTTTGGGTCCTGAAAGGCCCCGGCGATGACGAGAACGCGATCTCCCGGCAGTTCCTCGAACTCACGGATGAGCAGTTCCAGGTTCTTGTACGGTTTGCAGAGCCCGGCGAAAAGAAAGACAAAATCGTCTTTCTTCAATCCCATGCGCATGCGTGCATCGTCACGTCCGATCGTGTTTGGGTAGTAGCCGATCCAATTGCCGTGTTCGATCGGGACCGTCCGCCCTGCCGTGGCTGGGAATTCCGCCAGAACCGCCTGCTCGGCAGCGGGTCCGTGAATCAGAAAGAAAGCACAGTTCTTCACCAGTATCCGCCTCACCCATGTGTCCATCCGCGGAATCACACAACGATCGTGCGGATACAAGTTGTGGACGGTCCATATCAACCGTGCCCCGCGCCACCGGATGAGGGCAATAAGGAACAGAAAAAGGGCAAAAGCGCGCAGGCACGTGCCCCGATCCGCAGAGCCATAAAGAAAGGAAGGCCAATGAATATGGACATAGTCGACGTGGTGCAAATTGCGGAGCAGCCATCGGCCGGCGAAGATGCCCTCGCGCACATCCACGCCCAAGGCTTCGATGGGTGGGTAAAAGCAGTCTACGTAGGCATTCCCTTTGCTGGGGAAAGCCAGGATGGAAATGGGCCGTCCATCCGCCCCCGCTCGGCTCGTCAACAAGTTGAGTCCATTTACAAAAATCTCGCCAGCCTGGCGATGGCCGGATTCCCGGAGTCCTTGACCAAGCTTCGGAACTCATCCATCACCGGCGGCCTCCACCAATACATCACCGTCACATAGAAAGTTGCGCCAATCGCCGCGGTACCGAACAACCGCACGGGTGCGTTTACCACTCCCGCCCGACCCAACCCATAGAGACAGGCGCCCGACACCAGGGTCATCGCAATGCTGGCTGCAAACGTGGGCCAAAGGCCGCGGCAAAACTCCAGGATGGGGAGATCAATCTGCCGCAGTGCAAGGTGCAAACCGGGAAACAACAGCAGGCCCCACGCAATTGCATAGCAGTTGGCGACGCCCTGGATTCCCCAGCGGACACCAATGAAAAAACTGAGCACCAAGACGGCGCCCGAAAATGAGCCCCAGGCGAACAACAGACCGGTTCTGCCTCTAGCCGTATAGACCAAGCCAACCAGGGTAACGACGGATTGCAGCATCCCCAACGGCGCAAATACTCGCAAGAGTCCGATGACAGGAAGCCATTTGCCCCCCAGGACTACGCGCACGAATGGGTCAGCCGTCACGAAGAGGCCAAGCATCACGGGGAATGTGAACAGACTCACCAGCGCGGAGGCCCGCACCATTGCCGTCCGAAACCGCTCCGTCTCTTCCTTCACTTGCGCCATCGCCGGAAAGAGCACCCCGGCGATCAAGGTACTGAAATTCGATAGCGGGTAGGTCATCAGGGTGTAACCCATTTGGTAGTAACCCAACGGTTTCGAGCCCAAATAACGCCCCACGATCAGATTATCGGCGTTGCGCGAAAAGTAGTTCACGATGCTGAAGCCTGACAATTTCACGCCGTACGAAGCCAGGGACTTGGCTCCTTTAAGGTCCAGAACCCATCGCAACCGAATAGGGGAGAAAATCCAAAACACAAGGCTGGTGACACCGGTGATCATCAGATTGGCCACCACCAGACTCCACACGCCGGCTCCCATCAGTGCTAAGGTGATCGCGAAGCCGGTTCCCGTCAGGGACCCCACCAACTGCGCCAGGGAAGACTTCCGAAAAGCCATTTGCCGGGTGAGCATCGCTCCGGGAACGGTACCGAGGGCACTTAAAAAGAAGTACCAGGCGAGAGCTTGCACCACCGGGGCCAGCGCGGGCTCGTGGAAGAACAAAGCCGCTGGAGCCGATAGACCGAACACAATGCCGGCCAGTGCCAACCCAACCATGCAGTTGATCCAGAAGACGGTGCTTATAATCCTATCAGTCAGGTGGGTTTCCCGCACTAACGCCGAGTTAGTCCCAAAGTCCTTAAACGTGTCGAAGAAATTCATCAGAACCGTCGCCATGCTCAGGAGTCCGGAGGCGCTCTCCGGTACGTTGCGGGCAAGCACGGAGACCGACACAAGGGAGAGAACTTGCCTGCTCACCTGAAGGCTGGCGATCCATGCCACGCCGGAAGCGGACTTTTGAGTCAGCGTTGTTCCAGAATCTTCCATAAGATAGCGTGAGTTCCTGTCCTGCCGCCATGTTCCACACGTCAAGTCGCTGAAGGCTTATGTTGCTGTTGGCCCATTATACGATCCGTACGCTACAAGTAGGAGAAAAGAACTACGCTCCAGATGAGTGGCAGTCGTTTCGGGTCCTGTTCATGAAAAAGGTGCTATCCCTTTCACTGTTCTCGAATAGCGAGCGTCGTGTGCATGCTGTCGATTACGTGGAAACGGTACTCCTTCATGATGGCGTCGAAGTCAGTATCACGCCGGGTATCGGAGTGGAATTCGATTGCGATCGCGCGCACCTTTCGAATCCACGAATGATCACCCTTGAACGCTTCCACCTCGGCGCCTTCGACATCCATTTTTAGAAGGTCAACGGTTTCAAATCCCGAGCGCCGGATCAACTCCGCGACTGGCATTCCGGGGATTGTGCCTTGTTCGCTGGGCCGGACGATCGAAGTACTGAAGCGTCCTTCCTTGAAATCTGTGTTGAGCAAACAGTTTCTGCTCCACACTGCTGCATGAATCAGGGTTGCGGATCCGTCGGGGAAGTTCCTGGAGAGGACCTTGAACGATTCCAAATTCGGCTCCACGCAAACGCAGCGGCAGCGGAAGTGGCCGTATAGGTAGAGCGAGGCAAGACCGATATTGGAGCCAAGGTCGAGGAGGGTGCGGCAACCGTCCAGATTCTCGACAACAGGATGGTAGACATGTTTCAGGAAGACTTCATCAAAAGTCACCGGGTCAGTACCCCGTTTTCTGAGAAAAAGGGAACGCCCGCCAAACGCCGGCTTAAGGCGCAATTCCAGCAACTCGTCGGAAGGTGGGTCAACCGACATAAGTAGGTACTCCCGGTAGCGCAGAAACGACGCTGGAGTCAGATATGGCCAAGTCTGGCGCAGAAGAGACAGAGTCCACGAACTCATCATCTTCTTAAACCCCTCATCCCGACCGTCCACTTGAGAAATGCTATCACGAACGTCGCTGCGGGTTCAATATCTCGGCGATTGAACTTCAAGTTGCCCGCCCATTGTCCCACCAGCGGAAGCCGCTTCAGACAAAAGCCGGCGGCTGGCTCTGTGGGCACACTCCAAGGCCGCATGACAATGCTACTCCATAAAGTCCGCTCACCTCTGTCAGTCAAGGTGCTTGGCGCCGTGGATCGTCGAGGAGTTCTCGCCCTTCATCCAAAGCATTCTTGGCCGTGACTGCTAGCATTTCAGCTTCCGGCTTCTCAGAGATAGTACGGGATGTCTTCACACGAATTGTCTGAATGGTCGATCGACGACTCAACGAGCTTCAGCGATAGGCATGGTGGCCTTGTGGCGTTTGAACCAACATGTAGTGCTGGAAGTGGAATGGAAAATCCGGTTGTTTGCACCTCCTCTCATTGCCGGTGATGGCGCCATCCGCGACGGAAAACGTCAATCCATTTAGTGCTTGGAAGCCGCCAAAGGACTGGTGCAGGCTGTGGGCTTGGATCATCGCCTACCATAGTCTCGGCGAGCCAAGAAAACTCACAGTGAGTGGGGAATCGCGCTAATGGCCACTTTTGGACGCGCCGCTGATCGTCACCTGCCCAGTGGCGCAAACAGTCCCCGGGCAACTGACCGAGGACGCAGGGTTGATCGTCAGCGCAAAAGCCGTGGGTGCGCCAGTCTGTGTGTTGCCACTGGAATTGGACGCCGTAACATTGATGGTGGCTGCGCCAGAGCTGGTGGGTGTGCCGCTCAGCACACATGAACTCGACAGATTTAAGCCGGCAGGAACACCTGTCGCGGTGCAGGTGATAGGAGCATCACCGGCAGAAAAGGAAAATGTCTGGCTGTAAGCCGATCCCAGCGTAGCGGCGGGCAACGGGCTCGTGGTTGAGAATACCGGCAAAGTGTCGGTTGTGAGCGAAAAAGCCTGAGTGGGGTTGCCATTGGCATCTGAGACGGCAATCGTAGAACTGCCGGTAGTGGGAGTGGGGCCGCTGGGCGTACCCGTAATGGCGCCGGTCGCGCTGTTCAGTGACGCCCAAGCCGGCAGAGATCCCGCCGAAACACTGAATGCTGGCGCCGCGCAACCCAGCATGCTGATCTGCTGGTTATAACCGGTGCCCATATGGGCACCCGGCAGGGATGTAGTCGAAAACTGACAGCCGCTCCGAGGCGGGGTGAAATTGATTTCTGCAAAATTCTTCAGATTCTCCGTCGAGACCATGATGCCGTTGTATTGGCCGTCCCAAGTGCCGTTGTTCGTGGCATTCAGAGTCACGAAGGGAGATGCGACAATCGCCCCGCAGCCTTGCGTGTGGCTGGAGCAGGCATCGGTGCTGAAGGTGGTGCTGGGCGTTGTTGTAGGTGGACAGGCGATAGTGAACGAGTTCGTTCCGACCCCGGTGACTTGGAAGGGAAAGACGCCACCGGGGTTGCTGTTGGTATTGCCAAATCCCGTTAATCCTGAAAACCAGATCCACTGGTTCACAAAAACATTCGGTTGGACGTTAAAGTTTACCGTGCAGGAGGAAGCGGTGCCGTCACTTTGAATGTTGACGAACGGTCCTGCGGCTCCCGTGCCAGGAACGTAATGGAAGAAGATTTGTCGTGGCTGCACGGCGTTGATGGATACATTGGTCTGGTTCGCTCCCAGGCTGCCGGTGCCGGTATTGCCGCCGATGCCGGAAGTGGCGACGTGGTCGCCTACGATCATGTTGGGATCGGCCTGGAATCCCAGCGTCACGTTGCCGCTGAATCCGGAGGAAACCGCATTCACGATCATGTGGGGCCGAAACACGATGTACATCGTATTGGCCAGAGCGACAGCCGAAGTCTCCGTAGTGGCCTGTGAATTGGAGGCAGAAGTTGCCGTTCCATCTGAAGTGCAGCTTGGATCGCTCAATCCGACGATGTTTGGATTGGAAGTGCAATGGAAAAAATCGTAGGTGACCGTGTTATTGTTCGTGCCCACAAAGACATATGCAGCGTGGCCAGGAACGCCTACTGACATATGATACTTTCCAGTACCCGGATTGTAAGTAACCCAACGTACTGGAGTCCATTCCTCTGGTTCGGCCCCTCCATGCGCAGCATCCACTTCGTCATAATACATGGGGCCAATTTGCGCTGTCTGCGCACCCACCACCCCATAGCCACTGTTCATATTTAGAGCGAATCCATTGATCTGATCCATGTCGTGGTAGGTAGCGAGCGGCAGACCACCAATGCCAACAACCGTGTTGTCTCCAGGAACTCCGACCCAACCGTTGTAAATCGGATCTGTGCCTTGCGGGATATAAACGTTTGATGGCCCAACTACGTGGTCCCACTGTGCCGTGTATTCAGTAATTCCCCATTGGCCAGCATAAGTAGAATCCATCTGGACGGTGCGATAGACATGGGGCAGAAAGCCATAAGTTTCCCAGGTCATTCCCGGCATATTAGTACTGGTAACGCCCCACTTCCACCAAACGCGAAAGCGGTTGAAGGTTGGCGAGTAGGCGTTGCCGGTCGCGAGGACCATGTGGGAGGGGTACTCAGCGGGCTCCGGGTTCTGAGCGTAATTAGTAGGAGATGCCTTGTCGGTAGTTGTAGCACCAACCCAGAACGTGAAGTAATCCGAGGTGAGCGGAATGAAAAAGTTCGTGTCACCACCAGTAGTTGTGTAGGTGCCGTCAGGAACGCACTGACCAAGAGACGAGGAATTTCCTGCGCCTTGGCCTGGATTAGAGCCGGAACAACCCATATTGTTGAAGGTGACGGTTTGCCCTCCGCTACCGTTTAGGGTCACCGAGCCGATGACCCACGGGCGATTGATCGTTCCGAAAGGCAAGCCAGGCCCGTTGTAGTCATTGAAGTTCCAAAGCCAGGCGAGCTGCCCCGCCGCGAAGGTTGTACCAGGGGAAGCATCGGTAAGAAATGCCGTTAGTGTTATACTTCCAGTACCTCCGCTCACTACCAAGGAGCCAGAGTCGGCGTTAGTACCATATCCGCGAAAGCCGGTCGGAGAATTGTAGGCCATGCTGCAACCGAGGGCATCGTTGATGTTCGGACAACTATCAACCACAAGTTGCATCGTGCCGTTCGGCGTCATGTGCATTTCAGACACCGAACCATCGCCAGGGAATTGCGCGTAGAGCTGTTGTCCTTGGTTATTGCAAGTGGCGCGCTCGTAGAAAACCGCCGTTTGCCCCGCGAAACTGCCAAAGGTTGAGGAATTGAGGGGAATTGTAAAATGAGTTGCGTCCACGTTGGTGATTTTCCAGTTGAGGGACACATTCGTGACGGCGTACCCTGCCGGCCTCGATGTTGGACCGTTAAGCTGGGAGCTGACCATGTGGGCGACAGCGGAGGTAGAGTTGACTCCCCTCGTTGCAATGTTGACTATACGGGAGGTAGGAAAGAGATTGCTGGCGGGAAGAGTGATGTATTCGTTTCCCGAAGGTACTCCTGGGTAGCTTGGTCCACGATTATATATAAACCAAGTTGCATTCGGAGTCGGTTCCAGGCGATAAGTCTCACCTACATAAACGGAAGTGCCGATAGCAGACAGCGAGGACTTCATAAACACGGCCTGCTGGTTGTTCATGTTGACCCACTGCCCGTTGGCTCCCGAAGCCGTAGCCCCGTAAACCGAGATGCACATTCCGGTGGCAAGGCCGTGCGGAGTGGCTGTCGTGATCTGGGTGGGCGAAGTACTCGCCACGGCATTGGTGATGTAACCGGCCCAGTTGTCAAGAATGGCCTGAGCCTGCAGCGAACTCAGGCCGAGCAAAAAGAGAAAAAGGGGCTTCATACTGGTTACGGAGGGTGGGTTTGCGTATCCCGATGACTCACACCGGAGGGTAGGCCACCAGAGCGCTTTTAATTTTCGCGCCGTCGTAAAACAATCTTAACTCCACAACCGGCCAACCAGCAGGAACGGCAGCTAAAAAAAACCTGCGCGAATTGGTGACCGAGCGGATGTGATAAATTGAAAAATCCGGTTGATTGCACGTCCTCTCGTAGCCAATGCAGATCCGAATCCTTTGCGTCGCGGGCGCGCGCCCGAACTTCATGAAGCTCGCGCCGTTAGTGGCCGCGCTGGATCGCGACGCGGAATTCTCGCCCTTCATCGTGCATACGGGCCAGCACTACGACGATCAGATGTCGGGACAATTTTTTCGGGATCTTGATATACCTGCCCCGAAGTGTAATCTCAGCGTTGGTTCCGGTTCTCAAGCCCAGCAAACCGCCGAGATCATGAAACGTTTCGAGCCGGTGGTGCTCGAAGAGAAGCCGGACGCCGTTCTGGTGGTGGGCGATGTGAACTCTACCATGGCCTGTGCTCTAGTGGCCAAGAAGCTGGGAATTCGGGTCATCCATGTGGAAGCGGGCCTTCGCAGTTTTGACCGTGAGATGCCGGAAGAGATCAACCGCGTGGTTACGGATGCGATCTCGGACTTACTGCTGGTAACCGAGGAGAGCGGGTACCGCAACCTAATCGCGGAAGGAGTCCCGCGCGAGCGAGTGTTTCTGACCGGCAATTTGATGATCGATTCGCTGCGCGCCCATATGAATAGCGCCAAGCAATCCGATGTTTTGACGCGCCTTGGCGCAAAGCCCGGATCGTATGGATTGGTTACCCTGCATCGGCCTTCCAATGTGGACGATCCGACTCATCTCGCCGAAATCATGGAAACGCTTTCTATCATCGCGGGGGAGCTTACTCTGTATCTGCCGATCCACCCCCGCACGCGAGCGCGGTTGGAGGAGCACACGATTCCCGTGGATCCGCGCATTCATTTGACCGAGCCGCTTGGATATTTCGATTTTCTGTGGCTGATGTCCAATAGCTCGGTAGTGCTTACGGATTCGGGGGGAATTCAGGAGGAAACTACCGCGCTGGGCGTTCCTTGCCTCACCTTGAGAGACAACACGGAGCGTCCAGCCACCATTGAGGAAGGCACCAACATTCTGGCGGGAACCCACAAGGGGTCAATCCTGGATGCGTGGAAGCAGTTGAAGGAGAACCCCAAACGGGGCCGAATTCCGAAGTATTGGGACGGTGGGGCCAGCGCGCGGTGCGTGGAAGCACTGCGCTCCTATTTCGCGGCGGGTGGTTCGGCGCGATAGGGCGATCGAAATCCGATTCGGGAAATTACCGGCGATAGTGCGCCACGATACTTTCGCAAACGTACTCGATATCTTCGGCCGAGACTTCAGGATTGACCGGCAACGCCAGCACTTCGCTCGCAGCTTTTTCGCTCACTGGAAAATCACCGGCATGATAGCCCAACCAGGCGAAGCACTCCTGCTGATGCAGACAAAGAGGGTAATAGATTTCGCTCCCGATTCCACGCTCCCGCAAGTATGCCTGCAGGCCGTCGCGGTTGGCGCACCGGATCACGAACTGGTTATAGATGTGGCGAGTCTGATAGGCGGCCGGCTGTGGCGCAAAAACCGGGACTTCAGCTCGCGAGAGCAGGCGCCGGTATGAATCGGCATTCTCCTGCCGGCGCGCGGACCACGAATCCAAATGCCTAAACTTGACGCGCAGCACCGCCGCCTGTAAAGCATCGAGGCGCGAGTTGATGCCGATCCACCGATGCAAGTACTCGCCCGTGCGTCCGTGGATGCGCAGGGCCTTCAGCCGGTCCGAGAGGCTCTGGTCGTTGGTCGTCACCATGCCGCCATCGCCGTAGCCGCCCAGGTTCTTAGTCGGGTAGAAACTAAAACAGCCGATGTCCCCGATGCTCCCGGCCCGCCGGCCGTTGTATTCGGCGCCGATGGATTGGGCGGCATCTTCAATCACCCGGATGCCGCGCGAACGCGCCAGCGTCTCCAGCGCGTCCATATCGGCGCAGGCGCCGAACAGATGCACCGGGATCACGGCGCGTACACGGGGATTCGCCTTCAGTGCGTCCTCCACGCGATTCATGTCCATGTTGAAGGTCGCCGGTTCGATGTCCACGAAAACGGGTTTGGCTCCGAGCGTGCAGATCGCGCCGGCAGTGGCGAAAAACGTGAACGGGACCGTGAGTACTTCATCGCCGGGCCGAATATCCAGCGCCATCAATGCTAACAACAGAGCATCCGTGCCGGATGCGCAGCCAACGGCGTAGTTTGTGGAGCTATAGGCGGCGATTTCCAGCTCGAGTTGGTTGACCTCGTTGCCCAGTATGAACTGCTGGGAATCGACGACGCGCATGATGGCCGGGATCACTTCGTCCCGGATCATCGCGTGCTGCGCTTTCAAGTCGAGCAGCGGGATTTGCCGTTCGCTCACGGTATTCATTTCAGCCCTCACCTCTTTCGAGGATAGCGCTCGTACACGCATTTACGGTAAGCGTCATCAGTAACGACTGCGTGGCTCCCGTTCCAAAGCCCACGACTCTCCTACTGGACCCCGCACGAGGCGGCCGCCTTACCGGAGAGCGCCGGATCGCGGCGAACGACCAAGCAGATGAGAGCAGTGAGTAGTGCCGCGACCACAACATCCACCAGATCTCTCGCAGTGATGGCGGCAGTTGTCCGCAGAAGTACGGAATGAATCCAGGGGTCATGGTTCTGCTTTAGCGGCAGGCCGCACCGCGATATCTCTCAGATCCACGCGGGACGGGACCTTATGATGCGGCGGGTGGTGGTTTGGCCCCTGGTCCTCGGGTGGGCGACGGCCCGCAACAGTGGAATGAGGCCAGTGACTTCGCCCTCGAATTCCATGATGGTGCAGTGTGACGTATCCAGGAGGCGGGGAAGAAAATACCTGTTTGTGTCACGCGCTACCAGACCGTTTTCGCAGGTAACGGCAGATTGGACACATTCCTTCTCCAACCAGCCAGCGAATTCCGGCCGGGCGTTGCCGCTGGGATAGCAGAAGTGTGCAGGATTCTGACCGGTGAACAGGGTAATACTGGCACGATTGTCGCGGATTTCGCGGAGGAACAGGTCTTCGTCCTCGGGAGTGCGATGACGGTGGGTATGGAGCTGAATGTCGATGCCTGCAACGCCGGCCTCCGCGACCTCGCTTGGGTTCATCGGTTGTAGCATTCGCGCCCGGAGGATTTCGTCGTAATCGATCTGCAACATCTCCGCCAAAGACGCGGCGACGGCATTCCGCCCCTGTTCGTCGAGCGACCGCAGGGCTACTAAGCCTAACATGGCCGCCTCGGCAGCTGCGACGCCCTGCGGAGTACGCAGGTCCAAAACCGTGCCGAATTTCGCACGCGCTTCGTCCACCACCTTGCCACGTCCGCGCCACAACAAGTACCGAACTATCAGGTTTGCGATCGGGTAAGGGTGGTCGCAATAGTAGGTGGTCAGATATAGGGTGGCGGGAAAATGGAACTCCTGCAGAATGGGGAGAGCGCGTTCATAAAAGTCGTAGAACCCGTCGTCGAATGTCAGAACTACACTGCGCGCCGGCAGTTTGCCAGCGTCCAATAGAGCAAGCGCTTCCGCGAGCGGCAACACGTGGTAACTGTGGTCCCGCAACCATTCCATACGCCCGCGGAAGGTATCCTGGTCCATATAGAGGGAACTGTTCCACAGGTGCTCGTCGCGCAAAGAGACACCGTGATAACAGAGGACCGCGATGCGTTGACTCCGCCAGGAACTCTCACCCACGCGGCCGGTGATGGAAAGAGCGTCTGCCGCATGCAAAATAAGCATTTTGCCGTGGTGGAGTATCGATTCCATGGGACAAGGTCAGGATAACAAGGGAGTGACCGATTCGGAAGCGGGTCGGGCGGTTTAGTGCGCAAGCACTATACGCAAGAATTAACAACTATTACGAATGCGAGTATAACTGGCGAGTGTATTCTTTGGCACGTAGGCTGTTACAGGCTGGTCGTTCGCACAAATTCAAGTACGCGTTGGGCGTTGTGTGTCCAGGTGAAACCGCGCCGATCAATGGCGGCGCGCGCGAGGACTCCCATGGCCGCGCGGCGCTCCGAATCGTTCACCAGCTCCGCGAGTGCCTGGCCCATGCTCGCGACATCGCGCGGCGTGAATAGCAATGCTTCTGAAGAATCGGTGAGTAGCTCTTCGACGTTTTCCTGCCGGGGAGCCACGATGGGCTTTGCCAAAGCCATGTACTCGATGATCTTCATGGGACAGCAATATTCGTTGGCGGCCGGCTGTACGGCGATGTCCATCAGGTCGAGGTAGGGCGGGACTTTGTGATGCGGCAGCGGTCCGGTAAAAATGACCGATGCCTGGAGGCAGTTGTCCTCGACATATTGTCTAAGCTGGGGCATTGCCGGACCGTCACCAATCAGCAGTAGCGCGGCGCGGTCGCGCATCGGTCCCGACTGGTGAAATGCCTTTAGCAGGAAATCCAGACCGTGCCAGTCCCGGAACCATCCGATGAAACCGATGACGACCTTGTCTTGCAGGCCCAGCGAAGAACGCAAGCCATCCGAGTGGGTGCGCGCCTGAAAATGATCGAGGTTGACGCCGTTGGGCATCACCACCAGCTTGGAGGAAGCGACGCCGGCGTCGGCCAGGATGCGTTTCAGAGGCCCGGAGACGGCCACCACCAGTGTGGCGCTATTGCAAATCGCACGTTCGGTCCATTGAGCGAAGCGGAAGGTACGGATATGGCCGTCACGTTTCTGCTCGAGCGCAAAGGGCGAATTTACTTCCAGCACGATGGGCACACGGAACAGGTGGGCCACGGCCACGCCGGTGAAATTGAACAGAGAGTAGCGCTCGTAAATCACATCCACTTTGCGGCCGGTGAGCTTGGCGGCCAACAACGGGATACCCATGACGTTATAGAGCAGTTGGAGGAAGTCATAGGCAAAAGGAACGCGTTTCGCCAGTCTCTTCCACAAGGCATCGCCGGCATCTCTGGCGGCGTCATCCACCGCCGTCTCCGTACCTACGAGCGCGACTTCTTCCACTTCGTGTCCCAGGCTGCGAAACGCCTGGATCATCTCGCGGATATGGATGCGTTGCGCGTCAGTCGCTCGCGTCCGGTGGTGATAGATCAGTCTCACGGCGGTTCTTGGGCAGTTATCGGTCGGCTTTTTTCCACAGAACCGACTGGCGGCCGGTGATGCCCCTGATCAGCCCGACGGTGGCCGCGACTTGTCCAAACAAGAAATAGAACGGCGCATCCAGAAACGGGTTCGTCCAACGCGTCAGCATCCGAACCATTGCCAGCACGGCCAGGAATGCAAATCCGACGACGACGACACGCGAAAACATGCTGTCCCAAGTGGCGGCCGCGAACACCAGGCACAGCAGGCCCGACACGGGCGCCACCCACCTTAGGAATTTGTGCGAAAGAAAGACGAGCCAGAAGCTAGGTGGACAACGAGATGGCCACGCGTTCCCGCGCAGCAGCCCCTGGGCAGCGCCTGCCGCAATGCGGACCTTACGGTGAAATTCCTCGGCGAGGCTGGCTGGCCCATGTTCCCATCCGATGGCCTGGGGTTCAAAGACCACTCTCTTGCCCTGGCGCACCACGGATGTAGCGATTACGTAATCATCGATCAGGGTATCGTTTGGGCACGGACGAAACAATTCGCGGCGCAAGGCGTACATCGCGCCATCGGCGCCAGCCATGGAGTAAAGCGCGGAAGCTCTTTCCTGGAGCCGCCACTCCAAATCGTAGTAGTTCGCCTCAGATGACGCCAGTGGTTCGGCCGTGTCCTTCAGATAGACCTTGCCGGAGACGCAGCCCACAGTGGGATCGGTGAAGCGCGCCATCAATTTGCGAAGCGCCTGCGCCTGCCACAAGACGTTGGCGTCAGACAGCACAACGATCTCTTCACTCCGTGCTGCGATCACTTCGTTCAGATTGGCGATTTTGCCACGCCTCTCGTGCCTCTCGATTAGCTCCACGCCGCGGCTGGTGTATTCGCGCGCGATCGAGGCTGTAGCATCGGTCGACCCATCCGACACCACGATGACGCGCAGCTTCTCGCGGGGATAGTCTAAGGCCAGGCAGTTCTCGATCCTCCCGCGGATCACGCGAGCTTCATTTAAGGCGCAGATCACCAGGGCCACCGCGGGACAGTCCGAAGCGTCTTGAGTCGCGGCCTCGGACCGGCGTTTTTGCGGTACGAACCACAGAAGAATCGCTGGATACACTGCGAACGGGTAAACGAACAGCAAGATCGAGAGGAAGAGAAAGGCCTGCATCATCGAGAGGGTGTCGCGGTCACGAAGACGACCTTATGATGCCCGGCCCAGTCGCGCACACGAGGCGACGTGGAGTTGAGGAATGCCAACCGTAGGGCCATTCGGTAACATGTTACCGTATGGCCAAAGTCGATTCGAGGCTGCGCGAATCCATTCTTGTAAGCGCTCTGTCTGCTATTTTTGCTGCCGCTGTCTCACTTGCAGTAGCCGCGCAGGGAGCTGCCGGACCAGTCGCGAAGATTCTGTACCCTGCGCAGGATTCCGTCTTACCAGTCGCGGGTTACTTGCACACCTACCTGGCCGTGGAAACTAACGAGGACTGCCTGTGCCGCTCCGCCGAACGCGACGTGGCATTTGAAGCCATGGACCCGTTTACGAACTCCAACATGGGGCGGTATCACACTCAGTATATTAAGACCGAGCTTGGACAGCATTACACGGTCTATGTCAGGTGCCAGGATGGAAGTCAGAGTATAAGCCCCCCGGTAACTGTATCATTTAGCACAGCGAATGCGCCCAGTGGTGTACCGGCCAATCTAGTTGCAATGGCGACATCGCCCACCAATGTGCTGCTCGGCTGGAGCATTCCAGATCCCAAAACCACTCAGTTTAAGATATATCGTGACGGCAGTTTGATAGCGAAACAGTCAGCAGACTCCCTGCATTACGTTGACACCAACCTGCAACCGGGCACCTCCTATCGGTATGCCGTGTCCGCTGTCATAGGACATGAGGGCCCCAAAAGCCCGGAAGCTTTTACCATTACTCTGCCTGCGTCTGTGGATGACCATCCCTATCCTCCAGCAATGTTAGATAGCTTTGAAGAGGGCCTGAGGATGATGAATCCCGCTTCCGAGCCACACAACCAACACCTATGGCAAGATGTGTGCCCGCCGGGTGCCTGCAGTCAAGCTAGTATTGCGGTCACGACCGAAGACTCTCACGACGGAGGTGCCAGCCTGAAATATGAATTAACGGATGCCTTGGCGGGAAATGCTCCGCATGGCAGCAGCGCCTATCTTCGGTTCCGCCCCGAGACAGACATCGACTACGGGCGACACAATGCAAGCGAATACATCACCTCCGGAAATTGGAAGTTTGACACATACAACCGGATGAGATTCTGGGTAAAGGTGCCGCCTGCGTTCGCGAAGGAGTTCAAAGCAGGCTGGGGGCGCGGTAACATGAATGTCGGCACTTACATCAGATCCTCTCACGGCAGGCTGAGGAATTCTGGAGCCGAGGAATCTGGAATAGGTGGTGGACATGACTATCACGGTTTCAATATTCCGTACACGGGCGCCTGGCATCAGATCATTCTGGACATGCATCCCAGCCATTCACGTGGCGGCCCTGGTTGGGTGGAGTGGGGGAACACACCGTACCCGACGGGTGAGAACGGGTTCAATTACTTCGATGCGCTTACCCTGTTCTATGTCGACTTTATCGGACTAGCAGGCGGCTATCATGCGCTGTCAAAATACCCGGCGGAGTTCTATTTCGATGATTTTGAATTTTACAAGGATACCAATCCGGAGAACGTGGACCAGGTGTACAGCCTCAATGGTGTGTACGTACCGGCGGACAATCGAATCTATGTTGGCTGGAGCCATCCTAAATACGACGAGAAAACGAAGTATGAGGTACGATACGCATTTGAGGATATCTATTCGCTGCCGAATAAGTGGAACGGTGCGGCGCCCGCGCCAAAAGGCACGGTATCTCCGGCCGGCGGAGCCTACAATCTTATGGAATACATCACAAGGGACATCAAGGTCACAGGCCATGACACGATCTACATTGCAATCAAGCCTGGAAATTCGGCTTTGTTCCGCGAGATCGCTTTACCGGTAAGCCCGCACAGCCCTGCGCACTCACAAAAGCCCTAGCCAGGGTGAAGTGGACGAAGCAGAAACGGCAAGAGAAAAAAGTGCGCAGTCACGCCACCGGTTCGAAGGACGTCGCCTGTGACAGTGGTGACGTGACAAACTGGCGATACCACTGATCGAAGACCAATAAAGCGTAAATCTGCTGGCTGCGATCCTGGTGTTCGTGAGCCGAGAGGAGCCGTTCGATTTCCTGGCGCGAAAAAATCTGTTTGACGGCGCCTTCGGTGGCGAGAAGGGTTTCGCGCGCGAAACCGGCCAGGTCGTCGCGGAACCAGGACCGTGTGGGCACGGGGAAGCCCTGCTTTTCGCGATGGACGATCTGGCGCGGGAGCAGCGGCTCCACCAATTTTTTCAAGAGATACTTGGGTGTCTTGCCGCGAAGCTTCAGGTGATCGGGGAGGCGCATGCCGAATTCCACGAGTTTATGGTCGAGGAATGGCACACGCAATTCCAACGAATGCGCCATGCTCATGCGGTCGGCTTTGACCAGCAAATCGTCGGCCAGCCAGGTCTTCAGATCCAGGTAAGACATTCGCGCCAGAGGCGTGAGCTTGTGGGAACGCTGGTAGGCGGCGCTAACTGCTTCAGCCACGGGTTCTGACGAGTGAAGCGACGGCAGCAGGCGAGCCGCCTGCTCTCTAGTAAACGTGCTGCTTACACCGCCGTAACGCATTTCGAGCGGACGGCCCAACATGGCCGCATATTTCCTGGCCTTCCCATCCCGGGCGAACCGCATTAGAAGAGAGCCAGCGACGCTGGCCAGCGGCAAATGGTTCAGCTTCTCGAATGTGAGCATACGGGCGTACGACGGATACCCGGCGAAAATCTCATCCGACCCCTCTCCGGAAAGCGCCACGGTAACTTTCTTGCGAGCAAATTGCGACAGGTAATAAAGAGGAATGGATGCCTCGTCGCCTACGGGTTCGTCCATGTTCCATACGATTTGCGGCAAGGAATCCCGAAACCTGGATGCCGTGAGCTCGAGCGGGTAGTGATCCGTGGCAAAATGGTCGGCCACGATCTTTGCATATCCCAACTCGCTCTCTTTGGTGTTGTAACCGATCGAGAAGGTCTTGATGTCGGAGACTCCCATCTTATGCATGAGAGCCACGACCGAGCTGGAATCGAGACCGCCGGAGAGGAATGCGCCTAGCGGCACGTCAGAGATCAGATGACTCTTCACGCAGTTCTGGAGCAGATCCTCCAGCTCTTCGAGAGCCTCCGGCTCGGAGAGATTCCGCGGTTCTTCGAGGGGTACGTCCCAATACTGCTCGATCTTCACCTGGTCGCGGTGTAGAGCGATGGTGTGGCCGGCCTGGAGTTTCTTGACCGACCGCAGCATCGTGCGGGGACCTATTACGTAGCGATGGAGCAGGTACTCGGCGAGCGCGGTCTCATCCAGCTCGCGAGTCAACTGCGGAAGCTGGAGAAGCGATTTCATTTCGGAAGCGAAAGCAAAGCTCTCGCGATCGAGATAGTAATAGAAAGGCTTGATGCCCAGCCGGTCGCGCGCACCGAATAGGACCTGCCGCCGGGAGTCCCAGAGCGCGAAGGCAAACATGCCGCGCAGGTGATCGACGCAGCGCTCGCCGTACTCTTCCCAAGCGTGGACGATGGTCTCGGTGTCAGACCGCGTACGAAAACGGTAGCCACGCGCGATGAGTCGGTCGCGCAGCTCCATGAAGTTGTAGATTTCGCCGTTGAAGATCAGGAACACGGTCCCGTCTTCGTTGGACATGGGCTGGTGTCCGCCCGAGAGGTCGATGATGCTGAGGCGATTGAAGGCGAGGCCGACATTGCCGCTGGTCCACAGTCCTTTGTCGTCAGGACCGCGGTGCACCGCGGCGGCGCGCATGCGGTCGAGCAAGGCTTCGTCTACGGGACGCAGCGGATCGAAATGATAGAGGCCATTAATTCCGCACATGTCAATGGAGACTTTCCTGGCCTATTTGATGGCCTCGACGATTAAGAAATTCGATACCTCGACTGCCGCGACTTCGGGAATCCGGCTGTTGTGAAAGGCCCGCCGCTCTACCTGCTTGAATCCTTTCTGCTCAAGCAACTCTATGAGCTGCACTTCGTCCCACTGCCACTTGTGCTTGTGACCCATGGAGCCGAGCCAGACCCTCTTCGTGCAGATCTCGTTGAAATAAAGCTGCACGATGGCGCGGAGCGGTTGAGCAGTGCGCGAATCACGGGGCAGCGAGCGAACCTGATCGTATGTATCCAAATATTTTTGCCAGAACGCGGGGCCATCGGGAACACACAAACGCAAGACTCCCCCCGGCTGGAGGACCCGGTAGCATTCCGCTGTGGTCTTCTCTGCGTCCGGATACTCGAAATGCTCCCACAGCTCGCCAGAGTAAATGCAGGAAATCGAATTGTCCGGATAGGGCAGACCGTGCAGAATATTCAGATATTTGGTATGCGGCCCAAACTCCGTAGGAGAGATCAGGCCAGCCTTGGTAAAGAAACGGTCCAAGACGTTCAGTTTAGCGGAGAGGAAGGCCCGGTTGCTCCCGTCAATGTTAACCCAGCCGGCGGGCTGCACCGGCCCGCATCCCAGATTCAGCTTCAATCCGGAACGTAGACTCTGCTCCATTTTCATTTTTGCGGACAGGCGCGAATCAGCCGTGGGTTGAACTCTCACCATCGCCGATTGTAGGTGGCGTGGGATTCACAGCCCGGTTCCTTCGATTCTAAACGACTTGCCGTACGCCACCTTTTTCACGGCTTCGCGCATCACTGCCGCGACCTCGCCGGCCACGCAATCCCACGATCGAGCTTGCCCCCACGAGGCGATCTCCGCGCGGTTCCAGGAGCGCTGTAAAGCGTCGCACAGCGCATTCGTGAGCGCATCCTGGTTGCGGGCGGGCACTACCAGCCCGTATCGCTCGGACGGAATCATATCCGGCACGCTTCCGACCGCGGATGCGACCACCGGCGTTCCACAGGCGAGAGCTTCGTGGACGACATTGGGCCAGCCTTCGGTGTAACTGGCGAGACAAACAACATCGGCGGCGGCAGCCAGTTCCGCCAGCGAGTCACGGTCTACCCATCCGGCGAAGCGGACGCTCCGCACCAAACCAAGGCCGGCCACAAGCTGCCGCAGTTCGCGGTCGTAGGGTCGGCCGCCGCGCGCTACGCCTCCGGCGATTATCGCTTGTGCCGCAATGCCGCGCTCAGCGAGACCTTGGACGGCTCGGATCACCATGTGGTGTCCTTTGGCTTCGATCAGCTCACCCGCCGAGAGAATGAGCTTGCCATCGGCAGGGATTCCGTGTTTGGTCCGGCATTCGGAGCGGTCGCGAGGATGAAACGTAGCGGTGTCGATGCCGTTTGGAATAACAGTGACGCGGCTGCGGTCGGCGCCGAGTTCCACAGCAAAATCCCCGAGGGGGCGTGAAACGGCCACGATGCGGCTCGCCCGCCGCACTGCCCAGGCGATGCACGCGCGGCGCGGACGCGATTGGCTGAACACGGGCTCGCTGCCACGCAGAGTAATCGTAAACGGGCAACCCAGGCTTCCCGAGAGCAGGGCCGCGGCCACACCCTCCGGGTACGCAAAATGCGCATCGATCATGTCAATCGGGAAACGCCGGCGCAGGCGCATGACCAGCCCCAGCAGTCTCACAAAAAGCGCGGCCGGCGTTGCGGGCGTACCGCCTGGCGGATAAAACCAGGTGGGACGCAAAACCTCAACCGGCCCCTCCTGGCAGGACCGTGGGATCGCCGCGCGCTTGAGCACCTTTTTCAATCCGTAGTTGATCATGGGAACCGGCGCGATTACCTTTACGTTCTCCACGCGCCCCAGGTGCGCCAGACGGTCACGAACAAAAAGGCCGAGACCCGGCTCCAGCGGGTTCGGATAGACGGTGCTGAGACTCAAAACGTTCAAACGGCCACCGGGTGTTCGATCAGCAATCAACCGAGCTGATGCGACGGGTCCCGTCCCCCCAATGTCCATATCGTCTGCCGTTCCTCATTGGTAAGGCCGAGGGCCACAATCACGCTTAGCCCGGCGAGGGCTGCCACCCCGACTTCGGAGAAGAAGATCGGCCAAACCGCTGGCGGATAGACGGTAACCATCCACTTGCTCAAAATGAAAATGATGCCTCCGCACAAAAAGGGCCGGCCGAGCCCACGCATCGCATATTCCGTAAACGAGATCTGAGAGGTGCGGAGGACGTAGACCGGTAGCAGAATCGCGTGCGTTACGAGCAACGGAATCATCGTGCCTAACGCCACGCCCAGCAGTGCATATCGATGTACCAGCAGGATGCTGAGACCCAGATTCGCCACTGCTTCTCCGATGCTGAGCCACACCAGGTATCGCTGGATGCGCATAGCGAACAACAATTGCCACGAGATACTTTGCAGCAGCCGCGGGAAATACGCGCATAGCAGCACCATCATGACCACGTCGCTTCGGTACGTGAACGGCCCCGACACATAGGCGTCGCCCAGCCACAGGCGGATGAAGCTTCCGCCGAATACGAACAAATACGCAACCACGCTAGTCGTCATCAGGCCGCTTAATCGTACTCCAAGCAGGTATAGCCGCTTTAACTCTTGTCCGTCACCTCGGGAATGCTCGTGCGTCAGATGCGGAGTGAAAGCCCGGGTCACGGCGGAGACTCCGTAGAAACAATACTGCACCAAGACGCTGCCAATGCTGAAGTACGTGATCCACTTGACACCCAGGAACAACCCGACTACAAACGAGTCTGTGCGATAGATGATCAAACCAGCAACATTGATAAATGCATTCTTGCCGCCATAGGCCCCCAGTTCCCGAAGCCGCGCCATGTTGAAGAATCCTTGTGCGGGGAATGGCGCTCCGATCTTCTTGGAGCAAATGATGCACGTAACCCAGTTCAGGATCCGTCCCAAAGCAAGCGCAATGGCCAAGCCGATCAAGCCGCCACCCCTCTTGATCAAAACCCAAGAGGCTATAGCCACGGCCAGCCGCATGCTTACCTCGTTGATGTTCACGACATCCATACGCCGGTGGCCCACCAGGGATGCGCCAAAGACTGCCATGGGGAAACCGGCTCCGATCGTCAGCGTCATGATCGTCAAAGCCACGCGAATTTCCGTCAGGTTCACGCCCTGTGTTTTGAAGATGTGCGGGAATGCATAGATCAAACCGGAGCCGAGGGCAACCACGACGAGGCCTATAGCCGCAAGAGCGCCCATCGCGGTAGTCAATGTTTCCTGAGCGGCACGGCGATCGTCCGTCCCGATGTATCGCGCCACGTAATGACTGACAGCGCCGCCGATCCCGATATCCAGCAGGCTGTAGTAGCCGATCAGGTCGGCTACTAGCGACCAAACGCCGTATCGCGCATCTCCCAGGCCGTGGATGATGACCGGTGAAACCAGAAAGGCAATCACCGCGGAGATGACGTAGCCTCCAACATTGGAGAAAACGTTGATGCTCAACCGGGCTGAATTGTCTGTTCTCACCGCTATCGTCGTCAAATGGTACCTCGGGAGCACCCCAGGGCGTCGAACACCATGGTCAACGTCGATTGGCTCGCTCCAGCCAATGCCATGAATCGGCCGGTGTATTGATGCACGCCGGACATAGCGTCAGCGTGACGGCATCGAATTGCCATTCAGAAGCTGAAGGAACAGATTCTCGTAGTCGGTCGTCATTTTCGTCAGCGAATAATCCCTCAGCGCGGCGGCCCGCCCTTGCTCGCCCATCCGGGCGCGGCCTTCTGTTTCCATCGCCTGGCACATGGTCCGCGCCAGAGCCGCCGGTTGTGCCGGCGGGCATAGCCAGCCACAATCCGCATCTTCCACCAGCCGGACGACTCCGCCGACGCTGGTGGCTACGATAGGCAACCCGGCGGCCATGGCCTCCAGTACGGTTAGTGGCAATCCCTCACTGAGTGAAGACATGACGAAGGTATCCAATTGAGCCAAAAATTCGGGAATGTCCCGACTGAACCCGCGGAAACAAACCGCCTCGCTTACTCCTAGAGCTCGGGCATGTTCTTCCAGGTCTTCCCTAAGTTCTCCGTCGCCCAGGATCTCCAGCCGGCAATGCGGATTGCCGCGAAATACCATGGCAAACGCCTCCAGCAAGGTGCGTTGGTCCTTCACAGGAACCAGACGGCCGACAGTGCCAAACACGAATCGGCCATCGGCCGGCCGAGCTTTGATGCTCAAGAATCTCTCGAGCTCGATACCGTTACTGATGACAGTGGTTTTCCCCTTGTCCAGGAGATAACGGGTACGAAGGGTCTCCCCGACAATGGGGCAGACCCCGACCATGCGGTCCGTCATCAGGCACGACGCCCAGAACAAAGCTTTGGCCCAGCTCGCCATGTCGAGTGTGCTGATTCCGTGAACCGTATTCACCACCGCGCGAGCACCGCCGAGACGGCCTGCCAGGGCGCCGTAATGATGGACGAGGGGGTTGTGGGTATGGACCACATCGGTCTTCCATTCGCGGATGCGAGCGATGAGTGCCCTCATCGTGTTGTTCGAAAAACCGTCACTCTTGAGTAGCGGTACTAACTCCACTCCAGCTTTCTGAAACCGCTCCACCGGAATAGGCATGGTACCCAGATCGCGGAGACAGACGATCCGAACCGAAGCCCCTCGCGCCCGAAGGTTCAATGCTAAGGTCGCCGCCATTCGTTCCGCGCCGCCGGTATCCAGCGAGTTGACCAGTTCAACGATATTCAAACCACATCCGCTCCTGGTGTTCCCATGGCCGGAAATGGCCGCCGGATGTGTCACCATAGGTGGTTCCATGCCTTCTGTTGAGAAAGTCCCCTGCCATCCGAGAAGCCTGATTTTATTGGCATATTACTATCTGCCGGATAACACATCGGGCGTGCAGCGGGCGGTGCGCCTGGCAAAGTACTTGCCACGGCATGGTTACGACACTATCGTAGTGTGCTCCAGTCATGCTGGCGAACTGCCCGGCGCTCAGAATGTTCTGCATGTTCCCGACACGGCCAACCGGTGGCCGCGGGTGAAGTTCTGGAGCACGTTGGCGGCTCGGGTGCAGAGGTTCTTTTTGCCATACAACGAGCAGCTTCCTTGGGTTCCCTATGCCATTGCCGCGGCCCAGCACTTGATTTCGCAACGCCGTGTTGCCGCCGTCGTATCCACTTCGCCGCCACTGGCCTCTCATTTTGCGGCGCTCTGGTTGAAGAAACGTCACGGCTTGACTTGGATTGCTGACTTCCGCGATCCGCTGCTCGGCAATCCGGTCCGTTCGCGCAAATGGGCCAAGCTCTACGATATGGTCTTGCAGCGATGGATATTTTCGCACGCCGATGCGGTCATTGCCGTAACCGATGCCGTAGCCAATGAATGGCGCGCTCGGTACCCTTATTGGGCGCATAAGATCCATCTGATCTGGAATGGGTTTGACCCGGAAGACGCGATTGGCCCGGCCCCCATCCCGCCCCGGCCTTATAGAATCCTCGCTCACATTGGTATTCTCTATGTCCAGCGGCATCCTTTAGCGATGGCATCCTCAATGGAGCGCCTACTGCGCCGCGGGCTGCTGGATGCCGGTAGTATTCGTCTTCGATTCGTCGGTCCTATTCAGCAGGAGGTTCAGTTCACGTCTCATCCCGCGATCGCCGCGCTGATGCAAAACGGTTGTCTAGAGATGGACGGACAGCTCGTTCCCCGCCAACAGGCCATGCGGGAGCTAGCTACGTCGGACTTTCTGCTCTTGCTGGATATCGTCAACCTTTCCAACGTCGGCTATACTGTGCCAGCAAAACTCTATGACTATGTCCTCGCTGGCCGACCGGTCCTGGCTGTCACCGATCATGGCTCGCCAGTCGAAAGGATTCTGGCCCAAAGCGGAATCCTGTACGTCTGTCTCTATCACGACGATTCAGACGAGGAACTCGACCGCAAACTGCTCACGTTTTTCCAACTTCCCACCGAGCCGCGAAATCCCAGCCCGTGGTTCCTCGAGCAATTCGACGGCAGCCGCCAGGCTGAGAACGTAGCTGGCTTGCTGAACAAGCTTTTCAAGGAGTAGAACATCCCTCTGGGCGACGGGTTCGGAAATGACCGAGTTAGTCACTTGCTTGGCTTCCGGCTGCCTGGTTTCACGTTGAGAGCGGCGGTAAAGAACCTGTCGATTAGTGACTCAGCGCTCATTACACGGCGCGTCTCATCCTCAAGCCGGCTTCACTGCAGCAGTTTCGAAGACTTGGTCATCTCTGTCCGGCGACTCTTCCTCATGACGTTGCAGGTCATGCAGGCGGGTCAGTACCACTGCCAATGCTACAAACCAGTACGGTGGATCCACTTCCTGCATGTTATGGAAGATGCCCACGACCATCCACCCATATAAACCGAGTTCCAGGCCCATGGCATAGATTTCGACTGGCGTTAGATTCCGCGGGTCCGCCTTCTTTCGAATGCGCCGCAACAGCCAGGCAGCGCCAAAGAACGCAAACGTCCAGGACGCAAAGCCGAAAATACCCGTTTCGCACAGGATTGTCAAAAAACTATCGTGGGCCGCCCTGGTATGCGTGGTGGGCTCCAGAAGCTGCGGCGGCACATACAGTGGGCTCATTCCGGGAAAGTTGCGGTAGCCCACTCCCAACGGATGATCCAAAAACATGCGAAGGCCGGCTTTGTATATGATCGGCCGGCTGGCCGCCGAAGCTTCTTGCTCTGGGGATTCGACCGTGCCGACCCACTCCCAATAGTTCTTTGGTGTCAGCCGGAACAGGAATAGGGCCAGTGCAGCCATTCCCAGGGGCAGCAGGCGCAAAGTGATCCTACGGGGCAAGAGCAGAACCAGTAAGCCAGCTTGCGCGGCGAGCGCGACAAATGCCGCTCGCTGGTAAGTGACGACAATGCTGTCGAGTGCGAAGGGAATCACAAACCACGACAATAGACGCTCCTTCCATGTGCCTAACATGGCCAGCAAGAGCAATGTCGGCACAAATGCCAGCAGAACCCCGTTCTGAGGGTCCGAAAGGACGCCCATGTCCCGACCCATCCACGCAGGCGCGTAACCCCACCTTGTCCCGAATACGTGTAGGAAAGAGGCATGGAAAACCCCGATCACGCACGCGGTAATGATCCATGCCATGTCTCGTTCTCTGCGCACCACCCATAGGAGCGCCGTGCTAAACAGAACTGTCTTAAATACTTCGTTAAGCGTTGTGAATGCAAGTTCTGAGTCAACGGCGGCAAACGCGGCGCCTATCGCACCGATTGCCAGGAACACCCACAGCGATATCAGTACGGCCCCCTCCCGGCCCAGCCGTTCGAGACGGCGTGGGCGGTGTACGACGAGACTGAGCAGAAACGCAAGATTCATACATAACTGATATCGGAAGCCACCATCATTCATTGCAATAACACTTGGATTGAAAAGATATGCTTCGATGCATCCAATTGCCCCGATGAGCGGGTTGAAAAAGGTGAGAATGCTGGCTAGAACGGTTAAGCCAATGTATAGAATGGCCTTCAGCATGCCTGCAACTTGCCAGAACTCATTTTACGATACGGGGTTCACGTTGACGGAGATGCTCGCTCTCGAAAGGCTAAGAAGATCGATAATGAGGCTGGAATTTGCCGGCTGGCTGCAAGTTAGCCGCAGGCCATTGTCTAGGCAGACTCTGCCGCCCTTGAGCTCTGCGCTGTCGATCGGACATGGGATATTACCGAAGACCGCACATCCCTCCACATCACGTATCCAATTACGGAAGTTGCGGCGATCAGGAGCTCCGTGGGTGTCCTGAACCTGGGAGATCCAATCCCAAAGAAACATGAAATTACTGCGGTATATATGATGATTCCGGAGCCGATCGTATATGCGCAGACGGACAGCTGCAATCGCGGGCTCAGCACGGGTGGAGAAGCCGCCCTAGTTGCCACCATCGACAGCCAGATAAGGCCGAGGCCGATCACCGCCACCTCCTGGAACATGAAGAAGCCAACGATGCCCAGTTGGAACGCAGCCCACACGCTCCGCAGCCCGCGAGACGCCCCACTCGACAACAACAGATCGTTGGGCAGCCAATAAGTGCCCAAAGATTTCATACACTCGGTCAAATACGAAAGCGGCTTGGCTTTGATCAGATACCAATCAGCATCCGCGAGCCTGGAAACCATCTTAGTCTCGTCGTTGCCGTAGTGCCTCCGCAGTTCACCAATGGCTCGCCAAGTGGTCATTTGTGCCGTGTGATCGGAAAATGGCTTCAGCAATTCCGGGTCTCTGTACTTCAATAAAATGTCCCGGATGTCTGCATATTGGTCTGGCAATTCCTCCAGGAATGACACTGTCTTGTGACTTATGGTGATCGCACCCATCGTGCTGGTACCGAAGTATCCGAACTTCAAGTAATTGACATATGCATAAGCAGCAAGGCCACTCATGGGTATCAGAACGGCAACGCCAAGCGAAATGAATAGGCGCCGGACACTCATGCGGGAAGTGCAGCGAGCAGCGAAACAGAGCAGCACACACATCGCTAGAAACGGAGCCAGCGCCTGGAACGTCGGACGTACGAACGCGGCCGACATCGCGGCGGCGCTGAACAGCGCCAAAAACACGTTGCGTTTTCGAGCGAACCAAAAAACCAGCGCCACGCAGGCAACAACAGTCAAAAACTGGGACAGCGTTTCTGTCATGACATACGCGGCCGGCTCCACATAAGGGGGGAGTAGCGAGATCACGAGAAACAACGCGGTCAGCACCCTTGGCACGGCTAGAATGTCCAGTAAGTATGCCAGTAGCCCGATCGTAGCGAATTGCACCAGCAGCGAGGAATAAAACAGAAGCCGCGTTGGTCCGTTTTCCGAGCCAGTCAAAATCAGGAACAGTGGATAGCCCGGAGTACGTTCCTGAAGCCGGCTGAGAGTCAAGTGCTTTATGTCGCGTGCCAGTCTCATGTAAGATGGCGAGTCCAAAGTCATGACCGGCGCCTGTCGCCACGCCAGTGAATAAACCACCAAGGCAATTGCGAACAATCCGAGCACCGACAGTACCACCCGCACAGATGGCCGAGGCAACCGAAAGTCGTGCTCTTCCGGATTCGTCGGATGCGGACAAGGCACCTGCTCAGGACCGCTGATGTTCGAGATTGGTGCTACACCAGATTCAGGTAACATGCTGCTGTCATTACTCGCTCAGTTATGAGCCGGCTAGAGCCGTCACTTTTGCCCTAAGTTTGCTTGACGCCAATCGCGACGATTGAGGTGGGGCGCCAAGGCAACCGGTGGTCAATCCGGCGCCACAGCCAAACCAGGCTGTCAAATATCTTGAGCATGAAGGGGCTCAGCGTGTCCTTCTTCAATATCCGGCCAGTTACGTACCATCCCGGACGCGAGATACGGTTGAACTCTAGAATTCGTTCCACCCGAAAGCCGGCCTCCTCCATTCGCTCTGACAGTTGCCGGTGGGTGTATCGCCGGTAGTGCCCGAGAACGGTGTCGAGGGTTCCGAAGATTTCCTGCCCTTGAGGAACAAGAATGATTACGCGGCCTCCGGGCTTGAGAGCGGAACGTATATTGCGCAATCCTTGAAGGTCGTCTTCTATGTGTTCGAGCACGTTCAGGCAGACTACCGAGTCCATTTCCTCCGCGAAGGCGGTGAAGTCATCCGAACTAGTCAGGTCGCATTTGCAGATGTAAAGATTGGAGCGGTGCTGGAACCGCGTCTTCAGTCTGGCCATGTGCTCTTCATCGATATCCGCCGCTACGTATATCTCCCGCCGCCTCACCAGAAACCGCGTTAGGTTGCCAATTCCAGCCCCTATCTCCAGAACCCGGCTGCCAACGTATGGTTGAATCGTGTCTGCCATCCATTTGTTGAAACGCTGTGCTCCTGAAAGTACATCCAGAATCTCGGGGCCGGAACCGTGATAGATGTCTTTGGTGAATGCATATCATACTATGACAAAGATCGCCTGGATGGCGTCTTTCAAGCCGATCTTTTTCCCCTCCTCGTAGGTGCGGCCGTGGTAGCTGATCGGCGTCTCGTAAACTCGTACTTGTCTGCGTGCCAGCTTAATGGTTATCTCGGGTTCAATGCCAAAGCGGTTGCTTCTGAGCGGAATGCTCTTCAATAGCGAGGTTCGGAATGCCTTCAGGTTCAGATCCGCTACCATATTGCAGAAGCTCGTTAGAAAGCGGTTTGCCACTGAGTGCCAAAAGTAGAGCACTCGCCGCTCTCCTGTAATCATGAAACGGGACCCGTAGACGGCGTCCGCTTTGCCCTCCTCGAGCGGAGCGATCAGTTTGAGATATTCTTCCGGATTGTATTCAAGATCGGCATCCTGGAAAATCGAAATCTCTCCGGTGGCCTGCTGGATGGCGGTTTGCATGGCAGCACCTTTGCCGCGGTTTTTCTCATGCCGCAAAATGCGAATTGCGCCGCGCGCTTGTTCCGCCTTTGCCTGAGCGATTTGCAGAGAGTCGTCGGTGGAACAGTCGTCGACCACGAGAATCTCGCGATCAACGCCAGCCGGAAGCGGAGCGGCCAAGACCTTGTCTAGCAAGGGGCCGATGAACTCCTCTTCGTTGTAGAGCGGTACCAGGATGGATACACGTGAGATCCGCATGGGCTCTGAGCTTCTGGTTGTTGCCCAGTGAGTACCCACCTCGGCCGGCGCCGTGACTGTCGCTTGACTGGATTTCGTCATGGCTCTATGACTTCATGGAAATTGATCGGGCTCGCTCCTACCCGTTGCGGCGCAACCATTCCCGTGACATCAAAACGCCGCTTTGGTATCCGTACCGGCGCCGCCATTTGAGCGTGAATCTGGTTCCTCGCGGGCAAACAGCCACTGTTCGTCGCTCTTCAATAGCAGCGCTATCTTCTCCCGCATTTGGGGGCTGGGCTGGCGAAAGCCGTTCACGATCTTGCTCAGCATGGTTTCGTCAATTCCCAGGCTCTGCGCCAGGCGATTCTGCCGGATCCCCGATCTCCAGAGCTGCAATTTTAAGTTTGGGTACATGTTACAAGCCCAGTCATCCGCTTAGGAAGCGGTCATGTTGTGCTCACGCCGCGGAACCCGCGCCTCCGGGCGCCGAACTGCCTCCGCGTCACGGATGTCGATCTCTGTCGATATGGACCGCGAGAGCAGGTTGATGGATATAACCAGCCGCGTCTGCTTTTTCACGTGCAATAGTAGACCCTCTACATCGCGCAGCGGCCCGCGTACCACACGCACCCAGGCACCTTCGCGCAAAAATGGTTGCGTCAGGAAGGGGACGTTGGAGGCGATCAGCGTCCGAATGCCGCTGATTTCCTGGTCGCGAATCGGCTCCAATTCCGGCCCGTAACCCAGGATCCGCACGGTTCCATTGGTTTGGAGGACCTTGAGCCGCGCTTCATCCGAGTTTGCCATGCGCACGAAAACATACCCCGGAAACAGCGGCAGTGCCACTCGTTTCTTGCGATCCTTCCATTGGTGGACTTCTTCTACCTCGGGCAGAAAAGACTCCAGCCGTTTGTTGCACAACTCCCGCGCCACACGCCTCTCAAAATTGGATCGCGTATGAACGGCATACCAGAGCAGCCTCTCCTCGCTGTAACAAAGCCGCGCAGCGGGTACGCTCCAATCCAAGACACTAACTTCAGACACAGCTTCGCCCCTTCACTTACAGCGGACTGACTAAATCCGCCAAAACCCAACCCTCGGGCGCGCATCCCAGAATCCCGTCGCCCGTCCCCAATACAATCCAACGAAAATGTGCCGCTCTAACCTGCCGCGTAATAGTACCGATCCTGCGTTTTCCACAAAAACCAGTCCCGCGCGCAGTTAATCAGAACACCGATCAACTTGTCCCTGGATATGTTCGCCAGGCTCTCCAGGCACGCGTTGCGATTAGTCGTGTCGGGCCGCACCACGAATACCACACCATCACACTTCGCCTCGATCAGGTCATAGTCGGCGACCGTCCCCATCGGGGGAGCATCAAAAATTGCGAACCGGTTTCGCCGCCGGAACTCCTCGCACGCCTCCGACCAGCGATGCGAATCCAGAAGCTCCGTCGGGTTGGCGCTGGCTCTTCCGGCTGGCACGACGGACAGATTTGGAAACTGCTCCACCCGAATGATCATGTCGTCGAAACTGCACTTGCCGCTCAAGTATTCCGATAGTCCCGGCTGCGCCGGCAAGCCAAATAGCGACGCCATATTGGGGTGCCGCATGTCAGCCTCGATCAGAATCACTCGGGAGTCACTCTTCAGCGCCAAGGCGCCCGCGAGATTAATCGCATTCACCGTTTTTCCGTCCCCCGGACACGCGCTCGAGACCACGATCGATCGCGGCTGATTCGGGTGCTGAATGATCTTCGTGCGCGCGATCCGGTATTGCTCGCCTTCGCGTGAGTGGCCGGCCTGGAACGGCAGGATGGGAGCGTCGGCTCGAATGCGGACAGGTAGAGTGCGCCATTCGCCCGCCCGTGCCGCGAACTCGTCGGATGCCGCGTGCGGCCATTCGTTCTCGCCCGGCTCTTCGCCCGTCGCGGAGTACAGCGGCTCAATCTCCGGCAACTTGCCTGGGTCCTCGGTGACGGCTGCCTCGTGGATTGGCTCGGAAGCCTCCCCGGCGCTGGCAATCTCCGATTCCACCATGGGCAGCGCCAAGTCCGCCATCTCTCCCTCGCTTTTGCGGAGAGCCTGAAAGATTTTGCTCATGTCAGCTTTGCCTTACCTCTCCCAAACGGAGTTTCGTCGCCCATCGCGCCAGCCGCGAAGGCTTGGATGTTTCGGGCGTGTAGCGCTCGATGGTGGGAAGACTCCCCACCGCCGGTTGTCCATCTGCTCCGTCGCCCGCGGATACTGCAGCCCGGGCGATTGGCCGCGCCGCCGGCGCTCTCTTTACTGGACGCTCTCTCAGCTCCAAATCGGCTGCTACTTCGGCCACATGCTGCGCGGTCACCACCTTGGTTCCTTCGCCAAACGCCAGCACCAGTCCGTTGTCGCACAGCACGTTGACTAGCCGCGGGATGCCCATGGACCAGTGCGCGATCTGGCCCACAGCCTCGTGGTTAAACGGATGAGTCTGGCCGCCGGCTTTGGTCCAGCGGTGCTGCACGTAGTGCTCGACATCAGTTCGCGATAGCGCGGGCAGCGTCAGCCGTACCGAGATTCGTTGCTTGAGTTGCCGCAGGTCCTCGCGGTTCAGAACCGTAGCCAGTTCGTTTTGCCCCGCCAGAACGATCTGCAGTAGCTTGGTGTCCGCCAGCTCAAAATTGCTTAGCAGCCGGATCTCCTCGAGCACCGATGGGCTGAGTTTATGCGCCTCGTCGACAACCAGCACCGAGATTTTCCCCTGCTTACGAGCGTCGCTCAGATATTCCCGCAACAGAATCAGGCGCTGTGCTTTGCTGGCAGGCACGCTTCGAATGCCGAAATCCAGCAGCGCCATTTCCAGGAATTCATCCGGGCTCAACATCGGGTTCAGAACTACGCTAAAGGCTGCCCGGCTGGGCGGGATCGACCGCAGCATCTTGGTCAACAGCGTGGTCTTGCCGGTTCCCGCATCCCCGGTGAGCACCACAAAACCCTTGCCTCCCAGGACCGCATAGGACAAGCCCGCCAGCGCCTCTCGATGGGCGCCGGTCAGAAATAGAAACGCCGGATCCGGCGTCATCGCGAAGGGCTCTTTTGTCAACCCAAAGAAACTTTGATACATGTCAGAAATTCAGTCCTCGAAATACCGCGGCGGCGATCCCGCACGCCAGCGTCACGACCACCGAAAGCACCAGCGCATGCCGCCATTTCCGTTGCAGCCAGCTTCCGGTTCCGGAGCCGGACCGCACGTCGAATGCGTCCGGTTTCAGGGCGATCCACGGCACGCGCCCCAGCACGGCCACGTCCCGCGGCAGTTCCCACTCACCCAGTACGGCTCCTTTGCGCAGCTCCCTGATGCCCCCAACGACGAGGCTGATCAACAGAGCCGCCACGCAACCCACGGTGATCCAAAGGGGGCGAATCGGCTTGAATGGAACTTCGGGCACCCGCGCGTCCTGCAGCATCGTGAATCTCTCGGCTTGTTGCTGCTGCTCCATTTGGGAAGCCATTTCCGCCGAGATCTTGTTGTCCAGCAGGCGCTTGTAGTGCTCTTTCGAAATTTCGTAATCGCGCGTGATGGCCGTCATCTCTTGCTCTCGCAAGGGCAGCCGCTCCAGTCTGCTCTCGTATCCGCGGATATCCGCCAGGATCTTCACCCGTTCGGCATTTCGCAGCTCGAGATCGCGGTTCACTAGTGCCAAGGAAGCCCTAAGACTTGCCAGTTGCTCCCGTTGCCTCACCAGCTTTTCCGCTATCTCCGGCGGCACCCGCACCGGCGCATTCGTAGCCGGAGAAGCACCCTCGTCCGCCGCCACGGTTGGCTGCGCGTCTGTCTGCGCCGTCTTCGCCGTTTCGGCCTCCTTCCGGGGTGCTGCTTCGTGCTGCTCTGCAATTTCCGCGCGCAAGCGCTTCACGTCGGGATACTCCTCACCGTACCGGGCGAGCATAGCGTCCAGCCGGGCCTGTAGAACATCGGCTTCCTTTAGCGGGCGCCGCACGGCCGCTGGATCGGCCGCACGGCTGCCAGCCGCGTATTGCTCGGCCATCGTCGTCAGGCTCGACAGGGAAGACTCCGCGACACCGATCGAGTTCTCCACTATCAGTTTCTCCTGCTGGCTCCGGTTGATGGCGTCCTGGTTGCCTTGCAATTCCATTTGCAGACGGCCCAGTGTCCCGCCCAGAGAGTTTTCCTGTTGGGGCAATTCGCCGTTGTGCTGCAGCTTGTAGTCGCTGACCTTCTTCTCTTGAATCTGCAGGTCTTCCCGGGCTTCTTTCAATTGGGCCTCGAGAAACTGGGATGTATCGGTGGCGCGCCTCTCTCGCGTTTTGATGTTTTCGTCGACGAACTGCGTCGCAATGTCGTGGGTGACTTCCTGCACCACTCGTGGATCTAACCCTTGGTAGGTTATTTTGAAAGCTCCAGGCCGGTTCTGCGACCACCCTTTTTCCACCTCGACCTCGATGTCCTTCGTCATCACTTCCAGGATCTCTTCCTGAGAGAGGCTCTTGCGTTGTTCCCGGTAGAGGCCGAATTTGTCGATAATGTGCTGCAGCGAGTCGTAGGCCAGCACTTCCTTCTTGAGTGTCTGAAGGCGGTCCTCGAGCGCCGTGTTCACCGTGGGCATCACATACTTGTCCGGTATCTTCTGTGAGTCCACCAGAATGACGGCTTCTGCCTTATAGACCGCCGGCATGCGGTAAACAATGCCAACCGCCACTGTGCTAAGGACGATCCAGCCCAGCAGAATCTGCGCCTTATGCTTCCAAAACATCCTGGCGATCGATAGCGGGTGGAACTGCGCTTGAGTCACCGCCGTACCAGTGTTTCCAGTCCTTTGAGGTGGATTTTGTCTGTTTGTCAACATTTTGTTGCATCGTCACATGTGCAATCCAGAGTCCAAAGGCTCTTTTGTCCGGTTTTCTATGAGTTATGGAGGCCTGACTGGTCGCGGCTGCCTCGCCGTCCAAAAGTCTCGGATTAAGTCCCAGAGTCCCGATCCGGATAGCAACCGTGGTTAATCATAGGTCTAAGGCTGCTAGTACGCTGCACGCGGTGTCCAGGAGATCACCAAATTTACCGCCTGTAGCGGGCCGCTCTCGGAAAAACCCTCAACCGTACCTGAGTTCCGGCCGTACATGTAAGCAAGCGTGGCATTTGTGTGCCTGTTGATCATACGGTAGATGCCTCCGCCTCCGAGCCACCCGTGGATGTTGGAAAGAGTTGAGCCCGTTAACATGGTGTAACTCCCCCGGGCGAAAACGCCCCATTTTTGCCCCGGAAGATGCAACAGCCAGTTTCCGCTGGCACTGTCGGAAGACTCTGCTCCTATTCCCGACGTGTCTGCAATCGTGTGCTCGTAATCCAACATGATCGATTGGATCTCCGATTTGTACGTGATGCCGCCGCCGGCCACGTAGTGGAGCCCCGGTTTGTACGTGAAGATCTGCCGGACTGGCACGTAGGTTCCAGTTCCACCTCGCCCGGTCACGATCCAGTGCCTTCCGAATACGTGGCTAGCCGTCACCACGCCATTGACGGTGTAGGCATCCTCGAAACGGGAAAACGTCCGGCTTCCCGATGCACCCAGGCCTATAGTAGTGAAAGGTGTGACCGAATAGTTGACGCCCATCGAGGCATTCGCGGAGGTGGTGGTCGGCACCAAATAAACGCCATTCAATTGGGGCGTATCGGTGTTGAGGTGTTGGGTCCGCGAGCCGCCGGCGTCGGCGTGAAAGTGCAGCCGGGATGTCAGTTCGTATCCAAACCCGGTTCGCAGGGAAGAAGTGAAAAACCGCGTACCGTACAACAGGGTGGCGGCGGGCGATTCTAGAGTCGGGGCTCCGGTCAGAATCGAGGCCAGCTGGCTATTGGTGTACTTGCCCGAAAGGATGGACGAAACCAGCTCATCAAAAGTCGAGGGTGCGCTGGCTACTTCGCTCAAGAGCGTGGGTTCAAACAGAAACTGATCCCAACGCAAGGTTGCCGCCGTGCCCGAGAAATAGGTGGTCAACCGCGGCGATACACCATGCGTCACTCCAAAACTCAGAAAGTGGTTCAGCGTGTTCCAGGAAGAGTGCCGGAGGCTCGCGTCGTAGGAGATATTGTAGGTGATGTGGGCATTCGTCCGATCGCCCATGTCCATCCAGCCCATGCTTGCACTACCCCCGGCTAGATAATTAGGCCCAAGATCCAAGCCGGCGACCGGCACCATCGCGTTGAAAGGTACCGTAGACGACGTGTACTCCGCAAAGGCGGCCACACCATAAAAACCAAAGCCATTTTCGCCTGATCCTCCTTGCATGGAGGGCAGGCCCATGCCACCCATCCCTTGCGAAAGCGCGGCGGGAGCCAAAACCATACTCAAGGCCAAAATCTGCCACCAGGGCTTACCCCGAACCCAAAGTTCGCCCGAAGCAATCGTACGCATGGCAAATCGTCTCATTTCTTGGATAGATGGCGCAAATTAAATCGGGACGGACCCTCACCGAGCCCGTTGGATCGCTTGCCCAACGTTCGCAATCCGAGGACCAAGTCCGGCCCACTCAATTCATTGGGCCCACCCTGGCACGAACTCGTTTCTTTGGGAAGTTATCCGACTTTTTCTCCCTTCGCAATCGCTCCCGGAATCGCATATAGTGAAAAAGGTTACGCCCCTGGCCACTTGGCAAGGCAAATGCACTTGGCGTGGCAACTTCAGCTTTGTGACAGGTCTTCTGAGGTATGCGATTGAATGGGCGCTACTACCGTAGCTGAGGCGGGCCGGAACCACCCGCTTCCAGAGTCGCCGGGGAGGGGCCTTTGGCTTTGGCTCTTCGCCGGCCTGGTCGCCGGCCTGATCGTAGTGCTCTATTTCCGCATCCTCCCCGAAATGGCCAAGGACTGGTGGGACGATCCAGGCGCATCCCACGGCATCCTCATCCCCCCGGTTGCGCTCTACATCGCTTGGCTCCGGCGCGATTTGACGCTGGCCGAGCCGGTCTTTCCCGATTTGCGCGGCCTCTGGCTCACGCTATGTGCATGTCTCATGTTGCTGGTGGGTATCCTGGGCGCCGAATATTTCCTCTCGCGCGCTTCGTTCGTGCTGCTCCTGGCAGGTCTGATCTGGACCTTCTGGGGCGTGCGCCGGTTTCGCACTCTGCTGTTCCCGCTAGTCCTGCTCCTGACCATGATTCCGCTGCCGCAGGTCACTTACAATACGCTGGCGGCCCCGCTGCAGTTAATGGCGTCTTCGGTAGCCACCAGGCTGGTGCAGGCGCTCGGCATCGCCGTTTATCAAGATGGAAACGTGATCCATCTCGCCGGGATCTCGCTCGGGGTGGCGGAAGCCTGTAGCGGTTTGCGTTCGCTTTCTTCTCTCGTGACCGCGGCCCTGATGGTGGGGTTTCTGCAATGCACGCGTATTCGAACCCGTGTGCTTCTGGTCGCACTGTCGATACCGGTGGCCATCGGCATGAACGTAGTGCGCGTCACCGGCACCGCATTGATCGCGGAATACAACCAACAGTATGCGCTCGGTTACTATCACTCGTTTTCCGGCTGGTTGGTTTTTCTGGTTGGATTCGGCGTCGTGGCTCTGGCGGCCAAACTTCTTCACGCGTGGATGGAATGAATATGCCTGGAATCTCCCGAACAAGCGCGTGGTGCTTGGCCTTGACTGTATCCATGCTGGCCGGCACCCTGATGGCCACCAAACTCGTCGCCCGCCGCAAGCCGCAGCCGCTGGCACAACCCTTGACCAGCATTCCCACACAGATCGACGGTTGGTCTGGGACTTCCGGACAGGATCTGTCCGAAGAGGTGCAGGGTGTCCTCAAGGCCTCGAGCCTTCTCTCGCGCGTCTATCGGCGAGGCGGCAGCACCGTTGAACTGTTCATTGCTTTTTATGCAGAGCAGCGCGCCGGAGAGAGTATGCATTCTCCGCGGGTTTGCCTGCCGGGGAACGGCTGGGAAATCGGCGCGTACGGCAGCGAGGAAGTTCCGGTGGGCGATCAACGCTACGCGATCAACCGGTACGTGGTGGAGAAAGGCATGGAGCGCATGACGGTTCTTTACTGGTACCAGTCTCGATCCGGCATCGTGGCCAGCGAGTATCTCGGCAAATTGCTGCTGATCAAAAACACCATTTTGGACGGCGCCACAGCCGGCTCTATCGTACGCCTGACATTTACCGACCGGCCGGGTGCGATTCCCGAAGCGGTCGGATTGGCTTCACACCTGATTCCCGAAGTGCGGAAGTGCATCGGGGGATAGAATCCAAAGGTTTGTAAGATTTCCCGGCCATTTTGTAAGTGTCCGGCCCCTACATGGCAGCGGTCGGAGTGGCGAGGCACGCCTCGCCTTCGTTCGCGCCGGTTTCGAAATTGCCGGGACATCTTACCGGCTGCGGCCGCGGAAGGTGTCTCTCGATGCCGCGCGGCTGAGAAACTCATCCTCTCCCAGCACTATCTGAGTGAATCCTCAGAAGTGCAGTCTGGCTGCCGCGGGACACGGCCGGCAGTGAGCGCGAGCCGTCCGTCAATTTTCGAGTGCCGCGGAACCCATCCATCTACGCACCACCGTTCGAGAACCAGACCCTGCCACAACTGTTTGAGCAGCAGGCCGCCAAGATGCCCCACGCCACCGCGGTAGCGTTCGGCGCGCAAAAGTTGCAGTACAAGGAATTGAACTACCGCGCCAACCAGGTGGCCCGCTATCTCGGTGACCGTGGCGCAGGACCAGGAAGCCTGGTGGGAATCGGAGTCGAGCGCTCGCTCGAGATGATCGGCGCCATCCTGGGCATCCTGAAAACCGGCGCCGCCTACGTGCCCCTCGACCCGAGTTATCCGAAAGACAGGCTGGCGTGGATGTTGTCGGACTGCGGAGCGCCGATCTTGTTGACAGTATCATCCGTCACCGATCGTTTTAGCGCGTACGGCGGCTTGGTGCTGTGCCTGGATCGCGAATGGCCGGCGATTCGCCGCGAAAAGACAAACAATCTGGAGTGCCGCGCGCAATGCGGGGATCGCGCCTATGTGATGTACACCTCTGGTTCGGCGGGTTGGCCCAAGGGCGTCCAGATCGCGCACCGCGGCGTGGTGAACGCCGCTCATGCCATGCGCGCCAAGATTGGCATGGATACGAGCGACGTGCTGGTGTCGGTCAGTAGCCTTTCCTTCGACATTCACGTGCTGGATGTTTGGATGCCGCTGGCGTGTGGCGCATGCGTGGTAGTGGCGCCGGCAGCCGCGTGCCGTGACGGCGGCGAGCTGGCGAATGAAATAGCGCGCGCGGGCGGCACTGTCATGCAAGCTACGCCTTCCACCTGGCAGCTTCTGCTCGATTCCGGATGGGCAGGCAGCCGCCGGCTCACGGCGGTGTGCGGCGGCGAGGCGCTCGCCAGCGAGCTCGCCGGGCGTCTGGGAGAAAAGGTCAAAGCGCTGTGGAACGCGTACGGTCCCACCGAGACTACGGTCTGGTCGGCCGCTTATCGAGTGGGGGGAAGGGAAGATATCGTGCCCATCGGCCGTCCGCTCGCCAACACACAGTTCCACGTGCTGGATGATCACCGCCGTCCGGCGCCGGCGGGCGTTGCCGGAGAACTGTATATCGGCGGAGACGGACTTGCGCTCGGCTACCTGAACCTGCCCGAACTGACGGCGGAGCGATTCATCATTCATCCTTTCGATCGGGTCGGGGGGCGGCGGCTCTATCGCACGGGCGACCGCGTGCGCCAGCGGCCCGATGGCAATTTCGAATTTCTGGGACGGCTGGATCATCAAGTGAAGCTGCGTGGATTTCGCATCGAGCTGGATGAGATCAGTGCCGTGCTCAGACGGCATCCAGGAGTCAAGGAGGCCGTGACCACACTCAACGAGCAGAGTGGAGGCTACAAGCATCTGGCGGCTTACGTCGTGACCACCCCCGACGATTCCGCCAAACCCGAAGAGCTGCGCAACTTCCTCAGAGCCACGTTGCCCGACTACATGGTGCCCACACGCCTCACCTTCTTGGATGCGCTTCCCAGGCTTCCGAACGGGAAGGTAGATTATCGCGGGCTATCTGAACCGGAGCTTGGCGAGATCGCGCCCAATGGCGATTCGCCCGCTCCAAACGATGCCCTGGAACAGGGATTGGCCGGCATCTTCGAGGAGTTGCTGGGAAGAGGCCCGGTTAATACGAGGCAGAGCTTCTTTGACCTCGGCGGAGACTCAGTGCTGGTGGCGAGATTACTCCGCCGTATTGAAGGCACAGTCGGCACGCGTCTGACCATGGCGACCGTGTTTCAGGCTTCCACCATTGAGCAGTTGGCGCATGTTCTGCGAGATCACCCCGGCGTCATTCCGTCGACGGGAGTCATCCCTATTCAGACCGGCGGTTCCGGTCCTCCTTTTCTTTGTCTCGGAGCGGGGCCCTCATTTGTCCCACTCGTCCGTCTGGTCAGCGGCAGCTTGCGTTTCCTCGGATTGGACCTGGGATTGATCGATCCAACACAGATTCCACAGCCGTACCGTCTGGAGGACATCGCGGCGCAAGTCGCGCAAAGAATCGGCGAATTGGAGCCACAGGGTCCGTACTACCTGGGTGGCTGGTGCCGCTATGGGCCGCTGGCCTACGAGACGGCGCGGCAGTTAACGGCGCAAGGAGATGAGATGGCCCTGCTGACCTTGATTGACAGCGCGAATCCACGGTATTACCGTGACCTTCCGGCCGCTGCCAAAGTCGCGATCCGCGCGCAACGGCTGGAGTATCACCTAGCCAATCTGACGAGGTCGAGAGCCGCTGAAATCCCGCGCTATCTGCGTGACCGCTTCAGAGTGCTGCGATACAGAATGAACGGACTCCGGGCGCGAGTCAGGCACTATGCCGGCCGGGACGGCGGCGCAAGCATTGAAGAACTCGAGCGTATCCTGCACTCGGCATCGGCGCACTACGACCCGCCACCGTACGCGGGCCGCGTCGCGATCTTCCAGTCAATCGAAAGACCCAGGGGATGCTATTGGGATCTTCAGGCCGGATGGCGCGACTTAGTCGAGGGCCAGATGGAGGTCTATGACGTCCCGGGCGGCCACGAAAGTATGTTCCAGGAACCGAACCTCGAGATTTTCGCCAGCCAAATGCGCCAGTGCCTTCGACTGGAACGCTACATAGAGGCGGAAGCCGGCTGAGTGGGCCGCCGCGAATATTGATCAACTGGTGTAGCGCAGGGACACGCGCCTTATGCGGGTATCTGCGGCCTTTTCTTTGTTCAGAAAACGTACCCCGGAGGTCTAATACCTTTGATTCGGAGATAAATTTCCGCCTGCCCCCGATGATGCGCCAGGTGCACGTAGAGAGCCAGCAAAAGTTCCCGGCCGTTTAGATTGCCATCCGGCGTGCTGTGAATCGAGCTCATCTGCGCGTCGGTGACGCTGCTGATCTGTTTCGTGCAGTAATCGAACGAATCGCCGGGAAATTTGACCACGTCGGGTTTTGCGGTTGGATTGAGCGGCATCGCCTCGGCGACACTGACGGCCATTCTGCGGGTGGCGGTCCAGCGCTTGTTAAACTCGGCCGCGAAGTTTCTGGGGCGGCTGGATCATCAAGTGAAGCTGCGCGGATTTCGCATTGAGTTGGATGAGATCAGCGCGGTGCTCAGACGGCATCCGGGAGTCAAGGAGGCCGTGGCCACACTCAACGAGCAGAGTGGAGGCTACAAGCATCTGGCAGCTTACGTCGTGACCTCGCCCGACGATTCCGCCAAACCCGAGGAGCTGCGCCATTTCCTCAGAGCCACGCTGCCCGACTAGATGGTGCCCACACGCCTCACCTTCCTGGATGCGCTCCCCAGGCTTCCCAACGGGAAGGTTGACCATCGCGGGTTTTCTGAACCGGAGCTTGGCGAGATCGCGGCCGATCGCGATTCACCCGTTCCAAATGATGCCCTGGAACGGGGAATAGCTGATATCTTCGAGGAGGTGCTGGGAAGAGGCCCGGTTAATACAAGACAGAGCTTCTTTGACCTCGGTGGCGACTCAGTGCTGGTGGCAAGGTTACTCCGTCGCATCGAACATATAGCCGGCACGCACCTGCCGATGGCGACCGTGTTTCGGGCCTCCACCATTGAGCAGTTAGCGCGCGTTCTGCGAGACCACCCCGGCAGCGCTCCGCCGGCGGGAGTCATCCCCATTCAGACCGGCGGTTCCGGTCCTCCGTTTCTTTGTCTCGGGGCCGGGCCCTCGTTTATTCCACTCGTCCGTCTGGTTGGCGGCAGCCTGCGTTTCCTCGGATTGGATCAACGGGAATGCGCAGGCCTGTGAAGGCCGAAAACTCGCTCACGTCGTTCCGGTAGGCGCGGCGGGTTGTGGGGTTGGTGATGTTGGCCAGCCATTCCAGCTCGGGCGGCACGTCGGCGAGCGCGCCGTACTGGGCGGGCGTGAGGTCAGGTTTCTTTACCGGAACGAGGTCGGACGGCTCAGGCATGGGGCCCTCCTTTTAAACATGATAATGCTTAGGATTCTATCCGCTGTGCTCCGGGCCGAAGTGCTGAGGGCGAGATAACATTGCTGCCGGAGCATGGCGGATAGAATGCGTTGAACTGAGCCGGACCGTGCTCTATGGGGATTGAATGGA